>Ga0302320_10005413_pt1 | contig 28666 bp, 22 predicted proteins | sample Bog_T0_3_FD_202130 | JGI IMG/M metagenome (GOLD analysis project Ga0302320, IMG submission 202130) | Peat permafrost microbial communities from Stordalen Mire near Abisko, Sweden - Bog_T0_3 | ecosystem: Environmental > Terrestrial > Soil > Wetlands > Peat | place: Sweden: Abisko, Stordalen Mire...
CGCTCCATCGCGGAAGCCGAATACGTCTGGCCGGGGCTCACACTCCAGCCTCGCGTGCGACTTCGCTTTTATGTAAGCGGACAGATCACCTGTTAACTCGACCGGACAAATCACATGTTAACGACAATTCAACCGACACGGCATTGCGCTGCGATTGAGATCGTGATAATGTTCGCCCCGGGGGCGTGGGTCTATGTATAGGCGTTCGGTGAAGCTGATGGTGACGAGCATGATGGCTGCTGCAGCGATGTTCGGGGCCGACAATTCCGTCGGAACCTGGCAGCGGAATGTGGAGAAAACCACCTACCAATCGGCCAATCCCAATCCGATAACGAGCCTGATTATGGTGCGCGAAGCCGTTCCCAACGGCCTTAAGGTCACCAGTATCGGGCACAGACAAGACGGATCCGGGATCAACTACACTTTCACCGCGAAATATGACGGCAAAGAATATCCCGTGACAGGAACAGGCTCCGTGTTCGACACGATTGCCCTGACTCTGCTCGATGCAAACACATCGAAGAGCGAGACCCGGAAGGGGAAATATCATATGACCGGCCTGACGGTCATATCGAATGGCGGAAAGACTATGACCATCAGCAACAAAGGAGCGGACGCCGACGGGAAACAAACGAGTTTTACGGTTGTTTGGAATAAGCAGTAGTACGTCCGGTCCGCCAGGGCCAGGCAAACCTGGCTTTGACTGGCTGGTCCGGCAAGCGGGGACTGCTTTTTACTTCAGAACAAAAGCATGGAGCGTATCCCCTGCCGCTACCAACAGGTATTGGTGACCGTCGAGCGAATACGTCTCGGGCGCATTCGATACCGTCGCGCCCAACTGCGAGTGCCAGAGAGTATCGCCGCTGGCCGCATCGTAACCAACGATGTTACCCCCCACATCGCCCGCAAACAGAAGCGTTCCAGCCGTCGTCAGCATACCCGAACCGAGTGTTCCGCCGAGCGTGGGATAGACATGGCGCCACACTGTTTTGCCGGTCTTGTAATCAATCGCCGCAATGTAGCTGCGTGTGGACCCCAGCGCTACTTCTTCCTTGCCGCCGAGACCCATAGCTCCGCGCGGATCGGTCTCCGTCAGGTAGTACATCGCGTAGCTATCCTGCGCGGGTACGTAGAGTAATCCGGTCTTCGGATTGAACGCAGGGGGAGGCCAGTTCGTCTCGCCCTGATTCGCCGGAGAAACCAGCGCGCCCGCGGGATCGAAGTCTTTCGCGGGATTCCGCACCGGCTGGCCTTTTGCATTGATGTTGGCTGCCCAGTTCGCGCTCTCACCGAATTTTCCCGTCGCCAGGTGTTCACCCGTGATCCGGTCGAGGGTGAAGTTGTAACCGTTGCGAGCCGCCTGCATGACCAGCTTACGCATCTTGCCGTTGTATTCGGCGTCGAACAGAACCGGAGTTTGAGTGGAATCCCAATCGTGCGTGTCATGCGGAGACGTCTGGTAATACCAGGCCATCTTCCCTGTCTCCACATTCAGCGCGACGATCGAGCATGTATATAAGTTGTCGCCCGGGCCGCGCGTGCCTGTTGTATACGCCGGAGTTGGGTTGCCTGTCCCGAAGTAGTAAAGGTGCGTCTCCGGATCGTAGGAACCAGGCACCCACGCGTTCCCTCCTCCGTGCCGCGCCGCGTCCAGATTGCCCCAGGTATCCAGCCCTTTGTCGCCCTTCTTCATCGGTGTGATGAAAAACTTCCACTGCAGCTTGCCGGTCTCGGGATCGACAGATTGCAGAAATCCGGGCTCGTCGAGATCGTTGCCGGTCCCCAGAATTACGTGATTGCCGACGATAATCGGCGCGACCGTGGAGAAGTACTGCAGATCGAAATCCGCGATGTCTTTACGCCAGATCTCAGCGCCCGTTTTTGCATTCAGGCAGAGCAGCACGTCATCCGGAGTCTCCATATAGAGCCGGTCATGCCACATACCCAACCCGCGGTTACCTATATGTGTGCCGCCGCGGGTCTTCCAGACAAAATGCCAGATCTGGTGTCCATCATGGGCATCGATGGCCCACGCGTTATCCGGCGCCGCGACGTAGAGAATCCCATTGACCTGAAGTATGGAGCCTTTGATATTCGCCAGCGCTCCGGCTTCAAGTTGCCCAATGCCGCTGACGATCAGGTTCGATCCGGCGCTCGAGTCCTTCGTCCCTGCGATCAGTTTAGTCTTCCACGCCTCAGTTAATTTGCTAACGGTGGTCCGGTCGATTGCGGTCAGGGAGCTGTAGCGCTTACCCGAATAATCGCCGCCGTAGGTAGGCCACTCGCCGTTCGATCCGAGCGACTTCAGAATGTCGGAAGGGTCGAGCCCCTGGGCTGACAGGATCGCCGGCATGGCCAACAAAACTGCTTTGGCGAGAAGGTCATTCGAGAGCTTCATTTGATAGTCACCAGATAAGCGGTCACGTCGTGGATGTCTTTGTCGGTGTATTGGGTCAAAAGGTCGCGGTGCGGCTGCATGGGGTCGTGAATCTCGACCTTCGGATTGTCATGATCCCGCGTAAACACTCGCTGTTTGCCGTCTGCCTGAGTAAGAGTCACCTCGAAATCATCGATGCGGATCAGCTTGCCTTCCATGGCCTGCCCACCCTGCGTTACAGTTACTGTCACGCCGGGCAAACCAGCGGCACCTCCGCGTCCACCATATACACGAGGCATAAGCCACGATTGCTGGAGGGTCCTCGGTTCCGTAAGACGGGAGGCAATCCCTTTCAGGTCGCCGGCCACTGAGTGACAGGCACTGCACTTCATATTGAAGTAAGCCTGACCCGCTTTTGCGTCTCCCACAAGGATCGTAGGGGGGCGCATACGGCCTGGATCCCGGCTGCTTACTTTGAAATCGTGTACGAATGCGGAAATGTCCGTGACGAAGGCCGCAATATCGGAAGCCTGTCCCTGCGTGAAAGCGAATTTCAGCACGCCTTCACGAAGCCCGACGTGGGAAGTTTCACTTTTGTTCAGAAGAAACTGCCGCAGCACTTCGCCGTTCTTGTCCTTCAAAAGATATTCGGAACGCAGCAGGTTCGTGCCACCGTTTTCGCCGCCGCGCGCATCTTCGCCGTGACAGTAGGCACAGTTGGTCAGGTAGGCTTTTTTGCCGCGCTCGACGGTCGCTTTGTCCGCGGGTGGCCGCGTGGGAAAGGTGCCGGCGCCGCCGGCGGGTGGACCGCCCTCGCCCTGCCGGCCGACACCGACGCCTGCCTGGGGCGCATCGTTCGCCACCGCTCCGCCTGCGTCCGTGGGCGGCTGCGCGATGGTGGTCCATCCTCCCCCTAAAAGGGTCAGCACAAGAACGATGCGGGCAGCGTTTCCGCTTCTTTGCAAATCACACCTCGTTTAACGGTTCGGAATTCCCAAGGCAACCCGACATTTACTCTATGCGCCGGTGAGGCAGATTTCAAGGACGGCTTCGATTGGGGGCGGGGCGAAACCTTGGTGTTAGCGATATAGTATGCGTTTCCCACTGTGAAATGAAACTCGGCGTATTCACTCCGCTCCTTTCAGCTTTTCCGCTCAAGGCTGCTTTATCTAAAATTCGTAGCCACGGCGTCAACTTTGTCGAGTTAGGCACCGGAAATTACCCTGGAGACGCTCACTGCAAACTTTCGATGCTGCAAAATACGTCCGAGTTGGCTGAGTTCAAAAGCGTACTTGCCGGCGAGGGGTTCAGCATCAGCGCTCTCAGTTGCCACGGGAATCCGCTGCACCCGGATACGAAACGCGCCGCGCACGATCGCGAAGTGAGTCGCCAGACGATTCTTCTGGCTGAGAAACTCGGCGTCCCGTTTGTGGTGGATTTCTCCGGCTGCCCCGGCGATTCCCTTCAATCAACCCAACCGAATTGGGTGACCTGTCCGTGGCCTCCCGAATACCTGGAAGTTTTGCGATGGCAGTGGGATGAGGTCGCGGCCCCGTACTGGATCGAACACGCCAGGTTCGCGGCCGATCACGGCGTGAAAATCGCCATCGAGATGCACCCCGGCTTTCTGGTGTATAACCCGGAAACCATGTTGAGGCTGCGCAGCACCGCGGGACCCACGATCGGCTGTAACTATGACCCCAGCCATATGTTCTGGCAAGGCATCGATCCTATCGCCGCCATTCGTCTGCTCGGCGATGCCATCTTCCACGTTCACGCCAAAGACACTCAGATTTACCAACGCAACCTTCCTCTGACGGGTGTGCTCGATACAAAGTCGTATGCTGACGAGCGCAATCGCGCCTGGATTTTTCGTACGTGCGGCTACGGCCATGGCGAAGGGTGGTGGCGCGAGTTTGTTTCGACGCTCCGCATGTTCGGCTACGACTACGTACTCTCCATCGAGCACGAAGACAGCCTGCTATCGCCGGAAGAGGGTCTGGCGCGCGCAGCCCATTTCCTGAATCAGATTATTCCCACCGATCCGCCTGCAAAAGCGTGGTGGATTTAAAGCATTATGCGGACGTTTCGCACAGCCATCATCGGCGCCGGCTTCATGGGCCGGACTCATCTGGAAGCGCTGCGCCGGCTCGGTTCGGTCGAGGTTGCGGGGGTTGCGGCAGCTACCCTCGACGAAGCCCGCGCGCTCGCTTCTCCTTTCGGCATTTCGCGGATCGAAACCGATTACAAGCTGTTGCTGGCCGATCCATCGATCGATGCGGTTCATGTTTGTACTCCCAACGTCCTGCACTTCGAAATTGCCGCTGCCTCACTCGCCGCGGGTAAGCACGTAGTTTGTGAAAAGCCCCTGGCGACAAGTAGCGCCGACGCAGGCAATTTGGTCCAACTCACTCGTCAAAGCCAACTTCGCCACGCCACCAACCACAATCTCCGCTACTATCCGCTGGTGCAGCAGATGCGGGCGCTGCGCGAATCCGGTGAATTGGGTGAGATATTGATCGCGCAAGGCACCTATTCACAGGACTGGCTCCTCTACGACACCGACTGGAATTGGCGCGTCGAAGCCCGTGACGGTGGACCCTCGCGCGTGATGGCTGACATCGGCTCTCACTGGTGCGACATGGCGGAACATGTGACCGGTCTCCGCATCACATCTCTCTCGGCCGACCTGCAGACTTTCCATAAAACGCGCAAACGCCCGGCTGGGCCTGTCGAGACTTTTCAAAACAAAATCAGTACGACAGGAATCACGGAAGACGTCCCTGTCGATACCGAAGATTTCGGTTCCGTGCAATTCCATATGGGAGAGCGCACCCGCGGCGCCTTCACTGCCAGTCAGGTTTCAGCGGGTCGAAAAAACCGGCTCAGTATTGAAATTTACGGGACAAAATCTTCCGTCGCGTGGGATCAGGAGCGGCCCGATGAGTTGTGGATGGGACAGCGTAATTCCGCCAACCGGGTCATGATCAAAGATCCGTCGCTGCTCGAACCGAGCGCCCGCTCCTACGCCGACTTTCCCGGCGGACACAGCGAAGGTTACGACGATACCTTCAAGCAGGTGTTCCGGCGCTTTTATCAATCGATTGCGGACCCCGCTGCCAAACCGGAATATCCGTTGTTTGACGACGGGCTGCGTCAACTGCAGTTGGTGGAAGCGGAAATCGAAAGCAATCGCAGACGGAGATGGGTGGAGATTCACTCATGAGCACACAAACCGCGGCTCCCACGGTAGATCGTCATGCCGCTTATAACAAGAACCGCCTCTTTCTGGCGGGTGCGCTCGCACTTACTGTGGCGGGCATCAACGCATCTCTGCGCGCCAACACCGCGGGTGATCTGCAGCGTATTTTTCTCGACCCATACGACAAAGTCCACTCCGCCGAGATGATCGCCAACATCCTCGGGGTGCCGTTCCTCGGATTCGCTCTCACCATCGCGCTCGGCAGTCCCTTGCTCGACTACATCGGCATGGGTCTGCTGCTGCCGCTCTCGGGTATTCTTTTCACCGCGGGAATGCTGCTGATTCTTTTCGCCAGCCATTTCGCCATAGGCGCCGCGATATACAACGTAATCTGGCTGGGCGCCGTAGTCGCTGGAATTGGCTGGGGCCTCGTTGAAACAGTTGTCAATCCGCTCATCGCCACACTCTATCCGGAAAGCAAAACTGCGAAATTGAACGCAGTTCACGCCTGGTGGCCAGGCGGCCTCGTCATCGGCGGTCTGCTGGGCGTCGGTATGTCAAGAATCGGCATGGGGTGGGAAGCCAAGCTCGGCATTTCGATTATCCCCGCTATTGCGCTGGTCATCGCCTGCATCGGACTTAAATTTCCTCCCACCGAACGCGCGGCATCCGGCGTCTCTATGCGCCAGATGTTTCGCGAACTGCGCAGCCCTCTGTTCTTCGTGCTGTTCTGTTCCATGTTTCTGACTGCCGCGTCCGAACTGGCACCCGGACAGTGGGTGGATCTGGCGCTGAGCCGCACCGTCCACATGCCCGGCATACTGTTGCTGGTTTACGTCAGTGGACTCATGTTCCTCATGCGCCACTTCGCCGGACAACTCGGCCGTAAGCTGTCACCTACCGGCGTTCTCTGGGTTTCCTGCCTCCTGGCATCGATCGGTTTATTTGCGCTGAGTTTTGCCGATTCACCGGTGACGGCCCTGCTTGCCGCGACAGTCTGGGGCACAGGCGTTTGTTACATGTGGCCCACCATGCTCGCCACGGCGTCTGAAAGATTTCCCCGCGGGGGCGCGCTGCTGATGGGATTGATGGGCACAGCGGGCACTCTGTCGATCCAGTTCGTGCTACCGATCATGGGCAGCATCTTCGACCACAAAAAAGTTGAAGCAGCCGGAGGAGCAGCGGCCTTTCAAAGCCTCCAGCCTGGCCCCGAGCTCAATCGCGTTCTGGGAATTGCGGCGCAAGCCTCATTCCGCGATGTCGCGGCTCTACCGGCCTTCCTGCTCATCGTTTTCGGAGCTATATGGATCTACGATCGTTCGCGAGGCGGCTACAAACGAGAGACCATCTCGTAGCAAATCGAACGGGAATGGTACTCGTGGATGCTGCAGCCGCTCGGGCCGGTTGCCAGCGGACCTTCACGAATTGCTTCCAAAACCGAAGCCACGGAACAGTGGCCATACTGGCGACTGTATGGTTCGGTGACCGCCGCTCCTAACAAAATTACAAGCTTCTTTTTGAGGACGCCCATGTGCTTCTTCTCGAAGTGGCCCGCCGGCCCGGAGAGACGACACCGATGCACGGCGATCCGTATCCTGCCGTTCTGCATTCGACTCGGTCGCAATAAATCCCACCGAAATATCCGGATCATTCGAAGTCGCGCCGGAAGGGGCGTCGAAGTGCGAGTGCTGGGAAATCCAGAATAAACGTAGTGAAGTGTGAATAGCTTCCGAACACCCGGCCATCCCAGGCGCTATCCGCGCCACCCTTTTCCACTGAATCACTTGCTGTTGGTTTGCCTCGTTATCGGCGCGTGACGCTGTTTCCCGGTGGCACTTTTCCGCTTCGGTCCCTGCGGCGAAGTTCTTGAGGGAGATCGCCCGGCCTTCCTGCCCGCATCCAAACAATTGGCATTCAGCTGTCACGGTTCGCCGAGTATTCCAATGCGATGATCTCCGCATACCCGGCGGCCCGGAGGACAAAATCGAGCTTGACCACGTCTTGAAATACAGACAACATTGAAGAGCGACTCGACACTCGCTCCGCTGTCTCGCCGATGCAATCTTAGGGAAGGACTATGAACCCCGCAAAACCAGAGGTCTTTAAGAGATGTAAAGATAACCCCGAGTGTGGAACGATCGACAGGACAGCCACGCCATGGACGGTCAAACTTACCAGCCCCAGGAAATGCACAGGGGAGGGGTGTTATTGCGTTTTGTTGTGGACTCTCGTCGACAAGAGCAAATTGCCCGAGTCAGACCAGCGCAAATACACCACTGGCTCCGAGGACTTCACGAATATAGATCAGAAAAACGGCACAGTGCACAAGCCCGCGACGGACTGTGTCAACCTGGAAGCACAGGGCTGGGTACCCAGCGCCCAATGCCTCATTAAGAGCAATGGACCTCCGGCGAATGGTGGCCCGACCCCGACGGTAGATCCGAATGCTACCAAGCTCCTCAAAGAGACATTGTTGCGGCAACCCGCGAACAAAGTATTCGAGAAATGCGTCGAGAAATGCGGAGACGAGCCTTACAAAAATTCAGCAGGAACAAAGGTATGGGTCAAAGGATTTAAGAAGTGTAACAGCGAAGGCACGTGTAAGTGCGTCGTCGTCTGGACCTTGAAAACGGATCCGCCTAATGCAGCCCCGGGCAAATTCAACGGGGGTTTCAAGGCGGGAAGTGAGTTCTACACTCCGGTGGACGAACACGAAGGCAAGGTCGAGATGTCGGTCGACGACTATGACACCTTCGTCAAGAATGGTTGGGTACCCAAGGCAGTGTGCGTTAAGTGGGCTGAAGACAAGCCGGTAGTGGATAAGAAAAAAAGTGAGAAAGTCGAGGAGGAATAATAGAAGACGGCCACCGGTGGCGCAGCGCGCAGGGACTCGAACCCCGGACCTCCTGAGTGTGAAGAAACCATGCACTGGCGGCCTTATTTTTCCTGGCCCGCAACAACCGCAATCGGGAGTCCCTTCGCGTTCATCAGGGATTCCAGCAGTGCCACGGTTTTCGGGAACGCATCCGCACCGCCGCGAACACCACCGGCGCCGCGGGCGACGTCGAGAGGCGTGCGACCGCCGGCGTCCCTGGCCGTCAGGTCCGCGCCGCTGGCGACCAGGAATTCGATGAATTTATTGAAGCCGTGTTCGGCAGCACCGTGCAGAGCGGTCTGGTTCGGGGCTGCATTCGCGCTCGGCATTTGACTGCCGCGACGGAATGTTTGTGCGATACGCTCGGAAACGCTGTCACCGGCAGCGAAACCACCCGCGGGAGTGTGATCGAGGAGTGAACGGGCGTTCACATTGGCGCCGGCTTTGATGAGGAGATCCATAGTGGCGAGCACGCCTTCGTCGGTACGGTTGCGTCCGCGCGTGACACGTGCGCCGTAGTCCACGCCGGCGGCGGCCATCAGCGGCGTAATGCCTTCTTTGCTGGGCAAATCGACAAGCGCCTTGTATTCCAGCAGCAGCGCGACGAACTTATCATCCCCGGCGCGCGCCGCACGCAGCAATGGCGTGGCACCCTGAGCGAGCATGGTGTCGCCGCCTCGATCCTGCGGGACGTCGCGATACGGCGGACGCCGCTTCAGCTGAATGTTCGGATTCGCGCCGTGTTCCAGCATCATGCGCGCGACATCGATGGCAGTGAGCTTGTCCGGACTCGGGATGACGGCCATGGCGCCGTTCCCTTTCACCGGCAGCGTACTGACGTCGGCCGCCATGTAGACCGGCGAGCGGCCGAAAAGATCCCACTTGTCGAGATCGGCGCCGCCCTTGCCGTTAACACCGGTGACGAGCACGGCGGCTGTATCGAAATGCATATTCTCCAGCGCGAGTAGCAGCGGCGTTTCGCGGTCCGGATCTTCGGAGTCGGGATCCGCGCCGGCCGTCAGCAGGTTCTGAACGCAGGCCGCGCAGCCCTCGCGCGCGGCATAGTGCAGCGGGGTAAAACCGCCCTTGTTCAGGTCCTTCGGACGAGGTTCCTGGATGATCTTGCGCTCCCACTGATTGATCTTGCCGCGATCGTTGAGGTTTGCGTCCTTCGAGGCGAGGAACTTCACCATGTCGGCCTGGCTTTGCGCGGCAGCCCACATGATCGCCGATTGTCCGCCCCAGGTTTCCTTTGCGTTGATGTCGGCTCCCGCGGCAAGAAGCAACTTCGCCGCGTCAACTTTCCCGCTGCGTGCGGCGGCCATCAGCGGAGTTTCGCCGTCGGGAGTTCTGAAATTGGGATCGGCGCCCGCCTTGAGCAGAGCGTCAATGATGGGTGCGGAGCCGACGATCGCGGCTTCGGTAAGGGCCGAAGTGCCAAATTGGTTCGTCAGTTTGACATTCGCGCCCGCTTTGATCAGCGCACGGACAAGTTCCGGATCGTTGTTCGCCGAGGCATACATGACGGCGGTGGCGCCATCCGCGCCCGTGGCGTTAACGTTCGTATCTTTCTTATCTTTTTTACCGTTTTTATCTTTGGCGCTCGCCAGGCGCAGAGCCGCTGCGTGATCGCCGGATTGCGCCGCGTCGAGGAGCGTCGTATCGGCGGCCGGCATCGGCATAGGCATAAGGGATGCGGCAGACAGGACGACGGCAATGAAACGGAACGCGGGGACGGCGACTGCTGAAAGAGACACGCGCTTAGACCTCCGAGAGGCCTTCGGCGCTGTCTCCGATGGATTTCACCGGGATCTCATTGCGCTGGAGCAGCGTGATGAGCAGATCGCCATGACGCGAATCCTGAGGATACTTCAGGTGCTGGCCCCCTTTGATTTTTCCGTTCGCGTGTCCGAGGATCGCGGATGGCAGCGGATCGTTGTTGTGGCGATCGCTGTTGCTCATGTCGCTGCCAAAGAGAATCGTGGAATGGTCAAGCACAGTGCCTTCGGCTTCCTTCGAGGCCTCGATCTTTTTGATGAATCCGGCAAACACTTCCGCGTGATACTTCTGAATCTGCACCAGCTTGTCCATCTTCTCCGGATTGTTGCCGTGGTGTGACAGCGGATGGAAACCTTCGGCAATGTTCAGATTCGTGTAAGTGCGCATGCTGGCTTCGTGATCCATAGAGAGCGTAATCACGCGCGTGATATCGGCCTGGAACGCGAGGGCCATCAGGTCGAACATCAGCTTGAAATACTCAGTGATGTCGTTTGGCGTACCGACAGGCGCATCCGGAATCGTTAACGCGCTGTTGTCCTGCTTCTCGGCCATCTGTACACGGCGCTCGATCTCGCGAACGGAGTCGAGATAGTCGCTGACGACGATGCGGTCCTTCACGCCGAGGCTGGACTGGAGGCGCTGGGCTTGTCCCTGTATGCGATCGAGGATACTGCCGGTTTCCGCGAGGATCTGGGCGCGTTCCCGATCGGTGTCGCCCTGTCCGAAGAGCTTCTGGAAAACCGAGCGCGGATTGCTTTCCTGCGGCAGCGACTGGGTCGGCGTGCGCCATGCGATGCGGGCGCTGCCCTGACCGACGCTGAGTTCGAGCGACGGGAGACGCGTGTCCTGGCCAACGTAGCGGACGGCTATCTGATCGCAGCTCACGCCGGAGTCCGCGCCGGCCTTGCCGAAGTCCCAGGGCTTTACGCAGGTCAGCCAACCCTGCTCGATGTAGGCGTGGGGCTCGGGCGTTTCCGCGGGCTTGTTGCGCAGGCCGGAGACGATGGTCAGATGCTTGCGGAACGGCTCAAGGGGCTGGAGGATCGGCGACATAGTGTAGCTCGTGCCGGTTTCCTTCGGCGACCAGCGATCCATGATCGCGCCGTGAGGGAAGCTGACAAACGCAAAGCGCTTCGGGGTCTTCCCGGCGGGAGTTGCCGCCCACGCGGTTGCGGCGGGAATCATGGCTTCCACCAGAGGCAGTGCGATGGCGGCACCCGCTCCCTTCAGGACTGCGCGGCGTGGAATGTGTTTTTTGGATATAAACATGTGGCGTGTTCCTTATTCCTGTTTACTGGATTCCTGTTTACCGGCACTCTGCGAGGGTTCAGCCTGCGGTACGCGGCGCATCTTAAACTGTTCGCTCCTGACCACCGCCTGAACGATGGCCGAAAACTTGTAATCCTTCGCCGCCGTCTCGCGCACAATCCTTCGGACGGTCGGCATGTCGTAGTACTCGCGGGTGCGGCCCATCGAATACGTCAGAAGGTTCTCCGTGAACGTTTGCACGAACTGATCGGGACGCCGCAGCAGCGCGTTGCGGAGATCGTCGGGTCCTTTGAGCTTCGTACCGTCGGGCAACTCGCCGGCGGAATCGATGGCCGTGCCGGCAAAGCGGTCCTTGTCCCGCCACATTCCCACTGCGTCGAAGTTTTCGAGCGCGAAGCCGAGCGGGTCCATGACCGAGTGGCAGGACGAGCACGTCGGGCTGGCGCGATGCCTGGCCATCAACTCGCGGACGGTGAGCGCTTTGGTGGTGCCAATGTCCTTGTCATTCAGGGCCGGAACGCCGGGCGGCGGGTTGGCCGGTGGAACGCCCTCAATGTAGTTCAGGATGAACTTTCCACGGAGCACGGGGGAGGTGCGGTTCGGATAGGCGGCCGACATCAGGATGGCGCCCTTGCCCAGCAATCCCCATCGCGCGGAGTCTTTCAGTTCGACCCGGCGGAACTGGTCGCCCTTCACATCGGTGATGCCGTATTGCAGCGCGAGGCGCTCGTTCAGGTACGTATGGCTCGCGCGCAGCAAATCCACGACGCTGCGGTCTTCGCGGAAGATGCTGTCGGCAAACAGCGCGAGCTCGGTGCGGAAGTCCTGACGCGGATCCATGCGGCCGGAGGAATACGGGAAGACGTTGTTATCCGGAACAATTTCGTCGAGCTTATTCATTTCGAGCCACTGAAACACGAAATTGCTTGCCAGTGTCTTCGATCGCGGGTCGGCCAGCAGGCGCTTGACCTGCATGTCCAGGGTCGCCGGATCGCTGAGTTTGTTTTCGATAGCGAGATCGAGCAGGGGTTCGTCGGGAATGGAGTTCCACAGGAAGAACGAAAGTTTCGATGCCAGTTCGAGATCCGTGATCGGGTATTTCTCGCCAGGCTTCAACCCGGCCGGGACGCGCTCGCCGCGATACAGGAAGAACGGACTCGCCAGCATCCCCGTGACACCTTCGCGAATGCCCGATTCGAAACCACCCTGCTTCACACCGTCGGCGTAATATTGCATGAGTTCGGTAATGTCGTCGTTCGTCACGGCACGACGATAAGCGCTCTTCGCCAGCGCCGAGAAAATCTCCTTCGCACAGGCGTCGGGCGTTTTGGTTTCGGCTTTGGCTTTGTCCTCCGCCGGATCGCAGGTGAGGATGCGGTCGCGGCTGGGCGTGGAACTGAGACCGGTCACATTGAAGGGGCCCAGAAGCTGGAATGAGCTCACGCGGTAGGAACGATCCTGCCCGCCGCCGGGCGCAAACATCTGCACCTGATCGTCGGATTGAGCGAAGCTCTGGCGCCGGAACGTAACGCCGATCCTGTGCGGACCGGCCGTGGTCTGGAACTTGATGTTCTTCAGGCGGGCATTGACGCGATCGAGCGCACCGTTCTGCACCTGATCGAAGAACCTGGTGTCTTCTTCGCCGCCGACCAGGGTGGAGTAAACAACCTTGTTATCGACCGTCACCACCACGGGGTTCTCATACTCCAGGCTGCTGCCCCAGAGGCCAGCGGCCATGTCCGCGATGTTGATGCGGTATTCGCCGTCGGCGGGCAGGTCCACTTTCGCGAGGATGCCGCCCCGCGTCCCGAGCGGCAATCCGGGAACGTGCGTGAGCTGATTGCCGGAAGTTGCGCGGAACGTCCAGCCCTGCGGGCGGATGTCGCGCCTGCCGAGCGCCGTGAGGGCGACGTTGCGGGCGGCAAGGACGTACTGCTCAATAAAGGAAGGCGAAACCTGCAGGGCGGCCGCGATGTTGTCGAAGCCCTGCGCGGTGTCATCCGGAGGCAGTAATTCAGCGCTGTTGACCTCGACCGACAGCAGATCGCGGACAGCGTTTTCGTACTCTTTGCGATTCAACCGATGCAGCACGACCTTATCGGTGATGTATGCCTGGCTCGGAACCTTGTCGAGCGAACCTTCGAGCCACGCGACCAGTGAATCGACTGCTTTGCCGTCCGGCTGCCTGGCGCCCGGAGGCGGCATGACGCTGCCGCGGAGTTTGCGCACGGCCTTCTCGAAAAGCGCGGGATTCTGGGCGATACTCCCGGCCGTGATGCCTTCGAAGCTGACGCCGCCGATCTTCGCTTTGTCGTTGTGGCAGCCCGAGCAGTATTGCTTCATGGTAGCCAACTGCGCGTCGGCCGAATCCTGCGTTGCGGGCGCGGCGGTAAGGACGCCGGCGAAGCCGATAGCGGCGATCAGGAGAATCGAGTTCCTAATAGGTCTAAGCATCGGGTGGCCTAAGCATCGGGCGAAAGATAGGCCCACAGGCTCTCGAAAGAGCGCCGAATGAATTCATCGGGGTTGCCCATTTTGGCTTCGTATTCCCTGGCCGGTCTGGCCTCGACGCCTTCCGCCGGGCTGTGCCCTTTGTTCAGCATCTGATTCAGACGATCGTAGATCGTACCGTACATGTCGACCTGCGCGGCGATGTCGGCAAAGCTGAGCACGGGACCCTGGGCGGGAACGACTTTTGTGTCTTTGTTCGCGACGGTCTGAATGCGCTGCAGCCCGCCGACAATGCCGCCGATCCATCCGCCGGTCCACCAATCGACCACGGGCCAGCCTTGTCCGTAAGCGGCGTCGCCCACCGCAAGGATGTTCTGCTGCGCAAAGTAGACGTAGAGATCGCCGTCCGTGTGCGCCGCGTCGGAGATGTATCCGTAGCGGATTCCGGAATCGAGCGTGCCCTTATCGTAAAAGGTTTTGTTGGGCTGAGCGATTTTGGGAAGCTTCCTGAATCTCTGTCCGTTCCAGGGCCACGTGATGATTTGCTGCAGCCAGAGCCGCGTGTTCTCGTGGGCAATAATCGTGGCGCCAGCCATGCCGAGTTTCTCATTGAAGCCGGTTTGCTCGGGATGCCAGTGCGTGTTGAAGAGCGTGTGAATCCCGGCGCTGCCGTTGGGAAGGGCCACTACCGCCTGTGCCAGCGCATCCGCATTCTCCGCCAGCCCGCCGTCCACCAGGACAACGCCATCGGCGCCGGAACGGGCGATCACGTTCGCGCCCGCTCCCGTGATCAGAAAGATACTGTCACCTAACTCTGAGGTCGTGATCTTCGTTGTTTGAGGGAAGGCGTACGGCGCGGCAAGGCCGGCTGCTGTTGCGCCTTTCAGGAACGTCCTTCGCGTTGAAACGAACATACTTAGCGGGTTCAGTATACTCCCGCGGACACTCAAAAGGAATCCTCTTCGAGAGGGGTAGGAGATTGAATATTTCGCGGCGGGGGAATCTCGCGCGCCGCTTGTCAGAGCACCTACCGACCGCGACGCACTGGCGCGGGAGGAGCGGGGCGCTTGTCGACGACGACCTTGCCGTCCTTCAGGACCACTTTTGTTTTGAGCATCCCATAGATGTTGCGAGTCGGATCACCGTCGAGCAGAATGATGTCAGCACGCTTGCCTTGCTCCAGGCTGCCGATTTCATTTTCCATGCCGACGAATCGCGCCGAATTCGGTCCAATGATGCGATGAATGTCCGCCATCGAGAACACGATGCTGAATGACTTGAGCTCATGCTCGAGCACCAGCAGATCGTCTCCTTCCTGGTCGGTCGAGTATGAAATGGTGCGGTGGTCAGGGTCGGCGTCCCAAATGCGACGCGCATTGATGATCGTGTAGCCGCCCTCCGTGCCGGTCGCTCGCCCCTTGGGATCCCGATTGGCTCCGGCGATTGCGGCCGGCCACGGCTTCCCGTCCCGGAATCGAGTCGTGTTGTCTTTGGGCCACTGCCACGTGGCCGGCCCGGACGACAGCCGATCGATGTTCGGCGCGCCGAACGCGATCAGCCCCGCGACGATTGCACCTGCCTTCGCGACGGCGTCGGCCTGCTCATAACTGGTCCAGTCCTTGTTCGGGAGGTGCACCAGACGGGTCACTCCTGCGTCGATTGACGCAACCATCGCGGGACTGCTCACGGCATGGACATTCACCTGGATACCGGCCTTCTTAGCTTCCTCGACGATTACCTTCAGGCTGTCGATCTCAATTTGCGGGGGCGCCGGCTCCGGTGTGACGCCGATCTCGCAGGTATTCCTGATTCCGAGTTTGACGAGCGCCTGCACAGCCGCTCGGGTGTCCGCCTCTGACTGCCGCAGCCTGACGGGACCGCAGGGGAGCAGTCGCGGTCCGTTGTATTCGCCCGTTTCCGTCTTCTTCGCGAGCCCTAGATTGGCTTCAGCATTGCCGCCGCCGATCAGAACCGTTGTGTAGCCCGCCTCCAGCAGTTGCTGCATCCACGCCTTACCCGTGGGGCCATCGACAAGGTGCTTATGTCCGTCGATGAAGCCCGGCATAGCGCTCATTCCGTTCGCATCGATGACCTGCGCCCCGGCGGGAATCTGCGCAGCTCCATTCGTGACCGAGGCGATCTTGCCGTCCCGCACGATAATCGTGCCTTTGTCGTAAACCGGCCCCGTCCCTACGACGACGCGCACATTCGTGATCGCAATCGTCTGAGCCGACGCCACATGGGGCGCGCCGAAGCTCGCGGCCGCAATTCCGGCCATGGCGGCGATCTGCAATGCACGCTGAACGAAATGGTTTCGCATGAAGTGATTTCCTTTCTCTCGGGTCTGGCGTAAGAGACTAGTGAGCCGCCTGCCGCTTGTCGACGACGATTTTCCCGTCCTTCAACACAACCTTCGCCGTGCCGATCAGCTCGTAAATATCGTTCCGCACATCCCCGTTGATCAGCAGGATGTCCGCCCGCTTGCCCGTCTCCAGCGTGCCGATTTCTTTCTCCAGCCCTACAAAACGCGACCCGTTCTGTGTCAGGATCTTGTGGATATCCGCCATCGAGAACACGATGTTGAACGACTTGAGCTCATGCTCCAGCACAACGAGGTCGTCCGCGTTCTGATCGGTCGAGTAGGAGATTGTACCGTGTTCCGGGTCGGCATCCCAGATGCGTCGCGCGTTGATGATTGTATAGCCGCCTTCGGTACCCGTCGCCCGCCCTTTCGCATCGCGGTTCGCGCCGGCAATTCCTTCTGGCCAGGGTTTGGCGTCGCGGAAGCGTGGCGTGTTGTCTTTGGGCCATTGGACAGGCGCCGGGCCCGCGGACAGACGATCGAGATTCGGCGCGCCGAATGCGATGAGGCCGGCAACGATCGAACCCGTTTTCGCGATTGCCTCGGCCTGCTCGTAAGTAGTCCAGTCCTTGTTCGGGAGATGCACAAAACGAGTGACTCCAACGTCGTTAGCCGCAGCCATCGCCGTGCTGCTGACGGCGTGGACGTTCACCTGCACACCCACCTTCTTCGCTTCGTCGACGATCGCGCGCAGCGTTTCGATTTCTGCCTGGGGCGGCGCCGGCTCGGGCGTCAGGGCGATTTCACCCGTCTGTTTAACGCCGGTTTTTGCCAGCGCTTGTACCGCAGCGCGGGCCTCAGCCGGGGTCTGTCTCAAATTGATGCTACCTGCCGGAATCAGGCGTGGCCCGTTGTACTCACCGGACTCGACCTTCTTCGCGAGCGCGAGATTCGCCTCCGCGGGGCCGGCAGCGATAAGCACGGTTGTAAAGCCCGCCTCGAGCAGCGACTGCATCCAGGCCTTGGCGTTGGGTCCCTCATTGAGATGCTTGTGCCCATCGATGAAGCCAGGCATGGCACTCATGCCTTTGCCGTCAATGGCGGTCAGCCCCGGCGGAAGCTGCACTGCGCCACTGGTAACCGTGGCGATCTTGCCGTCCCGCACGATGATTGTGCCGTTTTCATACACCGTACCGTTGCCAACCACGATTCGAACGTTGGTAATGGCCAGGTTTTGCGCCGCCGCCGGCTGCGCCAGCGGTAGACCAGGAAAAAAGGCTACCGCTAGTGCAGTGGCGAGCTTTGGCAGTGCGTTTCGCATGACGTCCTCACTTGTGGCCGGAAGATGGCACCGGCTAGTTTACCCTAAATTTAAAACTGTAGGATTATAATACAAGTCTTGTACGGCATGCAGACGCGGCGGCCTTGGCGACCCCTGCCAGCAGATACACCAACCAGACACTTCGTTCGCTTGAGTCCAGCCGGGGCGGGCCCTCTTGCATCGGCGATTTGTTCACAAAACGTCAAGCGCTGAGACCATAGAAGCAAAGCCCGCTCTGTCAGAAAGCGGAACCTTACCACGAGTGCCAATCCTCACCTACTGGGAAGGTGCGCCAGTGAAGTCGGTCGACTGGAACGTTCGCTTCGCAGGGATCAGGCAGTCAAACCCTTTCGCAAACGCCTGTGACTCTTCGGTTCCGGCACAGATTTCGCGTCGAAGTACCGGTGGAGTCAGCGCCCGTCCCTTCTTGCCCCCATTAATGGCGTAGAGCCTTGGTTTGAATGGTGGGCGCGCAGGGACTCGAACCCCGGACCTCCTGCGTGTGAAGAAACCTTGCGTTCTCCATAGCTCTCATGGTTTCCCAGTGTTTCCATACCCTTACACGAATTCAGCGCACCTGCTTTCGCAAAAAGTGGAACCCATTTGGATGCAGCATCCGGACTTCTGGAACACTTTTGGACCACTCGACGTCGCCGAGACACTTGCAGAATGGGATGGCTTAGCATTCCGCATCGAGGGTGCAATCGTCGCAAGTTCCGCAGGACCGTTGGCGACTTCGCGATTCGTGAGAGTGGGAGCCAGTGTCCCAGCCCTCTGATGAGGTCATGCAGGTTGAGAGCCGCTCCAGCAGCACTTCTGCTTTGGACGAGGCGATAGATTGCTTGCGGAAATTCTGGCTACTGGACCGGTGGCGGCGGAGCTATTCGGTCAGGCGAGGCGGAGGGCATCGCAGAAAAAACCTCCGGTGGGCGCCAAAGGTCCTGGGGGTGCGAAAGACGAAAGCCACCGGCGACTCAGAACTGAACAAGGCTGCGGCGCAAAGCAATCGTCACCGCGGCGGTTCGATCGCCGGGGCGATCGCGCGGTGAATATCGGCGTCTCCGTCGAGCGTGGTCAGGATCAGGATTTTGCTCAGCGGAAAATCGCGGCGTATGCGCTCCGTCGCTTCCCATCCGTTCACGCGAGGCATTTTCAGATCCATCAAAACCACATCGGGCCGCAGACGGCGAAACGCTTCGACCGCCTCTTCGCCGTCTGCGGCTTCGCCGGCAACCCGCATGGCCGATTGCCGCTCGACGATGCCGATGAGGCCGCTGCGAACTACCTCGTGATCGTCGACCACGAGAACTGAAATGGGATCGCTCATAAACCGCTCCCGGCATGCCCGGCCGCGGGCATCGGCGCTACGGCGACGATTTCGACACCTTCCCCCGGGGCGCTGACGATTTCCAGCGATCCGCCCAACTGCTCGCTCCTTTCCCGCATTCCCGTGAGACCGTAGCCAGCCGAGCGAACCCCCGCGACATCGAAGCCCGCGCCGTTGTCCCGGATGCTCAGGCGCGCCGAACTGCGGCCGACCCGTTCGGCCAGACTGGCAGGACCGCCACGCAACAGACGCACCAGAGCGCGACAGCTATCAGGAATTGGGTTCCTCGTTTGGGCATCTACCCCACCGATTGTAGGGGCTTTGAGAAAAACGGAAGGCAACGCAAGTACTGCTTCCAGAACATTGCTCTCGTTTTCGGGCGAGGCAACGAAAGCAGGGGAGGCAAGGCAACTTTCGGAGGGTGTGCGCCAACGCAAATTAACTTATAGTTAAGATCGGGGAGCAGGCTCCATTCCGCATCCTGCACGACTGGAAAACGATTCCGGTTCACAAATTCAAATTCGGAGAGAAATCGCATATGTCAGTGCAGGGTCTTGAACAGTTCAGAGAGTTGATCAACAGCAACGAGCAGATTGGCGGAGAAGCAGGTCGGATTCTTCGCGTGTCGGGGAGCGGATTCGCCGGCGAACTCGCCCGCCTCGGCCAGAACAAAGGCTGCGATGTCAGCGCTGAGGACTTCGACAGCGATGCGTTTCACGCCATGTTGGACGGCGAATTAAGTCCAATGGAACTGGACCTGGTAGGCGGCGGCACCACCTCAAGCTACCTGGGTGGCGGCCTACCTAAGCCGACGGGGTGAGCGCCCGCTCACAGGCGCTCACCGTTGCCGCGAATGGCCATGCGCAAACGAGAAACACAATTCCTGATAGCCGTCGCGCTCTGGTGAGATCATCAGCCGCTCCGATTGGTTCAGGATGGGTTTAAGAGCCTGTCGCGAAATAACCTGACCAACCGAAATGGATGTGTTATGTCCAGAGGGCTCCTCAAAGGTGTTTGCTTTGCGGCCCTGCCAGCCCAGGCGGTGCGGCCAATATCCATCCCGCAGTCTCGGCCGCTACGCTCCCCCGCGTCCTGGGAGCTTCTAGGGCAGCGCCATCCTTGACATTATTTTCCGGCGTTGTGCCAGGTTTGGGCGACGCGACGAAAGTAGGGGAGGCAAGGCAACTTTCGTAGGGTGTGCGCCAGCGCAAATTAACTTATAGTTAAGACTGGGGAGCAGGCTCCATTCCGCATCCTGCACGACTGGAAACGATTCCGGTTCACAAATTCAAATTCGGAGAGAATTCGCATATGTCAGTGCAGGGTCTTGAGCAGTTCAGAGAGTTGATCAACAGCAACGAGCAGATTGGCGGAGAAGCAGGTCAGATTCTGCGCGTGTCGGGGAGCGGCTTCGCCGGCGAACTGGCCCGCCTCGGCCAGAGCAAAGGAATCGATGTCAGCGCGGAAGACTTCGACAGTGAGGCATTTCACGCGATGCTGGATGGAGAATTAAGTCCTATGGAACTGGACCTTGTCGGCGGCGGCACCGGAGTCGACACAGGTAACGGAAACCTTAACGGAAAAGTGTAGTTCCTCCGATGGTGTGAGCGCCCGCTTACGGGCGCTCATCGTCGCCCCGAAGGGCCTTAAACCCGTCCTGCACCAAATCCGAGCGGCCGATCGCCCATATGGCGAGCCGGTTGATTAAAGACAGCGGGAATGGAAGCGGACGGACAAAATCGACGAACAGCACCACGCGGTAGCTGGCCGAATCGTTCCACGCTTCGTGGTCGTGACTGTCGTCGAAGATCAGACTTTTTCCTTCCCTCCAGCGCCGCAGCGTCTTCCCGACGCGGATGCGGCTGGCGAGCGGGGCGCCCTCTACGATCAGCCCCAGGTGATAGCGAAGCACGCCGTTATAAGGGCCGCGATGAGCCGGAATGTGTTTGCCAGGAGCCAGTATGGAAAACATGGCCGTGGTCATGCCCGGAATACACTTCAGCAAACGCAATGTTTCGGGGCACCGCTCACAGTTGGCTGGGATTTCGCGTCCATACGCATACAGGAAGAATGTCTTCCACTGTTGGCCTTCGGTGAGGCCGGCCTGGACCGGCGAGATGTCCTGAAAGTTCGGTATTCGGTCGCGGTCCCGCATCAGGGGGTCGAACTCAGCGCGAATCGCCGGCCAGTTCGTTTCGAGCGTCCTCACCCACGGGAACTGGTTTGTTTCGAAGAATGTGCGGTGACCCCGATCTGCAAAGGCGATCAGCATTTCCACGCCTGAGATCGCGGCGTTGGTCAGGTTCATGCGGTGAGTCGATCCATATAGCTGTCGATGCCTTCCATCAGTCGCGTGGGAAGCTCTTTCCCGATTTGGTCGCTGAAAGCCATATTCCAGGCGGCTGCGGCGTTCTTCTGTTGCACAGTAAGCTTCTGTTGCACAGTAAGAATGACCGGTGGGATTCGCGTCTGGCCGGTCCCGCCAAAGGTCGAGTAAGTGCGAATGAGCCTCAGTTTGCCGCGGCGCCCTGAATGGTGCAGCCCGCGAAGAAAGCGAAACCACACCTGAGGCGCCGCGAGCCCCGCCATGCGGGACCGCACAGAGGGTTCACGGTGCAGATACCGCAACATGCCGTAGCTGGCTCCGGCTCCAGGTATGGCATCCAGGGCGATCTGTACGTCACGGACCGGTTCCCCTGTGACCGGCTTCAGCCGCACGGGATATTCGCAGGCGAACCACCCCAGCGTCCTGTCCGGGGTCATTCCCTCAACGCCGCTCCGTCCGTTGTTTTCCATCCATACAAGAAGGTCGGGTTCGCCGGTTACGCGCCTCCATGCTTCCCAGAGGGCGGCCAGGAAGTGGGTGCGTTGTTCTGTGACGGAAGGCGCCTGCTTGTCGAAGCAGTTTTGGCGGCCGGAATCGAGAAATTCATCAGGCAGGGTTGCGAAGACACCCGGAGCGGGAGATGGCCCGGTCGCCCGGCCGCAAATCCGCTCCCACATTTCCAGGTCGGCGATTACCGCGGGCGACTGGGCAAGGGTGTCCGCCGCGCCCGCCCACGCACCGAAGGTCGGTTCGGCGAGCCGCGGAAGGGTATCGCCGGGTAACTGAAGATGTCGCTCGATCGCTCCCGCAAAGATCGCCATAGAGAGGCCGTCGGCGACGAGGTGGTGCAGGCACAGGGCAAGAACGCCGCATTCCAGCGGCCCGCGGTCGAAGAGGATGGCACGGCCCAGTGGGCCGCGCTCCAGATTCAGGCCGGTGTGCAAGGCCCCGATGCGTTCGCGCTGCGCGGCGATTTCGAGCGGAGTCGCCGCGTTGCATGAGACGCACTCGATCGCTATGGACCCGCCGGCGGCCGCATAGTGCTGTCGCCAGCCGCTGTCGGTTAGCGCGAAGCGCAGCCGTAACGCGTCAAATTCAAGCTCGGCCTTCTCAATGGCGCGGCTCAGGCGTTCCGGGCCGATGAGCGCGGGAGTGCGCGCAATTACGACAGTCGCGAGGCGGTCGGGATACTCAACGGCGTACTCGAGAAAACGCCTCTGCTGCGGCGCGAGGGGAATTTCCGCGCCCGCCAGCCCGGCTGGCGAACAGGCAGGGGTCGTTCGGAACTCCCTCTGCGCCCTGATGGCATCAGCCAGTTGAGCGACCGAAAGAGTTGCCCGGATGGTACCGGATTCGAGGCATAGACCGAGGGAGGACTCCAGCGCGATGAGAAGTTCGGTTTGCATGAGCGAATCGACGCCCAGTTCGGCGAGGGGCGTGACATCATCGAGCCGCACGGGGTCTACTCCCCGAAGCGAAGCAATACAGGCTCGGATACTGGCTTCGAGGTTCGTGCCGCTCTCGCCGATGAACATGGGCTCCGGGCGGATGACTTGCGAGGCGGCGAAATGAACCGCAATCGTATCGGGTGTTTCGTCTTCGATCAGCCGGGCGCACTTGTACCGCTGGATTTTGCCGCTTGTGGTGCGCGGCAACGTGCCGGGTTTCACCAGCGCGATCCCCGCGGGTGCGACGCCAAAGAGTGCGGTGAGAGTCCGCTCGATGGCATCGAAGACCTCGGCGGAATCTATGTCCCGACGTCGTTCGCGACGCACCTCACAGACCACGGCATAGGTCTCTTCATCCCCCCGTTGCAGGGGAAATGCGGCGAAGGAATCGGGCGCAAGAGCGGGATGCGCAGAGGCGAGCGCAATTTCAAAATCCTGCGGGTAATAGTTGCGGCCTCGGATAACGATCAGCTCTTTCAGTCGGCCGCTGACGAAAAGTTCGCCGCCGTGCAGAGAGCCGAGATCGCCGGTACGCAGAAAGTCGCCTTCCACGCCGATGAGCTTCTGGCCGAATACGCGCGACGTTTCTTCCGAATTATTCCAGTAGCCGGAGGCGACACCCGGGCCGGCCACGAAGATCTCACCGGTCTGGCCATCCGGGAGAACTACGCCGTCAGTACCTGCGATGGCAACTAGTGTGGGTTGCGCAGGCGCTCCGCAACTGACGTTGCCCTCCGCCATCCGAGGCCCTTCGCCAGCCTTGCCGCAAGTCACCATGAGAGTAGCCTCTGCCAGTCCATAACAAGGCAGAAACGCCTCTCTGCGAAAACCGCAGGGGCCGAATGCGGCGGTGAACCGGTCCATGGTTGCGGCCCGCACCGTCTCGGCGCCGTTGCAGACCACTCGCCAGTTGCGGAGATCCAGTTGCGCCCGTTGCTCGGGCGTCGTTGTGCGTACGCAAAGGTCGAAAGCGAAATTAGCCGCGGCTGAGACGCTGGCCCGATGCTCCGACATGGCGGTCAGCCACCGTAAAGGCCGTTCGAGAAAATGGATCGGGTCCATCATCACCAGCGGATAGCCGCATGTCACCGCGGTCAGAATGACTCCAACCAGGCCCATGTCGTGGTACGGCGGAAGCCAGGCCACAACTTTCCGTTCCGCTATGGGAATCCCGGTGCGCGCGGAAATCAGCTCGATATTGGAAAGCAGATTGGCGTGTGTCAGGACTACTCCGCGCGGAGCGGCGGTCGAGCCCGAGGTGTACTGAATCAGCGCGGGATTTCGCGGCGAACTCGTCGGCACTTCTCCCGACGCTGTAACGACTTCGTCCGTCGCAAACCAACGAACCGCGTCGAAGCCGGGTTCACGCGATGCGGCAATCACGGCGCGGTCGCGGCCCTTGCGGTCACAGAGGGCGATGATCGGCCTGACGTCGGCTACGATCCCGGCGAGGCGCGAGCCGGTTCGTCCCCGCGAGGTGCCCGCAGGGTAGCAGGGTACCGCTGTCGCTCCGGCGAGCCAGCAGCCATATAACGCGGCGACAAATTCGAGTCCCGGCGGGTGCGCGACAATAACGCGCTCGCCGGCGGCTGCATGCGTGGCAAGGAACCCGGCAATGGCCATGGCACGGGTAAGCAGCTCAGCGTACGTCAGCGATTGGAGCGTTGTTTCGACGAGCGGGGTTTCGCCATCGACGAGAAAGGAAAGCGCGGTCTCGTTCGCTCTGGTTCCTGCGTGACCGATGAGGCGGGAAACCATCGCTCCACTCATTATCGGGCAGAATCTCCGGCCCAATACCGGTCGAAAGTTGCCTTGCCCTGGCCGACTTGGGACACCGAGTGTTCGCAGCCCTGCTACATTTTGATTTGCAATTCCGGTTTTCATCCGCGTCGCGAGTCAACCGCGTGCGCACACCCTCTGTACTTCAAGCGCAGGGAAATGAGTGTGGTCTCGCATCCCTGGCGATCGTGCTTGGCTACTTCGGGCAGTTTGTGGATCTCGATGAACTGCGCAAGATAAGCGGCATTTCCCGGGCTGGCGCCAGTGCCGCCAGCCTTCGGGCGCTCGCTCTTCGCTATGGTCTGGACGCCCGGGGTTACGGCAGAGAAATAGCGCAGCTCAGCCAGATCCCGCTCCCGGCCATAATCGGTTTTCGGTTCAACCACTTCGTCGTCCTCGAAGAAGTGCGCGATGAAGGTTTCACTGTCAACGACCCTGTCAGCGGCCCGCGTGGCGTTCCCCCCGAGCAGTTTCGCGAGGACTACACGGGCATCGTCCTGACATTTCGCCCCCTGCCGCAGTTTGAAAAGCGCGGCGTTCATTTCCGGTTTGGTGCGGCAATCGCCGCGCTGCTGAGGCGGTACCGAAAACCGATGCTAATCGCGGCAGTGGCATCCTGGCTTGAGTGGGCCGGACCGTTGCTCCTTGGCCGTGCCGTTTTTGCCTTGGCGGGCGGAGAGGCCGGGAGTTCCGCGAAGTGGATGTTGTATGCCGCAATCGCTTCCGGTGGCCTGTCCGCGCTGTCGAACATCTGCCTCGGCAGCATCCGTGCGCGCATAAGTTCGGACGGGCCGGAAGACACGTTCCGCCGCGCGCTGAAACTCCCCCCAGGCTTCTTTTCCTACCGGTATCCCGCCTCAGTCCTGTCACTCATCGAAAGCCACCATGCCCTGGCTGATCTTACTTATAATCTGGGCGGGGCATTCCTCCGCGTAATACCAGTGCCGGTAATCCTTGCAGTTATCGCCGCCCTTTCGCTGCCGATCGCGGCCCTCACCGCATGCGCTCTCGCCCTCAGTGCTGCCGTGGCATTTGCGCTTCACTACCCGAGAACCGGGGTCTACCGCACCTGGGTACATCAGGGCCAGGGGACGCCCGGTCTCGATTCGTGGGAGATTCGCGAAATCGAGCGCCTCAAGCTGGGGCGCGGGCCTGAGGGGACGTTCCGACGACTGGCCGGCGCGCAGGCCATCATTCTCAGCGCGAGCCAGGCGTTCCAGGGCCGGGGCACTCTTCAGGCGGCGATTCAGACTGCGATGTTGTTCCTGGTTGGACTCGCCGCAGTCTCACGCTGGTCGCCGGCGAACGCCGCCGCCTCAGTCCTTGCCGTCTACTGCCTGGCAAGGCTCGGTCGGGTTTGCGTTCTTTGGCCTTCGCTGGAGAAACTTCGAACCTTGCTCATGCGAATCGACGACATTCCGATACCCTCGGTGCAGAGCGAATCGCGCAAGCCCTCCGCGCGAATTGCGGCGGAACGGGCCAGCTTCGGCTACGACGGCCGCAAGCCTCCCATCCTTTCGGATATTGACTTCGAGATTGCACCCGGGCGTCTGGTCGGTTTCGCCGGGAGACCCGGCTCTGGCCGCTCCACGATTGCGCGGCTGATCGCGGGCTTTCTCGATCCCTGGGAAGGCCGAATTTCCGGCGGAAAGAACCCGGTCCTGGTCGAAAACTGGCAGGCGTTCTTCGAAGGCACGGTCGCGGACAACATTACCCTGAACGATCCTTCCATCACCGGAGGCGACGTCAGCGAAGCTCTCCGCATCGTCTGCGCCGATGAATTTCTCACTCACCGAGGCGGACCGCAGTGCACGATGGCGCGGGGTGGCGCTAATTTCAGCGGCGGCGAACGGCAGCGGCTCGCCATTGCGCGCGCGCTGGTTCGCCGTCCTGAGTTGCTGATCCTCGATGAAGCGACCGAGGCGCTCGATCCGGAGCTGGAGAAGCGCGTCATCGCGAACCTCCGAACGGTTGGCTGTGCGTGCGTCCTGATCAGCCTTCGTCCCGCAACGCTTTCGCTGTGTGCTGAGGTGCTGGTTCTCGAAAACGGCACAATCGTGGAGCGCGGTACGCCGGATTCGCTCTTGACGCCCGATAGTGCTTTCGCCCGTCTGATGAGGAGCGACCTCGCGGATGCGTGAGTCCGCGGTCGAGTTCGCGATTCGGCTCGTCGCGCAGGGAGTGCGTTCTGAAGATGTACGTGAACTCGCCGGACGCTCCGGTTTTGACGTTCGCCGGGTACGCCTCCGTGAACGGAACTGGTGGCGCTATGCAGTGCTGCCTGGTATCGCTTTTCTCAGAGCGAGTCAGCATCCTGTGTCTCTCATTCCATCGGGCTTCAGTTACAAAGGCATTTCCCTGGAGACTGCGGCGCTCCTGGAGCCCGACGCCTGGCTATTCTCCCCGCGCGTACCTATCGGCGTCAGGTCGTTGCGGGCTCTGCTGGCCGGTGAACTGGCCAATCAAAAAGCGACCATCACAATCATGGCTGCGGCGGGCATTGCTTCTGCTGCAAGCGCCGCCGCCCTCGTCTACAACTTCAGTTTGGTTCGCGCGGGTCTTCTATGCGCCGCGATTGCGTTTCTTCAACTTGTGCGGACCGCCGCTGGCCTGCGGCTTTCGGGGAAGCTGTGCGTGTCTCTCGTGCCGGGCATCTGGGGGCGTGTCTTGCGCGCCGGTCAGAGCTACTTCCACGCTGCCACTCCCGAGGAAATAAGTTTGGCCGGTCGATCCTTGGGACCCGTTTGCACAGGAGTCGGGGAGGATGCAATCGAATTTGCCACGGCCTTCTTCACAGCCGGGGCCGTCGCGTTGGTTCTGATCGCGCGGTGCGGCTATGCCGGAACTGCTATAGCGTTCGCAACGGCCTTGCTCGGGACCGTAAGAATGCTGCTTCGATACGTCGAGACCGATGCCGGCGAAACCGCCGAAGCCGGGGAGCGAAAAAACTCCGGCCTGGCATGGCTGATCGTGTTGGATATCCTGAACCTCCGTCTGTTGCGGTCGGCCGAACGTCTGGTGGCCCGCTACAGCGCCGCGCGGAGAAATGCCATCAGGGAAAGGCGGCGCCAATACTCGTTCGATGTCCTGCGCGATGTGCTGGCGGCAGCGACCCCCGCCATCATTCTGTTTGCCGTTGCTTTGTACCCGGAGAATTTGCGCTCGATGATCTCATGCCTCGTGGGCGGCGCGCTCCTCGTCTGGAGTCTGGACACGATCGACGAGCGCAGCGCCGGTCTCTTCCGCACCGCGGTTGCTGCCCGTCGCGTAACGCCTCTGCTGGCGGCGGATCCCGAACCGGAGGCGCCTGAAAAACGTGACCTGAAGTTGCGCGGTGGCATCCGGCTGGATGGCGTGTCGTTCACGTGGCCGGACTCCGACACCCCGGCACTAGACAGCATCTCACTCTCGATCGAGCCGGGCGAATTCGTCTGTCTCGCCGGGCCTTCCGGCAGCGGAAAATCGACCCTGATCCGCCTTCTGGTCGGGCTGGAGCGGCCCACCCTGGGAGAGATCTTCTACGATGATGAGGCTTTGCGCAGCCTCGATATCGAAACCGTGCGTTCGGCCGTCGAGCTGATTTCGCAGGAGGAGCGTTTAATGGACGGTACAGTGCGAATCAATATTCTGGCCTCTTCGGCGGGCAGCATTGACGATGCCTGGACAGCCGCCGGTACCGTGTGCATCGACGATGCCATCCGCGCCATGCCGCTTGGCATGATGACCTTCGCCAATGAGCAGGTTTTTTCGAGCAGTGAACGCCAAAGGCTCTTTATCGCCCGGGCCATCGTGAACCGTCCGGCAATCCTGATACTTGACGAAACGCTTAGTGGGCTCGACGAAGAACTGCAAGCGCGCATCATCGGCAACCTCCGCAACATCCCCGGCCTGACGTGCATTGTCACATCCCACCGGCCGAGTCTGGCCGGCATGATGGACCGGACGTTCCGCTTCGATCAGGGACGGATTGTGAATGTCGAAACAGGCAGCCCACTTCGCCTCGAACCCATTGCGGCACAGCCCCCGCCGGCGGAACCGGCGATGTTTCTGCCCGAAGCCATCGAACGATTCCACGCGCCCGAGCCCCTCGACAGGCTGGTTCGCCTGTGGCCCTGTTGACCAAACCATGAGTTCAATCATCGATCCGTGTCAGTTCAAGGCGCTGATGATGCTCCGTGACAACTGGCAATCGATTCGCGACGAATGCGCA
>Ga0302320_10005416_pt1 | contig 28660 bp, 20 predicted proteins | sample Bog_T0_3_FD_202130 | JGI IMG/M metagenome (GOLD analysis project Ga0302320, IMG submission 202130) | Peat permafrost microbial communities from Stordalen Mire near Abisko, Sweden - Bog_T0_3 | ecosystem: Environmental > Terrestrial > Soil > Wetlands > Peat | place: Sweden: Abisko, Stordalen Mire...
CAAGCTGGTGAAGGAATTCGCGACCGCGAAGTTCAACGAATCCGTGGACGTGTCCGTCAACCTGGGCGTCGATGCGACCAAGTCGGACCAGCAGGTCCGCGGCTCGACCGTCATGCCGCATGGCACGGGCAAGACGGTACGCGTCGCCGTGTTCACGCAGGGCAAGAATGCCGATGCCGCCAAGGCGGCGGGCGCCGACATCGTGGGCTTCGAGGATTTGGCGGAGAAGGTCAAGGCCGGCCAGATCGATTTCGACGTGGTGATCGCCAGTCCCGATGCCATGCGCATCGTCGGGCAGCTAGGCCAGATCTTAGGTCCCCGCGGGCTGATGCCGAATCCCAAGGTCGGCACGGTGACCCCGGATGTCGCAGGCGCCGTGAAGAACGCGAAGTCCGGCCAGGTGCGCTACCGCACCGACAAGGCGGGCATCATCCATGCTCAGATCGGCCGTGCCAGCTTCGAATCCTCGGCGCTCAAGGAGAACTTGCTGGCGCTGATGGCGGATCTGCAGAAGATCAAGCCGTCGACGTCGAAGGGCATCTATCTGAAGAAGGTGACGGTTTCCTCGACCATGGGGCCGGGTGTCGCAGTCGATCAGGCGAGTTTGGGACTGTAGTGGTGTTTGGTTTCTTATTTAATCGGACGGGGTCGCATCGACCCCGTTGAAAGTTGCGCGCAAGCGCATGACGAAGTTTGCGCGCAAGCGCATGACGAAGTTTGCGCGCAAGCGCATGGATTGATGGGGGGCTGCGCGAGGCCGTATGGGCCGGACGCAACCACCGTCGAAGACCGCAGGTGGGCTTTAGGGCACTGAAATTTCTTTGCCTGCGCAGATGGTGGGACCCGAATCAGGAATTTCCTGGTGAAGGTCACACCAATGAGTACTCGAGGTACTCAAGGGTGGGTATGAGCGACGGCGCTCGTATCCGGTGTGTGACGCTTCTCTGTTAAGGGGAACCTTAGTGGCACTCAAGTTGGAAGAGAAGAAAGTCGTGGTGGCAGAAGTCAACGCGGTCGCGGCGAAAGCCTTGTCCGTGGTTGGCGCCGAGAACCGTGGCTTGACGGTGACGCAGATGACCGACCTGCGCGCGAAGGCGCGCAAGGAAGGGGTCTATCTTCGAATCGTCAAGAACACGCTCGCGCGCAAGGCGGTTGCCGGCACCCCTTTCGAGTGCATTTCTCCGGCGTTGAAAGGACCTATTGTCCTGGCATTTTCCAACGACGACCCGGGCGCTGCCGCCCGCATCGTCAAGGCCTTCGCCAAGGACAACGACAAACTGGTGACGACGATCGTCTCGTTGGGCGGGCAACTGCTCAAGGCCGATTCACTCGAGCGCGTGGCTTCACTGCCGACGCGCGCGCAGGCGTTATCGAAGATGTTGGGTCTGCTCAAGGCGCCGATTGCAAAGTTCGTTGGTACGTTGGCTGCCCCCAACTCGAAGTTGGTGCGAACGCTGGCTGCTGTTCTTGAAAGCAAGAAGAGCGCTGAGGCGGCTGCGACTTAATCCTGGTTCGGGTTCAAACCCATATTTATTTTGGAGACGATAATGGCTGTTACGAAAGACGAAATCCTCGACACAATTTCCAAGATGTCCGTCATGGAAGTGGTTGAGCTTATTGCCGACATGGAAAAGAAGTTCAACGTCACTGCCGCAGCTCCGGTTGCAGCGGTGGCGGCGGGCGGCGGCGGCGCGGCGGCCCCGGCTGCTGAAGCGCAGACCGAGTTCACCGTGACCATGTCCGAATTTGGCGCCAACAAAGTGGGCGTCATCAAGGTCATCCGCGAGATCACCGGCTTGGGGCTGAAGGAAGCGAAGGACCTCGTTGAAGGGGCGCCTTCAACCGTCAAGGAAGGCATTCCGAAGGCGGATGCCGACGCAATCAAGAAGAAGCTCGAGGACGCCGGAGCCAAGGCTGCTATCAAGTAGTGATTATTGCCGATATGCGCAGTTCGACGATTGCCGCCGAAATATGCGGCAGCCGTCGGCTGCGCCTTTGATTTGAATTTTTTAGGACGCGGTCGCTTTAGACCTCGTTAATTTTGGCGCGCAGCGCCTGTTGATACTGGAAAAGGGTGATCCTCACATGGCCTATTCGTTCACCGAAAAGAAGCGCATTCGTAAGAACTTCGGCAAGCGCCCGAGCATCCTCGGCACGCCGTACCTGCTGGCCATCCAGTTGGACTCGTACCGCCGGTTCTTGCAGGCGGACATTGCGGAATCCAAGCGCGATGAAATCGGCCTGCATGCCGCCTTCGACAGCGTGTTCCCGATCTCCAGCTACTCGGGCAATGCGACGCTCGAGTACGTGAGCTATCGACTGGGCGAACCGGTGTTCGACGTCAAGGAGTGCCAGCTGCGCGGCCTGACCTACGCGGCTCCGCTGCGCGTCAAGGTACGCCTGGTGGTGCTGGACAAGGAGGCGAGCGGCGCCAAGAAGCCGGTCAAGGACGTGCGCGAGCAGGAGGTGTACCTGGGCGAGCTGCCGCTCATGACCGAGAACGGCACCTTCATCATCAATGGCACGGAACGCGTCATCGTATCGCAGCTGCATCGCAGCCCCGGCGTGTTCTTCGATCACGATCGCGGCAAGACCCACTCCTCGGGGAAATTGCTGTTCTCCGCCCGAATCATTCCCTATCGCGGCTCCTGGCTGGACTTCGAATTCGATCCGAAGGACTGCGTGTTCGCGCGCATCGACCGCCGCCGCAAGCTGCCCGTGACCATCATCCTGCGTGCCTTGGGGCTGACCGAGGAGCAGGTGCTCGACATTTTCTTCGAAAAGAACGTGTTCCACCTGTCGAAGAAGGAAATCGAATTCGAGATCATTCCGCAGCGCCTGCGCGGCGAGACCGCATCGTTCGAGATCCGCGTCGGCAAGAAGATCATCGTCGAGGAAGGCCGGCGCATCACCGCGCGCCACGTGCGCGACCTGGAGGAAGCGAACGTCAAGCGCCTGCCGGTGCCGACCGAGTACCTGCAGGGCAAGGTCCTGGCGCACGACATCGTCAACACCGAGACCGGCGAAATCCTGGCCAAGGCGAATGAAATCCTGACCGTGCCCACGGTGGCCAAGCTCATCGAAAACGGCATCACGGAAATCCGCACCCTGTTCGTCAACGACCTGGACCGCGGCCCGTACATTTCCGACACGCTGCGCATCGACCCGACCAAGACCCGCCTCGAGGCGCTGGTGGAAATCTATCGCATGATGCGTCCGGGCGAACCGCCGACCAAGGATGCAGCCGAGAATTTGTTCCAGAACCTGTTCTTCAACGGCGAGCGCTACGACCTGTCACCGGTTGGGCGCATGAAGTTCAACCGCCGTGTGGGCCGCGAAGCCATCACCGGCTCGGGCGTGCTCAGCAAGGAGGACATCATCGAGGTCATGAAGACCTTGATCGACATCCGCAACGGCAACGGCCACGTGGACGACATCGATCACTTGGGCAACCGCCGCGTGCGCAGCGTCGGAGAAATGGCCGAAAACGCCTTCCGCATCGGCCTGGTGCGCGTCGAGCGCGCGGTCAAGGAGCGCCTGGCGATCGCCGAGAGCGAGCCGATCATGCCCCAGGAAATGATCAATGCGAAGCCGGTGGCGGCGGCGGTGAAGGAGTTCTTCGGCTCCTCGCAGCTCTCGCAGTTCATGGATCAAAACAATCCGCTGTCCGAAGTCACGCACAAGCGGCGCGTATCGGCATTGGGCCCAGGGGGCCTGACGCGCGAGCGCGCCGGATTCGAAGTGCGCGACGTGCACCCGACGCACTACGGCCGGGTCTGCCCGATCGAGACGCCGGAGGGACCGAACATCGGCTTGATCAATTCGCTGGCGGTGTACGCACGCACCAACGACTATGGATTCTTGGAGACTCCGTATCGGCGCGTGTCGAACGGCAAGGTCACCGACAAGATCGATTACCTGTCGGCCATCGAGGAAGGCCAATACGTGATCGCGCAGGCGAACGCCACCCTGAACGACAAGGGCGAGTTCACCGACGATTTGATTTCGTGCCGCACGCAGAACGAATTCACGCTGTCGGCGCCCGATAAGATCGACTTCATGGACGTCAGCCCGAAACAGATCGTGTCGGTGGCGGCCTCGTTGATCCCGTTCCTGGAGCACGACGACGCGAACCGCGCCCTCATGGGCTCGAACATGCAGCGCCAGGCGGTGCCGACGCTGCGCTCGGAAACACCGTTGGTCGGCACCGGCATGGAACGGGCGGTGGCCATCGATTCCGGCGTGACCGTGGTGGCGCGGCGCGGCGGCAGCGTGGATTCGGTGGATGCCTCGCGCATCGTGGTGCGGGTCAATGACGATGAAACGACGGCCGGCGAACCCGGAGTCGACATCTATTCGCTCACCAAGTACACGCGCTCCAATCAGAACACCTGCATCAACCAGCGCCCGTTGGTGAATGCCGGGGATGCCATCAAGCGTGGCGACGTGCTCGCCGACGGCCCGTCCACCGACGTGGGCGAGCTGGCGCTGGGCCAGAATCTTCTGGTCGCCTTCATGCCGTGGAACGGCTACAACTTCGAGGACTCGATCCTCATCTCCGAGCGCGTGGTCGAAGAGGACCGCTTCACGACCATTCACATCGAGGAGCTCACCTGCGTCGCGCGCGATACCAAGCTGGGTCCCGAGGAGATAACCGCGGACATTCCCAATGTGGGCGATTCCGCCCTCGCGAAGCTCGACGAGGCCGGCATTGCCTTCATCGGCGCGGAAGTGCGCGCGGGCGACATTCTGGTCGGCAAGGTCACCCCGAAGGGCGAGACGCAGTTGACGCCGGAAGAGAAGCTGCTGCGGGCGATCTTCGGCGAGAAGGCTTCCGACGTGAAGGACACCAGCTTGCGCGTGCCTCCGGGCATGGACGGCACGGTGATCGACGTGCGGGTATTCACCCGCGATGGGGTCGAGAAGGACTCGCGCGCGCTGGCGATCGAGAAATCCGAGCTCGAGCGGGTGCGCAAGGATCTTGCGGACCAGCAGCGCATCCTCGAGGACGATCTGTTTCAGCGCGTGCGCGGCATGATCGAGGGCAAGGCGGCTGAAGCCGGCCCGAAGAAACTCAAAAGCGGCGCTCCCGTCGACCAGGCGTATCTTGTGGATTTGCCGCGCGAACAGTGGTTCGAGATCCGCTTCAAGGACGAGGACACCAATGCACAGCTGGAGACGGTGTCGGAGCGGCTGAAGGGCCAGCGCAAGGCGTTCGAAAAGCGCTTCGAGGAAAAGAAGGCCAAGATTACCGCGGGCGACGATCTCGCTCCCGGCGTGCTCAAGATGGTCAAGGTGTACCTGGCGGTGAAGCGCCGTGTGCAGCCCGGCGACAAGATGGCGGGACGCCACGGCAACAAGGGCGTGATTTCGTCCATCGTGCCGGTGGAGGACATGCCGTACATGGCCGACGGCACACCGGTCGACATCGTGTTGAATCCGCTGGGCGTGCCCTCGCGCATGAACATCGGGCAGATTTTGGAGACCCACCTGGGCTGGGCCGCGAAGGGTCTCGGCGCCAAGATCGGCAAGATGCTCGAGGCGCAGCAGGCGGTGCATGAACTGCGCAAGTTCCTCAATCAGATCTACAACGACACCGGCGGCCAGAAGGAAGACATCAAGTCCTTGACGGATGCCGAGGTGTTGGAGCTGGCCAGCAATTTGCGCAATGGCGTGCCGATGGCAACCCCGGTGTTCGACGGCGCCAGCGAGGAGGAGATCAAGAACCTGCTGACGCTGGCGGACCTGCCGACCTCCGGCCAGACGACGCTGCACGATGGGCGCACCGGCGAGCAATTCGAGCGGCCGGTGACCGTGGGCTACATGTACATGCTGAAGCTGAATCACCTGGTCGACGACAAGATGCACGCGCGCTCCACCGGACCCTACAGCTTGGTCACCCAGCAGCCGCTGGGCGGCAAGGCTCAGTTCGGCGGCCAGCGCTTCGGCGAAATGGAAGTGTGGGCGCTCGAGGCCTACGGCGCCGCGTACACGCTGCAGGAAATGCTTACCGTCAAGTCCGACGACGTGAACGGGCGCACGCAGATGTACAAGGCGATTGTCGACGGCAACCATGAAATGAAGGCCGGCATGCCGGAATCGTTCAATGTCTTGGTCAAGGAGATCCGATCCCTTGCCATCAACATCGAACTCGAGAGCGAGGGCTAATCCATGAAAGACTTACTGAAATTATTCAAGCAGCAGGTGCCGGTCGAGAACTTCGACTCGATCAAGATTGGCCTTGCCTCGCCGGACATGATCCGTTCCTGGTCGTACGGCGAAGTGAAGAAGCCGGAAACCATCAACTACCGCACCTTCAAGCCGGAACGCGACGGCCTGTTCTGCGCAAAGATATTCGGCCCGGTAAAGGATTACGAGTGCCTGTGCGGCAAATACAAGCGCCTGAAGCATCGCGGCGTGGTGTGCGAGAAGTGCGGCGTCGAGGTGACCCAGTCGAAGGTGCGCCGCGAGCGCATGGGCCACATCGAACTGGCCAGCCCCACGGCGCACATCTGGTTCTTGAAGTCGCTGCCCTCGCGCATCGGCTTGATGCTGGACATGACTCTGCGCGAGATCGAGCGGGTGCTGTACTTCGAGGCCTTTGTGGTGGTGGACCCGGGCATGACTTCGCTGCAGCGCGGCCAGCTGCTCACCGACGAAATGTATCTCGAGTCGATCGAAGAGCACGGCGATGAGTTCGACGCGCGCATGGGCGCCGAAGCGGTGCATGAGCTGCTCAAGTCCATGGACCTGCCCTCCGAGGTGGTGAAGGTTCGCGAGGACATGGCGAACACCAATTCGGAAACCAAGATCAAGCGCCTGTCGAAGCGGCTGAAGCTGATCGAGGCATTCATGGAGTCCGGCAACAAGCCGGAGTGGATGGTGCTGACCGTGCTGCCGGTGCTGCCGCCGGATCTGCGCCCCTTGGTGCCGCTCGACGGCGGCCGCTTTGCGACCTCCGATCTGAACGATCTGTATCGGCGCGTCATCAACCGCAACAACCGCCTGCGCCGCCTGCTGGAACTCAATGCGCCGGACATCATCGTGCGCAACGAAAAGCGCATGCTGCAGGAAGCGGTCGACGCGTTGCTGGACAACGGCCGCCGCGGCCGTGCGATCACGGGCACCAACAAGCGCCCGCTGAAGTCCTTGGCCGACATGATCAAGGGCAAGCAGGGCCGGTTCCGCCAGAACCTGCTCGGCAAGCGCGTGGACTATTCGGGCCGCTCGGTCATCGTGGTGGGACCGACGCTGCGGCTGCACCAGTGCGGCTTGCCGAAGAAGATGGCGCTGGAATTGTTCAAGCCGTTCATTTTCTCCAAGCTGCAGCTGCGTGGCGAGGCGTCGACCATCAAGGCCGCCAAGCGCCTGGTCGAGCGCGAGGGACCGGAAGTATGGGACATCCTCGAGGAAGTGATCCGCGAACACCCGGTGCTGCTGAATCGCGCGCCGACCTTGCACCGTTTAGGGATCCAGGCGTTCGAGCCGGTATTGATCGAGGGCAAGGCCATCCAGCTGCATCCGCTGGTGTGCACCGCGTTCAACGCCGATTTCGACGGCGACCAAATGGCGGTGCACGTGCCGCTGTCCATCGAGGCGCAGCTCGAAGCGCGCGCCCTGATGATGTCGTCGAACAACATTCTCTCGCCCGCCAACGGCGATCCGATCATCGTGCCGTCGCAGGACGTGGTGCTCGGCCTCTACTACATGACCCGGGAGCGCGTGGGCGCGAAGGGCGACGGCATGGCGTTCAGCGACGTGGCCGAAGTGCACCGTGCCTACGAGAGCCGCAATATCGATTTGCAGGCCAAGGTGAAGGTGCGGCTGTCGGAGCATGTGCGCGACGCCTCGGGCAAGCTGGTGCAGAAAATTCGCGTGGTCGACACCACGGCCGGCCGGGCCTTGCTCTCGGAGATCCTGCCGCATGGGCTGTCGTTCGACGCCATCAACCAGGACATGACGAAGAAGACCATTTCCGCGACCATCAATGCGTGCTATCGCACCGTGGGACTCAAGGAAACGGTCGTGTTCGCCGACCAGCTGATGTACACCGGCTTCCACTATGCGACTCTCGCCGGCGTCTCGATCGGCGTTGATGACATGGTGGTGCCGCAGCAGAAGACCAAGATTCTGGCGACCGCCGAGAAAGAAGTGAAGGAGATCCAGGAGCAATACTCCTCGGGATTGGTCACCAACGGCGAGCGCTACAACAAGGTGGTCGACATCTGGTCGCGCACCAACGATCAAGTGGCCAAGGCGATGATGGAGAAGCTCGGCACCGATGAGGTGACCGACGCCAAGGGCAACAAGGTGCGTCAGAAGTCCTTCAACTCGATCTTCATGATGGCGGATTCCGGCGCCCGCGGTTCCGCGGCGCAAATTCGCCAGCTCGCAGGCATGCGCGGCTTGATGGCCAAGCCCGACGGCTCGATCATCGAGACGCCGATCACCGCGAATTTCCGCGAGGGCTTGAACGTACTGCAGTACTTCATCTCGACCCACGGCGCCAGAAAGGGCCTGGCCGACACCGCCCTCAAGACCGCGAACTCCGGGTATCTGACCCGCCGCTTGGTCGACGTGGCCCAGGACCTGGTGGTGACCGAGATCGATTGCGGCACGCTCAACGGCCTGTCGATCACGCCGATCGTCGAAGGCGGCGATGTGGTGGAGGGCTTGGGTGAGCGAGTACTAGGCCGAGTGGTTTCCGAGGACGTGGTGGTGGCGGCCAGCAGCGAGGTGCTGGTCAAGGCCGGCGTGCTGATCGACGAAAAGTTGGTCAAGCTGCTGGAGAAGATGGGCGTCGACCAGGTCATGGTGCGTTCGCCCATCACCTGTGAGACCCGCTACGGCGTGTGCGCTCAGTGCTACGGCCGCGATCTGGGCCGCGGGCATCGCATCAACATCGGCGAGGCGGTGGGCGTCATTGCGGCGCAATCGATCGGCGAGCCGGGAACCCAGCTCACCATGCGCACCTTCCACGTCGGCGGCGCGGCATCGCGGGCCGCGGCGGCCAACGGCGTCGAGGTCAAGTCGAAGGGCACGATCCGGCTGCACAATATCAAGACCGTGCGCCACGAGAAGGGCCACCTGGTCGCGGTATCGCGTTCCGGCGAACTCGGCGTGGTCGATGAATTCGGCCGCGAGCGCGAGCGCTACAAGATTCCTTATGGCGCAACCATCACTGTGAACGATGCCGATGTAGTCGCGGCCGGGCAGTCGGTGGCGAACTGGGATCCGCATACCCATCCGGTGGTCACGGAAGTGGCCGGCATGATCAAGTTCTCCGATTTCGTCGACGGCATCACCGTCACGAGCCAGGTGGACGATGTCACAGGCCTTACCAGCACGGTGGTGCTGGATCCGAAGCAGCGCGGATCGGGCGGCAAGGATCTGCGCCCGGTGGTGCGCTTGACCAATGCCAAGGGCAAGGAAGTCACCTTCGCCAATACGGACATTCCGGCGATCTATGCGCTGCCCGCGGGCGCCATCGTCAGTCTGGAGGATGGCTCCAAGGTGTCGGTGGGCGATGTCATCGCGCGCATCCCGCAGGAATCGTCGAAGACCCGCGACATCACAGGCGGCCTGCCGCGCGTGGCGGATTTGTTCGAGGCGCGCAAGCCGAAGGACTCCGCGATTCTGGCGGAGCGCAGCGGCACGGTGAGCTTCGGCAAGGAGACCAAGGGCAAGCGCCGCTTGATCATCACCAACGAGCAGACCGAGAAGTACGAGGAGTTGATTCCGAAGTGGCGCCATCTCAACGTGTTCGAGGGCGAGCAGGTGGAGAAGGGCGAGGTCATCGCCGACGGCGAGCCGAACCCGCACGACATCCTGCGCCTGCAAGGCGTCGAGGCGCTGGCGAACTACCTGGTGCGCGAAATCCAGGACGTGTACCGCCTGCAGGGCGTGAAGATCAACGACAAGCACATCGAGGTCATCGTGCGGCAGATGCTGCGCAAGATCGAGGTGCTGGAAGCGGGCGATTCGGCGCTGCTGCGCGGTGAGCAGATGGATCGAGGCCGGCTGCTCGATGTGGTTGCCAAGCAGAAGAGCGAGGGCAAGAACCAGTCGACCTGGGAACCGCTGTTGCTCGGCATCACCAAGGCGTCGCTGGCGACAGAGTCGTTCATATCGGCGGCTTCGTTCCAGGAGACCACACGGGTGCTCACCGAAGCGGCGGTGCGCGGATTGAAGGATGACCTGCGCGGCCTGAAGGAAAACGTGATCGTCGGCCGGCTGATTCCCGCGGGAACCGGCTTCGCCTATCACGCGCGGCGCCGGCGCGCCTCGGACGACACCCGTCGTCGCAGCTTCATGGATGTGAGCGGCGGCATCGGCGATGCGGACGATGCGGTACCGGCTGGGGATACCGAAGCGGCGGAATAAAAGGTCGTTGCTTGGGATAGATGTGGCCCCGGACTTATTTAAAGGTCCGGGGCCGCTTGCTTTGCGTCGTTCGAATATGTCAAGACGCGAATGTAAAAGCTTGCGCCTCGCGTATCGTCGGCTGCCAGGGCTCAAAGGGATTGTTTCGCCCGGGGGATACGATGAAAACCACACGTTTATCGGCGACTTGCACTGGCAGCGTCTTGTCGGCGGCCATTTTGGCGGTGCTGGCGAATATGCCCACGGCTCACGCCCAAACCACCGACACATGGTCGCTAGGCGCGTCCGGTCTTTGGGGCGTCGCGGGCGACTGGTCCGCCGGTGTGGTTCCCAATAACGGCACGCCGTCCGGCGCAACCTATAACGTCGACATCATCGACGGTGTATCGACGGTAACGCTGAATATCAACGCGGGCATAAACGACCTTGCGATCGGGTCGGGCAATACCTTGTTGGTCGAGGGTGGCACCACACTGACGGTAGCCGGCCCCAGCATCAGCAACAAGGGCGCGATCCAGCTCAATGGCGGTTCCGGGGGCAATGCAATCCTCGATGTCGCCGGCAATGTGACGCTGAGCGGCAGCGGGACACTGACCCTATCCAGCCAAGCAGGCGGAAATGGCAGCGCCTACATCGAGCAAAACGCTAGCGGCGTGACCTTGACTACCGGCGGCACCGTTCGGGGCTCGGGGGTCATCGGCAATGGCGGCTTGACTCTCGTCAATACGTCCAAGGGCGTCATCGACGCCAACGCATCCGGCACTGGGATCGCCACGCAGTTGACTCTCAATGGTTCCGGCGGCATCACCAACGCCGGCTTACTCGAAGCAACCAGGGGAAACACATTGTTGGTGGAGACCGGCGTTGCGAATGCCAATGGGAACATTACGGCGAGCGGGACCAACAGCGTTGTCAGCTTGAATGGCGCCACCGTCACCGGCGGAACACTTAACAGCAGCGCGGGCGGTTCGATAACTGCAGCCGGCAATACAACCCTGAACGCGGTAACGATATCAGCAGGCAGCATCGTTACGACACCCGCCAACACCGCCACCTATCTCAGCGGGACCATGACCAACGACGGCACGATCCAAGTCAATGGGGGCGCGGGATCAGTTGCCGACTTGGTAATCAACACCAATGTGACCCTGACGGGTGGTGGCAAGGTCACGCTCAACACAGCCAGCGGCGGCGGGAATGTCTTTGTTCTGCAGAACGGCAGCGGTTTGACGCTGACTAATTCGAACAACACCATCCAGGGCAATGCGCTTTTCGGTTACGGGGGACTGACTGTCGTCAACAGCGCGGGCGGGACGATTTCCTCGGATGTGTCCGGCGGCTCGCTGCTGCTGGATGGCGGGGGACTGACCAACTCGGGCACTCTGCAGGTCAGCAGTGGTGCCCTTCTGCAGGTGAGCAGCGGACCCTTTACCAACTTCAGCGGCAGCACGCTGACCGGCGGTACTTATGATGTGTCGGGAACACTTCAGGTCGAGGAGCTGGGAACCGCGGGCGGGGAGATCGTGACCGACGCCGCCAACATCACATTGGATGGAGCCGCAGCCAAATTCGTCGACGAAGACGGCAACAGCGCGCTCACCAATCTCGCCACGATCGCCGCCAAGAGCAGCTTCACCGTCACCGGGGGTGCCGATTTCACGGCGGCGGGGAACTTCACCAACAAGGGCACGCTATCGGTGGGCGCGGGCAGTGTGTTCGATGTTCACGGCAGGCTCACCAATTTTTCAAGCACCACCGACACCCTCACGGGCGGCGCCTACGATGTGACCGGCAAGCTGGAGTTCGCCGGGGCCAACATCGAGACGAATGATGCCTCCATCACCCTGGCCGGGAATTCCTCGGAGTTCCTCAACACCACCACCCGAAAGAACGGCCTCGCGAATTTTGCCACCAACGAGGCGGCGGGTAAGTTGACCATCGCCAGCGGTGCGACTTTGAGCACTGCGGGCAGTGTGTCGAACGCGGGAACTCTCACGGTTGGAACGGGCAGCACGCTCACCGTGGGCGGCCCCGGTGTCTACACGCAGAGCGCGGGCACCACCACGGACAGCGGCACGCTGGCCGCTGCGGGCGGGGTGACCCTGTCCGGCGGATCGCTGTTCGCCGGCGGGACCATCACTGGAAATCTTGCATCGAGCGGGATCGTCACCCCCGGTGCCTCCGCGACCAAGACGGGCATCCTCACCGACACGGGGACCTACACCCAGAATTCGGCGGGCAGCCTCAACATTGGAATTGGCGGCACTACGGCAGGGACGACGTTCAGCGCGGTGAACTCCACCACCGCTGTGCTCGGCGGCACGCTCAACTTGTCGGAGCTCAGCGGCTTCATTCCGACCGTCGGCTCGACCTTCAAGATCCTCAATTTCAATTCGGTCACCGGCACCTTCACCACGGTGAACGGCCTGACCATCAACAGCTCGGAGGAGTACACGGTCACCTACCAGCCGACCGACGTGCTGCTGACGGTGGTGAGCACTCCGGCGGCAACGCCGGCGCACGCGAATGGCCGTACCGACGATCGCTACGTCATCGGCTCGACTGAGACGCCGCGGCTGACGGCGGCGCTGCAAGAGTTCAACGCGGCGTATGCGCAAGGCGGCAGACTGGCGGACGCAGGCCGCACTGATGGGATGGCGCCGCGGCCGCGCTTGGAGCGGATCCGTGCCATGGATCTGATCAAGAAGGGTGCTAAACAGTAACTCGGAGACTTTGTCACATTGCGCGGAGGCCTTGAGCCGTTTTAGCGCAAGCCCTGAAGCAGCTCCAGCGCTGATCGGCGGCGATTACTTTTGCGGCGCGCTGCTGGGCGGCGCCCGCAATTCCGCGGTCGGGGACGGTGCGGCTGCCGACGGAACCGCCGATGGGGCCGATGGGTCCTCGGCTTCGAGTCCGACGGTCGCGATGACGCCGTCCGCCTTCTGCAGCACTTCGCGCGCATAGTCCCAGTGGATGGCGACGGTGGTGTCGCCCACCTCGGCGCGCAGCAGGTCGGAGAACTGATCCAGGTCCGGCTCGAAGCTTTGTCCCTGGGCGTCGACCGGCGGGTGCGCCTCGAGCAGCAACTCGCCGTCGACCCAGGCGACCTTGACTGGGTCGTTTATCAGGCGCACCGGCGTCCCCACTGGGATGAGCGGATAGAGCGCGGCCACATCGTCCGGATACATGCGGATGCAACCATGCGTCACCGCAAGTCCGACCGCGATCGGGTTATTCGTGCCGTGAATCAAGTAACTGCCGTTTCCGGCGGCCAGGCGCATGGCATATGCCCCCAGCGGATTGTCGGGTCCCGGCGGCACGCTGGCAGGCAACGGATCGCCATTATCGGCGTGTTCCTTGCGAACCGATGCCGGCGGAAACCAGGTGGGGTCCTTCTGCTTGGAGATCACGTGCGTCACTCCGAGCGGGGTGCGCCAGTCCATCTTGCCGATGCTGACGGGGTAGGTGATGACCTCTCGTTGACCGCCGCGCTTCGGCTTCGGATAGTAGTAAAGCCGATGCTCAGGCAGGTTGACGACGATGCCCTCGCGCGGACCGGGCGGCAATATGTGACGGCCCGGGACAACGACTGTCTTGCCGGCGCCCGGCAGCCAGGGATCGATGCCTGGGTTGACCCGAATCAGCTCCTCGGAACCCAAGCTGTACTTGGCCGCGAGATCGTAGAGAGTGTCCTCGTACACCGTCTGGATGGTTTGGTCCTCGCCGACCACGGTGTCGTGGTCGCTCGACATGGGGTAGGTCGTAGCGCCTGCCGGGCGCGGGCCGCACAGGACGAGCAGCGCCAGGGTGAGCGGAATAACGGTGCTTCGGCCCGATCCCCGAGGGGCACTGCCAACATTGCGGTTTGCATGCATACCGCGATTTTAGCTTAGTTGACTGCCCCATTCCGGGAAGACGCGCACGGCATCGACATAGTTATGAATGACGTCTGTGTGGGCGTCCTCCTGCCAGCCGCCTGGCGCGGCGCTCTTGAATAAGTCACGTGGACGACCCTGTTCATCGATCGAATAGAGGGTGAAATTGAGCGCGGCGCGAGCTTCGGCGGCCAATCCCGTCGAGCCGGTGGCATACGCATAGAGCGCAAGCACCGCGCCGTAGGTCGAATTGACCCCGCCCCAGGCCTGATGATCCTCATCCTGTTCATGGCACACCCTGACTCCCAACTCGCTATGAGTGAAATTCCGGCGCACGAATTCGATCAGGGTGCCGGAATCGGCTTGCCATTCTGGATCCAGAACGGCCTTACTCTCCAGCAAGTAGCGCGCGAGATTCAAGGGTGCCCAGGCGGTGCGATTGGTGGGGGTATCGTGGTCCTCGAAAAACTGCGCGAACAAGCCGCCGTCGGCAGCCGCGCAAGGAATCTGATGACCTTTGATCCACCGCCACAGAGACCGTCGCGGGGCAGCAAACTGCTCGTACCCATGCGCCAGCAAGAGGTCATATAGCCGGAGAATATAGGTCATATTTCCTGAAATCGGACCGCGAGCCTCGCCGCTGCGATAGTCGGCGCGGAACGGCCAGGGCGATCGGCTCGCATCTCCGGGCTGCTGATTGGCAGCCAGCACGCGGGCATTGTGCAGCGCCTGCGCCAAGTAGGCAGGCTTGGCTGCGGCCTCGAACAGCCGCATCAAGGCATAGCCAGCGATGCCGCCCTTGTCGGGCTGGATCTCAAACGGGCGGTCGCTCTGCGAGCCGCAATCCGCAGGCAGCGGAAAGCCTGCGCGAGTGCCGGTGGAGCGCGTAAATTTCGGATACTTCCCCGAGGCCGGCGTGAGCGCTTCCTTCACCAAGTAGTCGCCCATCGAACATGCGGTCTTCAAGTATGCCGGATGTTTCGCGCCGGTCAGTTCGTAATACTTGAGATACGAGAGAATGCCCATGCCGCTCTGCGTCGCCGGGATTGTATCGGTGCGTCCGGGATCAGGAGTCCATGCGCTGTCCAGAAAGGTGACATAGGCGAAACGTGGGTAGCCATGATCCGAGGGACATTGCTGGTAGAACTGCATTTCCCGGTCGAGTGCAGTGGCCCACGCCGTCCAGGGGGCGAGCATGCCTTGAGCGTCGAATTTTGCGCGATGTCCCGCGATGAGAGGCCTTTCCATGGGGATCGAGGATAAAGGCAGCCGCGAACAATGCCCAGAGCCGCCATCGACCGCGGCCGTCAATACGCACCAGCGGCCTCGCACGCCGATGCCCGGTACCACGCGCTTGCCAACGCGCCTGCATGCACCGATACGCAGATCGATTGTCCCACCCGCGCCTGATTGAATACGGCCAATGGCACGGTGATGTCGTCGGCGCTCTTGCGGGGTCCCCAGGGGTCCACGGTCAATTCATAGCTGCGATTGCGGCCGCCGCTCACATGCTTGCGCAGCACCGCGGGCTTGTACGTGGTCGGCGCCGATGCATCGAGCACCGCATCGGCCGACGCGGCGGCGCCGAAGCCGTAAGCGCCTGCCGCCAGCAGGATCACGATCGCGGTGCCCCATCGAGGGCTCGCCTTGCGGTTGACCCACACAGTACTCGCGGCCAAAAGCGCTGCGCCGCCGATGACCCATGGCATCAGGGCGGACCAGTCAAGAATGTGCACGTCGGAAAAAGCGCGCAGTGCGAATAGCAATGCCGGCGCGATAAGCGCAGCAGTAAGGTCGGGACGCCCCGAGGCGGCGCCGCCCGTCAGCTGATAGACACCGGGGCTATTCGCCATGAGCGCCACGGGTAGCCACGGCAATAGCGCCAGTAGGCCGATGATCAGAAGGTAGGGTTGGGGATAGATGCTGCTCCAGACGTAAAGCACAGGCGCGACAAAGGTGGCATAGCGGGCAATCTTGCGCGCCTGCGCGAACCTGGCGACGCGTTCTTCCGGAGTGCTGCCCAGCTCCGGATCGCTGCGAATCTCCGTTTCCAGTGCCGCCGCCGCCTGGGCGTCGAGGTCGGGGATGGGCTGAAACCAGCCGTCGAAGCGCGTGTCGAGCGGGAACACCAGCGGCAGTTTCACCGGACGGTGCGCTGGGTCCTTGAACCGCAGCACCAGCAGGGCGGGGGAATTCGGCCGGCGGATGATTCGCCGCGAGGCGATGTCCTCGCGCCGTACCTGCCGTGTTCGCCACAGCTGAACGATCTGCAAGGCATTGGTTTGCAGCAGCAGTTTCGAAACGCAGGCGTCCACGGCAATCAATACGCCAGACGCTGCGAGCAATGCACTGAAAAACGCCAGGGCCAGGCCGGCCGATGTGCCGCGCAGCGCATCCACGACTGCCCCGAAGGCCCATACACCGGCGGCACCCGCCACGACGAACACGATCCCCAGCGCGACTTGACCCAGCCTCCATGCCGGCGTCGCGCGATACACCGCTGCCGATGGGTCGTCGTTCCACTCCGGCGACGTCGTCTCCTGCCCGGGCCGCCTGGCGAGATACAGGAGGACCATTGCCAACAAAATTGCAGCACAGACGATCGACAAAAGGTAGGGCGAGGGGGCGGCCGACAACACATCTTGCACGGCGCTATCGAACGACGCTGGGGCTGCGGCGCGCTGCCGCCGCTCGCAATCCGGCCAATTGGTCTGCGAATCGAACCAGGCAACGGAGATCAGCCGCGCCCCTGCGCGGGATGCGCTCGCGCGGTAGTCGGGCTCGGTGCCGATCAGGCATGCCATGGCGCGCTCCGCGTTCAGGTTCCATTCGTCGGGATAAGCCGCCGAAATCTCCTCGAGGCTGCTCTTTACCAAGGGCCACGAGATGCCGAGCTCGCGCAGTGACTGAATCGGCCGTGGGTCGTTGCGCGCAATATTGAACGCGATGCGGGCATAGGCTTGGCGACCCTCTTGCGCGGAAGTGCGTGCCATCACAGCCGACAGATATTGTTGCAGCAGCTGTGCACTGCCTCCCCACTTGGGCAAGAGCGCGGTCGAGGCCACGTAGTAGGTCGTTTGGTAAGTAGGCTCGCCGCCCAACGCTTCCTTGGCCAGGGCCAGAATTGCCGGCCTATCGTCTCCTTGCCCATTCATCACCAGGATTCGCAGCGCGTACCAGTCAGGATCGGAGTTGCGCGCGTCGCGATGGGCATCGAGAATTGCGCGGGCGCGATCCAGATGGTCGCCGAACCCCTTGCGTTGCTCGGCATCAAGTTGCGCCCCGAGACCGTTGCCGCGGTGGGCCCAGGCGTGCGCCACCAGCACACCCGCGGCTGCGATCACCGCCGACGCGGAATCGGGATGGCCCTGAAGATAGGCGTCGGTGTCTTGCTCGATGCGGGCCCACACCGGCGCCCCTGGGGCTTTCCACGGCAGATCATCCACGCCGTTGTAGAACAACGACAGCTGCCAGATTCCGGCGGGCGTGCGTTCGCGGGTGTGGCGCAATTCGCTCGCGCGCTGATCATACGCTGCGATGTCTCCCCGCACGAGGAGCTGCGCCGCTTGCGACTTGAGGGCGGCACGCGCTTCGATTTCACTTGCGGCGGCTGCCCGCGCGCCGATCGCGAGCCACAGCAGCGCGGCCATCGCGGGTAGTACACTGAGCCGCCGAAACAGCCCAGAGCGTCGCTCACTCATTGAAGGTCCTCGAAAGGCATATATATGTTGACCGTGCAGGCGGTTCGAAGATGGAACGGCGGTCACGGTTTTCGCGGCCGGCCCGCGCGTTTGCGCCGCGTGCGTCGACTGGCTCACCCTTGAGGAGTGCGAAATGATTTGTTATCGCGGCGGCTGCCTGTGTGGCGCCTTGCGTTACGAGGCCACCGGGGAGCCGATCTGTTCGGGATACTGCTATTGCGCCGACTGCCGCAAGGCGTCCGGCTCCGGCTGCATCCCATTCATGGGTTTTTCGCGCGACTCGCTGCGCCTGACCGGCAGGATCCTGCGGCACCGTTGCAAAGCCTGGAGCGGCGGCACCGCGGTGCGCAACTCCTGCGCCGTGTGCGGCGGACTGGTGTTCGGCGGGGAGGTCGGCGTGTCCGAGAGCTTCACGATTTACGCCGGATCGCTGGACGAGCCTCAGGCTTTCCGTCCGACGATCGCGATCTTTACGCGCAACCGGCCCGCTTGGGCGCTCATCCCGCCGGGCCTTCGACTCTACGACGAGCAGCCGTCCGCAAGTTAGGCGACGACGACTTCGCTCATTTGGATCAGCGGCGCAACATCGGTGTAATTCGGGATATCGGCCATGATCTCGTGCGCGTGCGGGCCGAACCCGGCTTGGAATGACTCGATCGAGTCGCAGAATATATGGCACATGCCGACGTACATCGCGGGCGTGCCGGGGACGCCGCCGCCAAGGCCCTTGTCAACGGTGTAATGCCTGCACTTATCGCCCATCCTGGCCTTTACCAGGGGCATGTGCGTATCGCGGTAATAGGCATGGTCGAATCGGGCGCCCGGGGTATTGGGGTACATCACGCTTACTTTGATCATGACTTGAGTCTACCGATTTTGGCGTCCGTCAGCTCGAAGAGAGGACGAATTGATTGCCTTCCGGATCCTTGAAGATCGCTGATGTGCCCCATGTCTCCTTCACCGGCTCGCGCACGAATTCGACGCCCCGACGGCACAGCTGGCGATAGGTCGCCTCGACGTCGTCGCAGGCAATCGAACCGTTGAAAAACGTCCCGATTCGATTTTCGTGGCCTTGCGGCGTGAACAACACGAAGCGGGTGGGCGAATTTCCGATGCGCAGCTCGATCCATCGCTGTTGACCGTCGAAGGGCTGGTCCGTCGCAATCTCCAGCCCGAGTTTATCGGTGTAAAACTTCAGTGCTGCCTGCTGGTCCCGCACGGGAATTCCCACGAATTTCAAATGGGTGATCATTTAGGGCTCCTTGACTCTCTGACGGGCGATTATAAATGGGCTCTGTGCGCCACTGCATGATTAATTACTATAGTATTTATCGGTATGGAGAAAGTCGTATTCGAGAGCTATGTGATCGACGTGCTGATGCCCGATCTGGTGGGTCACGATCGGCGCACCGCGGCCTTCGTCGTTTATCTTTTCCTGCTGCGGCACAGTGGCAGCAGGCGGCGGGGGTTGATAACGGTGAGCCTGCAGAGCATTGCCACCAAGACCGGCCTGTCAAAATCCAGCGTTCAGGGCGCCATCCGCCACCTTAAGCGCCGGGGCTTGCTGGATCCAGCCGTGACGGCCACGGTCACGAACCCGGCCCGCGGGGTGCTGCGCCCGTGGGTTGCGGGCTAGCAGGGTTAAATTGATGGACTGAGGTTCCGGTTTGGGGCGCTCACACGTGGTTACTATAGATATTCAGGCAAATGGCATTGAGGTCGAGAGGCGAACGGATGGCCAATGCAGACCAAGCATCGCAAGGCTGGCGCCGGACTCGCGGGTCAGGGTGCGCTTCAGTGCAGGGTTGCGCGTGGTTCGGCTGGATCGCGGCGAAGCATTTTTCACCGTTGCGCACAGCAACGTGATCCGCTGCCGAGCATCCTGGACCTAGAGTCGTCAACCTGCGGCGCGCGGCAAAGGCCGGTAGCGATGACGGCAGGCGACCTCGCGTTCTTGAAAGCGCTGTACTTTCACAACACCGGCATTGGCCCCACGCTGTCACGGGATGATATTCAACTCAACATGCTGAGGTAGTTCCAGGGCCGTTAGCCCACCGTTCAATGGGAGTCCACGCCGGGCGCGGCGGCCGGGTCGAGCGCGGCGACTTCGGCCGCGGTGATCGCATCGGTGTAGTGATTGCCGAAATGCATGCGCACATAGTTGATCACCGCCGCAATCTGCACATCGGTGAGCACCGCGGGCCGGCCTATCTGCGCGATGGCGTGCTTGGCGCCGAACGCCGGCATGTTGCGCCTGCCCATCAGTAGCGTCAGCGCCATGAATTGCCGCGATGCGAGGTTACGGTTCTTCGCGAGAGCCGGATAGTGCCCGGCGCCGATGGCGCCGCCTCCATCAGGCATGTGGCAACCCTGGCATATATGCTCATAAACCTCGCGTCCATCGGCCAGGCTCACGGGCTCGGCATCCAGAATGGTGATCGCGCGCGCAGGAGCTTCGATGAGCGCAGCGCCGAATATCATGGAGAACGCAACTGCCGCCCACAGGCAACCGGCAACGGCGGTAAAACCTCGCTGTTGTTTCATGTGGAGGCGCCTGCCGCGAGCGCCCGCTGATGCAGCCGGCCGATCGCGTCCAGCGCCGAGGTCACCGCGCCCTCCTGCCAGGCGGGCATATACGAAGCGTGCTCCCCCGCGAGGACTATGCGCCCGTCGAACGCGCACAGGTTGTCGTAGTGCCGGTCGCGAGTCGCGTCGCTCCATATGCCGAAGCAGCCCATCGCGAAAGGCACGCGGTGCCAGGCGACCGCGATCCCATTGTCGAATTCTCGCGCATACTGCGGATGAATTTGTCCGCCATATTCAACCGCTTTCGCGACGCGCTGCGCAGGCGTCATGGAGGAAAAGCTCTCTGAATTGAGCATGTCCCAAATATACGCGCCGAGGAGCACTCCCTTGCCCTGCGCGAAGAAGTGACTGCTGGGATAGCTGATCTGCCCGATCGGCAGGCTGGTATAGGTGATCCCGCCGTAGATCTCCTCGTCCTGTTCCCAGAAGCGGCGCTTGAATTGCAGTCCCACTTTCAGGCCCGTACTGTACGGTACCGCGGCAATGGCCTCGGTCATCGGAGTCCCGACGTTCATCGGAATCTGGCCGAGTATGGACAGCGGAATGGTGCAGATACACCAGTCGGCCTGCGCGGTTTGCCGGCCGGTTCCCGCGTTTCTATCCTCGAAGATGGCGCTCACGCCTCGCGCATCTTGGTGGATTTCGACGACCTTGGCGTTGTAACGGATCAATGGTCCGAGCTCGCGCGCAAATGCCTGGCCCACCTGGCCCATGCCGCCGACGGGTTGAAACATCGTCGTTTGCATGTCGTACAACTCACCCAACGGCAGCGCCGCCCACAGCCCGGAGTTCAGCACGTCGCTGACCCCAACGGGTTCCGACGGCACCGGCCGCGCGCTCAGGCCGCCCCCGGGATGACGGTCGAAGCCGCGCCGCTCACTGCTTTGCGCGCCCTTGGAGAATTTGTAGTCTTTGTCGAGCGCGCCCCACCAACGCAGGGAGTCGAGCAGCACCTCACGGTCCCCTGCGTTCACGTCGGCGTCCAGGGCATGGCCCTGGGTCGCCTTTGCCAGCAGCTCGGCGATGTGGCCATGATAATCGGCCTTCACGGCGCGCAGGCGCTGCGGCTTTCCGCCGAAGGCATTGCTGTTGTGCAGATACGCGTTGTGATTGATCTGCACGAATGGTTCGAGAGCCACCCCGAGCCGCTTGCAGTAGCTCAGCATTCCGCGATGGTGATACGGCAGCCGCCACGGACCGGGATTGATGTACAGGCCGGGATCGAAACGGCACTCCTGCGTCTCTCCGCCCAGTTCGGTGTAACGATCACCGCCGCGCAGCGTCCAGTTGCGCCCGCCAGCGCGCTCGTTGTACTCCAGGACCTGCACCTGGTAGCCCGCGTTGCGCAACTCGTAAGCGGCGACCAGGCCCGCCATGCCTGCGCCGAGCACCAGAACCGAAGCGCCTCTCGGCGCCTCTCCTAAGCGGATCGGTTCTTGAAAGCTGGTTTCGGCCGCGAGCCCGAGGCTGTACATCGCCTGATACATCGCAGTACTGCCGGCGCTCAATCCAATCATGGTCAAGAGCCGCCGCCGCGAGATCGATGTTCCACCTGATTCTGTCATGCCGGACATCCGTTGTGAGTTCAAGAAGCATAACGCGGATTGCGGCAGTATTCGATCCGGTGGGCTAGGCATGCCCCGCGCTTGCCTGCTCCTTCCACCGCTGAGCATTCACGCCGAACACGAGCAGCCAGAGCGGCAACGGCAGCTCGGCAAGGCCGGAGGCGACGGCAATGAACGGAAACAGGGAGACACCGAGCGCCGGTGATAGGTAGGTCATCCAACCCAACCCATCGATCATCAACAGTACCCCAAAGATTCGCGGCAGGAAGGTGGACCTGAAGATGAGGTAGCCGTTCAGCACACACCACACCCCGAAGAACACCAGGTACAAGTTGAAGGCATAGGCATTCAATCTCACGAATACGTATGCCAGCGCTTGCAGCTGATCCGCCGTGAATGCGCTCAAGGGAATCCCGCCATTCAAGGTCAGCAAGGGCGCGGCGTAGAGGAGGCAGGTAACAGCCTGAACCGAACATCCCACGAGCATGGCGAACACCGCGAGCAGAGACAGGCTCCTGTTGACCGGCTTGAACAGCTCATAGAAGAGCAGCATCCAGGCGATGTGAAATACAACCCCGATGACGGACAGTGCGAAGCCCAGCCAGACCAACGATTGGTGGGCTACGATATTGGCCGCGGTAGCCGCTGCATCGCCGTGCACCACCAGCTTGCCGAGAATGTACACCTGGCCCACAGCGGAGGTCACACCCTCGAGCAACTCGAACAGTCCCGCCAACCTGGCCTTGAACCGAGCCGATGCGTGCCTGGCCGAATCGATCATGGAGTCACCTTGGGATCCGTTCGCGTGCGACAGCGCGATAGCCAATATCGCGCCGGTATTGCACCAGATTCCAGTGAATGGCGTGCACCAAATCATAGGCCTGAGCCTGGGCGGCGCCGACGCTTTGTCCTAAGCCGACGGCGCACAGCACACGTCCGCCGGCGGTCAGCACCTGCGAGCCTGCGCTGCGGGTTCCGGCGTGAAACACCTTTCCCGGCAGCTTGGCGGCTGCGTCGAGCCCGCTGATCGGATCGCCCGTCCGGTAGTTGTCAGGATAGCCGCCGGCCGCCATGACGACGCCGAGGGCCGAGCGCGCATCCCAGCGCGCCTGGATCTCATCCAACCGGCCGCCGAGCGCCGCCTCGCACGGATCGATGAGGTCGCTTTGCAGCCGCATCAGAATGGGCTGGGTCTCAGGGTCGCCCAATCGACAGTTGAACTCGATCACGTTGGGGGTACCGTCCTCCGCGATCATGAGGCCTGCGTAGAGAAATCCCGTGTACGGATTGCCGTCCAGGCGCAAGCCTCGCAGTGTCGGTCCGATGACCTCGCGCATGATGCGGTCGTGCACCGCCGGCGTGACGATCGGCGCCGGTGAGTACGCGCCCATGCCGCCGGTATTGGGGCCCCGGTCGGCATCGTCGCGGCGTTTGTGATCCTGCGAGGTGGCGAGCGGCAGTACCTGCTGGTCGGCGGCGATCACGATGAAGCTGGCTTCCTCGCCGTGCAGGAACTCTTCCACCACGATGGTCTTGCCGGCGTCGCCGAACTTGCCCGCGAGCATCTCAGTTGCCGTGGCGAGGGCGGCCTCGTGGGTCTCGCAGACGATGACGCCCTTGCCCGCCGCAAGGCCATCGGCCTTGATGACCAGCGGCAGGCGTTGCGCATTGATGTAGGCCGGATCGAAATCCGCGCCGGTGAATGCCATATGCCTTGCGGTCGGAATGGCGTAGCGCCGCAGGAATTCTTTGGTGAAGGCCTTGGAGCCCTCGAGCCGCGCCGCCGCCCGCGTGGGCCCAAAGCAGGCCAAGCCGGCCGCCGCGAATCGGTCAACGATGCCGGCGACCAGCGGCCCTTCCGGTCCCACGATGGTGAGATCGATGGCCTCGCGCAGTGCGAAGCGCATCAATCCGTCGAGGTCATCCGCCGCGATGCCGGTATTGCTGACGCCGGACTCCAGCGCGGTGCCGGCGTTGCCAGGGGCGACATACACCAGCCGCACGCGCGGCGACTGCGCGCATTTCCACGCCAGGGCGTGCTCCCGGCCGCCGCCGCCGACAATCAGGACCTTCATGAACGATCGCTCCCAACAGCTAGTGGCGAAAGTGGCGGATTCCGGTGAATACCATCGCGATGCCGTGTTCATCGGCGGCCGCGATGACCTCGGCATCGCGCTTCGAACCGCCGGGCTGGATGACGGACTTGATGCCGAATTTCGCGAGCACGTCGAGGCCATCGCGGAAAGGGAAGAACGCATCGGAAGCCACGCTTGCGCCTTGCATCGAGAGGCCGGCGTCTTCTGCCTTCATCGCGGCGATCTTGCTGCTGATTACGCGGCTCATCTGGCCGGCGCCGATTCCCATCGTCATCTTGCCCTTCACGCAGACGATGGCATTCGATTTGACATACTTGACGACAGCCCAAGCGCAGGACAGGTCTGCAAGTTCCTCGAGGCTCGGCGCGCGCCTGGTCACCACGCGCAGGCCGCGCGTCTCGACGGCGCTGTCATCGCGCGTTTGCACCAGCAGCCCGCCAGCAACGCTCTTGTATTCCAGCACGTGCGCCATGGGCGCGCCAAGATCGCCAACCTGCAGCACGCGCACCCCGTCCTTGGAGGCGAGCACGCTTCTGGCTTGCGTCGACACGCTGGGCGCCAGAATCACCTCGACAAATTGCCGATCGAGGATTTCCCGTGCCGTCGCCGCGTCCAGCTCGCGATTGAACGCGATGATGCCGCCGTACGCCGAGGTCGGGTCGGTACGATAGGCGCGGGTGTAGGCCTGCGCGATGTCGTCCGCCAATGCGACGCCGCACGGATTCAAGTGCTTGACGATGACGCAGGCCGGCTCCTTGAACTGGCGCACGCATTCGAGCGCGGCGTCGCCATCGGCAATATTGTTATAGGAGAGCTCCTTGCCCTGGAGCTGCTCGGCGCGCGCCAGCGAGGCGCCGATGGCGCGTGGATCAGTGTAGAAGGCCGCTGATTGATGCGGGTTCTCGCCGTAGCGCAAATCGAGGCGCTTGCGCAAGGATAAATTCAAGTCGTCCGGAAATGTCGGCGCGACGCCGCCGATGACGCCCGTGAAATAGCCCGACACCATGGCGTCGTACTGTGCGGTGTGGGCAAAGGCCTTGGCGGCAAGCTGCTTGCGCATGACGAGGTCGGTGCTGCCCTGGTTTGCGGCCAGCTCATCGAGCACGTTCCGATAGTCGGCAGGATCGACCACCACGGTTACCGAGGCATGATTCTTGGCCGCGGCGCGCACCATCGCCGGACCGCCGATGTCGATATTCTCGACTGCGTCGTCATAGGTGCAATCCGGGCGCGCGACAGTGGCCGCGAACGGATAGAGATTCACCGCCAGCAAATCGATCGGTTCGATGGCGTGAGTGTGCATCACCGCCTCATCGATGCCGCGGCGCCCGAGCAGGCCGCCGTGGATCTTGGGGTGCAGGGTCTTCAGCCGGCCGCCCATGATTTCCGGAAAGCCCGTGTACTCGGCGACCTCCTTGACCGCGATCCCGTGCTTTATCAATAGCTTGGCGGTGCCGCCGGTGGACAGCAGCTCGATCCCGCGTTCGCGCAGTTCGCGCGCGAATTCGACGATGCCGTTCTTGTCGGAAACGCTGAGCAGCGCACGGCGTACTGGCGTGAGCAATGCCGCTTACTCGTTGAAGCCGAACTCTTTGAGCTTCTTTCGCAGAGTCCCGCGATTGATGCCGAGTATGGTCGCCGCGCGGCTTTGGTTGCCCTGCACGTGACCCATCACCACCTTGAACAGAGGTTCTTCCACTTCACGCATGACCAAATCGTACAGACACGCAGGCTTGTGGCCATTGAGCGTTTCGAAGTAGCACTGCAAGGCCTCTTCGGCTTGCGATCTTAGGGGCACGCCCTTGCCGTTGACTCGCAGATCGCGGCCGTTGAAAGGCGGCGCCGCTTCTCTTCTCGATTTCGATTTCTTTCTTGCGACCATGTCCCCGTCCACTTTTACCGAGCCATCGTTGTAGTTATGCAATTCCGTTTACGCTGCGCTGCTCACACTCGTGCCGTAATGTTCCAACAGAGTCGACAGTTGCTCCCGTGGGCTCTCGATCAGCACCAGACGATTGCGCAGAGCGTCTTGTCCAGGATGCTGCCGGAAGTACCAGCTCAAGTGTTTGCGCGCCACTCGAACGCCAGTCTCATCGCCGTAGAAAGCGTACAGGTCTTCGAGGTGGGCGCGCATAATATCACGTACTTTTTCCAACGCTAGCACCGAGCGAATTCCGCCGGTCGAGAGGAAAAAATTGACTTCGTCGAAAATCCATGGCCGGCCTTGCGCGGCTCGGCCGATCAATACGCCATCGCACTGAGTTGACTTAAGGATTTGCCGCACTCGCTCCGGCGAGTCGATGTCGCCATTTGCAAATACGGGAATTTTAATCCGGGCCTTAATCTCGCCCACGGTGTCATGTTCAGCTTTACCCCGATACATGTCCGCGCGTGTGCGGCCGTGGATGCACAGCGCTTGAATGCCGCAGTCCTCGGCGATCTTCGCGACGCGTAGGCCGTTCTTGTTGCTGGGATCCCATCCAGTGCGGGTCTTCAGCGTCACCGGCGCCGACACGCTGCGCACGACACTGTGCAGAATTCGTGCGACCAATGCTTCGTCCCGCAGCAGCGCGGAACCAGCCGCCCGGTTGCAAACTTTTTTCGCGGGACAGCCCATGTTGATGTCGATTATTTCGGCGCCCGCATCGATATTGCGCTGCGCGGCTTCGGCCATCATCTGCGGGTCGTATCCCGCGATTTGAACTACACGCGGGCTCGGTTCTCCCGCATGATCCATGCGTCGCCGCGACTTCGGGGAATCCCACAGCCGCATATCCGCCGTCAGCATTTCGGAGGCGGCCAGACCTGCCCCGAATCTGCGGCACAGCATGCGGAATGGACGGTCCGTGACGCCCGCCATGGGGGCCAGCAGCACGTTCGATGCCAGCCGATAGGGCCCGATTGCGACGCTCATGACTTCGGCTGCGACGCAGCATCGTTTGCGCACGCGATCCGCCCATTGGCGCCGCGCAGACATACGTCGATTTCAAAGCCTTCCGCGTTCTTTCCCGGATCCAAGATGTCGAGAGACGCATCGACTCGCTTGCCGGGTCCAAGCATGCCGTCCGGCGGTTTGCCCAAATACTCTGCCGGTCCGAATTCGCGCGCCCCGATGCTGGTGCCGAACCGGTTGGCAAGCGTCACCCGCAGCAGCGGATACGGCTGGGGCAGGGCAAAGTTGTTGAGAATGCTGGCGCGGACCCGCAGCGTTCCGTTGGCGCCGGGATCCCCGGTTACTCCCCATTGGCGCAGCTGGTAGGCAGAGAGGTTTGCCGCGGCCGGAGTCGCGATTCCAAGCATCGAATACAGTGTGCGCACCGCGGCACTTTGCGGCGGATGCGATTCCAAAGCCTCGCGATTCTGCTGCACCACTTGCGCAGCGAGCAGGATGAGCAATGCCAGCGCGGCTCCGAGCCAGACGAGCACTGGCCCAAGATGCCGGGCCGGCTCCTCGCTCTGGGGCAACGATTGCTCGTAGACCTCCAGCATGTCCCGCCGCACGTCGTCCGGAACTTCGATGCCGGTCAAGCGGCGGCGTAACTCCGCAGTCGTACTGCCCGTCGCAGCCGTGCCGGCGGAGTTGACGGTTTCCTCGGTGGTGCCGGTGTCGGCGGTGTCGGCGGTGTAATCGGTGTTGCCCGTGTCGTGCACCGCGGGTTCGATCGGCGGCGGCTGCAGTATCCGCGGCCTGGACTCGACAAATATGCGATCGAGTTCGCCGGGGGGCAGGGTGTATTCCAGCGACGAATCGTCGCCGGACTCGCCGGACTCGCCGGACTCGCCGGAGTCCTGTGGGGCCGGCCGCTGGTCGCGCTCGCTCAGTACTTGGAGATGCGCGATCTCCACGCCTGGAGCGGGCTCGCCGAATTCGGCGTTGGCTGCCGGCTCGGGCGAATCGGCCGGGACGGCGTCTGCAGTGGCAGGAGGCTCGGCCGGCGCCTGCAGAATGTGATCGGCACGCGCTTCCAGCTCGAGCGAGGATTCGCCGGCGGCGAACGCAGTGGCTTCCTCCGCCAGCCGCGCCACCGCATTGAATACTTCGCCGCAGCGGCCGCAGCGCACCTGGCCGCCCGCGGCGCGCAGCACCTCGGCTGACAGCCTGAAAACGGTCTCGCATTTAGAACACTGAGTGAACAAGCTAGCACGCTCCCCGCGCATGGATGCAGCACCACTCGTCCCGCTGCTTCGAGCATACGGCATCGAACCGCGGCGCGTAGCAGGCCATCACGGCCGGTTCCTGCGCGCTCAGAATCCCAGATAACACCAGGTCACCGCCCGGCTTGCAAGCACACGTCAAAACTTGCGCCAGCTCGATCAATGGCCCGGCGAGAATATTGGCCAGCACGCAATCGGCGGCCGGCAGCGCTGCGTCCACATCTTGTATGTCGAGTCTCGCGGCCACTCCGTTGCGCACCGCATTGTCGTAGGTTGCCAGCCGTGCTTGCGGATCCAGA
>Ga0302320_10005417_pt1 | contig 28655 bp, 25 predicted proteins | sample Bog_T0_3_FD_202130 | JGI IMG/M metagenome (GOLD analysis project Ga0302320, IMG submission 202130) | Peat permafrost microbial communities from Stordalen Mire near Abisko, Sweden - Bog_T0_3 | ecosystem: Environmental > Terrestrial > Soil > Wetlands > Peat | place: Sweden: Abisko, Stordalen Mire...
CAGGCTGGGAATACCACGTCTCTGCTGACCTCAACTTCTCGAACCGCCGGATGCGGACCCGCATGTCCGGTGGTGTGGCAGGGGAGAGCGGGTGACCGCTCCCCCTATGCCGATCTGAAAACAGGTGCGGCCTTATTGAATTGCGCCGGAGACGATCTGGCCGGTCTGTTGGTTCGCGTTTCTAACAGACGGCGCGGTAAACGCGGAAATCGTGGTGTGGCCAAGCTCACGAGGGCCGGGAGGCCCTCGTGACAGCCGGCCAGGAGGCCAGCGCTACAATTGTTCGCGGCTCGTGAGAGATGTGGGTTAGTGCTTCAACTCTGCTAGCGCGGCCAGCACTTCTTCCGAGTGGTGCGAGGGATCGACCTTGATCCACTCCTTCACGATCTTGCCTTGCGGATCGATGAGGAAGGTGTTGCGATTGGCGATGGTGAAGGTGGCAACGTGGCCCAGCGAGCCGTAAGCGTCTACCACTTTGTGTTCCGGGTCAGCCAGCAGGCGGAAGGTCAGGCCTTCCTTGGTGCAGAACTGTTTGTGGCTGTCGGGGGTGTCCACGCTCACGCCCAGGATGACGGCGTTGGCTGCATCGAACTTTGCCTGGTCGCGCTGGAAGTTATGCGCCTCGATCGTGCAGCCCGGCGTCGCGTCTTTGGGATAGAAGTAGAGCACTACCCACTTGCCGCGGAAGCTATCGAGCGAGATTTGAGAGCCGTCCTGCGAGGGCAGGGTGAAGGTGGGCGCAGACTGGCCGACGGTGGGGAGCGTCTGGCCGGCAGCTTGCACGGAAACCTGGACGGCGACAAAGGCAACCGCCAGAACGACGGCGGCGGCAAGGGCAATGAGAATTGTCTTCTTCACGAAAAACCTCCTAAGAACAGGGAATAGGGAACAGGGACCGGGGAACAGCGTCGGGCAGGGCCGCTGGGGGGAAAGCCTGTCCACTCTCAGTATCCGCGCGGAGTGGCCACGATGGCAATGCCCGCCTGCGCGGCGCGGGCCAGCAGAGCATCGCGGTCAAAGAGCAGAGTGCGGCCGGCTTCGACGGAAAGGCAGGTAGCGCCGGCGCGAATCATGGTCTCGATGGTGACGATGCCGATGACGGGGACGTCGAAGCGCATGTCCTGTTTGGGCTTGGCGACCTTGACCACGGTCAAGCGACGTTCCAAGGTCGGGGTCCCCGGCGACAGGTCTTTGTCGCTGGGGTGAAAAGTGGATGCGTTTTCATCGAGCGATTGCATCAGTTGGCCGGCGCGGGCAATGGCTTGATCGGTGCCCTCCATGGCCTCGACGGCCACGCAGGCCTGTGCGGCCACAACGACGGTCTGGCCGATATCGAAACCGGCCACGGCGCGGGCTACGCCGAGGCCGTAGTCGATGTTCTTCTGCTCCTCCTCGTCGGGCGCGCGGGCGGTGAGCACGCCCTCCTGGGCCAACAGCGGCTCAAGAAATGCGGTGGAGCTGATCAGCTCGATTCCTTCGTCGCCCAGCACCTTGGCCACGGCGCCGAGCAACATGTCGGTGTTGCGGGAGCGCAGGTTGAGGAGCAACTTGGCAAGGCGCCAGTCGGGGCGGATGCTGCTGAAGATTTGTTTATGCTTGACCTGGCCGGCCATGACCGCGGCGGTGACGCCTTCTTTTTGAAAGAACTCGATCAATCGCGAGAGCTCGCCCAGCGACAGCCACTGGACGGTAATGCGCTCGTCGGCGGCTGCGCGCTGGCCGATCTCCGGATCGGTTTCTTCGCGGATGGCGGCCACCACGACGGCAAAGCCCTGGGCCCGCGCCGCGTCGAGCAGCAGAAACGGGAAGCGGCCGTTGCCGGCGATGAGGCCGAGCTTCATGGCTATCGGATCACTCCGCGGTGGCTGCGCTCGATGAAGGCGGCGAGCAGGGCGGCGTCTTCGCCTTCCAGTTCTTTGATTTTCTCGAGGGCCTGGGTGGTGTTGAGTTTGGCGGCGAGCAGCAGGCGGAAGGCTTTCTGCAAGATCTGGAGGCGTTCCGGCGAGAAGCCGCGACGCGCGAGGCCGACCTTGTTGATGCCGAAGGCCTTGTTCTCGCGGCGAGAGGAGGTCAGAGAGAAGGGCAGTACATCCTGGGTCACAATGGTGCCACCGCCGATGAAGGCGTACTTGCCCACGGTGCAGTGCTGGTGGACGGGACTGAATGCGCCGACGGTGGCGTAATCCTCAATGACCACGTGGCCGGCGAGCGTGGCTGCGTTGGCGAGGATGCAGTTGCTGCCCACAAAGCTGTCGTGGCCGATGTGGGCGCAGGTCATGAGCAGGTTGTTGGAGCCCAGGCTGGTGAGGCCGCCGCCGCCGGTGGTGCCGCGGCTGATGGTCACGCTTTCGCGAATGGTGTTGTTGTCGCCGAGGACGGTCTCAGTGGGTGCACCGTCATACTTCAGATCCTGGGGTGAAACGCCGATCGCGCAGAAGGGATGGAAGGTGTTGCCCGAGCCGATGCGGGTGCGGCCATCAAGCACCACGTGGGAGATGAGGACGCAGTTCTCGCCCAGCACGACTTCGGGACCGATGGTGCAGAAGGGGCCGACCGTCGAGGAGGCAGGGACGACCGCTCCGGGCGCAATCACCGCACTTGGATGAAAGCTCACTCCGGCTTCCCCGCTTCCGATGTGTCCCCTGCGGCGGTCTGCGGCTCGCGGACGCGCGGCACCACCGCACACATGAGCGTGGCCTGGCAGGCCAGCTTGCCGTCGACATAGGCCTTGCCCTCGATGCGGCCGGCGCGGGTCTTCATGGAGAGCACATCCACTTCAATGCGCAACTGGTCGCCGGGGGTGACGGGGCGGCGAAATTTGGCGCGCTCGATGCCGGTAAAAACCACCAGCTTGGTGTGCCGATCGGGGATCTCGTGCATCATGATGATGCCGCCGGCCTGGGCCATGGCTTCAACCACGAGGACACCGGGCATGATTGGATAGCCGGGAAAGTGCCCCTGGAAAAACGGCTCGTTGATGGTCACATTCTTGATGGCCACCAGGCGCTTCGTGGGCTCGAACTCGATGATCCTGTCGATCAACAGAAAGGGGTAGCGGTGAGGAAGAAAACCCAGGATCTCCTGGATGTCTAAGGTCATTCTCTGGCTCCAGAGAGCGCACGTGCGTCGCCGCTTGTCGCTCCTCTGGATTATAAACAAGGCTGCGTACAGGTTACAGATGACAGATTGCAGATGACAGATGACAGGATACAGATGACAGGTGGCAGATTGCGGACGGCCGCCGTGTGCTGCCGGTGCGTTCCTGCGACAATTCGCTGCGGAGCTGTGGCGGCCAACTGTTCCCCAGGTTACTGTCACCTGTAACCTGTCATCTGAAATCTGTTCAGCTACTTCTTGATGCGGTGATCGGCTGCATCCACGCTCCAGATGTCCGGCGCCAGCGACTGGTTGTATTCCACCTTGTCCACGTAGTATTGCCGGACCATTTCATCGTTCTTGAAGCGGGTGATGCTGAAGGCAGTGGGAAATCCGTCGATCACATGGTAGTCGTCGTATTCCTCGGCGTCGGTGTTCTTGTCTTTGTAAACCGAGTCGCGCCACTGGAAGGTGCGGCGCAGCGGCAGGTGGGTCTGCACGTCCATGAGGATGGTGATGGACTCGTTCTGGGGCGAGATGAGGGTGACCTGCTCGGCCAGGTGGCGCTCGGCGAGATGCTGGCCTTCATACACCAGGATGGTCCGGGGATCTTTGAGCCAGGTCTTGACGGCGGTTTCGATGGAGTGGTCGCGGCGGCGGAGATAGTCGTCCACGATGTCCTGGGGCAGCGGCGCCTTGCCCTTGTAGGTGACCTCCGTGCCGGTGCGGCCCAGGAAGAACTGGACCACGTCCCGGTGCTTGGAGAACTCGATGCGGTCCTTGTCCGGCCAGGCGTGGAACTCAAAGTATTCCGCTGTGCCCAGATCGGGCTGGCCGTGGAAGAAGATGGCCATATGTCCATGGCGCATTTGGTTCTGGATGGTCAGCCAGGCTTGGCCACCCATGGCCTTGACCATGGCGTCCAGAGCCGCATGCGCCTGTTTGACGTTCTTCGCCGAGACGTCATCGGCGGTCTGCGACTGCGACGAGAGCGGCCAGGCAAACAGCAGCGCGGCCAGCGCCCCGAGCAAAACCTTGCGCATCGATCTTCCCCCTCCATGTATTGGACGCGGTCCGGCTGACAATGCGACAGCTCCACAGGCTCACGCTAACGCATTTTCAGAAGGGATGTCGAGCAGCGAAGACGCAACAAGCCCGGCGCTTTCCCGCATGTTGCAAGAAAAGTTGAGGATTCAGATGCCGCGTAGCAGCCGGCCGGGAAGAAAAATAATGGCGCTTACCAGGTCGAGTACGCCGCCGACCGCGATGCCGACCAGGCGAAAGGGCAACAAGAGGAGCCAAACCAGCGGATAGAGCACAAGGGCGATCAGCGCCAGCGGCCAGCAGAGAACCAGCAGAATGCACCACAAAAGAAACTTCATTGCAGCCTCACCGCGCACAGGGTTCCGCCCTGCGGCTTCAATCCATGATACGGCCCGCAGCCGCCGGCGGTTCCCGCCTCAACCCGGGGCTGGGGGCCAATCAGGCTTTGTTGGCCTTGGCCCGGTCGGCGAGTAGTTTTTTGCGGTCGCGAATCAATTTCACGCGCTCCTTGTCAGGCATGGCCAGGACGGTTTTAGTGCGCTTGGGCAGCTTTTCGTAGATCAGCGCGTGGGCGCGTCGCAATTCGTCTTCAATTTCGCGCGAGCGCAGGGTATCCCAGTGTTCCACCGTCACCCAGTGCGCCCTGGCCAGATAAGGCGAGGCGATGACGCCCTCGTGCTCCATCAGTTCGTGGAACCGCTCGGCCCCGCAGTGGAACCACAACACGCCGGTTCCTGTGCCGTCGAGGTCGGTCATGGCGAACATCTTTCCGCCGATGTCCTTGTCGCCGACAAAGTAGACCAGGTGATGTCCCCAGTTGAGCGTCTCCACCACGTGCGGGAGCGCCAGGCAGATAGCACGGATGCGCTCGTTGTCCATGCGCTGAGTTTAAGACGAAAGCGGCAGAGCGGACATGCTAAACTTCGCTGGCAGCGATTTTGCCGGCTGAACCCCCTTCAATTCGCGGCGGTGCGTGGCCGGCTGCGCGCGCCCGAAGCACACTGGAGACGACGATGAGAAACCCGTATTCTGGCTCGAAGACACTTTCCTCGTTCAACCGCCGCGAGTTCCTGAAGGCCGCCGGCGCAGCCGCACTGCTGCCCTCCAGCGCCTGGGGAGCTGCTGGACGCGCCTCAGCTTCAAACCGCATTACGATTGGAGTGATCGGCTGGGGCATGATGGGTCCGGAAAACACCAAGGCATTCCTGGCCCAGGGCGATTGCCAGGTAGTCGCGGCCTGCGACATTCACACCGGCCACCTGCAGACGGCCGTGGATACAGTGAACAACAAGTACGGCAACAAGGATTGCAAAGGCTATCACGACTTTCGCGAGATGATCGAGCGCGACGATATCGACGCCATCATGATTGCGATTCCCGATCACTGGCACGCGCTGGTGGCTACCTACGCGGCCAACCGCCAGAAGGACATTTACGGCGAGAAGCCGCTGGCCAAGACCATCTGGGAGCAGCAGGCCATCGTCAAGGCCGTGGAAAAGAACAACGTGATCTGGCAGACTGGCTCATGGCAGAGATCGCTGCCTAACTTCCACAAGGCGGCGGAGATTGTGCGCAACGGCCTCATCGGCACCGTCCATCGCGTCGAGGTGGGTCTGCCCGGCGGGCACCACGACTTTCCGGGCACACTGCCTGCGCTGATGCAGAAGCTGGCCGCGCTGCCCAACAAGATTGGCAGCCCGGCGGAGATTGTGCCGGGAACGCCGGCCTGGGACCTGGCCGTGACCCAGCCGCCGCCGGAGCTGGACTACGACCGGTGGATCGGCCCGTCGAAGATGGAGCCCTACATTGAGCAGCGCGTCTACCAGAACTGGCGCTGGAACTACAACACCGGCGGCGGGCAGTTGCTGGACTGGATCGGCCACCACGGAGACATTGCGCACTGGGGCCTGGGCTTCGACTCGACCGGACCCTCGGAGGTGGAGGGCCACGGCGAGTTTCCGCCCGCCAACGCCGTCTGGAACACGGCAACGAAGTACATCGTGGAGTGCACTTATCGCAAGGAAGTTACCGGCTACGCCAACGACGTCGGCATCACTCTTGCCGGCGGCCATGCCCCCATCGCCATGGGAACCAAGTGGATCGGGACCGATGGCTGGGTCTGGGTCGATCGCGGGGCGTTCGATGCCTCCAATCCCGAGTGGGTCAAGCCCGAGACCCTTCCTGACGACCTGCGCAAGGTCAAGCTCTACGAGTCGCCGGAGCACCGGCGCAACTTCCTCGATTGCGTGAAGTCGCGCAAGCCGACGATCGCGCCGGTGCAGACCGGGCATCACTCCGCGATTCCCGGGCACCTGGGATTGATCTCCATGCTGGTGGGGCGAAAGCTGCATTGGGACGTGGCGAAGGAGAAAATCGTCGGCGACAGCGCTGCCAGCGACCTGCTCTCGCGGCCCTATCGCGCCCCGTGGCAACTGGCGTAACTCCATCCCGGGCTGGCTGGGCCAGGTCTTCCGCCACGGCGGAAGGCCTGGGATGGCGGACCGCGGTTGGCCCTAATACTTCGACTCAAACGCTCTGAACCGCCGTTCCAATCCCCACTGCTGAGCACCCTTCTCACTGGCCGCGAGGAACGCCTTGCAGGCTGCGGTGGGTTTGTCACTGCCGAGCTGCTCACCCTTGCACGCGGCGACTGGCACGGTAAACGCATCCGCTGCGGCCCAGAGGCTTGCACCGGGCAGGAAGTTGTGTTCCATCCCGGTGCGGGCAAGCTGCTTGAGGTCCTGGTAGCTCAGGTGGTAGTCGAGTGCCGCGCGCACGTACTCGTGGGTGATGTCGATGCGGCTCACCCCTTCGTCATCGGTCGAGAGCGCCACCGGCACATGGGCGGCGCGGTAGTTGGGGAAGGGGTGGTCCGGACCCTTGATCCCCAGAATGCCTTCGTTGGAGCTGAGGTTGATCTCGACCATCACGTGCTTTTTCGCAAGCTCCTTCAGCAGGGCCGGCGCGTCGTCCTCGTACATCACGTCTACCCCGTGGCCAATGCGCTCCGCATGGCCCAACTCGACGGCTTGGCGGATGTGGAAGCGCAGCCCTTCGGGCGGGACGAGGCCGGGCGCTAATTCGCCCGCGTGCAGGCTGATGCGGACCTGGGGATAGACCGAGTGCAGGTAGTCCAGCATTTTCATGTGCAGGGTGTAGTCGCGCATGGAGACGAAACCGTCTTCCGGCATAACGAAGTTGATGCCCACAAAACCCGGCTCGTGCGTGTCCATGCTTTGCTGGATGGTCTCAAACCCCAGGACCGTCTGCGCAAAGACCTGCGCGGGCGGATAGCCGCGCAGCACCTGATAGAGGTAGCGGACTTCTACCTGGCAGGCAGGCGCGGCCTGCGCGGTTTCGCAGTGCTCGATCTGGCGGCGCCGGGCCTCGGCGGCGCGGACGTTCTCCTGGTCCGCTGCCACTTCGTCCCGCAACCCACGATCCAACAGTGCCTGGCGGAATTGGGCAAAGCCGGGTTGCGCCGGGTCAGGGCTCCAGCCAATTTCGCGGGCAATCTGTTTCGCGTGCGAGAAAGGCGGCGTCTGCATCAGCTCAAGATACTGCTGGTTCTGTGCGGCGGCGCGGCCGGCCACCTCGTCCACCCACTCGCCGTTATGGCTCTTGCTTAACCCATCAAAGCGGTCAAATGTGCTGAAAAACTGGTCGTGGCCGCTGAAGCCCGAAGCAGGGACAAAACTGCGCATGGAGAAGGAGTCGATCAGCCGGTCGTAGAGCTGCTGATCCGCCGTTGTCAGATTTCCTGAAAGCTTGATGGCGGGCACCAGCGGCGCAGCGCACGGTGGAGTGGCAAAGCTGAGGGCGGTGGGATCGACACACAGGCCGTCCTCACCGGCGGCGCGGATGAGGCTTTCGGCATAGACTGCCCCGGCAAGGTGCACGTGCAGGTCGGCGCCTTTGGGAAACTGGGCCAGAAAGGCGCGCAGGGCCAGTGGACCGCCCCCCAAGGCGGCCTGGTAGGCGTGGGCAGCGCGGGCTTCCGGCGTGGGAGGCTGGGCGCGGGTGGTAGAGGCGGCAAGGACGAGGCAGGCGAAAAGGCAGGCTGTTCGGCGCATGATTGCTTACCAGTGTAGAGCAAGGATTTGCGACGCGGGGTGCGCCGCGTCCGGCGGGTTTGGCTCGGGGGTTGGGAGTTGATATACTGTTCCAGTTGTTGCAGCGCACTGCAAGTGGACGCTCCCGCCTCTTCCGGCCACGCCGGATTCCACGCGTAGCCATGCAACCGAAAAGTCTGCACTGAGGCCAGGTAGCTCAGTGGTAGAGCGCGGCCCTGAAAAGGCCGGCGTCGGCGGTTCAATCCCGTCCCTGGCCACCACTTCTTATTCTTGCCACTCCGGGGAGACCCGGAGTACCCCCGAAGCGGCTCGCGCCGGAGCAAGGCAACCTATGGTTGCTGGATTGCTGACAAAGTCAATTCGGCAATTCGGGTGGAAGTCCCGGGGCGAAAGTGCGTGCGTGAAAACCAGACTTTCATAGCCACCGAACGAAACAGTGGACGTTGGGTGGAAGACGGCTGTATAGAAAGGCAGCAGGTTAGCGCCGCTTCGCGGCATGGCAAGTCAGCAAGTCAGCGCTAGAATCCAGTTCTCACGCAGACAGTTTAGCCCGGTTGAGTTGATTGCTTTTTTCGTAAGGCTAAAGCCTCACGCTCCCTCCAAGAAGGGAAAAGGGGGAGTTTTTCATCAGCCTGGGCAACCTATGGTTGCTGGATTGCGGTCAGCGCTTGAGCTCGGTCACTGGCCTTCAGAGCATCGGCTGCTCTTCCCTGCTGGTCGTATAACCGTGCGAGCTGGTTCCAATAATCAGGCGTCAGCGGAGCAAGGGCAACGGCCTTCTCTTCAAAATAGGTCGCCTTCCTCAAATCGCCGAAGGTGCTCCATGCAAGCGCCCGGCCGTGGTCTGCCGCAGCCAGCGCCGCATTGGAAGCTCCGGCCGGCAGGGAAGCTTCTGCCTCGTCGAACGCCTTGGCCGCGTCTCTGGGCCTTCCCGCCTCAAGGTACGTATAGCCGAGTTGCATCAATGCGCCGGTAGGATGGGGCAAGAGCGAGGCCAGGTGCTTCTGGGCATCGATTGCGGCAGGAAAACGGCCCTGGCTGCGATACAGATCGGCAAGCACGGACCAGGTTGCATCTCTGTCTTCCAGCGCTGCCGACTGCAACAAGTCTCGCTCGCCTTCGGCGGCGTTGCCTGTGAGCAGAAGCGCCCTGCCGCGAAAGAACCAAAGCGCGGGGCAGTCGCTGAAGACCGAAAGTGCCTGAGTGCTGGCATCCAAGGCTTCCTGGCTGCGGTTGAGTGCCAGCAACACGGCGGCCGCATTGGCCCAGCGGTTGAACTCTGTTGCCCGATCGCTGGAATAAGGAGCCGCGGGAAGCGGCGCGGTTGAGCAATTCACGGGAAAGCGATCGATGAGCGCCTGTGTCTCAGGCAGCCGCCGCACGAACACTACCGAGACTTCGTCCAGATAAACCGGCCTCCAGCTCTCGCTGTTGCAATAGAGCGGCAGCACGCCTGAGACATACTTCAACCCGCCCAGGCGCGCCAGGGAAAACACCACCGTGTCGATCCCGTAGAAATCCGCCGTCCGCTGCCAGAGGGGTGAATCGGGGGGGGATACGAGAAGCTGTTGCAGACGGCTCAGCGCCTCCGGCCCAAACGGAATGGCGCGGCCATCGATGTAATCGCTGTACCCTGGCGCAAGCCTCCAGAGCAGGAATCCGCCTTCCTCGTAGTTGTTAAACACTTGAGCGGGGAGGTTTTCGCGCGTAATAAAATCCATCGCCCGGTCAGGGAACCACCACGAGAGACCGGCGCCGAAGGAGGTGATCTCATCCTGGCTGAGGTAATGGCGATTGCTGACAAGGTCAACCGATCGCAGCCCGGCAAGCAGAATGAGAATCGCGGCCAGACCACAGGCCAGGAGAGCCTTCAGCCGCTTGTCGTGGAAGCGCCGGTCAAGCTGAGTGAGTTCCGCGGTCAAGACCGCGCCGCCAACGACCACGACGACGCACGCCAACTCTGCCATGAAGCGGACATGCCGCATCGTCATCCAGAGCGAGCCCGCAAGCAGAATGGCGGCCGGCCATTGCCGGCGAAAGACGGCCACCATCACGGCAACGGCCGCGGCCAACAGCAGCCACTCGGCGGAACCGGCCGGATCGCGTAAGGACAAGCCCTGCTGCACTGTGGCCCATGTGATGGTGATGTTGGCCCACTCGGCAATGCGCTCGGAGTGGACCGACATGGCCGCTTCCTGCCGGAAGATGGCCCGGTAGACGCCCCAACCCCAGGGGTTGATCAGCGTTGCCAAAAGCAGCGCGCCCAGCCACGCAAGCAACAGCTTGAGACGGCGAGTGGCATCCTGCCCCGGCTGCCCGCCGAGCAGGCGGATGGCTTCAGCCACCGCGTACAAGCAGCCGATCCCGAGGCCGGAGATGAAGCCCAGATGCAGGTTGACCCAAAACGCCATGAGCAGCGGCAGCAGCCACAGTGTGCCGGCGCGGTTATGGTAGCGTTCCCACAACACGCTGAGAAAGACGGCGAACAGAAAAACCGTGAACATGTCGGCGCGCGGCGTGGTGCGGACCGCCAGTGCCGGCACAGCGACGATGGCCAGCGCTGCCGAGACTGCCGAAGAACGCCGAAGCAGAAACGCAATGGCGCCGGCGCACGCTACCGCCCCCAACCATGAGATCAGGCTGTAGCCTCCAACCAGAAAGGCAGCATAGAACAGCAGTCCCGATCCAACCGGGTAGATCCACGGCTCGCCCAGGGCGGTGTAAGAGAAAACGTCCGTCGAAAGGACCGCAAGATGCTGGGCTACCCATCGTCCGGTTGCCATTTGCCAGAACAGGTCAAAATCGCTGACGGTGCGCAAGCCGGCAAGCAGGGCATACACCAGGGCGACCACCAAAAGCACCAGGAACCATGCCCTCGCGCGGAACCATTCCGGGGAAAAGGAAGGGCCTCGATCGGCGGCCGGGACGGGGGCGGTGCTCATCTCTGATCAAACCTCAAAGGGATAAGATTCAATTCGTTATACCACTCCGTGGCGTTCTCCGCGGGTCGCCTGGCCCTGCGCTCTGAACGTTGCCATCGCTGCAAAGACCAGCGAACAAGACGTGCGGTTTGTCCCTGCACCGTTTCTCCCCTTGACAACCGACAAGAGAGAGCGTAACTCTATTGTCGAATGTCGAGGGGAACCAAATGCCGCCATCCACTGACCTTTTGCAGGGAACGTTGGACCTGCTGATTCTGCAAACGCTTGCGCCGGGGCCGATGCATGGGTGGGGGGTTGCGCAGCGCATCCAGCAGATATCCAAGGATGTGTTGCAGATTGGGCAGGGGTCGCTTTACCCTGCGCTGCACCGGCTTGAATACAAGGGTTGGATTCGCGCGGATTGGGGCAACTCCGAGAACAACCGGCGGGCCAAGTTCTATGCGCTGACCGCAACCGGCAGAAAGCAGTTGGAAACAGAGCTTGAGAGCTGGGAGCGGCTCTCGGCGGCCATCGCGCTGGTGCTGGGACGGGAGGTGCGGGCATGATGAGGGAATTGTTTACGCGATTGCGGTTTCTGGTCGTGCGCCGGCCCCAGGGGGAGCTCGACGAGGAACTCCAGTTTCATGTGGAGCAGGCGACGGAGGTCAACCTGGCTGCGGGCATGACGGCTGCAGAAGCACGGCGGCGTGCGCTCGTCGATTTTGGCGGTGTGGAGCGGACGCGGGAGCAATGCCATGAGCAACGGCCTGGGTGGTGGCTGGGAACGGTGGCGCAGGATGTGCGCTATGCGCTGCGCGGCTTCCGGCGGAATCCGGTTTTTACCATCACGGTGATTGCCACGCTGGCGCTGGGCATTGGGGCGACGACGGCGGTCTTCAGCGTGGTGGACCGGATTCTCTTTCGCGCTTTGCCCTACGCGCACGACGACCGCGTTGTCTCGGTTGGGCTGGTGCTGCCATCGGCGAAGGAAGAGTTTGCGCTGGGCGGGTTCTTCTTTGAGTGGCGCGACAACCAAAAGCCGTTTGAGGCCATGGCTGCCCAGGAACCTGAGCCGCATGCCTGTGACTTGGTCGAGAGCAATCCAGCGCAACTTGACTGTCTCTTTTTCGACTCGGAGTTTTTGCCTCTGCTGGGAATGTCGCCGGTGCTGGGACGCAATTTCTCGCCTGAGGAAGACCGGCCCAATGGACCGCGCGTCGCGCTCATTTCCTATGGATTGTGGAAAGGCCATTACAACCTGGATCCGGGAATGATTGGCCGCTTGATCGATGTGGATGGCAGTCCCGCTCGCGTGGTGGGCGTTCTGCCCAAGGATTTTCAGTTTCCCACTCTTGAGTCAGCCGACGTGATCTTCCCGATGGCAGTGGATCGCGCAGCCCAAGCGACCGCGAATGGAGGTTTCGGCACTCCGATGTTGGTCTTTGCACGGCTCAAGCCGGGAGTGAGCGTCGCTCAGGCAAAGGAAGAGATGGAGCCATTGTTCGCGCACGCGCGGGTCACTGTCGTTCCGCCGGTCTTTCGCAAAGACATTCATCTGGGCATTCGTTCGCTGCATGACCGTGAGACGCAGGACGTGCAACTGACCGCCTGGATATTGCTCGGTTCGGTGTTGGCTGTACTGCTGATTGCCTGCGCGAATGTGGCCAGTTTGACGATGGCACGGGGCGAGGCACGGGAACGCGAACTGGCAGTGCGCTCCGCATTGGGCGCTTCGCGGGCGCGACTGATCCGGCAAGCCCTCACTGAGGCCACATTGCTCTCGCTTGGCGGGGCGGCTGTGGGATTGGCGCTTGCGGAGGGATTGCTGCGGATTTTTCTCGATCTGGCTCCCAGCGGAATTCCATTTCTTGAGAGGGCCGGCCTGGATTTTCGCATCGCGCTCTTCACGATACTTCTGTCGCTGGTTTGTGGAGCGTTGTTCGGATTGCTGCCGGCACTTCAGACGCCCCGCGTGGTTGCTCTGGCAGCACGCGCCGCGAAATCCCGCAAACGTACCGTGCTGCGGCGAGTCCTGGTTGTGGGGCAGATAGCAGTGAGCATGGTTCTGCTCTCCGGTTCCGCGCTTCTTCTGAAGAGCTTTCAAAACATCGAGGAACAGCGCTTGGGAATGCAAACGGGCGGAGTCTTCACGGTGCAAATTCCTTTGCCAGGGTTCCGCTATAACAGCGGCCAGAAGCAGATGGATTTTTACCTTCAGGCGGAAGCGGCGCTTCGGCGTCTTCCTGGGATACGCGCGGTGGCAATCAGCGATTCGGCGCCTCCTGGCGGGTGGGGAGGACGCCTTCTCTATTCCGACCTGGCGGTCTCGGGGAAACCCCATCCGACTCCGGGAACGGGCGGCATGGTGGCCACCCGCAGAGTCACACCGGATTACTTCAAGGCGTTGAACATTCCGGTTGTGAGAGGCCGGAATTTTACAGAGGAGGATCGACATTCAGGTGAATCCCTGGCCATCGTCAGCAGGCTTTTGGCCGATTCTATGTTTCCCGGCGAAGATCCAATCGGCAAGCGCATACAAGCAGGTCGCGACGTGCGTTGGCACACGGTTGTAGGTTTGGCCGAGAACGTGAAAAATGGAGGACTCGTAGAACCTGACGAACCGGAGATGTATTTCCTCAGAAGCAGCATTGCCGATTATTGGGGAGGGCGGGCGCCGCTGCTGATTGTCGATTCGGTTCTTTCGCCTAAGGCAACAGTTCCGTGGGTGCGGTCGCAGATTGAGCAGCTTGATCCTACGGTCCCGGTAACGACAAAGCCCTTGAACGACCAGGTTCGCAAGCTAGCCGACCGGCCGCGGCTTGAGACGGCGCTGCTCGGGTTCTTTGCCTTTTGCGGCCTGCTGATGGCGGTAATCGGGCTTTATGGCGTGATCTCGTTTCTGGCAACGCAGCGCACCCAGGAGATTGGCGTCCGCATGGCTCTGGGCGCGACCCGGATGGATATATTGCGCCTGATTGCCGGTGAAGGGGTGCGGCTGATTGCGCTGGGCGGAGTCGTTGGCCTGGGAGCGGCACTGGCAGCGGCCCAACTGATCAAAAGCCTGCTTTACGAAGTGGGGCCCCACGACCCGCTGACCTATTTGGCGGTTGCGCTGCTTTTGTTGTTCGTTGCGCTGGCGGCCACGCTGGTTCCGGCGCGTGCGGCCATGAAGGTTGAGCCGGTGGTAGCACTGCGTTATGAGTAGCTTTCACACTGTCTTGACCGTCCCTTGCCGAGCAGCCGGAAGTCAAACCCAGTTGCGCCGATGATGAACGAAAGAATCTTGGACCGGCATTTTTTTGTAGTGGAGGTATCGCCGCGATGAGGGAATGGTTGACACGAATGGGCACATTTCTGCGCCAGCCCCTGTCGGGGCGCAAGAGGCGGAGCGAATTGGATGAGGAACTCCAGTTTCATGTGGAACAGGCGACGGAGGCCAACCTCGCGGCAGGCATGACGCCCGATGAGGCGCGAAGGCGGGCGCTGGTGGATTTCGGCGGCGTGGAGCGGACGCGGGAACAGTGCCATGAGCAACGGCCTGGCTGGTGGCTGGGAACGGTGGCGCAGGATGTGCGCTATGCGCTGCGTGGCTTTCGGCGGAATCCGGCCTTCACCCTCACGGTGATTGCCACGCTGGCGCTGGGGATCGGCGCGACGACGGCCGTCTTCAGCGTTGTGGACCGGATTCTCTTTCGCCCGCTCCCGTATGCCCACGGCGACCGACTCGTTTCAGTGGGCCTCGGCCAGCCCCTCGAACGTCAGGAGTTCACGCTAGGCGGGTTTTTCTTCGAGTGGCGCGACAATCAGAAGCCCTTCGAGTCCATCACCTACGAGATGGGCTACGGCGACTGCAATCTCACCGAAAACCAGCCACTTCACCTCCACTGCATCTCCGTTGCGCAAAACTTTGTGGCCACCATGGGAATCCCGCTTCAAATTGGCCGCAACTTCACCGCCGAGGAAGATCTTCCCCATGGCCCTCGGGTAGCCATGATCACCGACGGGCTCTGGCTCAGCCGCTTTAACCGAAGCCCCGCTGTGGTCAACCAGCAGATCAACATCGATGGCCATCTGACCCGCATCGTCGGCGTCCTTCCTCGCGATTTTGAGATGCCGCGCCTCCAGCCCACCGACATCCTTCAACCCGCGCAGGTCGACCTCGCCGCCCAGCACACAGTGAATAGCGGCATTGGTTATCCCATGTGGGCCTTCGCCCGCCTCAAAGCCGGCATAACGATCGCCGAGGCCAAAGCAGAGATGCAGCCCCTGTTCCTCCACACCCAGCAGTGGATCCCCCCCGAGTTGCGCAAGGAGTTTCAGCTGCAGATCCGCTCGCTCCGCGACCGCCAGATGCACGACGCCTACGCTGCCGCCTGGGTGCTGTTCGGCGCCGTACTCGTCGTTCTGCTCATTGCCTGCGCCAACGTGGCCAGCCTGTTCTCCGCACGCGGCTCGGCTCGGCAAAAGGAACTGGCCGTCCGCTCGGCACTTGGCGCCAGCCGGGGGCGCCTCGTCCGTCAAACTCTAACTGAAGCCTTCCTGCTGGCCATTGCCGGAGCCACCGCGGGCTGCGTCCTTGCCCTGATCCTCTTGCGGATCTTCATCGCCATCGCCCCAACGGGTGTTCCGTTCCTTGCCTCGGCCCATCTCGACCCGCGCATTGTTCTCTTCACCGTACTAGTTTCGTTCATCTGCGCGGTGCTGTTTGGAATCGTCCCTGCGCTCGAAAAGCCCCGCGCCATCGCCCTTGCTGCCAGGCAGACAAGATCAGGAGCGGACGCCCGTCTCCGCCGCCTGCTCGTCGCAGCGCAAATCGGCCTCAGCGTCGTGCTGCTGTCCGGCGCCAGCCTGCTGGTCCGCAGCTTCCTGAACCTCGAGCAACAGAATCTCGGCATGCAGACCCGCAACGTGATCACCGTTCACATCCCGCTCAACTGGGAACACTATCCCTCCGGATTTCTCGATTTTTATCTGCGCGCAGAAGCCGCTCTTCGCCGCCTACCCGGCGTTGCCGCGGTGGGCATGAGTGACTCGATGCCGCCAGCGGGCTGGAACAGCGGGACGCGGTACTCGGAGCTTAATGTGGCCGGAAGGCCGCCTACGCCGCCCGGCGTGGGCGGAACCGTGGTCACGCGAAAGGTTACGCCGGCATACTTTCGCGCGCTCCAAATTCCCATCGTCGCAGGGCCCGGCTTCACAGAAGAGGAACGGGCATCAAAAGGCAAATTCATGATTCTCAGCAAGGAACTTGCGGCGCGGCTGTTTCCTGGGGAGGATCCAATCGGCCAGCACCTCAGCCAGGCGCAGTTTACCCCCTATTATGCGCCGGGGCCGATTTCCACCGTCGTTGGCGTCGCCGCCAACGTCAAGAACGCCGGGCTTAGCGGCGACGACGGCCCCGAACTCTATGAGCTCGCCACCAACCAGCCTGGCACTTGGAGCCTGCACCATTTCTTCGTGCTCGACTCCAGCCTGCCCGTCTCAGTGATTGCCCCGCTCATTCGGTCCAGCGTTGCACAGCTTGACCCCACCGCTCCGGTCGAAATCTCCACCATGACGCAGGCTGTGAGCCAGCTGGCCGACAGCCCGCGGTTTGAGACGGCGCTGCTGGGTTTCTTCGCTTTTTGCGGGCTGCTGATGGCGGTGATCGGGCTTTATGGCGTGATCTCGTTTGTGGTTGCCCAGCGCACCCAGGAGATTGGGGTGCGGATGGCGCTGGGCGCGACCCGGATGGATATATTGCGGCTGATTGCCGGCGAGGGGGCGCGGCTGATTGTTCTGGGCGGAGTGGTTGGGCTGGGAGCGGCGCTGGCGGCGGCGCAGCTGCTCCGGAACCTGCTTTTCCACGTGGAGCCGAGAGACCCAGCGACATATGCCGCCGTCGCCCTGCTGCTGGGGCTGGTGGCGCTGGCGGCCACGCTGATTCCGGCGCGCGCGGCAATGAAGGTGGAGCCGGTGGAGGCGCTGCGGTACGAGTAGGAGACGGGGACTTGAAATGCCGACAGAAATGGTCGTATACTGAACACGGACCGAAGAAGTCGGATATTCAATGCTCAAGCTCTCCAAAAAAGCCGATTACGGGCTGATCGCGCTCAAGTACCTCGCCGAGCACCCTGAGACCCCTGCGCTCAGTGCCAAAGACATCTCGGACGCCTACGGCATTCCCGCCCAATTGCTGGCCAAGATTCTGCAGTTGCTCACCAAGGGCGGACTGCTCAAGTCCCACGCCGGCATGAACGGCGGCTACGAGCTGGCGCGCGATGCCTGCGAGATTTCGGCCTACGAGGTGATTCACGCCATCGACGGGCCGTTTTTCATTACCTCGTGCATCAAGGGCGCCAAGAGCTGTGAGCTCACCTCCAACTGCACCGTCAAAGAGCCGCTGGCCCGGGTCAACGAGACGATCGCCGGCGTGCTCCGCAGCATCAGCATCCAGGACCTGGCCGAGCACGAAGCACCCGCAGCACGGGCGCAGGAACCGGCCGGGCTGGTTTCCCTTACGTTGTAACGCAGTTCCCCCCCTCCGCTTCAAGCGGAGCCCATGATGAAGACGGAGATTCAAATGACCACTGTTGCCAGCCAAATCGAAGTTCCCGCAGGCGTAACCCTGCCTATCTATATGGATAATCACGCCACCAGCCCGCTCGACCCCCGCGTGCTGGAAGCGATGATGCCTTATTTCACCAACAAGTTCGGCAACGCGGCCAGCCGCAATCACTCCTTCGGCTGGGAAGCCGAGCAGGCCGTCGAAACCGCGCGCGAGCAGATCGCCAAGCTCATCGGCGCCACCGCCAAGGAGATCATCTTCACGTCCGGCGCCACCGAATCCAACAACCTGGCCATCAAGGGCATTGCCGAGATGTACCGCGAACGCGGCAACCACATCATCACCCAGGTCACGGAGCACAAGGCAATCCTCGACACCTGCAAGCGCCTGGAAAAGCACGGCTATCGCGTCACCTATCTCCCGGTAAAGGCCGACGGCCTTATCGATCTCGACGACCTCAAGCGCGCCATGGACGACAAGACCATCCTGGTCTCCATCATGGCCGCCAACAACGAGATCGGCGTCCTTCAGCCCATCGCGGAGATCGGCAAGCTCTGCCACGAGAAGGGCGTGATCTTCCACACCGACGCCGTCCAGGCCGTGGGCAAAGTCCCCATCGATGTCATCGCCGACAACATCGACGTGCTCTCGCTCTCGGGCCACAAGATCTACGGACCCAAGGGCGTGGGCGCTCTCTATGTCCGCCGCCGCAACCCCCGCGTCCAGATCGCTGCCCAAATCGACGGCGGAGGCCACGAGCGCGGCATGAGATCGGGCACACTGAATGTCCCCGGCATCGTCGGCCTCGGCAAGGCCTGCGAAATCGCCCGCGAAGAGATGTCCACTGAAGCCGCGTACTTGACCGGCCTGCGCGACCGCCTCAAGGCAAAGCTCGAGTCCGAACTGGACTACGTTCACGTCAACGGGTCCTGGGAGCATCGCCTCCCCGGCAACCTCAACATGAGCTTTGTCTATGTCGAGGGCGAGTCGTTGCTGATGGGCATTAACGACGTAGCCGTCTCCAGCGGTTCAGCCTGTACCTCGGCCACGCTCGAGCCCTCCTATGTTCTGAAGGCGTTGGGCTTGGGCGACGATGTAGCCCATAGCTCCATTCGCTTCGGCCTTGGCCGCTTCAACACCCAGGCCGAAGTCGACTACGTCGCCGACAAGGTGATTGACATTGTGAAGAAGCTCCGAGAACTTTCTCCGCTCTACGAAATGGTGAAAGACGGCATCGACCTCACCAAGATTCAATGGGCGGCGCACTAATACAGTGAACAGTTGACAGTGGTCAGCCGTTGCCACTATCGAGTGCAGCGCAAGAGGAACCCAAAACTGTCCACTGTTCACTGTCCACTGACAACTGCTTTTAACGCGGCTTCCCCCGCAGAAGGATGGCACCAATGGCATACAGCGACAAGGTCATCGACCACTACAACAATCCTCGCAACGTGGGCCAGCTCGATAAGGCCTCCACTGAAGTCGGCACCGGCCTGGTCGGCGCGCCGGAGTGCGGCGACGTCATGCGCCTCCAGATCCGCGTCAACCCCGAAACCCAGGTCATTGAAGAAGCCAAATTCAAGACCTTCGGCTGCGGCTCGGCCATCGCCAGCTCTTCGCTCGCCACCGAGTGGATCAAGGGCAAAACGGTCTCCGACGCGCTCGAAATCAAGAACACCGACATCGTCAAAGAACTCTCCCTGCCGCCGGTCAAGATTCATTGCTCGGTGCTGGCCGAGGACGCCATTCGCGCCGCCATCGGCGACTGGAAAAAGAAGAACGGCGCAGCGGAGACGGCAGACGCCGCCAACGCAACCGTAGCTCATTAAGATGCTTCCCCTTTCCGCGTAGGCGGCGTGGCTTCGGTCACGCCGCCGTGAAAAAGGGAAACCGGAAACAAGAAGGCAAGTGATGTCGAACATGGTATCCATCGAATCGAAACCCGCTGAAGGCGCTTTTGCCTCGCAGGGACCTGCATCGCCGCAGGCACCGCCGAAGGCAGAGTTGGCCCCACCGCAGGTGGCAGGTGGTGGGTTGCAAGTCACAGATCGCGCCATCAAGCGCATCCGCGTGGCCATGGCCAAGGAAGGCGTCTCGCCTGAAGAGGGCGGCCTGCGCCTTGGTGTCCTGGGCGGCGGCTGCTCGGGCCTCTCGTACTCCATCAAATTCGATACCCGGCCCCGCGAGCGCGACCGCATCTACGACTTCGACGGCGTCCGCGTCTTCGTCGACCCAAAATCGTTCCTCTATCTGCACGGCATGACCCTCGATTACGAAGAGACGCTGATGCGGCAGGGATTCAACTTCATCAATCCGAACTCCAAGCACTCCTGCGGCTGCGGTTCGTCCTTCTCTTAATACAGTTGCTGGGGTTCAAATCATGTTGAAAGTCCTCGATTCCGCCGTCCCCGTCGCTTGTTGGTCCTGCTCCATCGGACATAACGACTCCACTCTCTTCTGCCCGCATTGCAGCAAGATTCAGCCTCCCCCCGGAGGCGATTTTTTCTCTGTCTTTGGACTGGCGCCCCGGCTGAACCTGGATTTGCCCGCGCTCGAGCACGAGTTCCATCGCCTCAGCCGCAAGCTCCATCCCGATCGCTTTGCCCGTGCCCTCGAAAACGAAAAGCAATGGAGCCTGGCCGACACCGCGCTGCTCAACGACGCCTATCGCACCCTCAAGAATCCCTTGAGCCGCACCGAATATCTGCTCAAGCTCTTAGGCGCGGAAATTGGCGAATCCGCCGCGGCGGACGGCAAAGACAGAAAAGATCCATCGAAAGTGCCAGCCGATCTGCTCGAAGAAGTCTTCGACCTGAACATGCAGCTTGAAGAAATGCGCATGGCCCGCCGCATGGGCGAAGAAGATCCGGCCTTGATGGCGGGTCTGTCAGAAGCCAAGGCGCGATTCACCGCCCTGCTTGCAGCCGTCGACCACGACCTGCGTGCCGAGTGGAAGCTGTGGGATGAAGGCGACGACTCCGCGCGCCAAGCCGCGCAAAAACGCATGGTAGCGCTGCTCGATCGCCGGCGCTACCTCAGCAATCTCGTTCGCGACGTGACAGAAACCCTGGGAGCCTAATACATAGACATGGCGGAATTGAACTCGACTGGCCGCGTAGTTGGCATCGACTTAGGAACCACAAACTCCCTGGTCGCTTACATGGAGGGCGATGCGCCGGTGGTCATTCCCGGCGTCGATGGCTCCAATCTGGTTCCATCGGTGGTGGCGCTCGATCCTGTCCCCGTTGGAGGCGGCCGCCCCACGGTCACCGTGGGCAACAGCGCCCGCAAATCCCTCATCCAGACTCCCGAGCGCGTCATCTACTCCGTCAAGCGCCTCATGGGCCGCGGCCTCGAAGAGATTCAAAGCGAACTCAAGATGTTCCCCTTCCGCCTCGCCGACGATGTCGAAGCCGGTGAAGTCCCGCGCATCCAGTTAGGCGAGCTCCGGTTCACTCCGCCTGAAATCTCCGCCTACGTCCTCCGCCAGCTCAAGCGCAACGCCGAACGCTTCTTCGGCGCGCCGGTCACGCAGGCCGTTATCACCGTCCCCGCCTACTTCAACGACGCTCAGCGCCAGGCCACCAAGGACGCGGGCCGCATGGCCGGCCTTGAAGTCCTCCGCCTGGTCAACGAGCCCACCGCCGCCGCGCTCGCTTACGGCCTTGATCGCGCCAAAGAGGGAACCATCGCCGTCTACGACTTCGGCGGCGGAACCTTCGACATCTCCATCCTCAAGCTCCGCGACGGCATCTTTGAAGTGCAATCCACCAACGGCGACACCCATCTGGGCGGCGACGACATTGACAACCTGCTCCTGGCCATCGCCCTCGACGAAATCCACGCCGAGCACGGCGTCGATCTGCGCTCGAATCCCGGCGCAGTCCAGGCCCTGCGTAAAGCCGCCATTGAAGCCAAAATCGCGCTCTCCACCGAGCAGGCCGCCCACTTTGACATCGAGTTGCCCAACGGCGACCGCTATCAGCGCGAAATCCCTCGCGGCGTCTTCGAACTCCTGATCGAGCCCATCCTCGAGCGCACCGCCAGCCCCTGCAAGCGGGCCCTCGCCGACGCCGGCGTCACTCCCGAGCAGATTGACGAAGTCGTTCTCGTCGGCGGATCAACGCGAATTCCCGCCGTGCGTCAACTTGTCGATGAGCTTTTCCACCTCGCCGCCCGCGGCAAAAAGCCCCACACTGAGCTCAACCCCGACGAAGTCGTCGCCCTCGGCGCTGCCGTCCAGGCCGACATCCTCGCCGGCGCCTCCAAATCCACCGAAGAACTGCTCCTCCTCGACGTGACCCCGCTCTCGCTCGGCATCGAGGCCCTCGGCGGCGCAGTCGCCAAAATCATCCAGCGCAACTCCACCATCCCCGCCTCGGCCACCGAGCACTTCACCACCGGCGTCGATGGCCAGACCAACGTCGCCATCCATGTCGTCCAGGGCGAGCGCGAACTCGCCGCCGACTGCCGCTCTCTCGCCCGCTTCGACCTCAAGGGCATTCCCCCCATGTCCGCCGGCCTGCCCCGCATTGAAGTCAAATTCCTCATCGACGCCGACGGCATCCTCAAAGTCACCGCGCGCGAGCAGCGCTCCGGCCAGGCCGCAAAAATCGAAGTCAAACCCACCTATGGATTGACCGACGAGCAAGTCGAGAGCATGATCCTCGACTCCTTCGACCACGCCGAGGAAGACTTCGCCAAACGCCTTCTCATCGAAGCCCGCAACGAAGCCGAAACCATCCTCGCCGCCGTCGAGCGCGCCCCGCGGAGCCCCGCCTGGCAGCAGCTCAACGAAGACGAAAAAGCTGTCATCGCCACTGCCACCGCCCACCTCAACACCATCAAACAGGCAGACGACGCCCCCGCCATCCGCGCCGCAACCCTCGCGCTCGATCAAGCCACGCGTCGCTTTGCCGAGCTGATGATGGAAGCCGCCGTCTCCACCGCCATGCGCGGCAAAACCATGACCGCGGCCGGCGACGAGTTGGGCGATGCCGTCACCGCGCCCCACGCCATGGCCCCCGCCGAGTTCAAATAGCCCGGCCTGGCTGGATCGACGACACGAAAGAGATGAATGTCATGAGCGAAGCAACTGTGAAGACCATCCCCCCCGAGAAACTCGTCCGCGTCACATTCCAGCCCGAAGGCAAGACGGTCGAATTCGAATTCGGCGCCATGCCCTATCAACACCACGGCAAGCCGATGTCGTTCCTCGACGTGGCGGAGAATTTCGACATCTTTCTCGACCACGCCTGCGGAGGCGCTTGCGCCTGCACCACCTGCCACTTGTGGATCAAGGATCAGTCCGGCATTAGCGAGGCCGACGACGACGAGATCGACCGCCTCGACATGGCCGCCGATCAGCAGCTCGACTCCCGCCTCGGCTGCCAGGCCATCATCACCCGCCCCGGCAACTACATCGTCGAGATCCCCAAGTGGAACCGCAACTACGTCTCCGAAGGCAAGCCCCTGACGCTTGCTGAAGAAAAGTAAGGAGCCGATCATGCCCCGCGAAATCCTCTGGACCGACGCCGAAGAGATCGGCATTCAATTGCAGGAGAAGTTTCCCGCTCTCGACCCGCTCACCGTCCGCTTCACGGACCTGCACAAGTGCGTCACCGAGCTCGAAGGCTTCGCCGACGACCCCGCCAAGTCCAATGAGTCCCGCCTTGAAGCCATCCAGATGGCCTGGCACGAAGAGTTCGAAGACGCAAAAGGCTAGCCGCAAAAGATAGCTGGTGTCCAACTCAACGGCTACCTAAAACGCATCCCGCTCCGCCCGCTCGCTCCACCCAAAACTCCCCTCGAAGTGTACGAACTCCTTCTTCTCCCCTGGCACCAGGTACACGCTCACCACGTCGAAGCGCACCGACGGCGCAGCCTCTTGAGGCAGTTGCCGCACATACTGCCGCGCCAGCCCACGCAGAATCCTGCGCTTGTGCTCATCCACGGCAATTTCGGCGGGGCTCTCGTCCCGCGCGGTCCGCGTCTTTACTTCCACAAAGCAAAGCATCGGCCCCTGCCACGCGATCAGATCCACGTCGCCCGGCAGATCGCCGCTCGACCAGCGCCGCGCCACCACGGTATAACCCTTGCGCCGCAGATAGAAGAACGCCGCGTCCTCGCCCTCCACGCCGGTAGCCAGATGGGCGGGCAAGGCCTCCACGCCACGCCATCGCGCCAGCCAGTCCAGCCCAGCCAGCGTCCGCTCCAACCACCCAATCCGCGCCTGCGCCATCCATCCCATGCGCAACCATTCTCTGCCGCACCAGCCGAAGGTGCAAATCCATCGCATGACCCCGACGGGTTTCCAAAGTGGAACAGACCAGTCCACATCCGGGAAGGCCGCTCTTTCCTCAACAAATTCCCACCTTCCCTCACGCCTTGCCAGCCAGACACTGATCTTGTATCGAGGAGAAGAATCCGGCTATGTCTCTTGGCGTATTTGCAGGTCTGTTTTCTCAACGCGGCGTCCAGGCGCCGCCCGTTTCCATTGCGCCGGAGGCACCCGAGCCCGCCTCCGGCCCCGTCGCCGATCGCAGCTTCGAGTTCGCCCTCGATGCCCTTCCCGTCAACGCCATGTTCTGCGACCGCGACCTCACCCTCCGCTACCTCAATCGCGCCTCGCGCAAAACCCTGCTCACCTTGCAGCAGCATCTTCCCGTTCCGGTCGACAAGATCGTCGGCAACTCCATCCACATCTTCCACAAATCGCCGCCCAACATCGACAGAATTCTCGGCTCCAAACATCCCCAGGGCGCCCACCAGTTACCCCACAAGGCCACCATCGCTCTGGGCCCCGTCAAGCTCGATCTCAATGTTGAGCCCATGCTTGGCCAGCATGGCGAGTACATCGGCGCGGTTGTCGTCTGGGGCATCAGCACCCAGCAGACCATCGAGGCCCTGCGCGGCGCGCAGCAGGCGCAGCGTACCGACATCGAGCACCTCAACGGCAATCTGCAAATGGTCGCCACCGCCACCCATGAAATTGAATCCAGCATTGCGGAAATTGCCAAAACCGCCTCCGATGTGGCCCAGTCCGCCGAGAAATCCCGCACCGCCAGCGAGGAGAGCAAAACCGCCATTCACAGCCTGCGCGCCTCTTCGAGCGGCGTGGCCAAGGTAGCCGAACTGATCGCCTCCATCGCCACGCAGACCAGCGTCCTGGCGCTCAATGCCAACATTGAGGCAGCCCGCGCCGGCGTCCATGGCAAGGGCTTTGCCGTGGTAGCCAGCGAAGTGAGAAAGCTGGCCGAGCAAACCGCCGCGGCAACCGCCGAGATCCAGGCCAAGGTAGCCCTCATCGGCGCCGACCTTGCCACCGCGATGAAGGCCATCGACAGCATTGCAGGCCAGACGGAGGACCTCTCCGGACTCTCGCACCAGATGGCCGCCGCCGCCGAAGAGCAGCACCTGGCCACGCAGGAGATGGCCCAGAACCTCGAACGCGCCGCCCACCGCACCTCCGAGATCGCCAACATGCGTATCGAAGACACGATCAAGTAGCCAGGTTTCGCATTGCGGCGAAACGAAGGGAGGCGGGGGTTTCAACCCCCGCAAAAGCTCAAAATAACAGCGGGCTTTAGCCTCGGAGAAAGTGCGCGATCAACCACCCGCACTCCCTTGCCGCCTGAAGCCCGCTACAATTCAATGCACAGCTGCGATGCGTCGAGCCCGCCTTACACAGCCGCCACCGCACTCGCATGTTCCTTCTCCACCACCGTCAGCGCATCCTCCAGAATGTCCAGCGCCACCGTAGCTTCCTGCTCCTTGAGAATCAACGGCGGACAAAGCCGCAGCGTCGTCTCTCCGCAGCCCAGCACCATCAATCCGCGTTCAAACGCCAATTCCTCCAGGCGATTGCGCAACGCAGTTGCCGGCTCGCGGGTCGCCTTGTCCTTCACCAGCTCCATGCCGATCATCAGCCCGCGTCCACGCACGTCGCCCACCAGAGGATGCGTCTGCTTCCAGCCCTTCAGCCGTTCCAGCATCAGCCCGCCCACGCGCGCCGCGTTGGCCATCGCTTCGGTCTCGATAATGTCCATGGTCGCCAGTGCCGCTGCGATGGAAACCGGATTGCCGCCAAATGTCGACGCGTGCGACCCCGGAACCCAGTCCATGATCTCCGCCTTCGTCATGCAGATCCCCAGCGGCATCCCGCTGGCAATGCCCTTGGCGATGCACACCATGTCCGGCTCCACGCCCGAGTGCTCCACCGCCCACCACTTTCCCGTGCGTCCCGCGCCGCTTTGCACCTCGTCCACCACCAGCAGAATCCCGTGCCGGTTGCAGATCGCCCGCAGCTCGCGCATGAAGTTGTCCGGCGCCACCACGTAGCCGCCCTCGCCCTGGATCGGCTCAACAAAAATCGCAGCCACCTCTTCCGGCGGCAGAATCGTCTTGAACAGCTTCTCTTCGATAAACCGCGCGCAGCCCATGCTGAACGCTTCCTCGTCCTGCGCCCCGCCCGTGCACCCGCGATACGCATACGGATAGCGCACATGCGTCACCCCCGGAACCAGCGGCGAGAATCTTCTCTTCTGCTGCGGCTTCGATCCGGTCAGCGACAACGCGCCCATCGTCCGCCCATGGAACGCGCCGAAGAACGAGATAATCTGCTGCCGTCCCGTGTGATACCGCGCCAGCTTCAACGCGCACTCAATCGCCTCGGCCCCCGAGTTGCCGTAGAAGAACTTGTGCGGCCCCGGCATTGGCGCCACGGCGCTCAGCCGGTCGGCCAGGTCGGTCAGCATCTCATGGTAAAAATCCGTTCCAGAAATATGAATCAGCTCAGCCGCTTGCTTCTGGATGGCGGCCACCACTTCAGGATGGCAATGCCCGGTAGAAGCCACGGCGATGCCCGCGGCAAAGTCAAGAAACTCGTTCCCGTCCACGTCTTCCACACGAATGCCGCGTCCGCGCTTGGCCACCAGCGGATACGAACGCGTGTAACTGGGCGAGATCAACCGCGTATCCGCCGCAACCGCCGCCCTCGCCTTCGGTCCCGGCAGGGGGCACAGAAGCTTTGGTCCATATTGTGCGTGCATTTCTTGCTTGGTCATTTCCTGTCTCCTCGTCTGAGCGGCTGTCATCCTGAGCGGAGTCTGGCGCGTTTCTTGCGCCAGGCGAAGTCGAAGGACCTGCATTTCGCCTCTGGGCCCCGCTCGCTGCATTTCGGGAACAACCCATGAATCTCTGGGTAGTTGGGTTCCAATCGCCTATGGGGACGAGGGCAAAGCAGGAATGGGCCATCACGGCGGACCGCTAATCGCTCGCAAAAAGGCTGGGGCGGGTGCGCATCGGCAGCAGGCGCAGGTGCTGGCGTGGGCAAATGCTGCGCGCGCGAGATCGCGACCAGCGCCTGGTGGGCGCGAGAAGCGCTTCTTTGGCTGCACGCGTTTGCATGGGAACCCCCGCTGGCGTGAGGATACCACGCACTGCCGGCGCTTTTCCAACCCGAGCTCCGCGCCACCGCTCATCGCAGCCATCGCCCTGCCGCATCCGGGAGTTAGCATAAAGGCAACCCATGGCCAACCCCGCCACCGCCGCGAACCATCCGCAAAAGAAAGCGGCCACCACCGCCTCCATCGTCCTGGCCTTTGCCAGCGTCTACTTTTTCTGGGGTTCCACTTATACCGCCATTCGCATCGGCGTCGCGCTGATGCCCGCGCTGCTTCTCTCCGGCACGCGCTTTGTCATCGCCGGCGTCCTTCTGCTCGCCTGGTGCCGCTGGCGCGGATTCCGCATCTTCTTCCCGCTCAAGACCATGCTTATCCTTGGCGTCATCGGCTTCTTCCTCTTGAGCGTCAGCAACGTCTCCCTGGTCTGGGGAGAAAAGACCGTCCCCAGCGGGTTGGCCTCGCTGATCCTCGCCGTCATCCCGCTCTATGTGGCGCTGGTTGAGGTATTTCTTCCCCGCGGCGAACCCCTTGCAGCGCGCGGTTGGCTGGGAATCGGGTTGGGCTTTGCCGGCCTGGCCGTGCTCGTGTGGCCTTCCCTGCGTACCGGCCTCGCCGGCGATCGCACCCGCCTGCTCGCCCTCGCCGTGCTTCTTGGCGGCGCATTCGCCTGGACGATCGGCAGCCTCATCGCCCGCCACGCCCGCCTGCCCGTCAACAGCTTTGTGGCCGCCGCCTGGCAGATGCTCATCTCCGGCATCCTCAGCACCGGGCTGGGAACGGCGCTGGGCGAGTGGCCCCGCTTTCATCTCAACGCCGCATCCATCGGCGCGCAGGCCTGGCTCATCACTGGCGGCTCGCTGTTGGGTTACAGCGCCTTTGTCTACCTCGTCGAGCACGTCCCCGTCGCCAAGGTCACGTCCTATGCCTACGTCAACCCGGTGGTCGCGGTGCTGCTGGGCATCTTCCTGCTCCACGAGCGGCCGGTCGCCGCCGAATTCGCCGGCATGGCCGCAATCCTGGTCGCCGTCTTCCTGCTCACCACCGCAAAGGTAGCCGCCGGCTCCGCCCCACCGGAAGAGTTAGAACAACTCCCCGCCGAGTAACAAACTCCACCAGCCTCGTCCCACCGAGCCTAACTCGTGAACGCCGGCGCAGCCGCTAACTTGCTAACTCGCTGATCTCGCGAAGCGAGGCTGACTCGCTGCCTTCACTTCAGCAACAGCACCGACGCCGCCGAAACAATCCCGCCCGCCGCAAACACCAGCCCCACATACCAGTAGATCCGGGTCCGCGTCAGCAGCGTCACCGACGAAATCACCAGCGCAATCTCCAGCAGCGCCTCGGAAAGGTCGAAGCGGTTCGCGTGCACTTCCGCCACGCTCACCTCCTGCTCATTCTCCTTGACCTTGTCTTCCTTCTCGCGCGCCTGCTTCTCTTCTTCCTTCAGATCCTCTTCCCACTTTTTCTGGTGGTCCGCGTAGCTCTTCTGGAGCTTCTCGGCGCCATGCTTGTCGGCGACAGCCAGCACTTCCAGCAGATTGCTCGTCAGTTCGGTGTCGTTGGCGCGGAT
>Ga0302320_10005418_pt1 | contig 28653 bp, 25 predicted proteins | sample Bog_T0_3_FD_202130 | JGI IMG/M metagenome (GOLD analysis project Ga0302320, IMG submission 202130) | Peat permafrost microbial communities from Stordalen Mire near Abisko, Sweden - Bog_T0_3 | ecosystem: Environmental > Terrestrial > Soil > Wetlands > Peat | place: Sweden: Abisko, Stordalen Mire...
CTGATCTGGCTGCGTGCGCACAAGTCAAAAGATGAAATACCTGTCCCACGGCAATGGGTGCGGTGGGTTTGGAAAGCCCCCTTCGGGCGGCAAGGGACAGGGACCGGGCGTTTTTTTGATAACGCGTGCGTGGGTGTGCGGATCGCGGCAGTGCCGTGACCGTTCTGATCTTCGTGGGTTGGATACCGACCGTACATTGGTGCGTCGTGCCCGCATGGACTAGACTCGAACGTAGGCCGCGGCGAGGCCGCGGGTGTTCGTAGCGCCGACATGCATGGGCTGGCAGCCCGGTCCCTGAACGTTGCCGCCTGAAGGCGGCGATCTCAAAGAACGAAGGTGATCAGGCCGGCGAGGGGACCTGGGAGAGGAGGGCCCAGACAAACCCGGCGAGCTCGCGGGCAAGGGCGGTGACGACCTTTTGCTTCATCAGGCCGCGTTTAAGGAGGTGCCAGCCGCGCTTGTGTAGACGGGACTGGGCCTTCCAGGGAAGCGCCTTATAGGGCTCAGGCTGGCCGGATTGGCGCAGGGCGAGGGGCTCCGAGACCTTGGGCGGGTGAAAGGCGTGATGGGCAGCCTCGATCAGGATCCAGCGCGCCTGGACGTTGCCGGACTTGGTGATGGAGCCAAGGCGGCGGGCTCGTCCGGTCGTGTTCTCCTTGGGGACAAGCCCCAGAAACCCCATGAGCTGGCGGGGGTGGGCGAAGCGCTTCACGTCGCCCAACTCGGCAACCAATACGGTTGCCGCGGTGAGCTTGAAGCCGCGCAGGCACATGAGCGCTTGGACCGCGGGATAGAAACGCCACTGCGGGGCCCTGACCTCGATCAAGGCCTCGAGCCTGTCGACGCGCTCGATGGCCTGGTCTATCGTGAGCAGATACTCCTCGAGGACCGACTTGTGAATGGGGCTGGGAAGCTCCAAGTGGCGCAGGTAGCGCATGTGCGCCTCGCTCCAGTTGGCGGTGCCGGGGTAACGGTGGCCGTGGCGCAGGAGGAAGCCCTTGAGCCGGTTCCTAGCACGGGTGCGATCGGCGACCGCATCGAGCCTGGCACGCGTCAGGTCGCGGATCGCCTCGTCGGTCTCGTCAGGGACATGGATGGCCGTCAGCTCGCCAGCGCGGTGCAGGCGCGCCAGCTGAATGGCGTCGCGCCTGTCGGTCTTCTGGTGAGGCCCCGCGCTCTGGGGGATCCTCGAGGGCGCAACCACAATGCAGTCGATCCCCCGCTTCTTCATCCAGCGGTACAGGACGAAGCCGGTGGGACCGGCTTCGTAGGCCACGTGCAGCTCGACTGACTCGCCGCCGATCTTGGCGATCAGCCTCTCAAACGAGTAGGGGGTATTAGGAATCGTGCCGTAGCTGCGAACCTCCCCGCCACGGCCTGCCTCGGCAATGGCGACGACAATGGTATCTTTATGGACATCGAGGCCCACGTAATGCTTATGCTTCTTCATGTGCTTGTCTCCGTTTTTGGTTGTTAGTTGCACCTACGACCATGCGGATAGGCTCCCTTCCGGGAGCAACCCGCGTTGGGGACAAGCACACCTCTTTGAACTTGCTGACCGCAAGAAAACGTAGCGCCGCGAGGCCAGCGTCGGCGTTGCCGACGCGAAGCAGGGCCGAGCGCCTGACGGCGTCACCCCGTCTACCCGCCGCTTCTTGGCTGCGCCTTGCACGCAGCCATAATGACTAGCCGAGCCCATGCCGAGAATTTCGATTGATCGCCGTCGCACGCCTTTGACAGCCTGATTCGCCCAAATCCCGACCCCCATGACACACCGCCACCTCTTCCTGGTCCTGGGCGCGCTCGGCGTCCTCGCCCTGGCCCCCGCCGCACGCCCGGCCGACTCCGCGGTCGCGTCCTCCCCGACGGAGGGCCGATTCCAGATTCCCGCCACCGACGACGGCCTGCCCGGCGCCGGCCCCTTTCGCCGGGAGGACTGGTTCCAGCACCTCTGGGCCGAGCGGCGGGCCGCATGGGCTTCCCAGGTGAAGCAGGACCAGGGCGCGCTCGTCTTCCTCGGCGACTCGATCACCCAGGGATGGGGCGACGTCGGCAGTAGCTTCCCGGGGTTGAAGACGGCGAACCGCGGGATCAGCGGGGACACCTCGAGGGGCGTTCTCATCCGCCTCCAGGAGGATGTCGTCGCCCTCAACCCGAGCGGTGTCGTGCTGCTGATCGGCACGAACGACATTGAGTTGAAGGCCGACCCCTCGGTCATCGCGGCCAACGTGAAGCTGATCATCACGGCGCTTCGCCAGCACAATCCGGCGATGCCCGTCGTCCTGTGCGAGGTCCTCCCGAGCTCCGCCACGAAGAACAGGCCCGCGCAGACCGTCCGGAGGCTGAACGAGCTCTATATGGAGGCGGCATCGGACGAGACGCAGGTCACGGTCCTCGACACGTGGTCCCTCTTTGCGAACGTGCACGGGGACGCGAAGGAAGAGGAGATGCCCGACCTGCTCCATCCCAACCTTGTTGGCTACGCCAAGTGGGCCTCGGCACTACGGCCGATCTTCGAGACCGTGGGGCTCGCGCCCGCTTGGCCGGACGAGTTCATCCCCGAGCCAGGCTATGAAAGCCTGTTTGACGGGCACGACCTCTCGGGCTGGGGATATGCGCAGGGCTCCAAGTTATGGGGCAAGGCGGCAAGCGACGACGGCCGATATGTGGTGAGGAACGGGCGGCTTATCGTGATCGTCTCGCACAAGGGCCAGGAGAACAAGATCCTCTGGACGACGAAGAGGTTCCCGAAGGACTTCGTGCTCAAGCTCGATTTCAGGGCCAGCCCCAACGCCGACAGCGGGATCTTTGTGCGCGAGCCTCAGCTGCAATGCAGGGACTTCATGATCGCCGGGCCCTTCGCAACGCTGGCCCACTACCGCCCGCTTGACTGGAACGAGATTATCGTGGCCGTCAGGGGCGGCCTCGCGCACTGCACGTGCAACGGGGAGGTGCTGGTCGACGCGATGCCGGTCCCGCCCACGGGAGCGATCGGGCTGGAAAGCGACCACGGCCAGGTGGAGTACCGGCACATCCGGATCCACGAGGCGCAGCGCTGAACCGAGGCGGTCCCCTTCCCAGGCGAGTATCCAGGGCCCACCATCCCGAACACCCCCTTCCCGTGCCGGCATCAAGACATTTCGCAGGCCGCTCGGTGGTGCGCTGGGGCATCATTGGCTGCGGAGACGTCACCGAGGTGAAGAGCGGTCCGGGCTTCCAGAAGGCTTCGGGATCCCAGCTCGTGGCCGTCATGCGGCGCAGGGGCGACCTTGCGGCTGACTTCGCGAGGCGCCACGGCGTTGCGCGATGGTACGACGACGCGCGGGCCCTCATCGACGACCCGCAGGTCGACGCGGTCTACATCGCCACGCCCCCCGACTCGCACGCCGATTACGCACTCGCGGCCGCTGCCTCAGGGAAGCCCGCCTACGTGGAGAAACCGATGGCGCGAAATGGCGCCGAATGCGACCGCATGGTGAGGGCGTTCGAGGACGCCAACCTGCCGCTCTTCGTCGCCTATTACCGCCGCCGGCTTCCGTGCTTCCTGAAGGTCGAGGAGCTGCTCAAGTCAGGCGCGATCGGCCGGCTGACAGGCGTGACCTACCGGCTCGCCGAGCCGCACCACCGCAAGGGCGGCATATGGCGGACGGATCCCGCGTTGGCGGGGGCGGGGCATTTCCTCGACGTGGGCTCGCATGCCCTCGACCTCCTCGACTATCTGCTTGGCCCGCTGCAGGACGTGGCGGGGACGGCGGCGAATGTTGCCTCGAGTTATTCGGTCGAGGATTCGGTGGCGCTCAGCTTCCGGACCGGCGGCGGCGCCTTGGGCTCGATGGTCTGGAATTTTGCGAGCGCCGTCAGCGACGACTCGATGCGTCTGTCCGGCACGGACGGGGAAATCATGTTCACCATGTTTCAGTCGCGTCCCGTGAGGCTCGAGAACGCTTCAGGGATGCAGCTGTTCGACCTGCCCTATCCCCCCCACGTCGCCCAGCCGCTCATCCAGACGGTCGTCGATGACCTGCTCGGCAGGGGGGAGTGCCCGAGCACGGGGGTGTCGGCGCGCCGCACGTCGCGGGTCATGGACCGGGTCCTCGATGGGTACTACGGGGGCCGCGAGGACACGTTCTGGAGCCGTCCAGAGACCTGGCCCGGGCGGCGGAAGGGCTGAGGAAGGCCCGCCCCAGGCGGGCCGGTTGCCGGATTTTTCCAGGGTCGGGCGTTGGCGTTACGGCGAGCCGGCCGCAGGCGACCCGTTTCCGCCCCTTTCCAGCCGAGCATATTCCTCCGGGAACACCGCGGCGAGGCCGGGTCCCTGGAGACGCGGGTGTTTGAGGCGGAGTAAGCCGAGCGGCGGCGTGCGGTCTTTCCCCGGGGCTCTCCGGACCTCAGGAAAGCAATGTTGAGGCGGAGCGCATGAGGCTGCCGATCGGAAGCCGCCGCGGGCACGCGCGCTCGGCGGCGGAGTAATCGAGGCGCGGAAGCGCCGAACGCACCTCGGGAGCGAGCTCGGCGAACAGCGCGCGCGCGTCGAGTTCGGTGTAGTGGTCCTGGTACATGAGGTACCGGAGCACATCGCGGACAGGGGCCGCGCCCGCGAGCGCGGATTCGCAAAGATGGCTGCAGCCGCCGCAGTAGGCGCTGCAGGTGGCGTCGGCGTGGCGCCGCAGCGCATCCCGCTGGGCTAGCGGAAGCGTGGCTTGGTCGAGCGCTGCGGCCACATTCTGGCGAAACCACTTCAGGTTGGGCATCTGCACGCACGCCACGGCGATCTTCGGGTTGTCCATGACGGCCTTCAGCTTGGACTGTCCGGGCGTGAAGCCCCGGCCCGCCAGCGTGTCGAGGAGTGCCGCCTGTGCCGGCGTGTCGAATCCCAGCCTCGCGCCCTGGGTCTTCATCGCGGTCAAGCCGATGCCTGCGGCGTGGCATGCGTCGACCGCGGCCTTCATGTCGTCCGTCTCCATCAGGCGGTAGTTGTAGGTGAACATGATGCCGTCGATCCATCCCAGCTTCGCCGCGGCGCTGAGGCAGCGCTCCATGTTGCTGTGCGTGCTGAAGCCAAAGAGCCGTATCTTGCCGCTCTTCTTTGCGGATTCGGCCCAGGCCCTTATCTCGGGCTGATCGACGCGGCTGATGTCGTCCATCCCGTGCAGGAAGTAGAGGTCGACATGGTCGGTATTGAGCCGCTCCAGGGACTGGGTGAGCAGCCGCGTCATGTCGTTCGCGCTGTGCGCGCCCGAGGCCTTGGTGACGAGGAAGATCTCCTTCCTTGCGTCGGAATTGCTTGCAAGAAACGAGCCGATGCCGATCTCGCTGCGGCCGTTGGCGTAGTTCACGGCCGTGTCCCAGTAGTTGACGCCGTGGTCAAGGGCCTGGCGGAGGATGACCAGGTTGTCGGCGATATCGAACATGCAGCCCAGGCCGAGGGCCGGCACGTCGATGCCGGACCGGCCGAATTTCCGGCGCGGGATCGACGGGGCCGGCGCTTGGGCCCAGCTAATGGCGGGCAGCAGCAGCGCCCCGGCGCCTAGCGCCGCGGACGTTTTGAGGAACCGGCGGCGGGTGAGTGGAGTCTCGTTCGTGTTCATGGGGAAAGGGCTAGGAGGGGTGTTCGGAGAGCAGGACGGCGTGCCGCGGGTCGCGCGTCTCGTTGTCGGCGGTCACGCGGATCGCCCGCAGGCCGCTCATCGGGCACTCGTGCTCGCACACGCCGCAGCCGATGCAGAGCGAGGGATCGACGACCGGCCGCTGGAGCCGGACCTGCACCTCCGCCGCGGTGCCCGGTTCCACGGAATCCGGCATCTTCTGCGCGGGATCGAGTGTGAGCGTGTCCTGCGTGTTGGCGACAATCGGGTGCCCTCGCTCCTCGCCCGCGAGCCTGCAGGCGTAGTCGCCCGACGCGAAGCGGCCGGGCGCCAGCCTTGCGCCGCGAACCCCCAGCGTCGTCCCCTCCACCGAGACGACCTGGAGCACGCCGTCCCGGACGGTCTGCTCAATCTCCGACACGTAGATGGCCTTGGGCGTGACGGGGCAGTTCTCCTGGCACACGATGCAGGGCCTGTCCATCGCCCACGGCAGGCAGCGGCCGCGGTCGACGGATGCGAGCCCGATCCGTACGGGGCCGGACTTTTCGAAGTCGCCCAGGCCCTGCTTCCGGTCGAGGGTGAGCGGCCGTATCGCACCGGTTGGGCACGCGTAGCCGCAGGCGACGCAGTTGAGCTGGCAGCCACTGGTCCCGATCCGGTTGTTGAGAACGGGCGTCCAGAGTGCCTCCCAGCCGTGCTCCATCACGGCTGGCTGGAGAACGTTTGTCGGGCAGACTCGGACGCACTCGCAGCACTTGACGCAGCGCGCGAGGAACTCGTCCTCGGCGACCGAGCCGGGCGGGCGGATGAGCGCGGGCGACCACGCCCTTCCCGTCGCGCCGCCGACCCGCGAAAGCGGGACGGCGGCAAGCCCGCTGAGCGCCGCTACGACGAAGCCGCGCCGGCTCACACCGTGGCCCACCACCTCGCCGCCGGGCGACGGCCTCGCCACGTAGGCCAGCGGCGAAACATTCGGGCAGTTGTCGAGGCAGTTCATGCACATCAGGCACTCGCTCCCGCGAATGGGGCCCATGGGGTTGCATGCGCCCTCACAGTCGACGTCGCAGAGCGCGCACTCGTTGCATTTCGCGGTGGTCTTCCCGATGCTCCACAATGAGGGGCGGGCAAGCACGCCGAGCAGCGCTCCCAGGGGGCAGATGAACCGGCAATAGAAGCGGGGGATCCAGAGGTTTAGCAGGACAAATGCGACAAACAGGCCGCCGATCAGGGCGGCTCCCACGGCGAACCGGCCGCCGGGGAACAGGCGCTCGAACGCGACGTCCGCCGACGGGAGCACGGCGAGGTTGATGCTCCGGTGCAGGAATGAAATCGGGTCAAGGAGCCCGGTCTGAAGCGATCCCACGAATGCGTCGCCGGCTGACAGGGCCGCGGCGGCAAGAAACCCGATCAGCAGGTAGTACTTGACGGACTGCGCGGGGCGATAGGCGTTGGCGGCCATCTTGTCCTTTGGACGGAGGGCGCGCCTGCCGAGCCAGCCGACAAACTGGTGGATCGCTCCGAACGGGCACACAAACCCGCAAAACACGCGGCCGAAGAGGATCGTCAGCGCCACGGTCACGAGGGCCCAGCCGAACCCCGGTAGAAGGGAGTGCGTCGCCAGGGTCGTCCCGATGGCGGCAAGCGGATCGAGCTGAAGGAACCAGGAGATCGGCCATCCGCGCCACTGCATCCAGCCGGTGCCGACCGTGGCGACGACCGCCAGCCAGAGAAAGGTGGTAAGGAAGAAGATCTGGGCCACGCGGCGGGCGGTGGTGATCTTCATGACACGTCGTCGCGCGCGGGCTGGAGCGCGCCAAAATCGGTCGTCCCGCAACCGAGCTGCGCGGCGCGGGAGAGGTAGGGGAGGTCGTGGAAGGTCCTCCCGAGAAGCGTCGCGCCGAACGCGTCGGCTGCGACCGGATCGGTGCTGACGACGAGCGTGTGCGTGGGCTTCAGGTCGGCGAGGGAGCCGCCGGTGGGTCCGTTGGTCAGCATGCTCATCGTCCCGTCCAGGACGACGAAGGTCGGCCTCACCAGCTGGGCGAGCTCGACGATGATTCCGTTGATGTCCTGGTGAAACTGGTTCCGTCTGCCGCCGAGCAGCCCATACCAGTTCTTGATCGTCATGGACGCGCCGGCGCGCGCGTGGTGCTTCACCGGAGCGGCGCCGATCAACTTGGTCACTCCGCGGAACGGCCCGAGCAGCATGGGCCAGTTTCGAATGAGGCGCCCGCCGGGCAGGGAGCCGTCGGCGAAGTCTGCGGCGCGCGGCAGAACGAGCGCGCCCCCTGCTGCGCCGACGGACGCGGCGATCCCCGAAAGGGCGAAGCAGCTCTCGGGGTCATTGATCGGGTTGTCCGTCACGAGCACCTTGGCCGCGCCCGCGCCCAGGCAGAGCCGGACAAGCTCGGCGGCGACGTCGGGATGGGTCGTGGCGCAGAGGACGGAGGGAGCAGCGAACGCAGCGTTGACCTTCACGATCACGCGGTCGCCGCGCTTGATGAACCGCCCGATTCCGCCCATTGCCTCCAGGGCACGACGAAGCGTCCGCACCCGGTCGGTGCCTGTAACGATGGCCATCCTCCTGCCGGCGTCGCTCACGCGAAAGTCCGGCAGCGCGGACGCCGGTGCGCGGAGGCCCAGGGTGCCCGGGGGATGGCGGTCCCACAGCCAGGCGGCGAGCCCGCCCGTGGCGGCGATCGCCGCGCCCGCCTTCAGGGCCCGGCGCAGGAACGCGCGCCGAGTCGCCTCGGGCCCGATGGGCGGAAATGGGGCGTCCGGGCTCATCTCTTTTCGGCGAGGGACGCGCTGAGCCGCTTAAGCCAGCGGTCGGTGCCCTCGCGACTCGGCGCCTGGTGCACGCCGGCGAGGAAGGCGCCGGTGCTGAAAACCCCCTCGAACGATCCGCCGGCGTCAATGATGACGGCCCCGGCGGGCAGGGCCGGCCGAGCCACCTCCTTGCCCCCGCAGTCATCGACAAAGAACCCCCTGAGCGCTGCGGCTGCGGCCGTGGCGTCGCGTGCGCCGGTCCTGCGTGCGAGAAACAGCGTGAGCTCGTCCTTTCCGTCTCGAAACCGCGCCACATACACGTTCCCGAGGCCGTCGAACCCGAAGACGTCGGTGCTCAGCAGCGTCACGCTGCCGGGAACGAGGCCCTCGCGCGGAAACAGCGCCTGGTCGGAGCTCACGTCCGCGTGCGCCGAGACCGGGGTCGCGGCGACGTAGGCCCTCGCGAGCGCGCTGGCGGCCTCGATCGTCGCGGGACCCTCGTCGGTGGCAACAACCTCGACGTAGAACGGTCCGTGCACCAGCGCGATCTCGTTGCCCGCGCGGTACGCGTAGTCCGCGAGCTGGAGGTCGGTGACGTCGGAGCGCCTTTGGGAGCTATAGACCGAGTACGCATTGGACGGCTTGCCCATGTCGAACACAAATAGCTCGATCCACGACGCGGGGGCTGCGGCGAGCGCCATGCGCTGGCACCGCAGGCCGGCCACGCCGGCCGAGAGGTACACCTCGGCCTTCCCGTCTATCTTGTCGGACAGGGTCTCGGGGGCGAACGCCTCGGCAGCGCTCATCGGCCTAAGGGCGGCGGGAAGGGGCGAGACGAGGTCCTGCGCCTGGGCGTGCACGGTCCCGGCTGTGGCCTTGGCTTCATGGAACGCGATGTCAACGGCGGGCGAGAACCGCGACTGCGTGTGGGCGAGCCAGGCAAGCACCGCGCACAGCGCGAGGCACACCGTCGCAGCGGCGGCGCTTTCGCGCGCGGACGGAAGGCGGCTCGAAGGTGATATGGCCATGGTCCGGAAGCAGTCCGGCAGCGCAGGAGGGCGTCGTCGGTCCTTCAGGTACTGATATTGAAGGCACCCCCCCGCGCCTACACTGCATCGGTTGGCCAATGCACTGCATTAATTGGCATTTGCGCTGCGTGGATTTTGGCGATGGCGCCGCACGCCCCGGCGTCACCCGATGCCGCGGCCTCGCGGGGCTATGCGGCGGCCGGGCCGCCCCCGGACCCCCCAGGCGGTCGACAGCGCAGCGCCAGCTCGTTGATCAGGATGAGGATCGCCATTCCGGGAATACCCGTGGCGACGGTCTGCGCCGCCCAGGCCAACGCCGAGCGACCGTCGACCAAGAACGGGGCGATCGCCGCCACCACCGCCGCCAGAGCCATGGCCGAGAGGTAGGCCGGGATCGCAAGAAACCCGCGCGTTCCCACACGCTCAACCAGCGCCAACAGGGCGGAGACGAATGCCAGCAGCTCGACGGTCATCATGACGGCGCCATGGGGCGCGGGATGGGAGGTCAGGGCCCAGTTGAGCCACGGCGCCAGAAACGCGACGCCGAATGCGGACGGCGCGCGTCCCCATAGGACAGCGAGCAACGGGGCATAGAACATGGGCAGCAGCCTGGGGCCTAGCTTCGCCGTTTCCGGCACCGGGATCACATGGATCAGGAATGGGAACATCACCGACAGGCAGAGCAGGACGCCAAGCTCGCGCGCAAGCGACAGGGTAAGAAAAAGCGGCGGCCTCAGGGTGCCTGCCTGGGAGGGCTCACGCATGGCCATTGGCGCCGGAGGGGGATGCGGGCGCACTTCTAAGCGCCCGTGCCATGAAACGGTCGGCGCCGTCTTCGATCTCGATGTCCTCGAGCCCGGCCCGGCGAAGAAGGAGCTCCAGCTTTCGAGGGGTCGGAAGTATGTGGCCGTTCATGAAAGCCGGTCCGCGGCGGTGGAGCGCGTTGACGTCAATCCTGCTCCGGGTGTGGGCGATCCAGAAGGAACCGCCCCTCCGCAACGACGCAGCAAGGCGGCAGGCGATCGGCTCCTGGGGCACGAGGTGGGGGAACACATTGAAACACACGATATGGTCGAAAGAGGCGGGGGCAAGTTGGACGGTCTCCGCGTTGGCGATGCGCAGGGTCACGTGCGGGGGAAGCCCGCGCGCCTGCGCAAGCCTCACCAGCCTTGGCGAGGCGTCGAACGCCATCACCTTGCCCGCGGGCCCGCACTGGGCGGCCAGGATATCCGTGAGGCGGCCGGAGCCGCAGCCGGGCTCAAGCACCCGCTCCCCGGGCTTTATGCGCCAGCGACGGACGAACCCGTCGACCTTCCCGCGTTCGTCGCCGGAGAATGTGCTCCACCGGACATCGGCGGCCAGCATGTCGAAGGCGCTCGCGGGATCGTCAGCCATGGAGGGGGTCGTCCCGAGGAAAGCATCATGGGCCTGCGCCCCGCAACCAAAACAGGGGGCTGGAGCCGGACCGAGAAGCGGGTCGCCTCCTGCGTCGACGCCCTAGCGCGGATCCCGGCCCGCAACGCCCGCGCAGAATCCCCATGCGAGCCCGGCAGCGAATCCGGCGGCGTGGGCGCCGACGTCGATGTGGATCCCTCCGGCCCCGAACAGCCCAAGGAGCACGATTCCGGCCGCCAGCGGCGCTACGACGGGCCGCCAGCTGCGCTCCGGCCGGTGCTGCCGGACGACGCGCACCGCCCGCCCGGTGAGCAGCCCCAGGGCGGCAAAGATCGCCGTGGATGCGCCGAGCGAAAGGTAGGGGCCGGGGTAGTTGAGCGCGGCGACCGCCAGGTTCCCGGTGAGCGAGGCGAGTGCCAGCAGGAGCCACCCCCGCCGGCGCCCGAGGGTCGAGAGCACGGCGGAAAAGGCGAAGATCCCGCTCAGTGCGTTGGAGACCAGGTGCCCGACATCGGCATGGAGGAAGAGGGCGGTGCCGATCCTCCACCATTCGCCGCGGTCGAAGACGGCCTGCGCGTCCAGCGCGCCCGAATCCTCCAGGAGGCCGGGCCACCGGCCCTGCGCGCAATAGGCGGCCGTGACCGCGAGGGCCCACAATAGGGGCGTGGCGATCTCGGTCCTGCGAGCCGGACCCCGAGGCGGGGGGGGCGGCGGCCATCCGATGCTTTCGCGGTCGAAGCACTCCAGCTGCACCCGGACCTCCTCGAGCGCGCCCGGCTCCACGAGCAGCCGGTAGCGCCCGCCGAAGGGGAGCAGCCAGTACGGGCATCCCATGGCGAGCACAACCAGCCCGTGGTCGAACCCGGCCGCCGCCGTCGGGTAGGTCCCCGCCTCGGCGAGGTCCCGGGGGACCGCGTCGCCGTCGGTCTCGCCTGGAGGGTTCGGGGGCGGCATCGGGGGGATTATGCGGCGCCCGGGGGCCGTATCGAGGGCCAAAGGATCCAGCCGGGGGAGGGCGCGCGTCATTTCCAGGCGGCGCGGCGGACCTCGCGCGGCGAGATTCCCTGGCTTCGCTTCACAATGCGGGAGAAGTGGAACGGGTTCTTGCATCCGCAGAGCGAGCTGATCTCGGCGACCGTGAGCCCGGTATCGCGCAGCATCGACACGCCCCGCTCCACCCGTGTCATCCAGAGGAAGCGCGCCGGGCTTGTGCCGAGATGCCTGCGGAAGCGCTGGTTCAGCCCGCTCGCCGAGCACCCCGCCGCCAGGCGGGCGCGGGCAAGGCAGCCCTCGTCGCCGAAGGACTCCTCGATGCAGGCCATGGCGCGGCTCAGCCCCTCGTCCCTCCTTTCGCGGTGCGGCCAGAGCTCGGCCTGGTGCAGGAACTCCGCGAACAGCGCCAGGCCCAGGTACTCCACGACGCGGCCCGCGGCCGGGCTCGTCACGCGGCGCGAGCCCTGTGCCGCGGAGAAGAGGCGGTGCATCATCTCCGAACAGGGCACCATTCCTGGCGCCCGGTCCAGCCGCCAGCGCAGGCCCTCCGGCATGAACCGCGGCCGGATCGAGCACCAGACATGATCGGTCTCCTGCTCGGCGGAGAAGACGAAGTGCTCGCGGTGACCGGGCAGGAAGAGCGCCGCATGCTCGGCCGGAAGCGGGCGGGTCTCGCCGTCCACGGTCACCCGGCCCCCTCCCGCGTGGATCACGACGATCTGGTAATCGCGCTGGCGCCGCGGCCCGCAATAGCCACCGGGGATATATTTGACCCGGCCGAAGCCGACCCGAGAGGTCCGCACCTGGCGGTTGACCCAGGCGTACTCCTTTCCATGGTAATTTCCCATGCCTACCGGCTTGGACGACCTGCCCGCGCTGTCAACAGCCGTTGTCGCCGGGGATATGTTTTTGATCCGCGCGGGCATGGCCACCGGCCCCCGAATCTGCTAAAAGATGGCCATGACCGGCCGGCAACGACTCGCCGCCACCCTGGCTCACCAGTCCCCCGACCGGGTGGCCGTCGACTTTGGCTCCTCCGCTGTGACGGGCATCCACGTGTCGGCCGTCACCCGCCTTCGCCGGCAGGTGCTGGGCGACGCGGGCTATCGCGTGAAGGTCAACGAGCCCTACCAGATGCTCGGCGAGATCGACGATGAGCTGCGGGGGGCCCTGCCGATCGACGTCATCGGCGCGATGGGGCGCAAATCCATGTTCGGCACCGAGTCGCGCGACTGGAAGCCGTTCACCCTCTTCGACGGCACCGAGTGCCTTGTGCCGGGCCAGTTCAACGTCACGCCCGCCCCCGACGGCGGCTGGCTCATCTACCCCGAGGGCGACACCGCCGCCCGGCCAAGCGGGCATATGCCACGGGGAGGCTATTTCTTCGACTCGATCATCCGCCAGCGGCCCGTGGACGACGAGCGGCTCGACCCCGCCGACAACCTCGAGGAGTTCGCCCTTCTCGGCCCGGAGGATCTCGCGTACTACCGCGCGCAGAAGGCCTGGTTCGAGGAGCGCCTCGACTACGGCGCCCTCCTGGTGGTGCCGGGCTCCGCCTTCGGCGACATCGCGCTCGTGCCCGCGCCGTTCCTGAAGGACCCCAGGGGCATCCGCGACATCGAGGAATGGTATGTCTCGACCGTCGCGCGCCAGGACTACGTCCTGGAGGTCTTCGATCGCCAGTGCGCCATCGCGGAGGCGAACCTCCGCACGCTGATCGGCCTCTTTGGGGACACGGTGCAGGTCGCCATGCTGACCGGCACGGATTTCGGCACCCAGCGCGGGACGTTCATTTCGCGCGATGCCTACCGGACGCTCTTCCAGCCGTTCCACCGCCGCCTTAACGAGCTGATCCACCGGAACTCGTCATGGAAGACATTCATCCACTCGTGCGGCGACGTCTACCCGCTGATCCCGGACTTCATCGCGGCCGGCTTCGACATCCTCAACCCGGTGCAGTGCTCCGCCGCCGAGATGGATCCCGTGCGGCTCAAGCGCGAGTTCGGCCGGGCCCTCACGTTCTGGGGGGGAGGGATCGACACCCAGCACACGCTTGCCTTCGGCACGCCGGACGAGGTCTACCGCCAGTGCCGCGAGCGGATCGACATCTTCGGCCCTGACGGCGGGTTTGTCTTTGACGCCATCCACAACGTCCAGGGACCGACGTCCGCGGAGAAGATGCTCGCGATGTTCAGGGCCGTCCGGGACAGCGCCCGCAGCTAAGGCCCCGCCATGGAGCCGGTCCCGATCCACCCGAATCCCGCCGAGGTCAACCTGCGCTACCTCGTCCCGATCTGTCTGGTGGCGACGGTCGGGGGCCTGCTCTTCGGGTTCGACACCGGGGTGATCTCGGGGGCGATCGAGCCGCTGACCGCGCGGTTTGGCCTGAGCGACTTCATGAAGGGCTGGGCCTCGGGCTGCGTGCTCACGGGATGCGCCGCGGGCGTCCTGCTTGTAGGCCCCCTCTCTGACCGGTTCGGCAGGAAGCCCGCCCTGTTCCTCGCCGCGGCCATGTTCGTCGCCTCGGCAATCGGCACCGCGCTCGCGCCGCAGATAGGGGTCTTCATCGCGTTCCGGTTCATCGGGGGCCTCGGCATCGGAATCGCATCGATCTCGACCCCGATGTACATCGCCGAGATCACGCCGGCGCAGATCCGCGGGCGCATGGTGGCCGTGAACCAGATCGCCGTCGTCGGTGGGATCACGGCGACCTCGTTCGTCAACTACTTCATCGCCCAGGGGCGCGACCAGCAGTGGCTGATCGACAGTGGGTGGCGCTGGATGTTCGCCACGGGCATCGCGCCGGCGCTGGTGTTCTGCCTGCTGCTCGTCCCGATTCCAGAGAGCCCGCGTTGGCTGATTGAGATGAAGCGGGACGGGGCGGCCAAGGCCATCCTCGCAAGGGTGGGCGGGACGGCGTTCGCCGAGGACGAGTCGTCCTGCATCAGGGCCGCGATCTCCCAGGAGGAGGGCACATGGGCGGCCCTGTTCTCGCGCCAGCTCCGCCGCCCGCTGCTCCTCGGCGTCGCGTTGGCCGTGCTGCAGCAGGTCACGGGGATCAATGTCTTCATGTATTTCGGGGCGACGATCTTTAGGAGCCTGAGCGCCTCCACGGGGGTGGACGCGGGCCTCCTTCAGCAGGTCGTCATCAACGGCGCGGGCATTCTCTTCACCGTGGTCGCGATTGCCACCGTGGACCGATGGGGGCGCAGGTCCCTCATGCTCCTCGGCACCGGCGGCATGGGCGCAAGCCTCCTTGCGATGGGCGCCATGGCCCAGCGGATGAACGAACCGGGGAAGGGCAGCGCGTGGATGCTGCTGCTCATCGTGCTCTACATTGCCGCGTTCGGGCTCTCGGTCGGCCCGGTCACCTGGGTGATCCTTTCGGAGATCTTTCCGACGGCCGTGCGGGGCAGGGCCCTCGGGCTTGCGACCTTCTTCCTGTGGGTGGCCGACTACGCGGTCACGCAGACGTTCCCGATCATGGATGCGAAGGGCGAGTGGTTCGTGCGCCATTTCAACCACGCGTTCCCCTTCTACCTCTACGCGGCGTTCTGCGCCGCGCTGGTGGGCGTGGTGTGGCGTTTCGTGCCCGAGACCAAGGGCCGCACCCTGGAGCAGATCGAGTTGGGATGGGGCCGCTGACCCCGCCGGATGCCCATGCCGACCGCAAACCCGCCGCCCGACACTGCCCTGATCGCGTGCCGCGTGCTCGAGGCGGAGATCGAGGCCCTGTCTCGGGGCGCCGCCCACATCGTGCGGCGCGAGTTCTTTGAGATCGGCCTGCACGACCAGCCCACCAACCTGCGCTCGCTGCTGGCGGACGCCGTCGGCCGTGCCGAGGACGACCCGACGGTGCGGCAGGTGGTCCTCGTCTACGGCCTCTGCGGCCTTGCGCTCGTCGGCATCTCCCCGCGCCGCTGCCCCCTCGTAGTCGCCCGGGCGCACGACTGCATCACCCTGTTCCTCGGCAGCAAGGAGCGCTACGGCGCGACCATGCGGGACGAACCGGGAACCTACTGGTACTCCCCGGGCTGGAACAAGGCCCGCCGGGTGCCGGGCCCGGAGCGCGAGGCGGCGCTTCGCAAGGAGTACACGGCGAAGTTCGGCGCGGAGGACGCGGAGGCGCTCCTGGAAATGGAGCGCGCCGCCTTCGCGCAGCACACGACGGCCGGCTACGCGGACCTCGGGCTGCCGGGGGACGAGGAGAGCCGCCGTTACGCCGAGCAGTGCGCCCGGTCGCTTGGCTGGCGTTTCCGCGGCCACCCGGGGGACCCTTCGCTCCTGCACGACCTGCTGCACGGCCCGTGGGACAACGAACGATTCCTGACCGTGCGTCCCGGGGAGCGGATCGCGCACTCCGCCGACGCCGACATCGTGAAGGCGGTTCCCGCAAAGCCGGAGGACGGAGGGCACCCCGCCGGGTCCGCGCCATGAGCGACGAAGGGCACGCCTGCGCGCCCCCGAGCCCCCCCGCGGCGCCGGACTACAGCCTTGTGGGCGTGAACGCCGCAAGCGCCGTCGAGAAGGGGCTCGCGGAGGCCGACTGGTACCAATGCCCGGTCCCGCGCGCCACACTGCGGGGCCTCCTTGAGCGCCGCGACGGCCCGGCAATCCGCGACACGCTGATCTGGTTCAGCCTCATCTTCGCATCCGGCTTTGGGGTGTTCGAGCTCTGGGGTTCGTGGTGGGCGGCCGTTCCCTTTGCGGTCTACTCGTGCCTCTACGCGTCCACCTCCGACTCGCGTTGGCACGAGGCCGGGCACGGCACCGCCTTCAGGACCGACTGGATGAACACGGCGCTCTACGAGATCGCGTCATTCATGGTCATGCGGGAGTCGACCGTGTGGCGCTGGAGCCACACGCGGCACCACAGCGACACGATCATCGTGGGGCGGGACCCCGAGATCGCGGTCCCGCGGCCGCCGAGCCTGGCGATGATGATCCTAAGCTTCTTCGGCCTTCCGACCTACCCGAGGTATTTCGGGCGCATCCTGATGCACGCCTTCGGGCACATGGGCGCCGACGAGAGGACCTTCATCCCGGAGAGCGAATTCGGGAAGGTCTACCGGAAGGCACGCGTCTACGTCCTCATCTACGCATGCGTGATCGGACTTGCGATCCAAACCCGCAGCATCCTGCCGCTCCTCCTCGTGGGCCTCGCCAACATCTTCGGAACCTGGCTGATGACGGTCTACGGGCTCACGCAGCACGCGGGCCTCGCAGAGAACGTCCTCGACCACCGCCTGAACTGCCGCACGGTGTACATGAACGCCGTGAACCGGTTCCTGTACTGGAACATGAACTATCACGTCGAGCACCACATGTTCCCGCTGGTCCCGTATCACGCGCTGCCGCGCCTGCACGAGGTGGTGAAGGACGACATGCCCGAGGCCTACCCCAGCGTGCTCGCCGCCTGGCGGGAGATTGTCCCGGCGGTGCTGAGGCAGGTGAAGGACCCCGCCTATTGCGTGAAGAGGAGGATTCCCGACCCGAGCCCGCGGAGGTCCGATCCCGGCTCGGCCCGCGCCGGCGGCGCGCAGGCGGACGCCGACGGGTGGATCGAGGTGTGTGCCGCGGCTGACCTCGGCCCGGACGACGTCATCCGGTTCGACCACGGCAGGAGGACCTACGCCCTTTGCCGCGACGCCGGGCTCGGGCTCCGCGCCACCGACGGCGTGTGCACGCACGGCAACACGCACCTCGCAAATGGACTCGTGAGGGGAGGGGTGATCGAGTGCCCGAAGCACAACGGCCGCTTCAGCCTTGCCGACGGCTCGCCGGTGCGCGCGCCCGTTTGCAGGGGTCTCGCCACCTATCCGATCGAGGAGCGGGGAGGCCGCCTCTGGCTGAACGTGCTCACGCCGGGCGGGGCATGGGCGCGCACGCCGAAGACCTATCGCCTCCGCGTGGCCAGCAACCGGAGCGTCGCCACGTTCATCAAGGAACTCGTGCTCGAGCCGCTCGTCCCCGGAGAGGAGATCGCGTTCACGCCGGGAGATTACCTGCAGATCGAAATCCCGGCCTACGGCCTCATCCATTTCGGCGAGTTCGACATCCCGGAGCCGTACGCGGCGGTGTGGGAGGCGCAGCACCTGTTCGACCTCGAGGCCCGAAACCCGGCATCCGGCCGCCGCAACAACTACTCCCTCGCGAGCAACCGGCGGCTTGAGCGCTCCCTGCGCTTCAACGTGCGCATCGCGACGCCCCCGCCGGGCCAGGACTGCCCGCCCGGCGTCGGCTCCGCCTACATCTTTAACCTGAAGCCCGGCGACACTGTCACGGCCGTAGGCCCCTTCGGCGACTTCCATGTCAGGCCCACGGGCCGGGAGATGGTCTACGTCGGCGGCGGCGCCGGAATGGCCCCCCTGCGCGCGCACCTCTCGCACCTTTTCGAGAAAGAGGACACCGCCAGGAGGGTGTCCTACTGGTATGGCGCCCGGTCGCGGCAGGAGCTGTACTACGAGGACTACTTCGGGAACCTGGCCCGGCGGCACCGCAACTTCACGTTCCACCCGGCCCTCTCGTCGCCTCTCCCCGGGGACGATTGGAGCGGACCGGTCGGCCTCATCCACGAGGTGGTGCGGGAGCGCCACCTGCGGGCGCACCCGAACCCGAGGGCGGTCGAGTACTACCTCTGCGGCCCGCCAATGATGGTGAGGGCCTGCAAGAGGATGCTCGACGAATTCGGCGTCCCGGAGGACCAGGTCGCCTACGACGAGTTCTGAGGCTGCCCCATAACGGACCAAGCCCCATGACCCCCCTACGCATCGACCTCCAAATGCCGGACGAGCGCCGCACCGTGGCGGTCCCCGGCGCCGAGGCTGCGCTCCCTCTCACCGAGGTACTGGCGCGCCGGGGCTTCCCCCTCAACGCCCGCTGCGGCGGGCGCGGGCTGTGCGGCGGGTGCGAGGTCGAGCTGCGCACGGGCTCGCTCAGCCGCGTGGCGGACGGCGCCCGCGTCGACGCTGGCGCGGCCCGCCTGAAGGCGTGCCAGATGCGCCTGCATGGGGAGGGCGTCGGGCTCGAAGTGCCGGCAGGCTCGCTGCTGCGGCACCAGCCTGCGGTGGTTTCGGAGTTCCGCCTCAACATCCCCTGGGCGCGCGACCCACTCGCCCCTGGGGCGAGATACGGCGCGGCCGTGGACGTGGGGACGACGACGGTCGCGCTGCTGCTTTGCGACCTCGCCACGGGCACCGTGGCGGGGGAGGCGTCGGCGTTCAACGCACAGATCCGCTTCGGGGAGGATGTGGTCACCCGGATCCAGCGGTGCGCCTCGGAAAGCGATGCGCTGCGGCAGCTTCAGCGAGCCGTGGCGGAGGAGACCATCATGCCCCTGTTGTGCGAGGCCTGCCGCCAGTCGGGCGTCGCCCCGGGCGACGTTGGCGCGATGGTGGTGGCCGGCAACACGACCATGCTGCACCTCCTGGCGGGCGTGGACCCGACCTTCATGGGCATTTTCCCCTTCCGACCGGCCTTTCTGGGGCACCGTGTCTTCGCCCCCGGTGACCTCGGCCTGGTGTTCGGCGGGCCGTCCGCGCGCGTGCACCTGCTGCCCGGGGCCGCTGCCTACGTGGGGGCGGACCTCGCCGCCGGCATGATCGCCACGGGCATGATCTACGAGGACGGCCCGGTGCTGCTGATCGACGTCGGCACCAACGGAGAGATCATCGCAAAGGCCGGCAACCGGCTGGTCGGCTGCGCCACGGCGGCGGGCCCCGCGTTCGAGGGCGCGGGCCTCACGAGCGGCATGCGGGCCGTCACCGGCGCGATCGAGCACATGCGGCTCCGGACAGAGCCCTTCGGCGCGGAGCTTGGGCTGATCGGCGCCGCAAGCCGGCCGCTCGGCATCTGCGGCTCGGCCTACGTGGACTTTCTCCTGGAGGCGCGGCGCTCGGGAATCCTGCAGGCCAACGGCCGCTTCGAAGGCGCGTTCAGCTCGCGGGCCGGAGACGCGGTCCAGATCGACGCACAGGGGCGCAAGCTGCTGCTGCATGCCCACGGCGCGTCGGGGCCGATCTGGATCTCGGAGCTCGACATTGCGCGGCTCCTTCAGGCCAAGGCCGCCATTGCCGCCGGCTCCTTGACGCTGCTGGAGCTGCTCGGCATCGCGCCGAGCGACGTGAAGGGGGTCTACCTCGCGGGCGGATTCGGCTTCCACCTGTCGCTCGAGCATGCGATCGGCTGCGGGTTGCTCCCCGGCTTTGTCGCGGACCAGATACATGTCGTCGGCAACACTTCCCTCGGGGGCGCGTTTCTCGCGTTGAACGACCAGAGGCTCGTGGGCGAGATGGTGGGAGCCTGTGCCGCGATGGAGGTGATCGAGCTCAATCTCCAGGCGGGCTTCGAGAATGCCTTCATCGACCAGCTGGCCCTTCCCTGAAACCGATGAGACTCTCTCAAGCAATGCGCCTTCCTACACGCCCTCGCCTGAGGGCCCCCCATGTGCTAGAATCACAGTTGGCTCCAAACACGCCCCAATCATGACCACCGTCGAACTATTACTGCAGGCCGTCATCAACGGAAAGAGCAAGGACGCGAAGGCGCTCGCGCAGCGGGCGCTCGACGAGGGGGCCCAGCCGGGCGACCTGGTGGACAAGGCGCTGGTCCCGGCGATGGCGGCGGTGGGCGAAAAGTTCAAGAACAACGAGATCTTCGTGCCCGAGATGCTCGTCTCGGCCCGCGCGATGAAGGAGGCGATGGGCGTCCTCGAGCCGCGGCTGCTTGCCGCGGGCATCACGCCGAAATACACGGCCGTGATCGGAACGGTGCAGGGCGACCTCCACGACATCGGCAAGAATCTGGTGGCGGTCATGTGGAAGGGGGCGAACTTCCGCGTGATCGACTTAGGTTCGAACATAGCGCCCGCGAGCTTCGCCAAGGCGGTCGACGAGCACCGGCCCGATGTCGTCGGGCTTTCGGCCCTCCTCACCACGACGATGCCGGCGATGGTCGAGACGGTGAAGGCGATACGCTCGGGCGCTCATGCCCGGGTGAAGATCATCGTCGGCGGGGCGCCGATCAGCCAGGAGTTTGCCGACGAGATCGGGGCCGACGGATACGCGGCGGACGCGGCGTCGGCCGCCGACAAGGCTCGGGCCCTCGTCGCGGCCGCCTGAAGCCCGCGTCGTGAGCCCGCGTTCGCCCGTTACAGGTGAGATTCCAGAGACTAGCCTTCCCGAACGCGGACGATCTGCTCTTCGGCACGGCGGCGAAGCCGCTCGTCACCCGGCACGGGCTTCGGCTTGGCGGCGGCCTCGTCTATCCGGAGCTGAACTTCACGCTGCCCCCCATGGAGATCACGGCGGCGACGATGAGGACGGTCGTCCGCCACTACGAGGGGATCATTAAGGACGCGCTGCGGCGGGCGGCCGAGCTCGAGGCGCCGGGCGTCGTGATCGAGTTTGAGACCCTCCCTCCGATGACCGCGACGCCGGCCTTCGGCCTGGAGATCGTGCGGGTGCTGCTGGCGGGCATGGACGAGGCGCGCCGGACGCACGGGATTGCGAGCGCCCTGCGCATGACTCCCAACGACAACCGCGAGTTCACCCGCCCGCCAGTCCTGCGCTCCGGCGAGCACTTGGAGCGGATGTTGGAGCTCTTCGAGGGCGCGGCAGGCGCGGGAGCCGAGCTGCTGAGCATCGAGTCGGTGGGCGGCAAGGAGCTGCACGACGAGGCGCTCATGAACTGCGACCTGGGGCAGGTGATCTTCTCCCTGTGCGTCCTCGGTGTGCGCGACATGGAGTTTCTCTGGAAGCGGCTTGCCGGCATCGCCGCCCGCAGCGGGGCCGTCTGTGCGGGCGACACCGCCTGCGGGTTTGGCAACACCGCGATGGTGCTTGCCGAGCAGCGGATGATTCCCCGTGTGTTCGCCGCCGTGGTGCGCGCCGTGTCCACCGTGCGCACGCTCGTCGCCTACGAGAACGGCGCGGTCGGCCCCGGCAAGGACTGCGCCTACGAGAACCCCTATCTCAAGGCCATCACGGGGTTCCCGATGGCCATGGAGGGCAAGACGTCCGCCTGCGCGCACTTCAGCCCGCTCGGCAACATCGCGGCGGCCTATGCGGACACGTGGTCGAACGAGTCGGTGCAGAATGTCCGCCTGCTCGCGGGGATGGCGCCGACCTGCTACATGGAGCAGCTGATCTACGACTGCCGCCTGATGAACCGGGCCCTTGCGGAGGGCAAGGCAGCCGCCCTCACCCTGCGGCGCTGGCTGGTCGACTCCGACGCCGGCCTCGATCCGCAGGCGTGGGTGTTGACGCCTGAGAGCGTCCTCGCCGTCGCCCGCTCGGTGGTGGAGGCGCCGGACCCTTACCGCGCGGGGCTTGCTGCCGCCCGCTGCGCGGTCGGTCTCCTGCGAGACGGCCATGCGGCCGGGTCGGTGAAGATCGCCCGCCGCGAGCTCGTGTTCCTCGACTCGATGACGGCCCAGCTCGACGCACTCCCGAGCGACGAGGGCTCCTTCATCGCGCAGCAGATGGCCCTGGCCGACCCGGCCAAGTACCTCCCTTCGGAGTACGGCCTGCGCGCCGGCTGACTGCGCGCCCCCATGCGGGATGAGCCCCCAGCAGCCCGAGGCGCCATCGCGCCAACCGACGCGGCGCCGCAGTGCGAGTTCGTGACCGGGCCCCGCGGCGCCGGCAAGACGCGATGGGTGCAGCGGCGAATCCGCGAGCTGGCCCTTGGACACCCGGGCGCCCGGTGCGCGGTCTTCCTCGCCGAGGAGGGGCGCACGCGCATGGAGGGGTTTTGCCGTGAGACTCCGGGCGTGAGCGTGCGGCGCCTCCTGTTGCCCTGCATGTGCTGCCCCGGCCTTGCGGACCTTCCGGGCGTCGTGCGCGGGCTCGTGGCGGAGGTCCCTCCGGGCTGGATCTTTGTGGAGGCGCCCGCCCTGGCCGCCGCGGGCCTGATGGCGGAGTTCGACCGGGCGTTTGGCTGGCCGCGCAAGCTGGACGTCTGCCTCGACCCGGGTTGGACCCTGGCCCTTCGGAACGACTCGCTGGCGCCGTTCCAACTTGCGCTTCTAGGCCTCGCGGACCTTGTTATCCCGAGTCCCCCACGAGTCCAATTACCCCGGAGCGTCTCCGGCGCAGCGAGCCTCACCCACCTTCATGACCCCGCGTGAACGCTATATGGCCGTCCTGCGCGGGGAGCGGCCCGACATCCTGCCCCGGCTTCCCATCCTGATGCAGTTCGCCGCCGAGCACATCGGCTCGTATTACGGCGCCTTTGCGTCCGACCACCGGGTCCTGGTCGAGGCGAACCTCCGCTGTGCGGAGGAGTTCGGCATCGATCAGCTCAATACGATGTCCGATCCGTACCGAGAGACCGCCGGGTTCGGTGCGCCCATCGAGTTTCCCCGCAACGGCGTGCCGATCTGCCTGAAGCCGCCGCTCGAGAGCGTTCCCGACCTCGCGGGTCTGCCGCGGCCCGATCCGGCGACGGCGCCGCGGATGCGCGACCGCATCGACGCCGTGCGCGCCTACAAGGCGCAGGCCGGCGAGCGCTACTCGATCATGGGATGGGTGGAGGGGCCGGCCGCGGAGGCGGCGGACCTGCGGGGCGTGTCGAACTTCTTCATGGACCTCCTCGACGACCCGGACTACGCGGGCGCGCTGATGGCCCGCTGCGTCGAGACGGCGGTCGAGTTCGCCCGCCAGCAGGTGGCGGCGGGCGCCGACACGATCGGCATCGGGGACGCCGTGGCCAGCCAGGTGTCGGCGAAGACCTACGAGTCGCTCATCCTGCCGCACGAGCGCGCCCTGGTGGCGGCGGTGCACGGGATGAAGGCGCGCGCCCGCCTCCACATCTGCGGCAACATCAGGCACCTGCTGCCCGGCATCGCGACGCTCGGCCTCGACATCGTCGACATCGACCACCTGGTGAGCCTCGCCGAGGCCCGCCGCGTCCTGGGCCCGCGGACCGTGCTGGCGGGCAACGTGGACCCGGTAGGCTGCGTGATGCGCGGCACGCCCGGGGCCATCGCCGCCGCCATTCGCCGCTGCTACGCCGAGGCCGGGGATCCCTTCATGGTGAATGCCGGCTGCGAGATTCCGGCGGCGACGCCGCCCGGGAACCTGCGGGCGCTCTGCGAGCCCATGGCTCCGGCCTGACGGCGCCGCCGGCCAATCATTGCTTGCGCGGCGGATGGGCGGCGGCAAAATGCTCATCCACCCTAATCCCCATGGATCGACCAAAGAACGCCTCACTGAAGCCAACGATCATCTCCATTGCCGGCACCCTAATTTTCAGTGCCGCTTCCTCGGCCCTCCTCGCGACCGAGTTCGCCGATTTGGACCGGATGGAGCCGGTTCCCGCCAGCCAGCAGATCCCCATCGTGGATTTCATCCGCCCCGCCTTGTTTTCCGGGGTCCAGCTGAACCACAGCGGGACTCACATAGGAGCGATCGTTCCGGGTCATGACGACAGCACGAGCCTGCTCACTTATGAGCTTGCGACACAGAAGGTCGACGGCGCGAGCGCGCCCCGGACCGACAGGGACATCACCACCTTTGAATGGCTCAACGGCGACGAGCTCACCTACGTGATCAGTGCGAACAAGAGCAACTCGGGGTACCTATTCGTTAGCGAGGCCGGCAAACTCGCGACCGCGGAGGCCGTGGGCGCGGCCTCCCCTGCGGACGAAATCGGAATCCTCAACTCCTTGACGGACGACCGCACCCAGCTGCTTGTCGATTTGAAGGGTGAGGGCCTGCGCTATGACCATCCCGAGGTCATCAACGCAATGAACCACGGGGAGCTCGTCACGCGCTATCCCGAGCTCAGGACGGACCACGGGTTCAACAACTTCTTCTGGTCCGACAAGCACGGCAAGCTCGAGTACGGCGTGACCCAGGAGGACGGGATCCTCGCCTTGAACAAGCTCGCGGGCGAATCCTGGGTCAAGTGTCCGGAGGACCTGGAGCAGATCGACCTGGTGGGGTCGGGGGACAATCCGGGGGAGGTCGTGGTCCTTGGGCGCCGCGACGGGGTGGGGCCCCGCCCGCTTGAGTTCATGGACGCGGCGACAGGCAAGGAGGGGGAGGTCATCCTTCAGGACAAGGGGTACGACTTTGACGGTTGGCTGTTTCACGACCCGGCTTCATACAACATCGTCGGCGCGGTCTACGACAGCGCCGCCCCGCACGTGGTATGGTTCACCGAGGCCTACCGGAACCTTCAGAAGGCCGTCGACAAGCTGTTCCCAAACCAGATCGTGCGCATCCTCGGGATGGACGACTCCGGCAAAGTCCTCCTCATCGGCAGCTGGTCGGACCGGCAACCCATCGTCTACAGCTGGGTCAACCTGGAGAAGCACGCGAGCGGGCTGATCAAGAACTCGCAGCCGTGGATCGACCCGAAGCGCATGCAGCCGATGGGCATGATCAAGTACACGACGGCCGAGGGGCGCCAGATGGATGCCTACATCACGTTGCCCGCGGGCGCCACGAAGAAGAACCCTCCGCCCGTGGTGGTGATCCCGGCCTCGGGATCGGGGATCCGCTGGGTGTGGGGCTTCGATCCCGAGGTCCAGTACTTCGCAAGCCGCGGCTACGCGGTCCTGCAGCCCAACCACCGCGGCTCGGCCGGCTACACGTGGATGTATCCCAAGGAGGAGAACTGGGATTTCCGGAAGATGAGCGACGATGTGGCCGCGGCGACGCGCAAGGCGATCGACTTGGGACTCGTGGACCACAACCGCGTGGCCATCATGGGCAGCGATTTTGGCGGCTACCTGGCGGTGGCGGGGGCGGCTTTCGAGCCGGGCCTGTACAAGTGCGCCATTTCGGTGTCCGCCCTCTACGACTGGGGCAACTACATCCGCCAGGGCAAATACCGTCAGTTCAGCGACTCCCTCTACTCCCGGTACCTCTACGAGCTGGGCGACCCGAAGACGAATTCAGCAAAATACGACGAGATGTCGCCGCTGCCCCACGCGGCGCAAGTCCACTCCTCGCTCCTCATCGCCTGGGGCGAGTTCGACGAGCCGGAGGTGATCGGCCAATCTAAGGAAATGGCCTCGGCAGCTGGGAAAAACAACGTGCCGGTGGAGACCATGTCTTTCCTGAACGAGTCGTACGGTGTGCACCGCCTCGGCCACAGGATCGAACTCTACCAGCACATCGAGGCCTTTCTCTCGAAGAATCTCTAGGACCCGGCGGGTCCGGCGACTGCCCACGGCGGCTACGACTGGGCCTTTATGGATGCGTGATGCCGGGCGTGGTTAGCGGTGCCCGGCATGGATTTGTCGGCGATCATGCCGCGGCCCGGGGCCTCGTTGATCGAGGCGGCTTGCCGCGTCGCCTCGTGCGGCATGAGCGGCTCCACGCCGGTGACCGGGGATTTTGGGCCCTCTGGCCGGCTCTTGATCTTTGGATGCATTGATTGATCGCCGGTGGCCCGGCGGGGAGGACCTACATGTCGAACACTTTCTTGATCTCTCCGACCTTCTTCTGGACGGTGCCATCGACTTGTTCACCCTGGCCTCGCGCCTCCATGTTGCGGTTACCGAGCACCTTTCCGGTATCTTCCTTGACCTTGCCTACAAGAGTTTTGACGGAGCCTTCGACTTCATCCCGGCCGCCCGATTTCACCTTGGTTGGTTGATAGTTTAGCATAATCCGGCAGACTAACCGAAGACGGCCCCGGGCTCCATGGGGTGTAACCCGCAGCCCGGCTGGTTTGACATTCCTAGGGTGTACGGTACCCCGGTCCGATGGGACCTAGCCTTCGCCCCGTGCTGGCCTCCTTGTTTGCTGCGGCTACCGCCTGCTTGGCGGATGTGCCGGCTCACTACGGCGGCACGCCATTCCATGATTCGCGCTATGCCGGGGGCCCGCAGAAGATACCCGGCCGGGTCATGTGCGCCTATTACGACATGGGCGGCGAAGGGATTGCCTACCACGACACCGACACCGAGAACCACGGAAGCGGCCATCTCAATCCCCTGGACGGCACGTATCTGAACGAATTCCGCAAGGACGAGGGGGTGGACACCTCCTACACGAAGTACCGGGAGAACATTGACAAGAATCCCTTCAACCGTGTGCAGCCTCCGGACGGTCTTCTCTACGTCGGCTGGACCGAGCCCGGCGAATGGTTCAACCTGACGGTCGACGTCGCGGATGCAGGAACCTACGTCTTCGAGATTCTCTATACCTCGAATCGCGGCGCGACGCTTGCGCTGGACTTGAATTTCCGGTCCCTCGCGCCCGACGTCCCGTTAGCATCCACGTTCGACCCCGCTGAGACGGTTCTCTGGCGCAATTGGCACCATTGGAATCTATCGAAGGCTACGGAGGTCGTGCTCCCGGCCGGCAGGAGCGTCCTGACCGTGCACATCGTGGAGAAGGGGAATGTGAACCTCGCCTATTTCGACTTTCGGAAGAAGTAGGGCGCTTAGGGAGGGGAGGCGCGAAAGGTGCCGAGGCGAGAGATTCGAGCGTTCGCTTTCCCGCCGGGCGCCGGCGTTGTGAGGACCTCAGCGGGCTCCTGGTATCGATTGCCGGTGTCCCGTGATCGTCCCTGCGGGTCCCAAGGAATGGAGGGCAGACCTTAACCGTCGGCCTATCGTCTGTAGCGTGTCATCGGGCATCGCGTAATCCGTCTCGGGATGAACGGGTCCCGGAAGCCGTGTGTCCCGATGAACCGTTACTTGACTAACACGGCCACGGACTGCCCCAGATTCCCCTTGCCACGCATCACCCGCCCATCGTGCCAGGTCAGATCCTCATCAATTTCAATATGGGGTTTGTCCCCGTCATGAATCTGTTCAACGACCATGCCAAGGTGATGAGCCCATGCGGCAATCCCATCCCGGCTGATGAATTGATTTAAGTGGTCGCCGGGAGCCCCCTGGTTCACCGAAAGGTCAAACACCGCCCAATGGGAATAAATGTAGAACTCCAAGAACGAGAACACAATCCGCCCGCCGGGCTTTAACACGCGACGTGCTTCGCGAAGGTAACGAAAGGAATCTTCGTGGGTCAAATGCGTGAGCACGGAAAAGAAGCACACGAAGTCCGCGCAGCCGTCAGCACAGGGAATGCCGACGCCGTCTGTCAGTACAAACTTCCAATCCGGCCGCCCGCTTAGCTTTTCCGCGTGGTCGAGCAATTCTCGGACGATGTCGGTCCCGATATATCGGAGTCCTGGGATCTTGCTTAGATGGAATGCCAATCGACCGCTGCCGCAGCCGACGTCGACGACCAGCTGCTCCGGCTTCAGGTCCAAGCCGGTTAACAGGGCATATTCGAGCTTCCCAACCGTCACAAAATCGCCGCCGACAGCCGCTTCAAGGGCGGCGTCACCCTTGATGGCGTCGCGGAGACGTCCAACGAGCATCGGGTAGCTCTTGAGCGGATCAGTTTCTATCATGTGCTTTTCCCGGGACGTTCACGCTAGCCTCTCGAATGGGACGAATATGTTCTTGGTCGCCGGGCTCCGAGTGTGGGCCCGAGTTGTTGGGATCTAATTGTGAGTCAACACGTGGTAACGGTCCCAATGCAACGACAACCGACGGGCGATTGGCGTCTCGTTTGGACGGTGAGAGGCGAGGAAAGACGGGCCCGGTGACAGGTCCCCGACCCAGACCCGCTCGAATACCCCAAGGCTCAGTTCCTTAGGGGGTAATCCCCAATCCCGATCACTCTCAGGATTCACCCTTACCGGTCCTCAATCAAAGTGGCGGAGAGGGAGGGATTCGAACCCTAAACAGTCGTTTTCCTCGGAAGTCGGTCGGCGATGTGTTTTTCCCTCGTAAACGGCGATTGTCATCGGTTTACGGGATTTCTGCCCGACCGTTGTTTTATGCATTGAAATGAAAGGAACGGCATCAAATGACGCATATCTGGCAAGAGTGTGGCAAGAGTGAAGTGATC
>Ga0302320_10005419_pt1 | contig 28649 bp, 16 predicted proteins | sample Bog_T0_3_FD_202130 | JGI IMG/M metagenome (GOLD analysis project Ga0302320, IMG submission 202130) | Peat permafrost microbial communities from Stordalen Mire near Abisko, Sweden - Bog_T0_3 | ecosystem: Environmental > Terrestrial > Soil > Wetlands > Peat | place: Sweden: Abisko, Stordalen Mire...
CACTTCGCGGGCCAGTTCCTCCAGCAACTGCATCCGCAAGGGTGGATAGCTCTGAAACGCCTGACTCAGAGCGTCCATCGGCAACAGCAACACCGATCCGGCCGTCTGCGCGCTCAACGTATAGGTATGCCGGCCGTCCCCCAGGGCGGCTGCCAGCTCCACCAGGTCTCCGGCGCGGGCTGGCCCCAGCGTCACCCGCGTCTCCATCCGCTCGGTCCTGCGCTGAAATTGCCCCGACACCACCACATAGAGACCATGGCACATCGCGGATTGACGAAACACAACCTCCCCAGCATCGAAATCGATGCTCCTGGCCGAGCCGTTCAAAAGATGCCCGGTCTCTGGCGGGCAGTCGAGCAGCTCTGCCAGAGGATGCGCTTGGACGGCATCCAGTCGCCCGGATCTTGCCTCAGGTTGCATGTCTGGATCTCCCTCTGCTTTCGCCCGGGTTGCTGCCCTGCGGTGGGGGGCGCCTGCCTTCCGCCTGCCGGCCGATTCCGGGCGAACCCCTTTGGTCATGCGAGTTTGCGACGGTTCGGTTTTCATCATTGCAAATCGCTCCAAATGCATCTGCTCCGGAACCCTCCGGACCCATGAGACGAGAGGTCGGCAATTCTCCTAATCCCTGTCCATCGCGCGCGCCGGGCGAACCCTCGCCGCCTGCGCAACCGCCGAGCTATCGGGCCTCAGCGGAGGCAAAGGCCTCGGGCTGGCGTCCGGCCGGCGCCGGCTGCGGAGGTACGCAAAGCACGGGAACGCGCGAGCGGGCCAGCAAGGCAAATGCTGTGCCATGCGGGCCCGGCGTTTCACTGGAGCGCTTGACTCCGGCCACCAGGATGCAGGGATGGTGCTGCCGGATGGCCTCGGCTACTGCGTCGGCCGGAGTGCCGTCCTTCACAATGCAACGCACCGGGAACTGCCCGCTCGGCTTGATGCCGAACTCCTCCAGCGTCGTTGCGCTGGGGTTCAAAAAGGCCACCGTCTCGGCCGCTGAGCGTGCATGGAGCACCAGCAGGGTGCGATGAAAGGTCTGCGCCAGCGAGTAGGCCGTGGCCACCGCTTCCGATGTTGCCTGGTTGCGCTCCAGAGCCAGCAGCACCGGCCCGCCCGGAGTGGGACGGAATTCCCCGGCATTCCAATCCGCGGCCACCGCCAGCACCGGGCACGGCGCCAGACGCACCAGTTGCTCGGCAACGGCGCCCACAATCACCGGCCCGGCGCCTTCCATCCCCTTGGTGCCGACCACGATCAGCCCCGCCTGGTATTGCCGCGCCACATCCACCAGCATTTGCGCCACCGCCCCCTGGCGAATCTCCGAATGGCTATGGATACCCTCCTGGAGCAAGTCGCCCGCCATCCTGTCCAGCACCGCGCGGGCCTGCTCGGGCAAGCTCTTCAGCACCCGTCCCGGAACCGCTTCCACCGCGGCATAATCCATCGGATCCAGCCCATGCGCCAGCACGATCCGCGCACCATAGGCTGCGGCCAGCTTGCGCGCATACTCCAGCGCCGCCTCCGACCGCCCGTCCAGGTCCGTAGCCACGACAATCGTCTTCAAACCGTCGGCAAAGCTCATGGACGCCTCCTGGCGCCGATCGGCGCCTTTGCGATTCTGCCTATTGGTTAACGAGTCTGCGCCCCCGGTCAAGTGCAAGGCAGTGACCCCATTCACCCCCCCCTGTGACTCGTGTCACAAAATAAAGGATTAAGACGGACCAAATACCGTCCGGCCCACTCCCCAGGCTGGCCGCCGTCTGGAAACTGCTATACATCGACGGGCCAAATACGGTAGCCTTCTCCGCGTCATGAGACACACATCGAAGCCTTCTACTCAATCGATTTTTCCTTTTGGCGCAGCCTTACTGGCGCCCGCCCTGCTGGGTTGTGCGCTCGCCGCCGCGGTTTCCGCCCTGGCGCAAGGGCCGGCCCCGGACTCACCCGACATCGAGGCCAAAGCCCACGCCCTGGTGGCCAAACTCACCCTGGAACAAAAAATCGATCTGCTGGGCGGCGTCGATGGTATGTACACCCATGCCCTGCCGGCCATCGATCTGCCCCGCTTCAAGATGTCCGATGCCTCGGTCGGCGTCCGCACCTGGGGACCCACCACCGCCTACGCGGGCGGCGTCGCCCTGGCCGCCACCTGGGACACGGAGTTCGCCCGCAAGCTGGGCGAGAGCCTGGGCAAGGATGCCCGAGCCCGCAGTGTCCACTTCCTGCTCGGCCCAGGGGTCAACATCGCCCGCTCGCCCATCGCCGGCCGCAACTTCGAATACCTCTCCGAGGATCCCTTCCTCAACGCCAGCCTGGTGGTTCCTTACATTCAGGGGGTGCAGTCCCAGGGCGTCATCGCCACCGTCAAGCACTATGCCGTGAACAACCAGGAGTACAACCGCCACAACGTCAGCTCCGACATCGACGAGCGCACCCTGCGCGAGATCTACCTGCCGGCCTTTGAAGCCGCCGTCACCCAGGGCCACGTCGACGCGGTCATGAACTCCTACAACCTGGTCAACGGCGTCCACGCCACCCAGAACGAGTTCCTCAACCTGAAAGTGCTCAAGGGCGAATGGGCCTTCCAGGGCATTCTCATGTCGGACTGGGATGCGACCTACGACTCGGTGGGCGCGGCCAACAACGGCCTGGATCTGGAAATGCCCTCGCCGCGCTTCATGAACCCCAAGGCCCTGCTGGCCGCGGTCAAGGATGGCTCAGTGAAGGAGTCCACCCTCGACGACAAGGTGCTGCGCCTGTTCCGCACCGTGCTCCGCTACGGCTTCCTCGACCGCCCCCAATTCGATTCGTCCAGCTCCACCTACTCGGTGGCCGACCGCGCCGTCGCCCTGCAGGGCGCGAGAGAAAGCATCACCCTGCTGAAGAACGAGGGCTCCTTTCTGCCGCTTGACCCGAACAAGGTCAAGACCATCGCCGTCATCGGTCCCGACGCCTGGCCTGCGGTCCCCGGCGGCGGCGGTTCTTCCGAGGCCCAGGCTTTCGAGCCGGTTTCCATCCTCACCGGCATCGCCAACCAGGCCGGCCCCCAGGTGCGCGTCCTCTATAGCCGCGGCCTGCCGGAGATGAACGAGGTCTTCGGGCAAACCCGCTGGGAGGGCGGCGTCAAAGTGGCCACTTTCCCCAGCAGGAACTTCACCGGCACGCCGGAAACGGCCAGTACCTCCAGCATTGCCGACTACAAGAACGAGTGGTGGGGACCCGAAGACAAAACTCCGCGCAGCATCCGTTACACCACCGCCTTCAAAGCCGCCAGAGAGGGCAAATACCTGGTTCTGGCCGCGGTTTCCGGAAGCGACGACGTCAAGGTGCTCATCGACGGCAAGCCGCTGCTCTCTCCTCCCCACGTCGAGGGTCAGGCTCCGCAATTCTGGACCCTCGATCTGAGCGCGGGCCAGACCATCAACGTCGTTGCCGAATACCTGCCCGGCTTCGTCGGCGTTCGCCTCGGCCTCGGAATCGCCTATCAGCCGGACCTGATCTCCGAAGATGTGCGGAAATTTGCCGCCGCCGCGGATGTAACCGTGGTGGCCGTTGGCTTCAGCACCACCACCGAGAGCGAGGGCCTCGACCGCTCCTTCGAGCTGCCCTGGGGCCAGGATGCGCTGATCGAGGCCGTGGCCGCCGCCAATCCGCACACTGTCGTCACTCTCACTGCGGGCGGCGGCACGGATACCCGGCGCTGGCTCAGCAAGGTTCCCGCGCTGGTTGACAACTACTATCCGGGGCAGGAAGGTGGCACGGCCATTGCCGAGGTTCTCTTCGGCAAACACAACCCGGAGGGCAAGCTGCCGGTCAGCTTCGACCGCCGTTGGGACGAAAGCCCCTCGGCACAGTACTACTACCCCATCCCCGGCGCCGACACCGCGCTGCACGTCACCGAGACCGACGGCAGGAAAGTCGAGTACGTGATCCCCCACGTGAAGTACGAGGACCGGCTGATGGTGGGCTACCGCTACTGGACCACCACCGGTAAGCACCCGCTGTTCCCCTTCGGCTTCGGGCTGAGTTACACCACCTTCAGCTTCTCCAGGCTCCAGGTGCCCGCAACCGCCGCCTCCGGCTCCGCAGTCCCGGTCAGCTTCGACATCACCAATACCGGCAGCGTGGCCGGCGCGGAAGTGACCCAGCTCTACGTCTCCGATCCCTCGGCCAAAGCCAAACGGCCCGAACGCGAGCTGAAGGGCTTTGAGAAGGTGCGCCTGGCGCCCGGCGAAACAAAACACGTCACCCTCAACCTCGACGCCCGCGCCTTCAGCTACTGGGACGAAGCGGCCCACAAGTGGACCATCGACCCAGGCAAGTTCGTGGTCCGCGTCGGCGACTCCAGCGAAAACACGCCGCTGACCGCGGACCTGACCATCAACTGACCCTTCCCGCAATGGACAAGAACCGGCCTGCCGCTCGATTGCGGCAGGCCGGTTTTCGCTTGCGGCTGATTCCCTGGCGAATTGCGACCGGAGGAGGCATTCGTTTTTCCGGGCTCGGGCAGGATGGCCAGCCATCCGGAAGCTGGATCGCCGGATCGATTGAGATATCCCCGTCACTTCCCCGCCGGCTCGGGCAGTCCAGCCTCGGCCGCCGTGGGCAGCGTGTGCGTTTCCCGCCATTGGCGCTCCACCTGCATCCAATGTTCGCTGCGCCCGGCCCACAGATCGGCGGCGCGGTCGTAGCGGACCAGATCGTTCTGAAGCCAATAAGGGCGGTTGTCGCGCAGCCAGGCCTGGCGGAACAGGTCGCCGAGCAGCAGATAGCCGTCGTGAATATCGTTGAAGCGCCCCTCGTTGGAGCTGATCGCGCGCAGCTTCAGGCTCACCTCGTTCCACCGGGTCTGGTCGGCCAACAGGGCCTGGGCCTCGCCGTAAGCCGCGACGCTCTCCTCGGCAGCCTGAAACTTGAGACCCACGAAATCGACGCGGCGTGCGCCCAGTTCGAGCGCGTCCAGGGCTTCCTGATTTTCGAGTTTGCCCGCCGCCCTGGCCTCCGCCACCAGCGTAATGGCCTTCTCGGCATGAAGGCGCAGTTCGCCCAGCGACGGCCGCAATTTTTTGGCCACGCGCTGCCCATCCGGCGAGAAGGGATCGACCCAGAAGTATGCATCCTGGGCGTCGCGCAGGCCGGCTCGCTTGAATACATTCTGCGCGGCCATCAATTCCCGCTGGGCCTGGCTGATTTTGCCCGTCGAGTCGCCGTGAAACGCCTGGCCAAAAGACGCAACGAAGTTGTCCTCGGAGATTTCGCCCGGCTGCCAGCTTGCGGCCGCGCCAAACAGCACCCCAAACCAGTTCTCGTCGAAGATGCCCTCGCCGTCGTCGTTCCACACCGTGTTCAACATGCCCGTCGAGCCCAGCTTCTGCCCGTCGCGGACAAAGGCGCGGATGTTGCCCATGGCCTCGTTGTTGTTGGGATAGATGCGGTTCCAGTTGTTCACCCCGGGAGCCACCCAGGTTTCCAGGCCCGCGTTGGTAAAGGGCACAATCAGCGCCGTGAAGTCCGGCTTCGCGTCGTACTCCCAGGGCACGGCGATCATGTCCTTGGGCAGCGTGCCCACCAGCTCCGGTGAGTTCACGGCCACGTCGCCCCAAAACAGCAGCCGCTTGTGGTTGGGCTCGAGCGTCGAGTGAATCTGCTTCAGGTAGTCCAGATAAACCGCGCCCAGCCCCTGCTGCTTGACCGCATCCCGCGTCCTGCCCAGACCCAATTCGAAGGTCTCATCCGCGCCGATGTGGGCGTAGGGGCCAGTAAAGACCTGTGCCAGTTCGCTGAACCAGCCAGCGATCAGCGGCAGTGAGGCGGCATCGCCAGGAGCCAGCACCGCGCCGTGCGCAGTCTCGCCCAGATCCGAAAACTGCTCGAACTTGAGCAGGTTGTGCAAGTGGCCGAAGGACTCCTGCTCCGGGATCACCGTGATGTGGAATTTCGCCGCGTAAGCCACCAGTTCGCGCGCCTCATCCGGGGTCATCGCGCCGCCCGGAAAGGCCGCGACGGGCGAGGACGAGTAAGCGAAGGTGTGCTCGAAGTAGGGCGAGAAGATGTTGAGCTTGTAGGCGGCCAGGGTGCGAATTTCCCGCTTCAGAAAGTCCATGCTCGGCAAGGGGCCGCGCGACCAGTCGTCAGAGAGACCGCGATGCGCCATGGCCGGCCAGTCGCGCAGGGTGGGCACCAGCAGAACAGTGTCTTTGCCACTGCCGCGAACCAACTGCTTCACGGTCTGAAGACCGTAAAAGAGACCGGCGGAAGTTTCAGCGATGACGGCCAACTGTTGCGGGCCGTCGGGAACGATCGCGTACCCCTCATCGTGCATGGCCGGATCGAGCTGGAGGTGGTACCGTGCAAGCAAGGCCTTCGCTTGACGGGAATTGGTCGCCACAACCCGGATTGTGGGTTGCGGGTTCTCTCCGCTTCTCACCTGATCAAAATGGAGGGCAAGCACAAGCGGCAAGCCCTCGGCCTTGCCAGCCGGCAGCAGGTCCGGATCAATGAAGTCCAACCCGGCCTTGGCTTGGCCGCGGGACGGCATGGTGAACACATTCGGCCCGGCGACGCCAAGGTGCACTACCTCAACTGCGGTGCACTCTCGCGGGGCGGGCACCAGCTTCAGGTCCGAACAAGCAAAGAGCGCTGCCGTGGGCACTTGTGTCAGCGCCCTAACTGCGGCGGATAACAGAATCAAGGAAACCAAAGAAGAACGGAGACGCATAAGCCCCTTCCTCACTCATTCCAATTAGGATGAAAGGCTAACGCATCTGCGCCTTGTGTGTACACCGGACGAGTACGGGTTGTATGCACAACTTGCAATACCAAATTAAAGAGCCTGTCCCGACCCCTTTCCAGGTCGAAACAGGCTCATGAGAGATGGCGGCTTTTCGTTTGAAGCCGGCTCCTTTACCTCAAGCTTTTCAGCGCCGGGTAGAGCCTGCGCCACTTCGCATAGCCAAGCTTGTAGGCCACCTGATCGGCGGGGTCGGCCTCGATGCGCTGCGCCACCTCGATGGCCTGGGTGCAGGCTCGGTCCAGGTTGGCCCAGTGACCCGCGCCGACGCCGGCCAGCAACGCGGCGCCGAAGGCGCCGCCCTCTTCCGCAGTGAGAATCTCCACCGCCTGGCCATAAATGCCGGCCTGAATCTCGCGCCACAGCGGCCCCTTGGCTCCGCCTCCGCCCAGGCGAATCGCCGTCACCGGAATTCCCAGCTCGGCGAAAAGCGTGAAGGTGTCTTCGAGCGAGTAGGCCACGCCTTCCAGCACCGCGCGGACAAAGTGAGCCGCCGTGTGGGAGCTCGAAATGCCCGCAAATGCGGCCCGCACCTCCGGATCCAGATGCGGCGTGCGCTCGCCCAGCAGGTAGGGCGCCCATTCCAGGCCCTCGCTCCCGGCCGGGATCTTGGCCGCTGTCGCCGTGAGGCTGTCGTAATCCTGCCCAGCAAAAAACGTCTCCTTGAGCCAGCGGAAGCTCAAGCCCGCCGACTGGGTCACGCCCATCACGTGCCACAGGCCGGGAACGGCGTGGCAGAAGGTGTGCAGACGGCCCTTGGGGTCCTTGGTGGGAGCGGCCGTGGCCGCAAAAACCACACCTGAAGTCCCGATCGTCGCCGACACCGATCCCGGCTGCAGGATGCCCATGCCCACCGCGCCCGCGCCCTGGTCGCCCGCTCCGGCAACCACAGGAGTTCCGGCGGGCAATCCGGTCAGCCCGGCGGCGCTCTCGCTGATGCGCGCGCAAACTTCGGGCGATTCATACACCTGGGGCAGCCAGCTCTCGGGAATTCCCGCTGCCTCGGCCACTTCCCTCGACCAGCGGCGATGCGTCACGTCCAGCAGCAGCGTCCCCGACGCCTCCTGCACGTCGATCGCATACTCGCCCGTCAGCCGGTAGCGCACATAGTCCTTGGGGCACAGGATGTGGCGGGTTCTGCCGAAGATCTCCGGCTGGTGCTGCTTCACCCAGAGCAGTTTGGTCAGCGTGAAGTTGGGCAGCGCCGGGTTGCAGGTCAGCTCGATCAGCCGCTCATAACCAATGGTCTCGGTGAGCCAGTCGCACTGCGGCTGGGTGCGCGTGTCGCACCAGATCAGCGAGGGGCGCAGCACCTGGCCGTCTTCGTCCAGCAGAACCGCGCCGTGCATCTGGCCGGTCAGCCCAATGGCCGCAATCGGTTCATGCGGCTCAGGCGCCGCGGCCAGCGCGCCCTGAATGGCTTCCTGCGCCGCGCGCCACCAGTCTTCCGGGTCCTGCTCGGCCCATCCCGGGTGGTCGGTGCGGAAGGGTGCATGTTCACTCGATGCCCCGGCAATCAGTTTTCCCTTGGCATCCAGCACCACAGCGCGCGTACCGCCCGTTCCAACATCCATTCCCAGAAACCACATACGCATTCTCCCCGTTGTAAATCGGTTTTCCCAGCGCTCGAAGCATAGCAGCACGAGCCCGCCGAGGGAAAGCGGGAAGAATCGGGCCGGAAAAGAGCGCCAAATACAAGGGACGCGGTTTCACAATGCAATACCAGGCGGCATACTGTGACCACCCGCACACGCGCCGGCCTGCCGCGGGGCGAGAATAAATGGGTAAGGCCTGCCAGCCATCCGCTGTGCGGGCCGGGAGAAAAAATTCTGATGAGCGATCTTGCACCCCTGGCTGAGGCCGTCGTCGTTGATCCCCTGGTTGGCCATCCGGCCGATTACCATGTCTTTCACAAGTTCCTGGATCGCTGCAAGGCGCTGCCCGCAATCACCACCGCGGTCGTCTGGCCCCTGTCCGACGTGGCTCTGAGGGGAACCGTCGAGGCCGCGGTCGAAGGCCTCATCGAGCCCACCCTGATCGGCGACGAAGCGGAAATCAAGGCCCTGGCCGCCAAGATCGGTGTGGATATCAGCGGCTATCCCATCCAGCAGGCCGACTCGGAACGCCAGGCGGCCGAAGCCGGCTGCATCATGTGCCGCACCGGCAAGGCGCAGGCCATGATGAAGGGCAGCCTGCACACCGATGTGCTGATGAGCGCGGCCATGCAGAAGGAAACCGGTCTGCGCGCCTCCTCGCGCCGCATCACCCATGTTTTCGTAATGGACACGCCGGCCTATGCGCGCACCCTGCTGATCACCGACGCGGCCATCAACATCGAGCCGGAGCTCGAAGACAAGATCCACATCGTGCAGAACGCCATCGACCTGGCCCATGCGCTGGGCATCCCCGAGCCCAAGGTCGCCATGTTGTCGGCCGTCGAGACGGTGAACCCCAAGATCAAGTCCACGCTGGACGCGGCGGCCCTGTGCAAGATGGCCGACCGCGGGCAGATCACTGGCGGCATTCTCGATGGTCCCCTGGCCTTCGATACCGCGGTCAGCGCCAAGGCCGCCTCCATCAAGGGTCTGGTTTCGCCGGTCGCCGGAAAGGCCGACATCCTGGTGGTGCCGGATCTCGAAAGCGGCAACATGCTGGCCAAGCAGCTTGAGTACCTGGGCGGCGCCCAGTTGGCCGGCATCGTGCTCGGAGCGCGGGTCCCGGCCATCCTCACCAGCCGGGCCGATTCGGCCGAAACGCGGCTCACCAGTTGCGCCGTCGCCGTCCTGCTCCACTATGCCAGCCATCCGTTGGAAAAGGCCTAGCCTTTCAGCCTATCGAGACACAAAGGGGCGTCCTTCCTGGCCAGGAAGGACGCCCCTTTCTTTTCCCTCTGCCGCGAGGCTGCGGGGAACCCTTGGGCCCCCGCAGGCATCCAAGTCCTTGCGCGGGGAACAGCCGCGGACGCTCCATTCCGGACGTCCAGATGGCCCTCCCCGGCAAAGGAGTTTCCCCATGCCTGATCACACCCACGAAAAAGAGTCGCAAGCAGCCAGGCTGCTGGTTCCAGACGGTTTCTCCCCCGAAGAAGTGAAGAACCTTTCCAGCGTGCTCAACGCCCTGCTAGCCGACACTTTCGCTCTTTACCTCAAAACCAAGAACTTCCACTGGCATATGAGCGGCCAGCATTTCCGCGATTATCACCTGCTGCTGGACGAGCATGCCACGCAAATTTTCGCCATCACCGACGCCATCGCCGAACGGGTACGCAAGGTGGGCGGCACAACCATCCACTCCATCGGGCACGTCGCCCGGCTGCAGAGAATTCACGACAACGACCAGGAGTTTGTGGGTCCAACCGAAATGCTGAAGGAACTCCACGCCGACAACAAATCCCTGGTGGAGAGCCTGCGCGGGGCCCACGTGGTGGCCAGCAAGGCCAACGACTACGCCACCACCAGCCTGCTCGAGGTGTGGATCGACGAGGCCGAGCGGCGGGCGTGGTTCCTGTTCGAATCCACGCGGTAAGACGCATTGAAAGAACGCTGAGAAGCTTGGGGCCGGTCCGTCAGGTCGGCCCCGGCCCGCCAGAAGAGCCAGCCGGTGATCGCCGAGGGCGTGGAAACAGAACTGCAGCGGGGATCGTCGGCCCTGATGAGAGCATTTTTGCATTTGCTATCGACTTCCGTGCCCCATCCATTTCCGCGTCTTTTGCGGAAATGGGTGGGATACCAATGAGATTCAGGTCTACACCATTCCGGGAAATGCTTTAGCTGCCACTTCTTTCAGTGCTTTCTGTTCTGCCGGCCGCCCCTCAAACAGTTCAAAGCATTCCTCAATGGTTTCAACGAGAAAGCAGCCTTGTGCGCGCCCTATACGAGCCCAGGTTGCAAATAGATGCACATTGGCGCGGAAGCGCCTACAATACATTCACCTTTCTTTAAAATGTGATTCCTCGCACGAGGTAGAGTGTGAATTGGCCCCGCGATCCCATCGAGCTTTCCGTCATCGTTGAGGCCGTAGAGCAGTCGGCGGACGCCATCGTCATCACCAACCCCGGCGGAACAATCCAGTTTGTGAACCCGGCATTCACCGTTTTGACGGGATACTCCCCCCTCGAAGCAGTGGGGCAGAACCTTCGCATGATCAAGTCCGGGCGTCAGCCTCTGGAGTTCTACCAGCAGTTATGGCGGACCATCCAGTCCGGGCAGATATGGCAAGGCGAGCTCATCAACCGGCGCAAAAACGGCGCTCTTTACAACGAGGAGATGCGCATCGCTCCCATCCGGGGCCGAAAGGGCGCAATCTCCGGCTTCATGGCCATCAAACGGGACGTGACAGAGAGGCTCGCGGCCGGGACATCCCGCCGTTTTCTGGCTTCCATCGTCGAAAGCTCCCTGGACGGCATCATCGCCTACACTCCCGCGGGAATCATCCTGACCTGGAACCACGGAGCCGAGACCATCTTCGGCTACTCGGCTGGCGAAGTCATCGGCCATCCCATTTCCATGTTGGGCACACCGGAACAGAGATCCGGCCTGATCCAATACACCGAATGTCTCTTGCAAGGCCACACCTGCCCCACCATGGAGGGTATGGGCCTGCGCAAGGACGGGCAGAGAATTCATCTCTCGTTGACCCTGTGGCCGGTTCGAAACTCCCTGGGTGAAATCATCGCCATCTCGGTGATCGCCCGCGATCAATCGGAGCGATTCGAGGCCGACAAAACCCGCGCCCTGCTGGCCTCGATTGTGGAGTCCTCCGAGGATGCGATCTACTCGGTTGACCTGGACGGGACCATTCTCAGTTGGAACCGGCAAGCCGGGAGGTTGAATGGCTACACCGCCGAGGAGGCGGTGGGGACGAACATCGCGATGCTGGTTCGACCCGAAAGACAGGAGCGCCTGCAATCGGCTCTCGAACTGGTTCGACGGGGCGCCTCGATCCCCCCGTTTGAAGCCGTCAACCTGCGCAAGGACGGCAGCCTGTCCGAGGTTTCTATCAGCATCTCCTGCATTCGGGATCGAAATGGCAAGGTCACCGGCTCCTCCGCCATCACCCGCGACATCGGCATGGCCAGGCAGGCCGCGACATTGCTGCAAGAAAGTGAAGAGCGCTATCGCGCCACCTTCGAACAGGCTCCCGCGGGCATCCTCCATACCTCCCTGGATGGCAAGCTGCTGCGCTGCAACGCCCGCTTCGCCGAAATGCTCGGCTACTCCGTGGCGGAGTTGCGTGGAATGACCGTCGAACAGATCACGGCGCCGGAGGATCTCGCGGCGAGCCTTGCAGTGATCCACCGGCTGGCGGCCGGCGAAGCCGAAGCTTCCAGTTGGGAGAAGCGCTACCTGCGAAAGAATGGGGGCCTTACCTGGGCCAGGCTCACCGCTTCGGTGCAGCGTGACGGCGCCGGAAGCCCGCTCCACATCATCTCTTTCATCGAAGACATCAATGACCGCAAGGCTGCCGAGCAGCGCCTGGCCGCAACCCAGCTGGAGTTGCGCACCAGCGAAGAGCGTTACCGCGCCGCCTTCCAGACCAGCCTCGACGCGGTCAGCATCACCCGCCTTTGCGATGGAAGGTTTATCGACGCAAATCAGGCCTGCCTGGATATCATGGGCTTCGCGCGCGACGAACTCATCGGCAAAACCTCGCTGGAACTCAACGTCTGGGTAGACCCCGGGGATCGAGAGAAACTGGTTGAGACCTTGCGCCTGAACTCACCGCGCAGAAACTTCGAGAGCCAGATTCGCACCCGGAGCGGAAAAATCATATGGACCATGGTTTCGGCGGCGCTGATTGAGGTCGGCGGCGTCCCCTGTATCTACATTGCCACCCGGGATACCTCCAGGGACAAGGCTTCCGCGAAGCGCCTGGCCGCGACGCAGGAAGCGCTGCGGGTCAGCGAACAGCGCTACCGCACCACCTTCCAGATGAGCATTGATTCGATGGCCATCAACCGCCTCGACAATGGAATGTATGTCGAGGTCAATCCGGCGTTTCTTGAAATCCTGGGTTACCAGCGCAGAGATGTTCTGGGCCGAACCTCCGTGCAGCTCGGCATCTGGGCAGACCCCGAGGATCGCTTGAGGCTGATCGAAGAATTGCGGAACAACTCGCTCTGCCGCAACCTTGAAGCCCGGTTCCGCAAGAAGAACGGGGACTTCGTGTGGGGGTTGATGTCGGCTTCCATGATCGATCTGGACGGCGTACCCTGCGTGCTTTCGCTGGCGCGCGACATCTCCGGCTCCAAGGCGGCGGCGGACCAGATCAGGAAGCTGGCATTCTATGACACTCTCACCGGTCTCCCCAACCGGCAGCTTCTGCTGGACCGGCTGCGCCTGACCCTGGCCGCCAGCTCCCGGACCACCCGCAAGCGGGCGCTGCTGTTTGTCGATTTCGACAACTTCAAGATCGTCAACGATACCCTGGGGCACCAGATTGGCGATCTGCTGCTGCAGGAAGCGGCTCGCCGGCTCACCGCCTGCGTACGCGCGGCCGATACCGTGGCGCGGCTCGGCGGAGACGAGTTTGTCGTCATGCTGGATGGACTGGGCGAAGCGGAAGAAGAGGCTGCGGCCCAGACCAGAACCGTCGCGGAAAAAATCCTTGCCGCCCTCAGCCAGCCCTATCGGCTCGATGGCCGCGATTGCCGCAGCGCCGCCAGCATCGGAATCACCCTCTTCGGGGATCGCTGGGAAAGCACCGACGAGATCCTCCAGCAGGCCGACATCGCCATGTATCAGGCCAAGGCCGCGGGACGCAACACCATGCGCTTTTTCGCCCCCGAACTGCAGGCCGCCGTCAATGCCCGCGCGGCCATGGAAGATGATCTTCGCCAGGGGTTGGAAAAAAACCAGTTCCAGCTCTGCTATCAGCCGCAAATGAATCGCGACCGGCGCACAGGCGCCGAGGCGCTGATTCGCTGGAAGCATCCCCGGGGCGGCGTGATGCTGCCGCGCGATTTCATCCCCCTGGCTGAAGAGACCGGGCTGATTCTGCCCATCGGCGATTGGGTTCTGAACACCGTCTGCGCGCAACTGGCCGCCTGGGCGCACCGCGAGGAAACAGCCCATCTGTCCCTCGCCGTCAATGTCAGCGCGCGCCAGTTCCACCAGCCGGAGTTCGTCGAACAGGTGCTTGAGGCGCTCCAGCGCTCCGGCGCGAAGGCCGAAAATCTGTGCCTGGAGCTGACCGAAAGCATGCTGGCAGACAATCTGGAAGACATCGTCGCCAGGATGACCGAGCTCAAACTCCATGGGGTCCGCTTCGCGCTGGACGACTTTGGCACCGGATACTCTTCCTTGTCCTACCTGAAAGTCCTGCCCCTGGACCAGGTCAAGATCGATACTTCATTTGTTCGGGACATTCTCACCGACGCCGGCAGCGCCGCGATTGCCGACGCCATCATTTCACTGGGCCGGGCATTGGGGCTGTCGGTGATGGCCGAGGGCGTGGAGACAAATGCGCAGCGGGATCTCCTCACATCCCTCGGCTGCCACTCGTTTCAGGGCAATCTCTTCGCCGCGCCGCTGGGGATTGAGGAGATGGAAGCGCTCTTTTCCAGTCGCAACTCGGCAATTGCCCTGCAGCGCCAATAAATCGGGGGGGTCTCCGGCGCCAGGCACGGGGCCTGGGTTTCCGAGGCCCTCCGGCCCAGCCGTTCACCATGGCCCTTGGTCCCTTGCTCCCGCTCAATCCATTGACATGCTCAACTGGTGGCGAACATCGGCGCCGCGAATCCAGAAGATCACGTCCGTGGCGATATTCGAGGCATGGTCGGCAATCCGCTCCAGGTTCTTCGACACCAGTATGCCGTTCATGGCCTGCTGAGTATAGCGCGGCTTCTCCTGGATGAGCTTCAGCAGGTCGTCGTTGGCGCGGCGGTTCATGCGGTCGATCTCGTCGTCCATCTCGCGAACCGATTCGGCCAGGCGGGCGTCGCCATCCAGCAGCGATTGCACCGCCGAACGGATCATGCGGCCGGAAAACTCGCCCATGGCTGCGAAATCCACCGGCAATTCCACCTCTTCGGCCTTCAGAATCTCTTTGGTGCGGCGGGCAACGCCCATCGACTGGTCGCCTATCCGCTCCAGGTCGCCGTTAATCTTGATCACCGCCAGGATGAAGCGTAGATCGATGGCCATGGGTTGCTCCTTGGCCAGAAGCTCATAGGCCATCTCGTCCAACTCCCGCTGCGCGGTGTTGATGGCCGTCTCATTCTGCTTGACGTACTTGCACAGGCCCTTGTCGCGCTGCAGGTAGGCGTCTACAGCAGACTCCACCGCCTGCTGCGACAGTGCAGCCATGGCCAGCAGCTTGTCCTTGAGTTCGGCCAGCTGTAGTTGAAAGTGAATGCGCGGCACGACGGTATTCTCCCCTTTAACGATTGTGCATCATGCAATGTTACCAGCAGACGAATTTCTAGGCGCGCACCAGAACCGTCACGCCCCGCGGGAACGCGGTACCGTTCCGGTCCCCATGCGGCACGCGCGGCAATGCACTACGCTAGCCCTATGGATGCAGCACGTTTTTCCGAACCCCCCATGCTCAGCGTGAACCCGGCCGAGTGCGAACCCCGCCAGATTTACAAGTTGATGACCGGCATCATCGTGCCCCGGCCGGTAGCCCTGGTTTCTACCATCAACTCGCATGGCGTGGCCAACCTGGCCCCCTTCAGCTTCTTCTCCGGCGTGGGCTCGGCGCCGCCCACGGTCCTCTTTTGCCCCGCTTTACGCCCCTCGGGCTCAGACCAGGCAGGCGAACGGAAAGACACCCTGCGCAATGTGGAGGAGACCGGCGAGTTTGTGATCAATGTGGTCCCTGAGGCTCTGGTAGCGGCCGCCAACGCAGCCGCTGCCGAGGTGGCGCCGGGGGTGGACGAGTTTCAACTGGCGGGACTCACCGCGATTCCCAGCCTGGCCGTCAAGCCGCCCAGAGTGGGCGAGTCGCCGGCGCAAATGGAGTGCCGCCTCATCCAGGTCATCTACACCGGCCACGCTCCGGCCAGCGGGGTCATCGTGCTCGGTGAAGTCATGCGCTTCCACCTGCGCGCGGATCTGGTGGAGGATTTCCGCGTCGACCCGGGCGGCTTGGACGCCGTGGGCCGCATGGCCGGCAACACCTGGGTTCGAACCCGGGACCGCATCGAGTTGGTCCGGCCCCGATAGAGCGCCCGGCTTCCCGCTTCAGGCCGCCTGCCTGGCAAGGCTTGAGCGGCGCGTGGAGACCCGTCACAACGGGCGAATTCCGGTCTGCGTCTCAGGCGGCAATAAGCCCGCTGCGCCAGTCGCCCCAGAGCCGGCATTCTCGGTGCGAGCTTCATTTCTTCTTCTTGTACTGCCCCCGCCACGAGGGCAGGATCTGCACTTCGTCGTACGGATCCCCGCGATCCCGGTGGGTGTTGGGCACTTTCTCCCAGCTATGTTCCTTGGGCATCGCCTCGGCCGGCGGCTTGGGAGGAAGAAACTCCGGCGGCGCGGTCACCAGCGTAGGCGAGGTGACATGCCCGTCAAATCGAGCCGGAGGAGTCGGAGTGGGCGCGTAAGGCCGGGCATAAATCGGCCGTTCGTCCGGTTCCCCCGCGGCCTGCGCGGATGCCGCCTCCTCCCTGATCTTTTCCTGGGCCTCTCGCGCCTGGTTTAGGTTCTTCAGGCCCAGCGAGAAGAGAAGATTTCTCAGGCCGTTCAGCCGCGAGGCCGCATCGTAGGGTTCGTCGTCCATCCCCGCCTGCTGAGGCGGTTCGGCGTCCGGCTCCAAGTCCACTACCCCGGCGGAAACGTGCTCCCAGGTCTGGGCCGGGAGGGGCGCAGCCGGCAGCGGCGGCGCTGCGGGCCCGGGCGGCGCGGCGGATCGCCGCGGCGCGCGCGCTTCCAAAAGCGGCAATGGAGCAAATGCTTGGCCCCTCTGAACCGTCGGCGGTTGAGCAGCAGCCACTGTTGCCGGAATCAAGGCGGGCTGCGGCGCGCGACCCGCCGGCGCCGCTGGAGCTGAAGCCAATGCCGGCGCTGAAACCGCCCCCGGAACCGAGGCCAACGGTGAAGCTGAAATCGATTCTGCTGAGGAGACAGGCCTGGGCGCGGAGACCGGCTCCGGCCAGCCAACCACCGCCTCGGGTGGCGCGGGCGCGGCGGCGCGAGGCTCGACGGGCCTGGGCGCCGGTTGGGAAAGCGGCCTTGAAGCCACTGCGGAAGCCGGAATCAGCACCGGCTCAACGGCCTCGTCGGCCCAGTCCGGCCGTTCGATCCGCGGCGGAATCGACTCCGGTTCCGGCCCTGCTGCGGGCAGTTCGGGAATCACCGGCGCGGGAGGCGGAATCACCGGCGCGACGGCAGACCTTTCAGGCGCTGGCTGGGGTTGAGCGACAGTTCTCTTCGACTCTCGTTCGATCTCCGCCGCAGGCGCGGCAGGCCGGCTTCTCTCCGTTCCTCGCGCCAGGGAACGGCTCTGGGCGCGCAGATGCTCCTCGACGGCCCGAACCGATAGTCGGAATGCAGGGTCGGCCTTTTCCAGTCCCACGCGATTCAGCACGAATCCCACCGCCGCCACATCGAGCCGCTGCAGGGTGTTGGCCACATCCCTCAGTTGCGCGCGGGTGGTTACGCCGGATTCCACCACGACGATGGCGGCATCGGCAAAGCGGGCCAAGTACTCAGTCTCCGCGGAAACCGCCAGCGGCGCCGTATCGGTGAGCACCAGCGTCTGCTCCCCGGTCTCCGTCTCCTCGGCCAACTGCCGCACCAAGGCGGTGGAGCGCCTGCCACGCTGGGTGGCGAGCCGATTGGATGCCTCGCTGGGGCCGGCTGCGGAGGCGCCGGGTTGCGACGGCCGCGTGCCGGAGGCATCCACCAGCACCGTGCCCTGCCCCATGGTCTCCAACATCGATCGAACCCGCGTGGCAACCGTGGTCACCCCGGCGCCTGGACCGGCCCCGGTAAAAATGCAACTCTTCAGGTTGCCCTGCTGGTAGGCATACTCAATGCCCGCCGAGAGGCGCAGCAGATGTTCCTCGGCCACCCCGTCCGAGACCTCCAGAAAGTCCGGCAGCACGGCCATCGGCGCAAAACCCAGCACCTGCTCGACATCCGAGGCAATGTACACCCTGGCGTCCGACTTGTGCGCGCCCACCGCGGCCACCCCGCCAAAAAACAGCCCGGCCAGTGCGATCAGCAGCGTGTTGCGCAGCGGGCCGGATTTGAATGGATGCAGCGGCGCCACGGCAGCGGCGCTCAGGTGCGCCGAGCCGGGCGCCTTCACTTCCAGCCCCAGATTGCGCCACTGGTCATCGACCGCGGAGTAGCGATTCTGCAGGCGGGTAATGTCGGTCGCCAGGTCGCTGGCGCGCTGCATCTTGAGGGTCGCCCCGCCGGCGGAAGCGGCCATCTGACCCAGTTGCGCATTCAGTTGCGACTCAACGCTCGAGGTCCGCGCCAGGTCATTCTGCAGCCGCTGCTGGGCGCGCACGATAGCCCTGGCGCGCAATTCCTTCATCATGTTCTCAAGCGAGCCGTCGATCTGCGCCTGCTCCTGCGCATCCTGCTTGTACTGGGGATTGCTTGCGGTGAGATTGGCCATCTGCGAAGTTAGCTGTGCCCTGCGCTGGTTCAGCGAGGTCTTCAGGCTGATGAGTCCGGCGTCGCCGGCGACCGTCTCTTCGGCATCCGCGTCCAAAGCCGCGCTCGAATCCGCATGACCCGCGCCCATGGTCGTCAGACGGGCCGCCGCCTCGTCGTGCGCCGTGCGCGCCTTGATCAGCTCCTCGCGCACCCGGCCGGTATCGTCGTCGAAACCATCGGGTGCGGCGGCTCCCACCGCCGCCACGCCGAGTTGCTTGTTCAGCGCCTGCTGCTCGGCGCGGTCGCCGGCCAACTCCCGCTGAACCCGGTCGCGCTCCTCTCCCAGCATGGCCAGCCGATCGGCATCTCCCGCCTTCTCTTCGCGCGACGCGCTCTCCATGTAACTGGCGGTCACGGCATTGGCCAGTTTGGCGGCCACTCCCGCATCCGAGGCGTGGGCTGTGATCCCTACCTGGTAGCTGGCGCCCTGCCTCGTCACCTCAATCGCATGACGCAGCCGCTCGGCGGCGGCCTGCTCGCTCTCGCCGCTCTTCTGATAAACGCCGGGCTCCAGCTTCTTCAATGCCCCGGCAAGAACGTCCGCTCGGGTCATGGACTGCATCTGTTGCTGCATGAACGACTCGTACGTGTTCGCGTCGAAGGGCCAGCGCATGGACTGGCCCTGGTCCATCACCCTGGGCGCGGCCGGCTGAATGTAAACCATAGCCTCCGCGGTGTAGATGGGCCACATCGAAGCCAGATAAAGCAGCGCGCCGGCCAGGCCCGCCAGGGCGATGCCCGCCGCCAGGCGGCGATGAAGGGTCAGGCTGCGCCGCAGGTCCAGCCGGAAGAGCGCTTGCTCCGGGCTGCCGGCTGGCAGCGCGCCAGACCCGCCCGGAGTGCCGTCGCCGGCCTTTGCCGGGCCCAGGGATACGGGTCGGCCGCTCAGCAGGTTCATAAATCCCCCGCCAGAAAAGCCATCGAACCCACCGACAGCAACGGGCTCAGGCGCTCCAGAACGTAAGTGGCGCGATACAGCCCGCTCTGCGGCACAAAAATGATCTCCCCCGGCTTGAGCGTGATTTCATTGCATTTCGCCGGGGTCAGAAGGTCATTGAAAGAAATCGTCCGGGGTTTCCCGCCGGCCGGGTCCACGATCTCGATGTGGGGCTTGTTGCCGGCCCTCCCGGTCACTCCGCCCACCGCGGCCAGAACGTTTGCCAGCGTGGAATTGGCGCTGAGCTGAACGGCCCCCGGATGCTGCACTTCCCCCAGAACCGAAACAAAGCGCTCCGCCATGTTGGGAACATAAATCACGTCGTCCCGGCGCAGGCGAAGGTCGGCCAGCGCGTTGCCGGAATCGATCAGTTCCTTGAGCTGAATCCACACCACCTCGTCCCGCCCTCGATAGATGGCGCAGCGCTCGGGAATCTTCCCTATCTTGCCGGGTCCGGTCTCCAGGCCGCCGCGGGTCAGGGCTTCAAGCAGCGTGGGCGTGCCGTCAAAAAGCATCAAGCCGGGATGATCCACCGCGCCCAGCAGCAGAACGCGATTGGCCGTGTACCGCGTCACCGTGACCTGGACGGCGAGATTCGAAAAATAGGGCGCAAGCGCGGTTTCGATGGCTTTGGCGGCCTCGCTGCGCGTCAGGCCGGCGAGCAGCATGTCACCCGCCAAAGGCAGAGAGATGCGCCCGTCGGGGCCGATCACCACCTTGGCCTGCATCTCCGCGCGGCCGGTAAAATCCACCGTGATTTCGTCGCCCTTGCCGAGCCGGTATTCCTCATCGGCGGGCGGCTCGAAGTTGCGCAGCGCTTCCAGCGGATTGGGCTTGAGAACCGGGTCGGGCGCCTGCGCCGGGCTCTCGGCCGAGCCTTGGATTGGACCCGAATCTGGCGCTGGGGCAATCTGTTGGGCGGACTCCCGCGGTTGAGCCGTAGCCCATGCCGGGACAGGCCGCCCGGCCGGGTCCTGGGCCCTCAGCCTGACCCCTCCAGAGAGCAGCAGCAGTATGCACGCAATGCCGATTCGACGCTTCATGCCGTTGCTTCTCCTTTGTGGAAGATATTGAGCCCGCGGCGCATCAACTCCAGGCCCTTTCGCTTTTCCTCGTCCGTGAACACCCACCTCGCGAGCATGGCCGCCACGGCAGCGGCATACAGCAGCCCCACCAGCGCCAGAACGCCCGCGCCCTGCCAGCGATTTACCGAAGCCACCAGCCGGGCCGCGGGCCAGGCCAGCAGCCCAGCCGCCAGATACGATGCCGCCCCCGGCGCGATCACCACCCGCAGGAATCGCGCCAGCGGCAGCTCCAGCACAAAAAGCACCCGGCCCATCAGCGCGCAGGCCGAAACAGCCGTCGCCGCCGAGACCGCGATGCCGATCCCCAGCGGAGTCCAGCGCCCTTCAATCCAGCGGGCCGCGGGCAATGCAACTGCCAGCAGCAGCAGATTGGGGACTGAATAGGTGAATTCCTCATACACCCGTCCCATGCCGCGGAGAATCGAAGTGCCCGGCCCTGTCAGCATATGCAATTGCATCGCAAAGCTGAATACCACAAACAGGGGTACCAGCCGCCCCCCCATCAGTAACTCCGGACCGAGCCAAACGTTCAGTATGGGCCTGGCCCAAAACGCCATGGCCGCCACAAAAGCCGCCGTGCACAAGTTCGAATAGCGCGATCCGCGCAAATAAAGCTCCCGCAGGTTGCTGAGCCGGACAGCCCGGTCCGAGGCGGCGTCCACGTGCGCGGCGGCAGGCAAAAGCGCGGCAAAAAAAGCGGTCGGAATCGAAGACAGCGAGACCGGCCACTTCTTGGCCACGTCCAGCAACCCGGCAGCCGAGGCGTTGATCAGTCCCAGGGCGGCGACCCGCTCCACCGAGGCCAGAAAAATCGCCAGCATGCTCTGCAATTGCACCAGCCCGCCGAAATGAATCACGTACTTGAGCGACTCGCGGCCGGCCAGCCGGGGTGAGAGATGCAGCCATTTGAGCCGCCGGCAAGCCCACCAGATGGTGAGCCCGTCGTTGATCGCCGTCCGCGCCAAGTAGGCCTCGGCCAGCCCGCGAATGCCGCGCCCGGCCAGAACCAGCCAGACAATCAGCGCAAACTCGGCCACGATGCTCACACTGAGAAAAACCTGCGTCGAGGCGATCTGCTGCGTCCCGGAGAGCATGTCGCTGAAGGCGCTCAGCGCGATGCTGGAGAGGAAGACGCCAAGCACGATCAACACCGCTTCCTTGCCGTCACCCTGGTGCGCGGCCGGCAGCCGAAGCCAGGGCGCAATCCAGCTCCATCCCAGCAGAAAGAAAAGAAACACCGCGGCGCACAGAGGGATGGTGACCGCCAGCCCCGTCGACAGCAGCGCGTTGGCCCGGTCATACTCCCGCCGGGCGTGGAACTCGGCCACGTACTTGATGTACACGTTCGAGATGCCCAGCGTGGTGACCCCCACGTAGGTCACCAGAATGAAGATGGTGGTCCAGATGCCGTAGGCTTCAAGACCGATGTGAGCCAGCAGAAAGGGCACGATTAGCACGCCCCTGGCCATATTCACCACCCGGGCGACGATCGTTGCCGCGACGTTCTTGGCAAACTGGCCTCTGGCAACCTCGCCCTCCACCGGGCGCAAGGGCTCCGGCGTCTCGGCAGCCCGGCCCATCTCGAGAACGGCCTCGGCGTCGAGGGACCAGTCGATCTCACGGTCCGGTGCATCGGGAATCATGTGCCCTTCGGTCATGGACGTGCCGCCTCCCGCCGGGTGCGCGCCCATTCGGCGCGGCGTCGGGATTGGCGCACCACCAGCGGCGTGATGGCCGCTTTCCACAGCAGATAGAGCGGCGCGGCGGCCAGCGAGAACACGTCCCGCACGGGCTGGGGACTGAGCCATACCGCCTCCAGAACATAGCCCCCTGCGATTGCCGCGCAAACCAGCGCATACACATGCAGCCAATGCACGGGGAGCGCCGCGGTCAGCAGCAAAGCCAGGACTCCGCGCGCCAAGGGAAGGCTGCACACGTCGGCCAGGGTCTCCAGGGCCCGCAGGTTGCCGCCGACAGCCGCAACAAGCAGCCGCCGGCAGGAGCGGGAAGCCACATGGAGCCGCCCGCCCTCCCAGCGCGCCTCCTGAACCGCCTGCGCGGAGCCCGCCGGAGCCAGCGGAGCAAAAACGCGCGCCCCTCCCACCCACTCCACCCGCAGCCCGGCGCAGATCAGCCGCACGTGATATTCCACGTCTTCCGCAATGCCGTTGACCACAAATGGCGCGCGCTCCAGGGTCTCGGCCGTCAGCGAAAATCCGTTGCCGAACAGGCCCGTGGAAAAGCCCAGCCCCGCCCGTCCCCTGGCCCGCACCACGTTCATGCCGCGAAAGGCCAGGGCCCGCAAACGGGCCAGCGGACCGCCGCGCCGCTCAGGCCGATCACGGAGACCGTTTCCAATTCCTGGAGCCGTTCGGACTCCAATGCCGCCAGCGCGCCGGGCGCACCCGCCGGTTGCCACTCGTCGAACAGGGTCTGCACGCACCACGCGCGAAGCAGGAAGCGCATCTTAAGGCTCAGCCCCGCCAGGGACAGCGAAAGCCCCGCTTCGAGCAGCCGGCGTCGCGCCTCGAGCAGATAGCCAACACCCGCCGCATTCATCTGGCGCACCGCCTGCAGATGGAGCACCACCGCCAGCCCCTTGACCAGGCTCAAACGCACGGCCTGCTCAAGCGCCGGCGTCGCCTCCAGGGTCAGCTTGCCCTGCACATACACGTGCATCGCCTCTGCGGTATCGACCGAGGTCACCGTCGACCGGCCAAAATAGGGCCGCTGCGTCCAGGCCGCCACCAGCGCCATGGGAAGCCGGCGTCCCAGGCCCACAAAATCCCGCACGTACCGTGGAATCAGCCGCCAGGGCTCCTGCAATGCGCGCATCAACCACTCCAATCCGTATCGCTGCACCCATCGCGGCGCGCGACGCATGTCGCCCACCAGAATCTCAAAGCTGCCCCCGACACCCATCGCCACCGGCACGCCCAGCCGCTTGCGATGCATCCAGCTCCACTTTTCCTGCTTCGGATTGCCGAATGCAACCAGCAGAATGTCCGGCTTGGCGGCATGAATCCGGTTCAGAATCTCGCCATGGTCCATCATCGCCAGGAGCTTCTCTTCAGGAGCGTAAACTCCCGCAATGCACGCGCCGGGATAGGTGCTCTCCAGCAACTTCGCGGCCCGCTCGGCCACCCCTTCCCTGCCGCCCAGCAGGAATATCCTGTAACCCTTGCGCGCCGACAGTTCGGCGAGCCTGGGCACCAGGTCCACGCCGGTGACGCGCTCTGCCAGCGGGCATCCCAACAGCTTCGAGGCCCACACCAGCGGCATCCCGTCCGGCAATACCAGGCCGCACCCAGCCAGGATTCGGTGTAAATGCGGGTCGGCGACCGAATTCAGCCAGAAATCGAGGTTGGCGGTCGCCACCTGGTGCGTTTGACCCGAAACAATCAGTCCCTCCACCGCTTCCACCGCTTCGGCGACCGTCAGGCTATCCAGAGGCAGCCCCAGAACAGCGATTGGGTGCGCGAGTTCCCTGCTCATTTCGAACTTCCGTTCCCCGCTGGCCCAAGCGCCCCATGGCGACCCTGATCAAGCTGCGGCTATCGCGGTTCTCCCGTTGGTGCGGAGGGAAAACCGAGAGGCTAAAGCATTTTTGCGTTTGCTATAGACTTCCGTGCCCCATCCATTTCCGCGTTCTTTGCGGAAATGGGTGGGGCACCAATGAAATCCAGGTCTACACCATTCCGGAAAATGCTCTAAGCCGCCATTTCCCTCAGGAAGAGCCAACTTGCGCGATGCCGGAGACTCCTCGCGAACGGGACAACCGCTTGATCGCCCGGCTTCTGCCGGCTGCCCGTTTCTCCGGTCCCTTGTTCGGCCTTCACCTCGCGCGGGACACGCCCAGCTCTTGCTTGCCTCGCAAAAGCAGGCAGCAACCAATCTTCACCGGTCCGGATGAACTGTTGCTTTCGAAGCTATGCCTCCCGCATTCCCGGGGACAATGGCTCAAAGGTGGCAGTTGCAGCCCAGGAGATCACTCCACAGGGAATCAGATAACTGACTCATAAGTAATATATATTTGATTACCTTACAGCCTCGCTGCAAGTGACTCCGCTCTGCCTTTTTCCCTGTCGCCTCACGCCGTTCGCGAGGCGATGAACTCCGGCGCGGAACCTATTCCGACCACTCCAGCACCGCAATCGAGCACGGTGCGAGTGACAGCTCCCTGCCGACAAACTTCTCCGGCTCCACCGTCACCTGGGTCTCGGCTTCATTGCCGGCCTGGGGGCCCGAACTCTTCAGCCGCCATAGGTTAGGCTTCGAAGAGGGTCCCAGGCCGGGGGCTTCGAGACGGACCAGCCGGGAGTGGTGCAGGCCGTAGTTGAAGATCGCCAGCCCGTGCCACTTTCCCTCTTGAAAGGCGTAGGCGTCGAGCTCGTGGTCCCCACTCAGCCGCACCCCGTCATTGCCCGCCGGCTGGTCGTGGGTGGGGTTATCGCCAGTAACCTCCACGCGCACCATGTTGCCGCGGACAACGCGGTTCACCAGGCCCTCGGCCAGCAGTTGAGGCCGCTTGCGGCCCGTCGGACCCATGTCCACAACGCTTCCCCACAGCCTTACGAAAGTACCGTCCGGCCGCTTGAATTGATATTGGGGCAGGCTGAACAGCATCTGGTCCCGGATTCCGTGCTCCCGCATCATGCGCAGCATGTGCCCGGCTACAGCCACGCCGGCAGCCGCCGACGGTGTCAGCCGGTCCAGCACCGCCTGCGTCGCGGTGCCTTCCGTGGTGTGCAAATTGACTTCGTAGACAGCCAGCTGTCGCCCGCCGGCCGAAGCTGCGGAGGCCGCAACCACCCCATCGCGCGACATCTGCTCGGCCTCGGCCATCAGTGGACCGTAAAGCTCGTCGTCCGTGGCCCACCCCGTCACCGAGTGCATCAGGTAGGGAGCGATGGCCAGGGTATTCGCCAGGGGAGCGGCGGCGAGAATCTCCCCGTTCCGTCCCGGAGCCGCCGCCTGCGCTCCCACAGCCAGGTCCAACCGGCCGGCTTCGGCCCCCGCCGCGGCCCGCAAGGCGGCGAAGACAACGTTGGCCCGCCGGCCATAGGCCGCTGCGCTATCCATCGATTCGCCCAGGTAGATTCCGTTCCAGGTCTCATTGCCCAGCTCGATGTGAATCGTCCGAAAGCTTTCAATCCAGGGAGCCGGATGCCCAGCGGCCGTCCGCAGCCCGCCGCCCGATGTGCTGGGCGCTCCGGTCAGGTACTCGGCCAGCGTGCGCGCCTCGGCCTTGCTCATGGCCGTGGGAACCACAATCCAGGGCTCGGCGCCCACTTCCTGGCACAGCTCCAGAAACTCCGGAATCCCCACCGGAATGTCCTCCATGGTGTTCGACCAGCCCAGAAATCCGGCCCGCTGCCGGGCTGCCGCAGGAGCCAGCAGGTTGTCGATGCTACTGCCCAGCCCGCAGTGGCTCTCCATCATCCGCAGTACGCCAGGGTGCAGCTCTTTCAGAGTCTTCACCACCTCGTCGCGGAAGACCGTGTGGTTGGCTGGGTCGCCGCCCGTCAGTTCCAGGTCCACATCGTCCATTAGCAGCGAGCCCCCAGCCGCCGTAAAGCTCACCTCCACCGGGCCCGTTGGACTGGCATTTTCGCCAGCCGCAAAATCAAGTTGGAATTCTCCCCACGCGGGCTTCAGAAAAACGTCCTGGTCGAGAAACGGACGCGCCCCTGGCGCAATGCGCAGCACCCGCACGTGCAGCATTCTGAACCCCGCGAGGGCCTTGGCCCGGAAACTGAGCCGGAACCAGCCCCGCAGGCGCAGAAAGGTCATTCCCTCGGTGGAATCGAAATAGGACTTGAGCTCGGCCGACTCGCCCCGCCCCGCGGCCTCGATGCGCAGTGCCTGATGGCCCGGCAGGCCCGGCGGCAGATCCTTGCGCTCCGCCTCGAACCGCGCCCCGCCCTCAACCTTGGGCCACCACCCCGCTACCGGGTCCCCCGGAAACTCCTTGCTCACCGCAATCCAGTCTCCCTGGGCGATGGGCCTTCCCTTGCCGTCCAGGCTCAGGCTTTGCCCGCCGCCGGACTGCGGGCCGCTCTCGAAGACCGTGCCCTGGCGGCCCACGGCGACTCCGTCCAAAACCTCAAAATGGCCGCCGTCCCAAAAGCCCGCAGGCCACAGCAGACCCGGCCGGCGGTCGATGCAGAGGTCGGCCCCCACCTGCTTGCAGTGCAGGATGCTGCGGTTTGTCATCCCCTCAAATCCGGGATTGCGATTGAGCAGGTTCTTCAGCATCTGCCCGGAATCGTAGTAGTTCTGCTCCCCCAGGTTGATGCCCAGCCGGGTCACGCCGGGAAGAATCACCTGGCTCGTCACGCGTAAATTCGTCACGCCGCTCGCGGGACCGGGCACAGTTTGCCCGCTGCACGCCAGAGCCGCGACTGCGCCCATCAGGCCCAGTGCGGCACAAAGCTCCATGAGCCCGATTCGCAATCTCTCCAACACCCCTCCGGCCCCGGCAGCGCCGGCCAAGCCGGGTTTCCGTGCACACCCCAGCATAGACCGCCCATGCTGCCGCCGGGCGTGCTCCGACCCCGAACGGTTATGGCCCAAAAGCGCCATCGGCGCTGATCCCGATGGCGCGCCTCCCAGCCCCTCCCTCTCTCCGCACGCTCTATACTTGAGGCACTCTGATCACTCATCCCGAATCCGCACCGGGCAAAACAAACCCCGTATTGCCGCGAAAGCGCCTCCGGGGGGATCTGCGCCTGTGAACCCGCCCTCCCGCTACGATTACCAAGTCTCGGTCATCGTCATCTCGTTCAACACCCGGGAGCTCCTCCGCGAGTGCCTCACCTCCCTGCTCGCCGAGTGCGCGCGCCTGCCCCTGCCTGCCTCTGCCGAGGTGCTGGTGGTCGACAACGGCTCGCTCGACGGCTCGGCCGAGATGATCGAAGCCGCCTCTTCCTCCTCCCATATCCCCGTCCGGCTCTTCCGCAGCCAGGTGAACCTGGGCTTTGCCGCCGCCAACAACCTGGCCATCGAAAAGGCTCGCGGCCGCTACCTGGCGCTGCTCAACTCCGACGCTTTCTTTCACCCCGGCGCTCTCCGCCTGGCCATCGAGCACATGGACGCCGACCCCACAGTGGCCATCGGCGGGGCCCGCCTGGTGGGCCGCGATGGCGCTTGGCAGCCTTCGGCCCGTTCCTTCCCCTCCATCGGCCGCGATGCCCTGGTGATCACCGGCCTCTCCGCACGCTATCCCCACTCCCGCTTCTTCGGCGCGCCGGACCGCACCTGGGCCAGCCCCAACCACCCAGCCCAGGTGGATTGGGTGCCGGGAGCCTTTTCCATCCTGCGCCCCGAGGCGCTTCAGAAAACCGGCCTTTTCGATCCCGCGTTCTTCCTCTATTGCGAGGAAGTGGACCTCTGCCGCCGGGTCAAGGCCGCCGGGTTTCGCGTCTTCTACTGGCCGGATATCGTGGTCACTCACATCGGCGGCGAATCCAGCCGCCAGTTGCGCTCCCTCAAGTTCTCAACCATCGGATCTCAAGTGGTCCTGTGGCGCATGAGAGCCACGCTGCTCTACTACCGCAAGCACCACGGCAGCCAGGCATGGCTGGCGCGATGGCTCGAAGAGGCCATTTACATCCTGCGCCGGCTGCGCAATCGTGTCAGTAGCGACCCCGCCCGGCTCGACCGCGCCGATGAGGCAAAAGTCCTGCTGGGCCTGATGCGCCAGGCATGGAAAGAAACCGGCGGCGGCCGGGTGAGCCCGCCGCGCCCCTGGTGAGGCGGAGGTAAGCCGTGTTCGACAACATCCACGAGGATTTCCGCGCCCACGACCGATGCTGGAGCCGCCAGGGCTTCTGGACCCTGCTCGTCTACCGCTTCGGGCGCTGGCGCTACTCCATTCGCTGGCGTCCGCTCAGAATGCCTTTTTCGTTCGCCTACAAACTGCTCAAGGTGCTTGCCGAGATCCTCACCGGCATCGAACTGCCCTGCGAAACTCGCCTCGGCCGGCGCTTCGTCATCGAGCACTTCGGCGGCATCGTCATCAGCGGCGACGCGGTCTTCGGCGACGACTGCCGGGTGCGCAACGGCGTCACCGTCGGCCTGCGCCACACCCATCGGCGCGGACCGCCGGTCATCGGCAACCGCGTGGACATCGGCGCCGGCGCCAAGCTCCTCGGCCCCATCCGCATCGGCGACGACGTGGACATCGGCGCCAACGCCGTGGTCCTCTGCGACGTTCCTTCCAACTCCAT
>Ga0302320_10005420_pt1 | contig 28648 bp, 19 predicted proteins | sample Bog_T0_3_FD_202130 | JGI IMG/M metagenome (GOLD analysis project Ga0302320, IMG submission 202130) | Peat permafrost microbial communities from Stordalen Mire near Abisko, Sweden - Bog_T0_3 | ecosystem: Environmental > Terrestrial > Soil > Wetlands > Peat | place: Sweden: Abisko, Stordalen Mire...
GACCCTGTCGGCGCTGGTGCCCCTGTTCAGCGTGGTCTGGATGCTGGCCTGGCGCGGCGGCCGGCGCCTGACCATGGCCGTCTTCACCCAGTTGCCGCCCTCGGCGATGGAGACCGGCGGCGGCTTCGGCAACGCCATCGTGGGCACGCTGTTGATGGTCGGCATGGCGGTCGTGATCACGGTTCCCGGCGGCATCATGACCGCCATCTACCTGGCGCAGAACCGCCACGGCAAACTCGCGGAGATCGTACGTTTTGCCGCCAAGGTGCTCACCGGCTTTCCCTCGATTCTGGCGGGTGTCTTCGCCTACGGCGCCATCGTGCTGACCACCGGCGGCTACTCGGCGATTGCGGGCGCCATCGCGCTTTCCATCCTGATGTTGCCGACCATCATACTTACCTCGGAAGACGCGATCCGCATGGTGCCTTCGCGCATGAAAGAGGCTGCCATCGGCATGGGCGCCACTCCCACCCAGACGGTCTGGATGGTGCTGATACCCACGGCGTTTCCCGGCATCCTCACCGGGGTGATGCTGGCCGTGGCGCGCGCAGCCGGAGAGACCGCGCCGCTTCTGTTTACCGCTCTGTTCAGCAACTACTGGCTCTGGTCGCACGGGCACGCGCAACTGATGCGCCCCACGGCTTCGCTCGCCGTTCTGATCTACAACTTTGCCGGACAGCCGTTTGAAAACCAGGTGGAGTTGGCCTGGGCCGCTGCCCTGGTCCTGGTGTTACTGGTGCTGGCAGCCAACCTGATCGGACGGAGTTTATCCGGACGCCAGGTACAGCCTTCTTAGGTTCAGCAGTCTTAGGAGATATGGTGATGGCAACTGACGCGATTCCTCAACCCGATCCTCGTTTCCAACCCGGCCCCCTGCCTGCGTACAACCAGGATGTGGTGGTCGATTGCAACATCCGGGAACTCTACTACGGAAGCGTCAAGGCGGTGCGCGACACCGCGATTCCGGTCCGCAAGAACGCCATCACGGCATTCATCGGACCTTCGGGATGTGGCAAGAGCACGGTGCTGCGCTGCATCAACCGCATGAACGACCTGGTGCGAGGCTTCCGCTTCGACGGCCACGTACGCTATCGCGGCCGCGATATTTACAACTCCGCCATTGACCCGGTCGCGGTGCGCCGCTTCATCGGAATGGTGTTCCAGCAGCCTAATCCGTTTGCCACCAGCATCTATAACAACGTGGCTTTCGGCCTGCGCCTCAACGGCTACAAGGGCGACAAGGCGGAGAAGGTCGAGCAGGCTCTGCGCGCCGCCGCCCTGTGGGACGAAGTGAAGGATAAGCTTGGCAAGAGCGGTCTCTCGCTCTCCGGCGGGCAGCAGCAGCGCCTCTGCATTGCGCGCGCCATTGCCACCGAGCCCGAGGTACTGCTGATGGACGAGCCCTGCTCCGCGCTCGATCCCATCGCCACCCGCAAGATCGAGGAACTGATGCTCGAGTTGCGCAAGAAGTTCACCATCGCCATCGTGACCCACAATCTGCAGCAGGCGCAGCGCGTTGCCGACTACACCGGCTTCCTGTACGTGGATACTTCGCAGGGCGGCCGCACCGGATACCTGGTCGAGTTCGGCGAGTCCAAGCAGTTATTCGCCTCGCCCATCCACAAACATACGCAGGATTACATTCGCGGTGAGTTCAGCTAAGTTACGGCCAATCTGACTCACTCGTACTTCTGTTACAAGACGGCGAAGTTACTTGCGCAAGTGACTTCGCCGTTTTCCGCATGGCTCCCCTCTTGTGTTTACCCTTCGAAGCTGCTACATGCCGCACTCTCTCTGCTGCAATTCTTTCTATCCGCACGAGCGCCACGGGGAATTTCACTGTCTTTTCACCTCTCGTTCATCGCCTGTTACCGCGCCTCAATTCCACTGGGGAGCAAGTGAAGTGAGCGCATCCGGCAGCCAGTATCAGACCGCCGGTCTGCGGCATTGCTTCACGACGTCCGCATGGTCTCGCTGCGGCCCGTGGTCTTTCAAGTCACGAGCGCAACACGCCGGACAGGAAATCAATAACTCGAACGGAGAGGCAATGAAGATAAGACACTTGACTGTTGGAATTCTCGCCCTGTCTTTACTTGGTACGGTTGGTGCAGCGGCACAACAGCAGATCGCCGATAACTCCACGCAACCCGATCAACCACCTACCGAGCAACCCAGGATTCAGCACACCGAGACCGTAACCGTCACCGCACCGGGCGAGATTCGCACCGAGCAGACGATCAACACGGCTACCATCGAGGAAGCGGCTCCGGGCACCAGTCCGATCCGCATCGTATCGCAGTTACCCAGCGTCAACTACACTGCGGCAGACCCTTACGGAAGCTATGAGTGGGCGGTGCGCATCTCGGTGCGCGGCTTCAATCAGAATCAGCTCGGCTTCACCCTCGATGAGATTCCTCTCGGCGATATGTCGTACGGCAACTGGAACGGCCTGCACATCAGCCGCGCCATCATGGATGAGAACATTGGCCATATCGTACTCTCGCAGGGTACCGGCGCGCTGGAAACCGCCTCAAACAGCAACCTCGGCGGTACCGTGCAGTTCTACTCCGTCGACCCATCGGACAGGCGCTCCTTCACGGTCGATCAGTCTTTTGGCAGCTTCAACGCCTTCCGCACCGTGGCCCGCTATGAGAGCGGCCTGCTCACGGGCAATACCAAGTTCTATGTCGCCGCCGTCCGGCAGAACTCCGATAAGTGGAAAGGCAACGGTAGCATTGGCCAGAACTACTGGCAGTTCAATACCAAGTTCGTGCACCTCGTCGGCAGTAAGGGTGTTCTCACGGGCTTTCTGGATTACTCCGACCGCCGCGAAGTCGATTACCAGGATCTTTCCAAGGCTTACGTCAATGTACTTGGATACAAGTTTGATAACTACGGCATCTGGAGCCAGGCCATCCAGGCCGCGTATGCCTGCGACGGCATCGGCACCTATCCCGGAAAGGTCGCCAATCTGACTGCCGCGCAAGATCCATGCGACGCCGGATACTATGGCGGCGGCGGACTGCGCAGAGATATTCTCGGCGGGGTGGCCTACAAGGCGGCACTTACCGATCAACTCACCTGGAAGACTACGCTCTATGGCCACGGCAACGATGGCATCGGCCTCTGGTTCACGCCCTACACGCCGACGCCTGATGGCTCGGGCGGTTATCTCTCACCCATCGCCATGCGGAGTTCAGAATACGGCATCCAGCGCGGGGGCTTTCTTACCTCGCTGAGCTACGAGAGTGGCCGCAACAGGGTGGAAGGCGGCGTCTGGTTTGAGAAAGAAAATTTCACCCTGGCACGGCGCTTCTACGCAACCAGCGTGGAATTTCCGATCCAGTCACTGGCGGCCTTCCCCAAGAACCCATTCGCTACCCAGTGGGCCTACGACTTCGCTACCCACCTGTACCAGATTCACCTGCAGGATCAGTTCAAGGTCACCAAGGCTCTGACGGTTTCAGCCGGCTTCAAGACGATTGAGACCACCACCGACGGCACGCTCCAGGCGACCAGTGGGTCGCCGTCCAGCTATGCTCAGGGAACTCTCACCTCGGGCAAACCCTTCCTCCCTCAGTTCGGCGCCAACTATAAGATCGACAAGAAGAGCGAAATCTACGGAGACGCAGCGTATAACGTGCGCGCCTATGTCGCCGGCGGCAACGGCTTCGGACCGGCGCCATGGGGAGTTACCCAGGCGGCCTTCGACGCACAGAAGAGCACCATACACCCTGAGACCTCCTGGACCGAGGAAGTCGGTTACCGCTACACCGATAGCAAGGTAAACGCCGAGGTCAGCTACTATCACGTCAACTTCTCCAACCGGCTGCTGGCGCTGCAACAGGGTCCCGGTATCGCGGGCAACGCGTCGGTACTGGTCAACGTCGCCGGAGTAACCACGAACGGCGTGGACATTGCCGCGACCGTGCCGCTGGGTTACGGATTCTCGCTGTACAACGGTGTAACATGGAACCGCTCCACCTATGATGATGACGTAACCACTTACTCCGGCTCCACGCCAACCGTGCTCCCCTACAAGGGTAAGGTCGCCGTCGATACGCCAGAGTTTCTCTACAAGACCCAGTTGAGCTATGGCTACAAAGGATTCTTCTCGAACATCAGCGCCAACTACATGTCCGAGCGTTACTACTCGTACGACAACACGGGCAGCGTCGACGGCCGTTTCCTCTCCGACTGCGCCGCCGGTTACAGGTTTGGACAAGCCGGTATGTTCCAGGATTTCAAGCTCCAGCTCAGCGTTTATAACCTCTTCGATGAAAAGTATTATTCTTCCATCGGCACCAACGGATTCGTTGGCAGCGATGCCAGCGGCGTTGTCGATACGCTGCAAGTCGGCTCGCCCAGAACGTTTGTGGGAGGGCTTTCGGTACGTTTCTAATCCATGCTGCAGCCTTACTGGCTCCAGGGTGCGGAAATATCCGCACCCTGTATTCCAATCCCTCCGTGTTACATTGCATTACTGTTCGCTCATTGGGAATCACTCGATAGAGGATGAGATTCATGTCTTACCTGAAAGCCACCCATTTCCGTTCGCTCGTATTGTGCGTGTTTCTCTTCGCTCTATCGCTTGCTGCCGCCGCCCAGCCATCGGCGGCGCCTACCGTTCTGCTTATTTCCGTGGACGGACTCAAGCCCGAGGCGGTTTTGCAAGCGCACGAGCACGGACTCAAGTTACCTAACCTCGTGCGCCTTATCGACGATGGAACTTACTCTTCGGGGGTACGTGGCGTGCTGCCCACTGTGACTTACCCGAGCCATACCACGCTTCTCACTGGCGTTTCGCCCGCCAAGCACGGCATCTCGGCCAACACTACCTTCGATCCCTTCAACAAGAATGACAAGGGCTGGTACTGGTACGCGGAAGACATCAAGGTACCCACCCTGTGGGATGCCGCCCACGCCGGCGGACTTACTACGGCAAGCGTCTATTGGCCGGTCAGCGTTGGCGCCCATATCGACTACAATCTGCCGCAAATCTGGCGAACCGGAACGGCGGACGATCTCAAGTTACAGCGCGCACTTTCTACCCCGGGTTTGGAGTCGGAGTTAGCCGCCGCGCTTGGAGGCTATCCCGGAGGGATGGAAGAAACCGTGGACGCCGACGAGATTCGTACCCGTTTCGCGGTGAAGATCCTCGAGACCAGGCATCCGGCTTTCATGACCGTCTATCTCACAGGGCTCGACACCGAGCAGCACGCCTCCGGACCGTTCAGCGATAAGTCCAATGCGGTGCTCGAACGGCTCGATGCGCTGGTCGGCCAACTGCGCGCCGCCGCGGAGAGAACATCTCCCGGCCGCGCCTACGTCTGCGTAGTCAGCGACCACGGATTCGCCGCCGTCCAGCACGACGTGAACCTCTACGAAGCATTCCTCGACGCGGGACTGTTCACGGTGGACGCCGGCAAGGGAGACGCGGCGTCCCACATCGTCTCCTGGAAGGCGATGCCGTGGCCTGCCGGCGGCGCTGCGGCCATCGTGCTGCGCGATCGCGCCGACCAGGCCACTGTGGCCAGAGTCGATGCGTTGCTGCATCAGCTTGCCGCCGATCCCGCCAACGGCGTCGACCGCATCCTCAACCGCGAGGAACTACAAAAAGCGGGCGGTTTCCCGGAGGCGGCGTTCTTTGTTTCGTTCAAGATCGGCTACGAACTCGGATACGCTTTCGGGCCGCCGCTGGTTTCCGCCCCGACCTATGGAGGCATGCACGGCTACCTGGCGGCGAATCCGGAGATGCTCTCTTCGTTCTTTCTGGTCGGCCCGGGCGTGGCCCGCGGCAGGTCGCTGGGCGAGATAGACATGCGCCAGATCGCGCCGACCCTTGCGCGCATACTGCACCTCGAGCTTCCCGATGCCGAGATGAAGCCCGTGGACGTTCACTAGCGCGCGTCGCATGGCGGCGGCAGAGCGTCGCCGGGCTGGGCGCTCGACCGGGCTTCGTGGTAAACTTTTTGCATGGCCATTTACGGCTGGGTTGGGTGGTGATTTTGTTTGGCAGAAATTCGACTGCAAGAAGGCGAGTCCATTGAGAGCGCCCTGCGTCGCTTCAAGCGCAAAGTTCAGACGGAAGACATCATTAAGGAAGTCAAGCGTCATTCCTACTATCTGAAGCCTGGCGCCAAGCTCCGCGTAAAGCAAGCGCTGGCTCGCAAGCGGGCACAGAAGAAAATTCGCAAAGAGCCCAAGGATTAATTGTTTCAGACGGGGCCGCTGCCATCGCGCAGCGGCCCTCGCATTTTGCGCGGAACTCTCTTCACCCGGACTTCGGAAAGCCATGAGAGACCAGATCGCTGGGCCCCGCCAGAAACCTGCCTCGTGCCGCGACGTGCACCCCGACCCGCACCCTGCATGGCTCGCGGCCTCCCTAAAACGCTGCCCTCCAGCGCGATGGGAACAAATGTGCAATTCAGTTCATTTCTTTTTTACAATCGAAGACTATGCTGGATGCGGTGGCTGCTGCCGAGATTGGCCGCATCTGGCATGATGGTTGGCAGGGATTGACTAGGACGATTCACAGATGATGGAATTTCACATTTCCAGGGACGCCCGCAACCGCTATCAGCTCGCGGACAGTCTGTTTTCCTTTTCCGGCAATGTCATCTTCGCAAACGTGGCGGCCAGCCGTCAGTTCGCCTACCGCATGAACCTGGTCCGCAACGTCGAAAAGCATCCCGAGCGCGCCGTCAATGCTGCCGCACTCTACGTCATGGGCCTCATCGACGAAGCCAGCCACGCGCTCATGGCGAGCTACCGCCAGCAGTTCGATCCCAACGTCATGGTCGATGCCTTGTCGTTTTTCTCCGGCCAGGTCGGCGAGCGGGAATTTGAAAAGATGCTGCTGACCTTCGTCGAGGAGTTTCCCGGCAGCGGCGTTTATCGCGGCGAGCAATCTCCACGGCAATGGCTCGCCGGTTCCAGCGACGGAATGTCGCACCGGGCCGCCGCCATCGAGGAGATGATGCTGCTCTGGATGGCCAACCGGAACCAGGCGTTCCGGCCCTTTGAGGAGCTTTTCAAAGACAGCACCCTGGTGGAAAAGACCGCCTATCGCAAGGTCGCCGAGCAGTTTCCCGCCTACTTTGCAACCCGTCCGCTGATCCCCATCGAAGGCGCCACGGCGGTCAATCTGTTTGACCTGCTGCGCGCCCCAGCCATCTCGGCTCCCGGCTCGCTCAGCGAGCAGCTTGCCGTGATTCGCACCAAGTGGAAGTCCTTGCTGGGCGAAGGTCTCGAGCGCTTCCTGCTGATCGCCGGTGACATCCTCCATGAAGAGGAAGTGGCAATCTGGATGCGCTTTCATCCGCCCAATGCCGAATCCGAAGCCGCCGCCCGCGCAGCCGCCGCCAAGGCCGCCGAGGACGCCGCCCGCCGCCGCCGCGAAAGCGGCACCCAGCAATGGCCCGCCGGGGACAGCCACTCCGAGGTCCCTGTGTTCGGCGATCCCGCGTTTGAGTACGAGAAGTTCAGCGCCGACGTGGCCTGGATGCCGACCGTCGTGCTCATCGCCAAGAGCACCTACGTCTGGCTCACGCAGCTTTCCCGCAAGTACAGCCGGGCCATCGAACGCCTCGATCAGATTCCCGACGAAGACCTCGACGATCTGGCGCGCCGCGGCCTCAACTCGCTCTGGCTCATCGGCATCTGGGAGCGCAGCCGCGCCTCCAAGACCATCAAGCAGTTGTGCGGCAATCAGGATGCCGTGGCCAGCGCCTATTCGCTCTACGACTACCGCATTGCCGACGACCTGGGCGGAGAAGCCGCCTACACCACCCTGCGTGACCGCTGTTATCGCCGCGGCATCCGGCTCGCCAGTGACATGGTGCCCAACCACATGGGCATTGATTCGCCCTGGGTCGTGGAGCATCCCGACTGGTTCATCTCGCGGCCTGACCCGCCGTATCCCGCGTACAACTTCGAGGGTCCCGATCTTTCGCCGGACCCGCGCGTCGAAATCAAGATCGAGAAGCACTACTACGAGCAGACCGATGCCGCCGTGGTCTTCCAGCGCCGCGACCGCCAGAGCGGCGAGACCCGCTACATCTATCACGGCAACGACGGCACCAGCTTTCCCTGGAACGATACCGCCCAGCTCGACTACCTGAACCCGGCGGTACGCGAGCAGGTCATCCAGACCATTCTGCACGTCGCGCGGCTGTTTCCTGTGATCCGCTTTGACGCGGCCATGACCCTGGCCAAGCGGCATTTTCAGCGCCTCTGGTTTCCCAATCCCGGTAGCAGCGGAGCCATCCCTTCGCGCGCCGAGTACGCCATGACGACCGCCGAGTTCAGCCAGCACATGCCGCAGGAGTTCTGGCGCGAAGTGGTTGACCGGGTCGCCGCCGAAGTGCCCGGAACCCTCCTGCTGGCCGAGGCCTTCTGGCTCATGGAGGGCTACTTCGTCCGCACCCTCGGCATGCATCGCGTTTACAACAGCGCCTTCATGAACATGATGCGAGACGAGGAGAACGAGAAGTACCGCTCGGTGATCAAGAACACCCTGGAGTTCGATCCCGACATCATGAAGCGCTACGTCAATTTCATGAGCAATCCCGACGAGCGCACCGCCATCGACCAGTTTGGCAAGGGCGACAAGTGCTTCGGCGTCGCCGCCCTCATGGCCACCCTTCCCGGACTGCCCATGTTCGGCCACGGTCAGATCGAGGGCTATACCGAGAAGTACGGCATGGAGTACCGCTGGCCGCGCTACCAGGAAGATCCCGATCCGCGCCTGGTCGAGCGCCACGAACGCCAGATCGCGCCCCTGCTGCATCAGCGCGAGCTCTTTGCCGAGAGCAGCAACTTCCTGCTCTACGATTTCTACCGCGAAGATGGCAGCGTCGATGAAAACGTCTTCGCCTTCTCCAACCGCCGCGGCGACCGCCGCGCCCTGGTGCTCTACAACAACCGCTACGCCACCACGCGCGGCACCATCGACAACTCGGCCGCCTATGCCGACAAGCAGACCGGGCATGCGCGCCAGCGCCGCCTCAAGGAGGGCCTGGAGCTGCGAGGCGATTCCGCCGGCATCCTCGCCTATCGCGATTCGCTGACCGGGCTCGAGTATCTGCGCCGCGCCGCAAATCTCGGCGAGCACGGCCTCACCATCGAGCTGCACGCCTACCAGTGCCACGTCTTTCTCGATTGGCGCGAGTTGCGCTCCACCGCCGAGCAGCCCTGGGATCGCCTCTGCGACCATCTGGGCGGCCGCGGCGTGCCCAGTCTCGACGACGCTCTCATCCGCCTCGAGTTGATCCCGGTGCACAACGCGCTGCGCCGTCTGCTGGAGCCGCCGCTGGTGCGCAACCTCGCCGAACTTTCCGGCCGCGGACCCGCCGGACCCGACAAGCTTAAGGCGTTCGAGTTGCAGCGCGACGAACTCTTCCTTACCGCCTGGCGCCGCAGCCGCGAGCTGGTGCGCGAGGCGCAGTCCTTCTATCGCGCCCACGATGAGCAGGGCCTTGCCGCGCATCTCGTCAACCCGGTCGAGATGGAGGAGCGATTCCGTGTGCGTCTGCTGGCGGCCATGCGGATTCCCGCCCTGGAGAGCCTGTTCCCCGAACCCTGGCCGGCCGTTGCCCGCCTCGTCCTTCCCAGTCATAGCCCGCAGTTGACGGCTACCGCCTTGTGGGGGCCGGTGCTGGCCTGGTGTGTGCTCGAACTGCTGGCCGAGTCCGCCGACGCCCGCAACCCAGGGCGGGTGGCGCTCGATATGTTTGACCGTCTCCGGCTGCGCGAGCCCCTGGGGAACGCATTCAAGGCGCTGGGATTCGAAGGCGAGGAAAGCTGGAGGGTCGCCGCCAGAATCAAGGCCGCCCTGCTGACCGAGGCCGGAGTCTTTGCTCCCGAGCCTGCCACCGCAATTCCTGCCGGGCCGCAGGCTGCACCCGACCTGCTCCTGCCCATCCACTCGCCTGCCTTCTGGCAGGACCCGGACATTCGCTGGCTCACCGGCGCGCACGAGGACAAGGGACGCTTCTACTTCATCAAGGAGTCCTACGAGGAGTTGCTGTGGTGGCTTGAGCTTCCCGCCCTGTGCAAACTGGGCGCTGAATCCGCGCCCGCACGCTCTGCGATTCTCGAGATCCGCAAGACCTTCAGCGATGCGGCGGAATTGGCTGCCGCGGCGGGGTACAGCGTGGATGCGCTGGTCGAACAAGGGAAGACAGCGCCGGGAGCGAAAGTGTCCGGTGAAGCGCCGGCAGCAGAGGTGCCATCACCCGAGGACGCGCCGCTGGTTCACCCGCAGGAGTAGGCACTCCTTCGCGATGTGCGGCAGCAGATCGCCTTACGGTGCGGTACAGCCGGACTGCGCTGTTACTTTGATTTTCGGCGGGCGGCATCGTCGGTCAGCAGCTTCTGCGCCGTGATGCCGCACGCCATCGCCAGCAGTGTGGTGCACCACAGTGGATGGGCCGGCCAGATTCTCTCCGCCACGCCAAAGTTCCACAGGATGATGGATGTGACAAGCGAAACTCCGAGCGTGATCAGAAAAATGCGCATATCTCTCCGTCGCTTCAGGATACGGGGATGGTGCCAGGAAAGTTCCGCCAGGGTCCTGCGATTCATCCAGTTGTAACGAAGGCAGGGAACCGTCCCAACCCTCCGCTCCGCCAGTATGCCAGTGACCCCGCCCGCCATGCTCTGGGCGCCCTTGGGCCGAATCCGCTTCGGCCACTTTTTCGTTTCAAAACGGGAAGTCTAGAAAAATCAGCGCGTGACGTGTCCAAATGGACAATGGTTAACTAAATAATAATGCATATACATTTCAGAGATGTATATGCAACATGCAACGCCAGTAAAGCCAATCGATATGCATCTTCGTGAATCTTCATTCATTCCGCCTTGACTTTCAGGAATCTAGTTACTCAAAGGTAACTATACGGGCGGCCCAAAACGCACTCTGTCATGTGATGAGCCTCACCGCAAAGCTCTCCGTCCAGGCAAATTATGCTGGCGACAGGAGGGCGGCGCAGGGCTGGTTGCCGTCGATTCAACCATGAGAAAAGTGGTCATTCTGGGTGCAGCGGGTCGGGACTTTCACAACTTCAACGTCCTTTATCGCCACGATCCCGAGGTCAAGGTCGTGGCCTTCACGGCTACGCAGATTCCCGACATTGCCGGGCGGAGGTATCCGCCGGAGCTGGCGGGTCCGTACTATCCGCGCGGCATCGCCATCGTCGAGGAAGCCGAGGTCGAGGCGCTCATCCGCCGCGAGGGAATCGACGACGCCATCTTCTCCTACAGCGACGTAGCCCACCTGGACGTGATGCACCTGGCCTCGCGGGTGGTTGCCGCCGGGGCCAACTTCGTCCTGGCCGGCAAGCAGCGCACCCAACTGCAGTCCCGTCTGCCGGTCATCTCCATCTGCGCCGTGCGTACCGGCTGCGGCAAGAGTCCGGCGACCCGCCGCGTCGCCAGCCTGCTGCGCGAGCGGGGCTGGTCTCCGGTCGTCATCCGCCACCCCATGCCCTATGGCGATCTGGCCGCGCAGGCCTGCCAGCGCTTCACCCGCATGGCCGACCTCGACACCAACCAGTGCACCATCGAGGAGCGCGAGGAGTACGAGCCGCACCTCGAGCAGGGAACCATCGTCTACGCCGGAGTCGATTACGAACGGATTCTGCGCAGTGCCGAGCGCGATGGCGACATCATCCTCTGGGATGGCGGCAACAACGACACCTCCTTTTACCGCAGCGATCTGGAGTTCGTGGTGCTGGATTCGCATCGCGTCGGGCACGAGCTGAGCTACTACCCCGGCGAGGTCAACTTCCGCACTGCCGACGTTCTCATCATCAACAAGGTGGACAGCGCCAACGCCTTTGAACTGCGCCAACTGCGCGAGCACTGCCGCCAGATCAATCCCCGCGCCCAGGTGGTCGAGGCCGCCTGCCGGGTCAGCGTTCCCGCGCCTGCCATGCTGCACGGCAAGCGCGCCCTGGTCATCGAAGACGGACCCACGCTCACCCATGGCGGCATGGCCTACGGCGCCGGCGTCATCTGCGCGCGCAACTGCGGCGTGTCGCAGATTGTCGATCCCCGGCCCTACGCCGTCGGCTCCATTCGCGCGACCTTCGAGAAGTATCCCCATCTCAGCGACGTGCTTCCGGCCATGGGTTACAGTGAGGCCCAGCGCCGCGAGTTGCAGGAGACCATCGATCGCGTGCCCTGCGATGTAGTGGTCATCGCCACGCCCATCGATCTCTCGCGCATCCTCGGCATCACCAAGCCAAGCGTTCGCGTCACCTACGAACTGGAGGAAGTGACCCAGCCCGGCCTCCCCGAGATCCTCGATCAGTTCACGCACAGCTATTGGCCCGCGGCCCTGGAGGTGGCTACCGTGTGAATGACTTTCTCTCGATTCGCGATCTGGACCCCGCCGGCATCAAGCACCTGCTGGAGTTGGCCGGACACATGAAGGCGACGCCTTCCGCCTATGCCTACGCGCTCAAGGGCCGCACCCTGGCGCTGCTCTTCGAGAAGCCTTCGCTGCGCACCCGCGTGACCTTTGACGTGGCCATGCACGAACTCGGCGGCCACGCCCTTTACCTCGGGCCCAGCGAGATCAGCCTCGGCAAGCGCGAGTCCGTACACGACGTGGCCAAGAACCTGGAGCACATGGTGGACGGCATCATGATCCGGACCTTTGCCCACGCGACCGTGGAGGAGCTGGCGCTGCATGCTGCCATCCCGGTGATCAACGGGCTCAGCGACTACAGCCATCCGTGCCAGGCGCTGGCCGACTACCTCACCGTGCTGGAGATCAAGGGCCGCATCCGCGGCCTCAAGATCGCCTTCCTCGGCGATGGCAACAACGTGGCGCGCTCGCTGCTGTTTGCCGGTGCGCTGCTGGGTGCGCGCGTCTGCGTGGCGACCCCGCGGGGCTTCGAGCTGGACGACGATTCCGTCGAGTGGGCCAACCGCTGGGCGCCCGAGACGGGCTTCTCGTGCACGCTCACGCATGATCCCACCGAGGCCGCCGCTGACGCCGACGTGATCTACACCGACGTCTGGGCCAGCATGGGGCAGGAGAGCGAAACCGCCAGCCGGGCCCGCATCTTCCGCGGCTTCCAGGTGAACCAGGCGCTGTTCCGGCTGGCGCGCCCCGACGCCATGTTCCTGCATTGTCTGCCGGCGCATCGCGGAGACGAGGTGACCGACGAGGTGCTCGATTCGCCCCATTCGTTCGTCTTCCAGCAGGCGGAAAATCGCCTGCACACCCAGAAGGCCGTGCTTCTGGAGACCATGTACAACGTTCCGGAGCGCATGGCGCGGCACGATGCCATGCTGGCATCGTCTCACTGACCGGGGAGCGCGGCACCAGGGAGCGCGGCACTACGGAGCGGAGTCATGACGCAGACAGCATTGATCGCGGTCGGAGGCAACTCGCTGATCCGCGAAGGCGAGAACGGCGGCGCGGCGCAGACGGCGGAGCATCTGCGCCGCATCGCCGCCGTCATCGTCCGGCTGCTCGGCGACGGCTTGCGCCTGGTCATCACCCACGGCAACGGGCCGCAGGTCGGCGCCGCCCTGCTGCGTTCTGAGATTGCCGCCGGCCGCGCCTACCCGCAGTCGCTCGACCTCTGCGACGCCGCCACCCAGGGCGAGATCGGCTACGAGATCGCCCAGGCCGTGGAGAACGAGTTGGCCCGCGCCGGCCTGTCCATCCCGGTCGCCAGCATCATCACCCAGACCGTGGTGCGCGCCGACGACCCGGCCTTCCGCAATCCAACCAAGCCCATCGGCATGTTCTACAGCGCGGAGGAAGCGCACCAGCGCGCCGATGCCGCCGGATGGAAGATGGTGCGCGACCGCAACCGCGAATATCGCCGCGTGGTACCCTCGCCGGACCCGGTGGAGATCGTCGAGATCGAGACCCTGCGCCGCCTGCTCGCCTCAGGCACCCTGGTCGTGGCCGCCGGCGGCGGAGGCATCCCGGTGGTGCGCACCGCGGACGGCCTGCGCGGCGTCGAAGCCGTCATCGACAAGGATCTGGCCTCGTCGCTGTTGGCCACCCAACTCGGCCTGGAGATGCTGCTCATCACCACCGACGTCGAGTGCGTGTATGCCGATTACGGTATGCTGATGCAGCGGCCCATCCACCACACCACCGTTGAGGACCTGGAAGAGTTGCGTCGCCAGGGGCATTTCCCCGCCGGCAACATGGGGCCGAAGATCGACGCGGTCCTGCGCTTCCTGCGCGCCGGTGGCGAGCGCGCGGCCATCACCGATTGCGAACATCTGCACGATGCGCTGTGCGGCGTGGCCGGAACTCAACTCACCGCCGTACGCCGCGGCATCCAGGCCGAAGGCGATCGCGCGGAACTCGCCTTGGCCGCACGCTGAAGGGATTTTGGATGCAGATTTTGGAAACACGGGAGAAATCATATGACCGCAGTCATGGACGCAATTCTCGGCACGGAAGAATTCATCAAGCTGGAAGACACCTACGGCGCGCACAACTATCGTCCACTCGATGTCGTCATCGCCCGCGCCCAGGGCGTATGGGTCACCGATGTGGAAGGCCGCCGCTACCTCGACTGTCTGGCAGCCTACTCGGCGGTCAACCAGGGACACTGTCATCCCCGTATTCTGCGCGCGCTTACCGAGCAGGCCGCCGAGGTGACTCTCACCTCGCGCGCCTTCCGCAATACGCAGCTGCCGTTGCTGCTCGAAGAACTGCACGCACTGACCGGCTTTGACATGGCCCTGCTGATGAACTCCGGCGCCGAAGCCGTCGAGACCGCGCTCAAGACGGCGCGCCGCTGGGGTTATCGCGTCAAGGGCATCGCGCCGGATCAGGCCGAGATCATCGTCTGCGCCAACAACTTCCACGGACGCACCGTAACCATCGTCGGCTTCTCCACCGAGGCGCAGTACCGCGACGGTTTCGGCCCGTTCACTCCCGGCTTCAAGGTCATCCCGTTCGGCGACCTTGAGGCCTTGGCCGCAGCCATCACGCCCAACACCTGCGCGTTCCTCTGCGAACCCATCCAGGGCGAGGCGGGCATCCTGCTACCACCGCCGGGCTTCCTTGCGCAGGCCGCCGACCTCTGCCGCCGCCAGAACGTGCTGTTCATGCTCGATGAAATTCAATCCGGCTTCGGACGCACCGGCAAACTCTTTGCCTACCAGCACGAACACGCGACGCCCGATGTGCTCATCGTGGGCAAGGCCCTGGCCGGCGGATTCTATCCGGTCTCGGCCGTGCTCGCCTCCCGCGCCATCCTCGGACTGTTCGCGCCCGGAGACCATGGCAGCACCTTCGGCGGCAATCCGCTGGGCTGCGCCGTGGCCCGCGAGGCCCTCAAGGTCATCGTCGAGGAAAAGCTCTGCGAACGATCCGCCGCCCTCGGCGCCTACTTCATGCAGCGTCTGCGCGAGTTGCGGAACCCATGCATCCGCGAGGTTCGCGGCCTCGGCCTGTGGATCGGAATGGAGCTGTCGGTGCCCGCGCGCCCCTACTGCGAGCGCCTCCGCGAAGCCGGCGTGCTCTGCAAGGAGACCCACGAGAAAGTCATCCGCGTCGCCCCGCCGCTGGTCATCACCCGCGAAGAAATCGACTGGGCTTGCGACCGATTCCGCCAGGTCTTCGACCACGATTGAGGTGAGTGTCCGGCGGCCTTTTCATGCCATCCCGAACTCCGGCCTCAGCGCCCCAACCCACGCCACCGCCGCCGCGAGCATCTCCATTTTCCCGGCGGCGGCGCAGTTTCCGGATTGCCGACAAACCGCCCGGAACCCAGGAATTCCGGTGCGATACTAGACCCTGCGGCGTTTCCTTATCGGGACTTATCGCACTCAGAATCCGATTTCTCAGTCCGCAATCGAAAAATCAAAATGCCCCTTCCGTGAGGGGCTCCTGGGGGATGGGAAGTTCCTGCCGCCCAAGGCCCGTTATAAGTCAGAAGATTTCAGCGGCCTTTGACTTGCCTTTTTCGTGTGACGTAAGATTCGCTGTGCCCGATCGAACCATCTCGCATTACACGGTGACCGAAGAGCTCGGTGGCGGCGGGATGGGAATAGTTTACAAGGCGGAAGATAGCCGCCTTCAGCGCTCCGTTGCCCTCAAGTTCTTACCGCCCGATCTAGCTCACGACCCGCAGGCACTCGCCCGTTTTCGGCGCGAAGCCCAAGCCGCTTCTTCGCTCAACCACCCCAATATATGCACCATCTATGACATTGGCGAACATGAGGGTGAAGTGTTCATTGTCATGGAATACCTGGAGGGAGTGACTCTATATCAGCGGATCAATGGGCGCGCCATGCAGACAGAGGAGATTCTTGCTCTTGGGGTTGAGATTGCCGATGCCCTCGATGCCGCCCACTCGAAGGGTATTGCCCATCGTGACGTCAAGTCCGCCAACATCTTCGTTACGAGTCGCGGCCACGCAAAGATCCTCGATTTCGGTCTTGCCAAGGTCACGGATTCTCAAGCCACTCGCATCGCCAGTAGTGACGCCGTCACCGTCGTGGCTGATCAGATCACCATGCCCGGAACGACTTTCGGCACGATCGCCTACATGTCGCCCGAACAGGTGCGCGGCGAAGAGTTGGATTCCCGTTCGGATCTATTTTCGTTTGGGACTGTGCTTTACGAAATGGCTACGGGCATCTTGCCTTTTCGCGGAGCGACACCGGCGCTCGTGTTCAAAGCCATCCTCGATACCCCTGCTGTCTCGATTTTGCGCCTCAATCCGGACCTTCCATCCGAACTCGACCGCATCACCCAAAAAGCGCTCGAGAAGGATCGGGCGCTGCGCTATCAGAGCGCGGCGGAGATGCGCGCGGATCTGCAGCGCATGATACGCGAATTGAAATCCCATCCATCCGCTCCTCTCGTTTCCAACAGGAAGGTATCGTTCGGGGGCAAGCGGGCTGCAGTTGCCTCCATCGTGGTGTTTCTGATCCTCGTTGCGGGGCTGACATTTTGGCAGTTTCATTCGAAATACGCCGCTGCTCCCCGTGCAGAGGTCAATTCGGCTCCGTCTGTTGTCCGCAGCATCGCCGTTCTTCCATTTCACGACCTCACGGCACAGTCTGGCCAGGAGCCCTGGGGGATTGGCATGGCTGACGCGATTGCCACCCGGCTCGCCTCCCTGCAGAATCTGGCAGTGCGCCCAACCAGCTCCGTAATGAAGTACGCGAACCAGCCGCCAGATCCTTCGCGGGCTGCTCAGGAATTAGGAGTCGACTCGGTTCTGGACGGCTCGTACCAGCGCATCGCGGGTGTGATGCGCGTGTCGGTACAGTTGATAAATCGCGACAGTCGGACCATGTTGTGGGCAGACCATTACGATCTGAAGGCCGATGACATGCTCAAGTTTCAGGACGAGGTGGCACAGCGTGTCGTTGAGGGTATGCGCATTCAGATTTCGGGCCACGAACAGGAGTTTCTTGCTTCCAGTCCAACGCTCTCTTCTGAGGCCTATGCTCTTTACCTGCAAGGACGCTTTTATAAGAACGAGTATTTCATGCGTACCTCGACGCAAAGCCTTCACGAAGGGCAGCGCGTACTCCAGCGTGCAATTGAAATCGATCCCTCTTTTTCGGATGCATACGCCCTGGTGGCTTTGATGTATGTATATGAAGCTGCCAATGTTACGTTGAACGGGGAGGCAAACCTGGAGAAGGCAGAGAGGTTTGCTCGCCGCGCAATTGAGTTGCGGTCGGATTCTCTGGAGGGCCTGATCGCCCTGGGCACAGTTTTGAGCGAAAAAGGGCGAAACAGGGAAGCTATGGAGGCACTGCAAAAGTCGGCGAAACTCGCTCCAAATTCGAGCCTGGCGTGGGACAGTCTTGGCTATGCCTACCATTATGCCGGATTCGACGAGGCAGCCGAGAAAGCCTATCGCCGCAGCTCTGAACTCGATCCCACCACCACGCGCATCCACTGGATGCACGCGCGAATGTTGATTGAACTCGGGCGCGCTTCCGAAGCGGAAGCAACGATGCGCGAAGCTCTGGCCGCCAACCCCAGCCAATACAAGGCCATGTCATTTCTTGGAATGAGTCTCTATTACCAGAACAGGCTGGACGAGGCCGAATCCGTGCTGCAGAAAGCGCGTGAACTGGCCGGTAAGAATGGTGACGCGACTCCCCAAGTAGCTTCCGGGTTTCTGTATGCTTCGCGCGGTCGGCGTGACCTCGTCGACCCGCGCTTGCTGCATGAGCGCCCGGAAGATGAAGTGGACGGAGATAGCGCATACTGGGTGGGCAGCATACATGCCTTACTTGGAGATCGCGATCAGGCCCTCGCCTGGTTCAGGCGCACAATCGAACTCGGAAACCACGACTATCCGTGGTTTCAGCGCGACAAGAATTACGACAAGCTTCGTGGTGATCGCGAATACCAGAGGCTCCTCGAAGAGGTGCGCCACCATTGGGAAGGCTACAAAGAAGCGGTTGGAGTGATCGCAGCAATCCCCTCAAATTCTCACTGACCTATACGGAGCCGAGCGATAAGCAACGGGAAGTCGGCCAGGGTCCGGAATTCCAGCAACTCCCGCACCTTCTCCATAAGACAGAGGATGCGAGAAGTCTGGAACAGAGGACCATCAGTTGATGCCAAATCCCCTGATCACTTTGGGACAGTCAACTCGGCGGATGAAGGGGTAAGCTTCCTGTCTATGAGAACAAAATGGCAGCTGCCGATGTTATTTCTAGGAGCCGTTCTGATGTGTGGACCGGCTCTTGGATGGAGTCAACCGTCCTCCCCGAGCCAGGACAGCGGCGCAAAGCAGGATATGAAGGACGCGGGGCACGAGACAAAAGACGCGGCCAAAGACGCGGGGCACGGGGTGGAACAGGGGACGAAGAAGGCCTACCACAAGACGAAACGAGGCACAAAGAAGGCCTACCACAAGACGAAGGACACGACGAAGGGCGCGGTGAATGGGGCCAAGGAAGGTGCGAAGCAGCCGGAGTAATGGCCGCTACATGAGGTAGTTGGCCCCGGCGTCGGTGCCCACCAGCATTTTCAGGGACAACAGTGCCGCCTGTTGCGGTCGTGTCTTGTCGGAGTCGAGGGTGCGGGGTCCGCGAGAGATGCGGCGCTGGTGAAAGTGCTCCGCCATGGCGGATGCTACCAGCGGTCGCCCCAGCTGAGGCGCTTCAATCGGCGCCAATCTTCTTTCTTCGAGCGGGTGATGGCGGTGTTTGCGATCTCGCCGGCGCGGCAGAGGGTGAGTTGCGTGTAGCCGCTGAAAATGCGGGGATGACGCACGATGCGCGCGGGCTCACTCGGCGGCTTCTCGCCTGCGGCTGCCCCGCTGGGCGGCTCGCCGGGTTGCGCACGGCGCGTAAATGCAATGTAGGAAAACTTTTCATCTTCGTGTCCGAGGGTTGCGTCCTTGAGGCGGCGATGTTCGGCGGTGCGCTCGACGCGGGCGGCGAAGTGGCACCAGTCGCTGCCGCCGCGCATGGGACACTCGAGTGGGTTGGGGCACGGCGCGGCGAGGCTTGCGCCGGCGGCCAGCAGGCGCGTGCGCAGGGCGAGAATGTTGGCGAAGCCCGACTTGGTTCCCGGCTCAACGATCACCAGAAGTTTTGCGGTGCGCGCCCAGGCCTGGCGGATGAATCCGTCGCGCTGCGCTTCGCCGAGCTCGTTGAGCGTATAGGAGCAGACGACCAGATCCCACGCGCCTTCGGGAAGCGTTGCGGTGAGATCGCGCTCGACCCAGTGGGCTTCGCGCAGGGCGCGGTGCGGGGCCTCGCGGGCGAGGCGGCAGCCAATCTCGATCATGCGCGGATCGCGCTCGACGGCCGTAGCCGCCTCGATGGCGGGGAAGACTTGCGTGGCCGCCCACAGGGCGGTTCCGGGCCCGCTGCCGAGATCGAGCAGGCTACGCGGTTCGTCGCGGCCCGGCTCAACGCAAGTCTCGCGCGTCCAGGTGAGCGCGGCGCTGACGGCGGCAAAGGTTGCGGGCACGCGCACGGCGAGATAAGCGGCGCGCAGTTCGTCATTGGCGAGCGCGTTGCGCGGCGTGGCCGGTCTGGGGGAAGACGCGGCGCGCGGCACGCCCACGCCCCCGGGGCCCTGGCGATAGCATTCGCTGAGCCGCTCGGATGCGGCGCGCAACCGCCCTGGATGGCAGCCGTCCAACTGTTCGGCGATGGCTTCGCGCAATGCGGGAGGCAGTTGCATCAGCGGGCCCTGGCGGCCTTGCGATAGGCGATGACGTTGCGCTCGTGCTGCTCGAAGTTGTTGGAGAAGTGATGGCGTCCGCTGCCGTCTCCGGCGGCGACGAAAAACAGGAACGCGGTGTGCGCCGGTTGCATGGCGGCGGCAAGCGAGGCCGCGCCGGGATTGGCGATCGGCCCCGGCGGCAATCCGGGAAATTTGTAGGTGTTGTAGGGCGAGTCCGATTGCAGGTCGCTCTGGTAGATGGCGCCGCGATAGTTGCCCTTGAGCTCGGCGGCATAGACCACGGTGGGATCGGCGGCGAGAGCCATGTTTTTCGCCAGCCGGTTCAGGTAAACGCTGGCCACCTGGGCGCGCTCGTCTGGCGCGGCAGTTTCTTTCTCAACGATGGAGGCAAGGGTCACGATGCGGTGGACGTCCGCGTCGAGGCCGACGCTCTGCGCCTCCTTTTGAAAACGGCGGACCATGACGGCGGCCATGTCGCGCATGCTCATGGTGCGGGAAAACTGGTAGGTGTCGGGAAACAGATACCCCTCGAGCGACTTTGCCTGCGGATCGACGCTGCGCACGAGGGCGGTGTCGTGCATGGCCACGTCGAGGAACTCTTCTTTCTTGCCGAGACCGGCGGCTTCGATGGCGGCGGCGATCTCGAAGATGTTGTAGCCTTCCGGAACCACGACGGTGCGCACCAGCACGTCTCCGCGCGCGATGCGGTCGAAGATTTCAAGTCCGCTGGCGGGGCGGGCAAAACGGTATTCGCCCGCCTTGAGCGTTTTGTGCGGGAGGGCGTAGTGCAGCAGCTCGAATGCAAACTGGCTGTGCACAACTCCGGAGCGTTCGAGTTCGGAGGCAATGGCCTTGGACGAGGAGCCGGTAGGGAAGAGCAGCAACTGCGGCGCATCCGGGGCGACCGGAATCAGCAGCGCCCAGGCAAGCCAGAGAGTCGCCGCCAGGAGAACGAGTGCGATGAAGCGGACCATAGGCTTCCAGTGTAGATGAGGCGGTCGCCGGTACCCAAACGGCGGGTGGGAGGACGCTCGTCTACGCATCGGCGATGCGATCAAAGATGCGATCAGCGCTGCAGGCTCTTATCCGTTACCACACGCACACCAGTACCCCGGCCGGCGCCGAGTGGGTCTCGACGCCAACCTGGGGCACCTGTGTGGGTCTTCGTTTCCGTGGCGCGCGCAGCGCCATCGCCAGGCCTGGGAATGCGCGCCCTGGAAGGTGCGGCTACGAATGCGCGACCAAAGCTCCAAGCCGGGCACGGCCTTCGGCGTCGGCTGCCTTGAGAGCGGCAAAGACGCGTCTCGGCGTGACCAGGACGGGCACGTTGTAGATCGTCTCGCCCGGGGCACATGCCGCGGTTGCCGCCGCCATCAACTGCGCGTCGGTAGCCGAGCCAAGTCCGATCTGCTCGAGGGTGATGGGAAGACCAACCTCTTCGCAGAAATCATAGACATCGGCGATCACGCTGGGCGGACGGTCGGTCAGCATCAGCAGAGCCTGCGTCCCGATGGCGACCTTTTCGCCGTGCCAGAAGTGATGGGTTTCCGGGAGGATCGTGAGGCCGTTGTGGATGGCGTGAGCCGCCGACAAGCCGCCGCTTTCAAATCCCAGACCGCTGAGCAGGGTGTTGGCTTCGACGATGTGCTCGAGAGCCGCAGTGACCACATGGGCCTCGCAGGCCAGCCGGGCAGAGGTGCCATAGCTGAGCAGCGTGTCATAGCAGAGCCGCGCCAGGGCGAAGGCGGACATGGAGCCCATGCGTCCGGTCATGTTGCCGGCCTGCTTGTTGCGGCAGTCCTCGGCTTCAAACCAGGTGGCCAGCGCATCTCCCATGCCGGATACCAGGAAGCGGGCGGGAGCGCGCGCGATGACCCCGGTATCCACCAGCACGACATCGGGATTGCGCGGCAGCACCAGGTAGCGGGCGAACGCTCCCTGTGGCGTGTAGATGACCGACAGTGCGCTACAAGGCGCGTCGGTGGAGGCAACCGTGGGCACGATGACCACGGGGCAGCCCATGCCATGGGCGACGGCCTTGGCGGTATCCAGCAACTTGCCGCCGCCAACGCCAACCACTACGTTGCAACCCTGGGCGCGCGCCACGACCGACAGGCGTTCAATCTCCTGGTCGCAGCATTCGCCGCAGAAGTTCTCGGTAACGAAGCTGATGCCGTCGCCGTTTTTCAGGTGAGGCGCCACTTCTTTCTTGCCGGAGCGGCCCAGCACCGCCAGGGCTTTGGTGCCCAGGCGCGCGATTTCCTGCACCAGCGAGTTCAATGCACCGGCGCCCTGTACGTAGCGGCCCGGAAAAATAGACGTAGTAATGAATACGGGTTCGTTCTGTTCTAACTTAGAAAGTTCGATCTCGACTTCTTCCTTAGTTACTTCCATATGGGTACCTTCAGTTGTTGGTTTCATGCGACGGCACCTCCCAGTGGCGGATTATCACTCTGCCGGTTGGGGCTGGCAAGGACCTGCGTGCGGACTTCCGCGATTTCAGGCGCAATTCCCAAAAAGGCAAAACCGAGGGTGCTGGCCTCGCGGGCCCTAATCGAGACAGCCGCGCCGGGGTAGCGCCGCGAGTACGGCAGGCGGAGTGGCGCTCGCGTTATGCTGGGAGCGGGATTGGAATTGCGATGGGAGGACGGGCATGGTTTTTCTTGAATTAGTGCGGGCGCGGCACTCGGTGCGGCGGTTTCGCGCGGAGGCGGTGGCCGAGGAACTGGTGACGAAGATTCTGGATGCGGTGCGGACGGCGCCGTCGGCGGGAAACTTCCAGGCGTACGATATCTACGTGGTGCGTGGCGAGGCGCGGATGCGCGCACTGGCCGCGGCGACGTTCGGTCACGACTGGATTGCCGAGGCTCCGCTGGCGTTGGTGGTCTGTACCCACGCGGCGCGCTGCCAGTACGACGGCGCGGAGCACTGGGCGCTGCAGGATGCCAGCATCGCCGCCACCCTGGCGCATCTGGCGATAGTGGACGTGGGACTGGCAACATGCTGGGTCGGCGCCTTCCTCCCGGCGAAGGTCAGCGCGGCGATCGATGCGGCGGAAGGACACGTTCCGCTGGCGGTGCTGCCGGTCGGCTATGGCGATGAAGTCGCGCAGGAGAGCACGCGGCGCGAGGTCGCGGAGTTCGTCCACCGGCGCGAGTAGGCAGCTTGCCGGCTGCGGCTTCGGCGGGGCAAGCGGAAGTGTGGAATCGGTTGCGGGCTAGGCGCGGGTGCGCAGTTCGGACTTGTAGTGCTGGATGCGCAGGCGCATCTCCTGCAGCTTGGTGACCTGTTCGGCGGCCAGAGGGCGCTCGCAGCCGAGTTGCTTGACGACCAGCGCGATCTTGGCGAAGTGCTCGACGGTCTCCATGTTCATATAGGCGGTCAGCAGGTCGGAGCCGTACGTAACCACGCCGTGATTGGCCATGAGAACCGCATCGTGATCGGGGATGAACGGCTCCAGCGCGCTGGAAAGCTCGGAGGTGCCCGGAGTTGCGTAATGGGCCAGCGGGACCGAGCCCAGCGAGAGCAGGACTTCGCTGATCAGGGCCTGGTCCAGGGCCAGTCCGCAGGCGGCAAAGCCGGTGGCAGTGGGCGGATGCGCGTGTACGATGGCGTGGACGTCCGGACGCATGCGGTAGATGGTCATGTGCATGCCGAGTTCGCTGGTGACGTCGCGGAAGCCGGAGATCCTGCGACCGTGCATGTCCACCACTAGCAGGTCCTCGCAGGTCATCATGCCCTTGCTGATGCAGGTTGGGGTCACCAGGACCGATGCCTCATTGAGACGCACGGAGATATTGCCGTCGGTGGCGGCGATCAAACCGTGGTCGTGCAGCATCTGACCGAAGCGCAATATTTCCAGCCGGGATTCGTGGTCGCTCATTACGGATTCAACCCAGTGAGAATTTCCCCTCTCTGGCATAGTACCGTAGGCGAAAGCGCTACGCCACATTTTCCTGTACGGCCCCGGTCAAAGCTTTCCCACCTATAATGATTTCCGTGCTGGTTTCCGATTTTGACTTTTTCCTTCCCCCGGAGCTGATCGCGCAGCATCCGCCCGCCGAGCGTGCTTCGTCGCGGATGTTGCATGTGCACGGCGGCGTCCTCGAGGACCGCGCGTTCCGCGAGTTTCCGGCTCGGTTGCGCGCCGGCGACCTGGTGATTTTCAACAATACGCGAGTGCTGCCGGCGCGGCTGTTCGGTCGGCGCAGCGGCCAGCGGGCGCAGCGGCTGAGCCCGCATAATCCGGCCTCGCGGGAGTTTTTGCGGGGGCAGGTAGAGGTGCTGCTGACGCGGCGGCTGGCCGGGCAAGCGCCGGAGGAACAAATCTGGCAGGCCCTGGTGCGTCCCGGAAAAAAGATCATGCCGGGCGAGCGGCTGTACTTTGGCGCGGCGGAGTCCGCTGGTGAGGGGTACGCCGCAGATCTCGCCAGCCCGGCCGCGGGCGCCGCGCTGGAGGCCGAAGTGCTCACCCGAGGCGAGTTCGGCGAGCGCACCCTGCGCTTTCTTCCGGTGCCGGATTTCTTTGCCCGGCTGGAGCGGCTGGGACACATTCCTCTGCCACCCTACATCGACCGCGAAGACACGTCCGAGGATCGCGAGCGCTACCAGACGGTGTTTGCGCACGATCCGGGATCGGTGGCGGCACCGACGGCGGGTCTGCACTTCACGGACGAGATTCTGGGCGAGTTGCGGGAGCGCGGCGTGGAGACCGCGTCGGTGACCCTGCACGTGGGGCTGGGAACGTTTTCGCCCATCCGGGTCGAGGTGGTGGAGGAGCATCGCATTCACACCGAGTGGTACCAGATTCCCGGAGAGACGGCGGAGCGGATCGCGCGGGCCAAACGCGAGGGGCGGCGCGTGGTGGCCGTGGGCACGACCACGGTGCGGACGCTCGAGTACGCGGCGGGAACCGATCCCCAAGGCGCCATCACGGCGCACAGCGGCGAGGCCGACATTTTCATCTATCCTGGATACCGTTTCCGGGTGGTGGATGCGATGCTGACGAATTTCCATCTGCCGAAGAGCACGCTGCTGATGCTGGTCGCGGCCTTTGCCGGGCGCGACCTGGTGCTTGCGGCCTACGAACACGCAGTGCGCGAGCGCTACCGGTTCTTCAGTTACGGGGACTGCATGTTCCTCGAGTAGCAGGGGCTGGCCCGACGGCGGCAGGTGCGACATTTTGAACGGGCCGCCGGTTTGGACTAGGATTCTCCCTGTGCCTGCCAAGAAGAAACCCGCCGACTCCGATGCCGCAGTGGAAACCCGCGAACCCACGCTTCCTCCCCATGGCAAGGGGCGCGTCTTTTTGATCGATGCGTACTCGTTTGTCTTCCGCGCCTATCATGCCATGGCGCGGCAGCGTCCCATGTCAACGCGGAGCGGATTGCCGACCGCCGCTACATTCGTATTTGTGAATATGTTGAACAAGCTGCGCAAGGACTTCGATCCCGAATACATTGCCGCGGTCTTCGACATGGGGCCGAGCTTCCGCGAGGCGCAGGCCGAGGCCATGCCCGCGCTGAAAAAGCGCGACAAGGAGACAGGCGAGATTGTCGAGGTGGCGTACGCGGGCTACAAGGCGAATCGCGCCGAGATGCCCGACGATCTGCGGCAGCAGGTGCCGTACATGCGGCGCGCGCTGGAGGTCTATCGCATTCCGATCCTGGGCCGCGAAGGTTTTGAGGCCGACGATGTGATCGGCACCCTGGCGCGGCGCGCCGCCGAGGCCGGCTACGCGGCCTACGTGGTGAGCAACGACAAGGACATGCTGCAACTGGTGGACGCAAAAGTCTGCGTGCTGAATCCTCCGAAGGACAACTTGATCTGCGATGCGGCGAAGGTGGAAGAACTGCTGGGCGTGCGGCCGGACCAGGTGATCGACCTCATGGCCTTGCGCGGCGATGCCATCGACAACGTTCCGGGCGCGCCGGGCATTGGCGACAAGGGATCGGTGGAGTTGATCCAGAAATTCGGCACCTTGGACGCGCTGCTGGAGCGGGCCGCCGAGGTGCAGAAAAAAACCTATCGCGAATCGCTGCAACAGAATCGCGAGATGATTCTGCTGAGCAAGGATCTGGTGACCATCGACTGCAACGTGGCGATTCCATTTGAGCCGCAAGCGATGCGGGCGCAGGCACCCGACGCGGATGCGGCGCGCGAGTTGTTTGGCGAGCTGGAATTCAACACCCTGCAGAAGGAGTTTCTCCCGTCCGGGGAAGCCGTGGGCGCAACCAGCTATGGCGAGCTGACGGATGCCGCGCTCGAACGTCTGGCGCAGGCGCCGCTGGTGGCGTTTGCGCTGAGTGCGGCGGTGCGGCTGAGCGCGGCCGCACTCGGCGCGGCTGCCTCGGGTGCGGAAGACGTGCTCGAAGGCGCGCCCGAGCCTGCACCGGAAGACGCCGCGCCGGAGCAGAGTTCGCTGGCGCTGGGCGAGTCAGAGCTTGCAGCGGGCGAGATCGCGGCCAGCAGCGCAGCGCCGTCGGAGCGGCAGCAGGTGGCGCTCGCGATGACCGAAGCCGAGAGCTTTACGGCGGAGCTTGGCGGCACGCACGGCGCGCGCATCGCGCAGTTGCTGGCTGCGGACGCGGTGGCCAAGGCGGTGCACGATGCCAAGTCCGCATTGCACGCGTTGGACGCAAGCAGCGGGGCGCTGGCCGGAGTGCGGGATGACACCATGCTGTACTCCTATCTGCTGGACCCGAGCTACAGCGCGCACACCCTGCCCGAGGTTGCGCTGCGGCGGCTAGGACTGAAACTCACGGGATCGCTCGCCGAGGCCGCCGACATTACGTTGCGGCTGGCTGCGGCGCTGCGCACCGAGGTGGAGGCGGACGCGGACCTGGCGCGGCTCTATCGCGAGATCGACCTGCCGCTGGCCTACGTGCTGCACGGCATGGAGCAGGCGGGAGTGCAGCTCGATAGCCATGTGCTGGCCGAGATGTCTGTGAAGATGGCGGGCGACATACGCCGCTTGGAGCGCACCATTCACGAGATGGCCGGGATGGAGTTCAACGTCAATTCGCCCAAGCAACTGGGCGACGTGCTGTTCAACCGGATGGGGTTGCCGCGGCCCTTCAAGTCGGGCAAGGGCAAGGCGATTTCGACGGCGCAGGATGTGCTGGAAGGCTTGGCCGCCGAGCATGAGATTGCGCGCCTGGTGCTGGAGTACCGCCAGCTCACCAAGCTTAAATCGACATATGTCGATGCATTGCCGCTGCTGGCCCGCGATGGGCGTCTGCATACCAGCTTCAACCAGACGGTGGCGGCCACCGGCCGGCTCAGCTCGACCAATCCGAATCTGCAGAACATTCCCATACGCACCGAACTGGGACGTGAGATTCGCGCCGCGTTCGTGGCCGCCGAGGGCAAGGTGCTGGTGGGGGCCGACTACTCGCAGATCGAGCTGCGTTTGCTGGCGCACTACTCGCAGGACCCTCTGCTGCTGGAGTCCTATCGCACCGGCAAGGACATCCACACGCTGACGGCGGCCGAGGTCTTCGGCGTGCCGCCCATGCTGATCGACGCCGAGCACCGGAGGCGCGCGAAGGCCGTCAACTTCGGCATCGTGTACGGGCTGTCGCCGTTTGGACTGGCGCAGCAGTTGGGCATCGAGCAGAAGGAAGCCAAGCGTTTCATCGATTCCTACTTTGCGCGCTACGTGGGAGTGCGCGGCTTCATCGACCGCACCCTGGAGCAGGCGCGGCGCGATGGTTTTGTGCGCAACCTGTTTGGCCGCAAGCGTCCCATCCCGGACCTCGGAAGCAAGAACCCGAACCTGCGCGGATTCGCCGAACGCACCGCGGTGAACACTCCGCTGCAAGGCACGGCGGCGGACCTGATCAAGATCGCCATGCTGCATCTGGACGCGGAACTGCGCGCCCGCGGCTTGCAGGCGAAGATGCTGCTGCAGGTGCACGACGAACTGGTGCTCGAGGCTCCGCTGAATGAGGTGGAGCAGGTGAAGGCCTTGGTGAAAGAGTGCATGGAGGGCGCGTATAAGCTGAGCGTTCCGCTGGAGGTCGAGGTGAGCGTGGGCGCAAACTGGCGGGATATGGAGTGAGCGCAGGGCTCGTTTACCCGCCGTACTTTGAATTCGGATTCATCTTGTATACAACCTCGACGGGGTTGCCGTTCCACATGCCCAGGTAAAAAGGACGCACGCCCGCTGTCTCATGCTCGTGAACGCTGGTTGTGAGCGCAATCATGCTATCGCTCCATTGCTGCTCCACTTCCAAGGCGATAGCATAGGGCAAATACTTCTCATAGAGCCCGGCGTGTTTGTCCGGCGCATCCGGCCTGTCCATTGGCATCCGGTCCACGGACTTCAGGTATGCGCGAAAGCCCTCGATCTGCCCCAAAAGTGTTCGTCCTCCCTCCGTCGGCATTCTCAACCAGAGCAGAGACGCCACATTGGCAGCGGCTAAAGTCGCTGCGACGGCCACAACCCTCCATGAAAAGTTCACGCCGAGCACAACGGAT
>Ga0302320_10005421_pt1 | contig 28634 bp, 22 predicted proteins | sample Bog_T0_3_FD_202130 | JGI IMG/M metagenome (GOLD analysis project Ga0302320, IMG submission 202130) | Peat permafrost microbial communities from Stordalen Mire near Abisko, Sweden - Bog_T0_3 | ecosystem: Environmental > Terrestrial > Soil > Wetlands > Peat | place: Sweden: Abisko, Stordalen Mire...
TCAAGTTTCGGATCGGGAATCTTGGTGATTTTTCCATCCTGCCAGCAATACACGCCTTGATTTACCGATCCTAACCAAAGCCGCCCGCGCGGGTCTTCGTAGCCGAAGGTAATGTTCGGGGCCAAATTCGTGTCCGATCCCGTTATTGGAACCGGCTCCAATTCGCCGGACAGATTCAAACGGGCGACCTCCCCTGACGCCACCAGCCATAGCGTCCCATCCTTGCCTTCCAGAAATGACCGGACGCCCTGCCATGTCGTTTCTGCATCCTTCCAACCGTGGAACGAAAACGATTGGCCGTCGTAGGAAACAAACCCGCTGCCGCGCAATCCCACCCACAAGCCACCGGAACGAGAGCTCGCCAGACTCGTCACGAAGCTGTTCCGCCCGGCAGCGATGGAGTGTAGATCAATCGACTTGAATTCAGTCCCGTCGAAACGCAGCAACCCGGCAGCCGTGCCGAACCACAAATAGCCGTCCTGGGTTTGCGCGATGGCGTTGATGCTGGAGGCTGGCAGAGCATTCTGACGGTTCCACGTCCGGCAATTGTATTGAGTAAGGTCTTTGGTTGGATCCAAGGCAAATCCCCGGTAGGCCAGCACGAGCGGAAGCAACAGGACACACAAAAGCAGCCCGCGCCGGAACCGGCGAGGCCGCTTCCGGAAGCATGGATATAAAAATTTCATATCTCAAAACTCTGTGTGTGGACTCCGGTTGAATAGACAAATATGATCCGCCAGTTGAGCCATTGCGTGACCACGAGGTTGATGCTCATGTTTTCACCGTTGCCATGGGTCGGTGGAACCCAATAGTGTTCTATCGGATATTTGTGGGTTAAATGAAGTCGTAACTCAAACTATTTCTTGGCGTTTCATCGTTGGCGCGACAAAAAGCGTTCGCTTTGGCCCAAAAGCCGTCCGGTTAGCCTGACCAGTTGAAGCCGTCGCCGCCTTGAGCCGATGGAACCGCGACCACCAACCCCACCACGAACGTCTGGCACCATAAGGCTGGACTTGCCGGATAATCATCCAAAATATGAAGAGCAGCCGATTGCTGTCCCTTCCCTGGGGGAGACTCGAATCGCTTGGGAAGCGGTTCGAGGAATTTGCCGGCGGCAAAGGCCCGCAGGGCCGAGCGAGCGGGCGCGAGCGAGTCAACGTCAGGATGAGGGCGAGCGTTCAATCAAATTTCAAAAACGGCTGTTTGCCGACACTGGACATTTTTTGGCAAAGGCTATTCTTTTCTTGATTTTCCGCGCATTCGGCTTTTACTCCGGCGTGCGACCTGATAATTGTCACCGTAAATATGGCTTATAAAGAAATCACACCGCCCGCGGGCGGAAAAATTACAATAGCGAACGGTAAGCTCACCGTTCCTGAAAACCCCATCCTCCCTTTCATCCGTGGTGACGGCACCGGCCCGGACATCTGGGCGTCTTCCGTGCGCGTGTTTGACGCGGCGGTGCAAAAAGCCTACGGCGGCAAGCGCAAGATTTCCTGGTTCGAGGTCTTCGCCGGCGAGGAATCTTTCAAGAAATTCAACAACTGGCTGCCGGACGATACCGTCGAGGCGTTCAAGGAATATCTCGTCGGCATCAAAGGCCCGCTCACCACGCCCGTGGGCGGTGGCATCCGCTCGCTCAACGTCGCATTGCGCCAGATGCTCGACCTCTACGTCTGCCTGCGCCCCGTGCAATGGTTCACTGGCGTTCCCTCGCCCGTGAAACATCCGGAGAAGGTGGAAATGGTCATCTTCCGCGAAAACACCGAGGATATCTACGCCGGCATCGAATACGCCGGCGGCTCGCCCGAGGCGCAAAAGGTCCTGGACTTCATCGCGAAGGAATTCCCGAAGGATTTCAAGAAAATCCGCTTCGGTACCAAGCCCGCCGCCGAGGATTTTTGGAAGGCGGTCGGCGCGAAGGATTTTCCAAGCGACGTAAAAGTCGGCGTCGGCATCAAGGCCGTCAGTTACAGCGGCACCGTGCGGTTGATGCACAGCGCGATTGCCTACGCGATCCAGTTCAAGCGCAAGTCCGTCACGATTGTCCACAAGGGGAACATCATGAAGTTCACCGAGGGCGGCTTCCGTGATTGGGGCTACGATACGGCCAAGAAATTTTTCGGCGCGGTTGAGATTGATGGTGGCCCATGGTGCAAGATTCCCGAGGGCAAGCCCGGCGCAGGCATCGTCATCAAGGACGCCATCGCCGACATCACGCTCCAGCAGGTGCTCACGCGCCCGACGGATTTCGATGTCATCGCCACACTGAACCTCAATGGCGATTATTTGAGCGACGCCCTCGCCGCGCAGGTCGGCGGCATCGGCATCGCGCCCGGCGGAAATATCAATTACATCACCGGCCACGCCATCTTCGAGGCCACGCACGGCACCGCGCCCAAGTACGCGAACAAAGACGTGGTGAACCCTGGTTCTGTCGTTCTCTCCGGCGAGATGATGTTCCGCTACATGGGCTGGACCGAGGCTGCAGATCTGATTCTCAAAGGTCTGAACGGTGCGATTGGCAGCAAGCGCGTCACCTACGATTTCGCCCGCCAGATGGAAGGCGCGACGGAGATTAAGTGCAGCGAATTCGGAACGAATATTATCTCGCACATGTAAGTCGTGACAAAGTTTGATGCAACGGGCGAGCCCTTTGGTTCGCCCGTTTCACTTTGGGGTGGGGCGAGGCTCCTGACGAGCCGGTTTTGGATATTGTAGTGTCGGGCCTGTGGCTCAAAAAATCGGCACACAGCGCCGACGCTACACCGGGTCGCGAGGGCGTTCGTCCTACCAATTAATTTTGAATGAACTGGATTGTTGCGAGCCTCGTATCGGCATTGTTCCTCGGTGTGTATGACCTTTGCATCAAACACGCCATCCGGGACAACGCCGTGCTGCCGGTGCTGTTCTGGAGCACGCTGACGGGCGCGGCGGTGTGGGTGGCGCTGCTACTGGTCCAGATGGCGCATCCGGGACTGTTGCCGGCGGCCCTTGTCACGCAGCCAATCTCGATGGTGCAACACCTGCAACTGTTGCTGAAGTCCGCCATCGTCGCGTCGTCGTGGATTTTTACCTACTTCGCGTTGAAACATCTGCCGCTCTCGCTCGGCTCGCCCATCCGCGCCACGACCCCGCTGTGGACACTGTTCGGTGCGCTGCTGATCCTGGGCGAACACCCGAATGGCGTGCAATTGGTCGGCGTCATCACGACGCTGGTGGCGTTCTTCGGGCTTTCATTGGCCGGTCGGCTGGAGGGGGTGCATTTTCACCGGGACAAATGGGTGGGGTTCCTGCTGGCCGGAACCATCCTCGGCGCGGTGAGCGCGCTTTACGACAAATACCTGCTGGCCCGCGCGCATTTCACCGTGCCGACGGTGCAGGCGTGGTTCTCGATTTATCTGGTGGTGCTGTTCACGCCATTGGCCATCGGCTGGCAGCGGCGCTGGTGGAAGCGCAACGAGTTCCACTGGCGTTGGACCATCCCCGTCATCGCGCTCTCGCTGCTGGCGGCGGATTACATTTATTTCGGCGCGCTGCGCCAGCCGGGCTCGCTGGTGTCCGTCGTCATGAGCCTGCGGCGCGGCAATACGCTCGTGGCGTTCGCGGGCGGACTGCTGCTGTTTGGTGAGCGGAGCAACTGGCAGAAAATCCTCGCGGCAATCGGCATCCTCGCAGGCATCGTGATCACGGTGATGGGTTAGAAAATTTCGGCTGCGGCGGAATGGTGGACGGATTGAACGGCAATTCGTCGTCCGAATGGACACGGTTTCCAGCCGGATCAACCACGGTGGCGGTAACGAATACGAGAAGTTCTTTTGTGTCATCATCGGATTTTCCCGCAGGCCCGGTGAATTGTTCATCCGGTTTGCCCAAAACCAGCGTCTGGCTATCGAACAGGTTGACACGTGTTGAAATTTTCCGGATGCGGAATCTGGGAAGTGGCACCGGCACTGTTTGCTTTTGTCCGTCAATGTAAGCGGTGACGGAATTGGTCGGTTCGGCGTATCCGAGAAAATCAATCGTGGATGCAGTTGTCGTCAAATAAACGGTGTATCCGTCAGAAAGCACGTAGGGGACTTCATCCAACACCGGCCCGCACTCGACATTATCTGTCTGGAACAATTCATTGCTTGAAACTCCCGGCGGTTTAAGCGCCAGCGGATTGATGCCGGTGAGAACGGTTCGGAGATTCGTCGCGCGCATCTGGGTTTGGCGTCCGCTGGTGGTGACCGCTTCCGGCTCGGCGAGCGTTTCCACACCGTCGCGCTTCTCCAGGGCGTGAATCACCGTGCGGAAATTCGGGTCGGTCAAAATACCCGTCACTTGGCTGCCAACGCTGTTTGTTAGTCTGGTCGGAAATTCAAAACTGCCTTTTGGCACTTCAATAAACCGCGCCTTGATGTGAATCTGAAGAGGAACTTGATTCAACGCCTGAATTACGCGCTCAACGGTGTCCAGCTCCGGCGGTGTGGCCTTTACGAACAACAAACCCAACCTGTCTTGGAAGGCGATGCTTCTGCCCGTCGCAGTCAAATCCACGCCAAGTTTGCTGAAAAGGCTTTCAACCATCGTTGAAACATTGTTGGTTTGCAAGCCGGGGATGCTTCGCAAACCGGAGGCAAATATGCGTGGATCCACCTTGAACACCCGCATTTCGAGTGTTGGCGGTTCCGGCCCAGAAGGTTTTGGCGAAATGACCACCGCGTAATCTTCCACGGAATATTTGATGGGGCGATCCGCCCCTTGCACCATCACATCCAGTACGTCGTGCAGCGAGGCATTGTTGAGCATCAGCTTTACATTGATGGTGCTGGCATCCACGGCATCGGGGGCGGCGCCAGCAGTCGGCTTTTCAGGCAACTCGGAGGTCGTGCTGGCTGCCTCGCTCGGATTGTATATAAAGTTAATGCCTTTCTTGTCCGGGTCTCGCAGTTTGGATTGTTCGGCCAGATAACGGAGGACTTCACTTAAGGGCAGGCCGTTCGACCAAGAAACATATTCGAGGCGGAGGCTGTTGAGTTTGCGGTAAATCATCTCCCGTCCGGAGCTGGTGTGAATGTCAGTGTTGGTAACGGGTGAATTCGTCACGGGCAATCTGATGTCAACCTTCGGCGAATACCCATTCAGCTTGAGAACCACACGATACACACGATCCAACTGTTCCTTGGAACCTCGCGCCAGCAAGATTCCATCGTCCATGTAAACGAAAACCGTCGGGGGAGTATTCACGCCCGCATCCAGCAAAAGATTCTTCAAATGGTTCTCATTTATCGGGGGGCGGATAAAGAATGTCATCAACCCCGTCGAAGAAGCATCACCTTCAGCAGCGTGTGTATATCCCACTTGTTGAATATGATTCGCATTTATGTAATCAGCCCCACCGCCCGACGTGACGACACGTTTCGGTTCGGCCAGGGTTTCAACTCTAGTGCGTTGTTCGAGAGCATGAACCCTCGCCTGAAAATTGATGTCCAACAGAATCCCCGTGACTGCATTCGTATTGATGTCGGATGCGCTCGCGGCATCTGTCAAATTGGACGCCGAAGCCGTTAGCGCATTTGTTTGCTCCGGCGCTTCGCCCATCGGCAGTGCAATGGCGGTGAAGGCAAGAATGCTAAGAATGGAAACCAACGTCAGACCCGCCTTTCGAGGCGCGCGGAAATTTATCAATCGCTCAATCCTTTGCCGTAATGCGCTGCGCGATTCCAGAATGCCAACCAGACCAAGGCTCGCCAGTGGACGATTGAACGCGAGCTTGGCCACTTCCAGCAATGTCGGTGCATAAATTTCCGCGTCGTCATGAAGCGCCAGCATCACCGCGTCGTCCACTGCTTCCTCGCGCACGCGCCGGATGCGCGCGTTAGCCAGCCAGAGCAGGGGATGCCACCAGTAAAAAATTTGCAGCAGCGCCTGCGCGCAGTTCACCCAGACATCACCACGCCGGAGGTGTATCGCCTCGTGCAACAACACCGCGCGTAATTGTCCGGCGGAAAGCCTTTCCACCAGCGATTGCGGCAGCAAAATGACGGGTCGAAACAATCCGCAAACCGCCGGCGACATGGAATCCTCCGTCAATTTAAGCCGGATGCCCGGACGCAAATGTGTCAAGCGCCGTGCTTCATCCAAGAGGGGGATCAACTCCGTCGAAACGTTTGCACGCCGCACCTTTTGATTGATTTGCAGCCAGCGAACCAGCAGCCATGCCAGCAAACCGGCGCTGACAGCGACTGACGCGGTCAGCGCCCAGGCCGCAGCAGACATTCTCGGTTGAATCGGCGCGGGGGCCGGCTGGAACTGCGGCGGAAGAGTCGGCGCGGTTTGCTCGCCATAAGTGACGACATACGACGTCTTTTGCGGCATTGCCGGAGGTTGAGGCGAAGGCATCAGCCACCACGCGAGGCTCGTTTGCAATGCGAGTGACGGCGGCAGAAGCAATTTCACAAGAACCATCAGCCACAGCGCATAACGGATCGCCGCGCGAATTTTCCGGCGTAACGCAACATCCAGAGCGAAAATGATGGCGATGAGCAAGCTCGACTGCCAGAGCATCGGCCATGCGAAATTCAGGAAGTGATCGCCCCAATGATTCAGGATTTCGATGAAGGAGGTCATGTGGTTGCCATTCGAAATAAAAAATTATTTCTTCGCCGATTTTTTCCTGGCTTTGATCAGGTATTCCAGCTGGGTGAGTTCCTCCACGCTCAAATCACGGCTTTCGATGAGGCATTGCACCATGGGCGTGAGCGCGCCGTTGAACGCGTGTTTCAACGCGTAAAGCAATTCGCTGCGCTGCGCCTGCGCCGGCGTCACCACGGAGCGGTAAAGCGTCTGGTTGCGGACTTTTTCGGCGGTCAGCAGCTTCTTGGCAGCCATCCGGTCCATGAGCGTGCGGACAGTCGAGTATGTCCATCCGGTTTTTTTGAAAAGTTTTTCCTGTATGGCCGGCGCGTCGCAGGGTTCGTTGTCCCAGATGGCCTTGATGACCGTCCATTCCGCTTCAGTCAGTTCATTCGGAGATTTTGACATATTGTGCTAGTTGATGGCGCAGTATCTCTACAACTGTCAAGGATGTCAAGAAAATAATTTACAATTGTAGAGGTCCAAGCAAAACCGCTCCCGCAGGCTTTCGGGATGGCTATTCCAACCGGAACGTGATGGTTACCTCGGCGCGCGAACGGACGGATAGGTTGCCCTGAAGCGCGGGGTCGAACCGTGATTCTTTCATTGCACGAATTGCGGCGTTGTCGAGCAGTGGAAAGCCGGAGCTTTTGACAATTTCCACCTTGTCGAGCGCGCCGGATTCGTTGATGAACAGCGCCAGCACTACGACGCCCTGCTGATGCCAGCGTTTGGCCTGCTCCGGGTAAATCGGCTGGATATGTGTGGCATATTTCGGCTCGGTCACTGAAACGTATTCCGTCGGAGGCTGTGGCGGTGGAACGACAACTGGTTTTGATTCGGGCGGCGGCGGCGGAGGTTCTGGAATTGTCATCTCCGGTTTTGGCGGCGCAGGCGGTTGCGGTTTTTCCTCCGGTTTGGGCACCGGCGTTTCAATTTTCGGCTGTGGTGGCGGCGGAACGACTACCGGCTTGGGTGGTTCGGGTTCGAGCGGTTTGGTCAGCGTGACGTCAACGTAGGTTTCGTTGAAAGTTTTCGGCGGCGTGGACGCGGGCGGTTTCAAGCAATAAAGCACGACGGCGTGAAACACCAGCGCGATGACATAAAAGATGGCCAATGGCCGGTTCATTGCTTCAGCTTTGTGTCAATCGCCACCTTGGTGATGCCGGCCTGACGCAAATCATCGAGTACGGCGACGACCGGGCCGAAGAACGCCTTCTCATCGCCGTTGATGAATACTTTCGGGTCTGGTTGCGCGGCCATCAACTGCTGCAAACGAGTGGGCAATTGATCCACTTGCAGCAATTCCTTGTTGAAATACAAATCGCCGTCCTTGGTGACGGTGATTATAGTACGGTCGTTGTGTTCCTGTGGCGCGCTCGTTGCGGCGGCGGGCAGGTTTACCTTGATGGCGTTGTTTTTCACCATTGAGAGTGAGACCATCATGAACGTCGCCAGCAGAAAGAAGATGACGTCAATGAGCGGGATGATTTCGATGCGCGCCCGCTTGCGTGCGCGCGGCGTGGGAATGTTCATGGCTGGTGCTCCTTGGGTGCGCATTCCCTGCACTGTTCCAGGTGCAATTCCAGTTGCGTCGCGGCGTCCTCAATGTCGTGCCGCGCCTCCTCCAGCCGCGCGTTCAGATAATTGAACGGAATCAGCGCGGTGATGGCGATGCTCAAGCCGAACGCGGTGGCGATGAGTGCCTGCGAGATGCCGCCGGTGATGGCTTCGGGTGCGTCAAGCTGCTGCGCCCCGAGCAATCCGAAGGCGTGAATCATGCCGGTGACGGTGCCGAGCAATCCGAGCAGCGGCGCGAGCGTGACAATCGTGTCGAGTACGGCGAGTCCGCTGTTGAATCCTTTTATTTCCAGATTCGCCGCGCGCAAAACGGCGCTGGAAAAAGATTCCGCGCGGTGCGCGAGTGCGAACGTGAGCACGCGCGCGACGAAATCGGGTTTGTTGCTCCCAACTTTTATCGCGCCTTCCAAATCGTGGTGCTCGACGCACTTCAGGATTTCGTCCAGAAGCCGGGGTTTGCGCCGCGATCGTTCGCGGATGATGAAGAACAACCGCTCCAGCACGGTAGCGGCGGTGACAATTGAACAAATGAGCAGCGGCCACATGACCGGCCCGCCGTTGATGAAAACTTTGATCATAATTCAGGTTTGGACTTGTGTTGATTTTTGCCGTGGCAGGCACGGTTTGCTTTTTTAGAACATGAGGCTTAACGAGCCGAAGAAGCCAAGCCGTTCGCCATATTGCGCGGCGTTGACGCCGACCCCGGAGCCGCTGCGGAGCTGGTAGATGTTGTCCGTGACGTTCACCACATCGAGCCGCGCCTTCAACATCCGGTTGTGGTTGAGCTTGAAGCTTTGTTCCGCGCCGAGGTTGATGGAGTAATATTGCGGCACGCTCGAATCATTGGGCGTAGTCACTGTGGTCCTCAACCCGCTGCCGTAAAATGCGTCGGCATAAACGCGCGTGCTTTGGCGCGCCGATTCGTTCCATGTATAGGCCACGCCGAACGAGCCGGTGACGCGCTGGTCGTGGTCCAGATAAATGTAGTGAGTCTGGACGTAGGCCAGATCGCTTGGACTAAACAGGAATTGCGCCGAGTTCCAATTTTCGCCCTGTGCGACCGACCAGGCGAGGTTGGCATACGACGAAAAACCGCCGTTGTTGTAAGAGCCGGTGAATTCCACACCGTAAATCCGCCCCTTGGCATAATTGAACGCCGAGAGGATGAGTGTCTGCCCAAACAATCCGTCATCGAGCTGGTTCCGTGCGGTCTTGTAGTATCCGTCCAAGCCGACCTGCAGGTTCTTTGTGATTTTTTGCGAAATACCGCCGTCAAAATAATTCGCGCGCTCGGCCTTGACGGTGCTGTCCGGCGCATTCGGACCGCTGGGGGATTCATTCGCCGTGCCGTCGAATTGGTTCACATTGCCCGACGCCACGTTTTCCAGCGGCGGCGGCGTGAAGTAACGTGCGTAACCGGCGTGCAAAGTTGTCGAATCCGTCGGCTGCCAGATGATGTTCGCACGCGGACTGACTTGGTTTTCCTTGTCGAAGGTGGAATAATACTCGTCAAACCGCGCGCCATAGTTGAGCGTGACCTCGGGTAGAACTTTCCATTCTTCCTGCAAATACACGCCGGCGAACAGCGCGTGCGAGACGCCGTTCTGAACGATGGTTGTCGTTGGCGAGCCGGGTTGTGGATTGAAACTGCTCGGATCGGTGCTGTTCATCAGGATGGCCGTTGTGGTTGAGTCGGCGGACAGGTATTCATCCATCAGCATCACGCCGCCGCGGATCGTGTGCTTGTCGCCGAGGGCGTAACTCGCGTCGGCTTGCAGCCCGCCGGAATAGAGTTTCCGGTTCGCATCGCTGGCGACGCCGTTGAAGAACAAATCTCCGACGGGGTCGGGTGTGAAATGCACGCCGCTGTTGCGGCCAAGAACGGAGGCTTGAAGATTCAAATCGCCCGCCGACTTCTGGTAGGTCGCCACGCCGTAATAATTCTGCTCGTTTTGATTTTCGTTCAGCGTGGACGAATCAAATGTTCCCGGTTCCCAGGTATTACCCCCAGGTGCCGAGCCAGCCGGCAATCCTGCAGTGTCGGGAACCTGGAAGTTGCTGTAGGACGCGCTGCCCATCAGGCTGACGCGGCTCGTGTCGCTTAAGATGCGCGACGCATAGACGAACGCCTTGCTCTCGTCCGTCGTGTCGTGAATCGCATCATGGCTGGGCGTCGGATTTTCTATTCCAAGCCCGTTGTGGTTGTAACTACCGTCCATGAAGTAATTCCATTTTCCCTGCGAGCCGCCGTATTCAAAGCTCGGACGGATGGTGTCATAGCTGCCGCCATATAATTCGCCTTCGCCGCCGTTCTCGAACGCGCCGCTCTTGGTGTGGATGTCCACGACGCCCGCTGTGCGGAATCCATACGCTGCCGGTAGCGAGCCGGTGATGAGTCGCATGGATTCCACGAAGCGCGGGTCGAGTTCCAACCCGAATCCCGTGATGCCTTCGGGCAGCAGCACGTCGTTGATTCGATATTGCAAATTCGCGTGCTCGCCGCGGACGTGCAAATCGCCGTTCGCCGCCGAATCGCCCGCCACGCCAGGTGCGCGCAGAATGACCTGGTTGAACGGCGCGTTGGCGCCCTGCGACAAGGTTTCAATCTGCTCCTTGCTGAAGACATGGGCCGTCGCGCCCAGGTCGGGGATGATGGTGTCCCGCGCCTTGTCCAGCTTGCCCACGACGGTGATATTGCCAAGCTGGGTGACGTTCGTCGAACTGCCCGGTGCGTCGGCGCTCGACGCCGCCACATCGTTCGTCTGCGCCAGCGCCGTCCCGCCACAGGACAGCGCCGCCAGCGAAATGGCCGACCAATACAATCTGCGATTAAACTTCTTTCTATTTTCTTCTCTAAATTCTTTCATAAAATTCAATGGGTTAAGGTTTTTAAAACTCTTCGGCGAATCTTTTCAGGATTCGCATTTTGCGAATCGCCACAAGGCGCTCACAAAGAATTGGTTGCTGGAAACATCTTCCGGTCGAAGCGAACAGGGCTCCGCCCGAAACCAACGAATTAGGAAACAGCGGGAAGGGCGGGCGGGCCTCGGCCGGTTAAAATATTTTTATCGGCCGGAACGAAAACCGAAAATTCTGTGCGCTCGGCGATTTCAATCCAGGTCACGGGTAAAGCCGCCGGGGCGGCGCACGGCGCAGTTTCAATTTTCCCATGCGCGATGGCGACGATGGCACAATCGTCATCGTCTTTGGGAATCGTCCCGCCATGCAGCCAGGCGTGCAGTGGCGTGCAGATTTCCGCGGTCGCCATGAACAGCCACACCGCCAGCGACAAAACCCCCGCCGCGAGGAAAATTCGTTCGCGCGTGCGGCGTTTGAATGGGCGCTGGCGATAGGGCATTTCAGTTTTTCAACAAAGCATCAGAGTGAAATCCAGTTGGCCGATTGCGCCGCCGAGGGAGTAGTCGCCGGCTCATTGTCAGCCTCGAAATGTTTGATGATCACGGCCACGGACAATCCCGCCAGCAACGCGATTGACAGTTTGAAGCGGTCGTGCGAATGGAATTGCAGTTCCGGCAGGAGGTCGGCGCTGGCAATGCAAAGGAATGTTCCTGTGCAGAACGCCAGCGCGCAACCGAGTAGAACCCCGTTGGAATCGGCAAACTGGCTCGCGCCAAAATAAAAGAGGATTGCGCCCGCCGGACTCACCAGCGAAAAGAGCACGTTCAGCAGATGGCGCGAAAACCGCGAGCTGCCGCTGGCCGTCATCAAGGTCGAGATCGCCAGCGCATCGAACGGCTTGTGGAGAATCACCACCATCGCGACGCCGAGTCCCGCGAGCTTCGCATGGCCGTTCGCGCCCGCGGCCACGGAGGCCGCCAGCGCCAGGCCGTCGAATAGTGAGTGGAGGGACATTCCGAGCGCGGTACCCACCCAGGAAAGCTGCTGCGCCGATTTGTCGGCCAGCGTGTGGGCGTGATGCGCATGGTCGTGAATGTGCCCGTGTTCGTGCGCATCACAATCTTCGGGATCGCCTTCGGGCGTGTCGTGATGGTGAAAATGAAAAAAGCGCTGCAAGAAAAACATCGCCAGAAAACCGCCGAGCACCCACGTCGCCGTCCGGTCAACCGAATGCAACTGCTCCGCCGCGTCCGGCAGAAAATGCAGCAGCGCGATGCCCAGCATCAGGCCGGCCACGAAACTGGTCGCCAGTTGCAGACGCGTGTGCGTGGGGCGGATGACCAGCAGCAGCCAGCCGCCCGCGAGCGACGCGAGCAAAACCAGCGCGCAGTAAATCGTCAGCAGCAAAACCGGTGTCAGTGTGGTCATGGTCTTAATTGCAAATCATTTGCAATATAACAAACCGGCAATACTCCGCAAGTTTTATTTCTGATTTATCCGCTGTAATGTCGAGCCTGTGGCTCGATTGATTCCCGTGGTCTGTAGCCCGATTTCAGCTTTCCACCTTCCCCTCCATTCGATGTTCGATGTTCGGCGTTGGATGTTCGATGTTTTATCCGTGTTAATCCGTGTCCATCCGCTTGTCCCGTGATCCGTTGTTCAATTTCTACTTTCTGCTTTCCCAATTTCAGTATGTCAGCTTTTCAGCGTTTTTTTCTATCTTCTATCTTCGCGCTCCTTGCTTCCCGCTCTTCATTCAATGTTCGATGTTCGGCGTTGGATGTTCGATGTTTCCATTTCAGCAGTTTTATCCGTGCCCATCCGTGTCCATCCGTGGTTATTAAACTCTTCCCTCTATCTTCCATCCTCCACCCTCGCGCACCCCGCTCCCCGCTCCCCGCTCTTCGCTCACTTCCCGCAGCACTGCTTGTATTTCTTGCCGCTGCCGCACGGGCAGGGGTCGTTGCGACCGACTTTCGGGCCGGTGCGAACGGGCTTGGCCTTGGCCTTGGCTTCCTGCGCGGCGGCGGCTTCGCTCACCACATCGCTGGCCTTGGCCGGCTCGCCGCTTGTACTGCCCGTCGTCGTGCCGCCGCCAAACGCGCTCGTCGTCTGGTGCAGCGTCTGTTTCGGCACGTTCTTCAGGAAATTTTCATACGCCAGCATGGACGACGCACTGCGGAAGATGTTGTTGCAGATCTGCGTCTTCACGTTGACCATCAGATCGTCGAACATCTTGAACGCCTCGGCCTTGTATTCCACGAGCGGGTCGCGCTGGCCGTAACTTCGCAGGCCGATGCTGTAGCGCAGGCTGTCCATCTCGTAGAGATGTTCCTGCCAGAGCCGGTCAATCGCGCTCAGGATCGTGTATCGCTCCACCTCCTTCAATGCTTCAGGGTTTTCAAAGCTGATTTTGACGTCATAGGCTTCGTGAACCTTCTCGGAAATAAAATTGCAGACCGCGAACTGCGCCGGGCTTAACCCGTCAAACAGCGAGCCGCTCACCGGCGCTTCCTTGCCGGACTCGGCGGCCTTGAGGATTTCGGCCTCCGGCATGCCCAGCGGAAAATTCAGATTCACCCAGTCGGCCAGTTGTCGCAGCTTCCACTCGCCGTACTCGGTCTCGCTATCCGAGAACTGCGCAACCTTGTCCACGACCACCTCCTCCATGATGTCCATCAGCCGGTCGCGCACATCCTCGCCGTTGATGATTTCGTTGCGGAAATCATAAATGACCTGGCGATGCTTGTTCATCACGTCGTCATATTCCAGCGTGCGCTTGCGTTGCTGGAAATAGTGCTGCTCCACCTTCTTCTGCGCGCTCTGGATGGAACGGTTCAGCCACGGGTGCTTCAATTCGTCGCCCTCCTCAAACCCGATCTTCTCCATCATCTTCACGATGCGGTCGGATCCGAACAGCCGCATCAGATCGTCCTCCAGCGAAATGAAAAAGTGCGACGAACCGGGGTCGCCCTGGCGCGAGCAGCGGCCGCGCAACTGCCGGTCAATGCGCCGCGACTCGTGCCGTTCCGTGCCCAGCACGTGCAACCCGCCGACCTCGGCGACGCCGGGGCCGAGTTTGATGTCCGTCCCGCGCCCCGCCATGTTCGTCGCAATGGTAATGGCGCCGCGCTGGCCCGCGCGCGCGACGATTTCCGCTTCCTGCTGGTGGTATTTCGCGTTCAACACGGAATGAATCAGCCCTTCGCGTTTGAGCATCCGCGACAACATTTCGCTGGTCTCCACGGATACCGTGCCCACAAGGATTGGCCGGCCCAGTGAATGCAGCGTTTTGATTTCCTGGACGACGGCGTTGAATTTCTCGCGCCTGGTTTTGTAGATCGAATCGTGCCCGTCCTTGCGGATGTTCGGCTGGTTCGTCGGAATCGTCACCACGCCGAGCTTGTAGATGTCGAGAAATTCCGTCGCCTCGGTCTCCGCCGTGCCGGTCATGCCCGCGAGTTTCTTGTAAAGGCGGAAATAATTCTGGATCGTGATGGTCGCCAGCGTCTGCGTCTCGCGCTCAATCGCGACGCCTTCCTTCGCCTCGACGGCCTGGTGCAACCCGTCGCTCCAGCGCCGGCCCGGCATGAGCCGGCCCGTGTGCTGGTCCACGATGATGACCTTGTTGTCCTGGACGACATATTCCACATCGGGTTGATAAAGTGAATAGGCCTTGACCAATGTCGTGATGGCGTGGATTTTTTGCGCCTTGGCCTCGAAATCCGCCTGCAACTTCGTCTTGGCCTCCAGGCGCTTGCGCGCGTCGGTTTCCGCGCCCGCATCCACGTCATGCAGCAGCGTTGTCAAATCCGGCAGCACAAACGCCTCCGGGTCCTTCGGGCTGACAAAATTGCGGCCCTTCTCGGTGAGGTCGGCTTCCTGGCTCTTTTCGTCAATGGCGAAAAGCAATTCCTCCTTCTCCCGGTAAAGATCCACCTTCTTCTGGTCCTTGTGCAGCTCCAGCTCGGCGCGGTTCATCAATCCGGCATTCTCCGGGTTCTCCAAAACCTTCCTCAGGCCTTCGGACTTGGGCTGGCCCGTCTTGACGCGGAACAGCAGCAGGCCGATTTCATGTTCCAGCGTCGCGGCATCCTGGACATTCGAATCGTCCTCCGGGTGCAATTTCTTGATCAGCTTCTCGGCATCTGCCAGAAAGCGGTTGCACAACTGCTCCTGCGCGCGAACCAGCGACTCCACCAGCGGTTTCCATTGCGCAAATTGCTCGTCGTGCGTGTGCATCGAGGGGCCGCTGATGATGAGCGGCGTGCGCGCCTCGTCAATCAGGATGGAATCCACCTCGTCCACAATGGCAAAATAATGCCCGCGCTGCACCTGCTCCTCCTTGCGCGTCGCCATGCCGTTGTCGCGCAGATAATCAAAGCCGAACTCCGCGTTCGTGCCGTAGGTGATGTCGCAGGCGTATTGCTCCCGGCGGACACGCGGCGGCTGGTCGTGCAAAATCACGCCCACCGTCAGGCCCAGAAATTTGTAGATCGCCCCCATCCATTCCGAGTCGCGCGCTGCCAGATAATCGTTCACCGTCACGACGTGGACGCCGCGGCCGGTGAGCGCGTTCAGATATACGGGCAGTGTGGCGACGAGCGTCTTGCCTTCGCCGGTGGCCATTTCGGTGATTTTCCCCTGGTGCTGGGCGATGCCGCCGATGAGTTGCACGTCGAACGGGACCATTTCCCATTTGATCGGCAGGGCGCGCACAGTGATGTCCTGTCCGCACAGTCGGCGGCAGGCGTTTTTCACCACCGCAAACGCCTCCGGCAAAATCTCGTTGAGCTTTTCTGCGAGCTCATCTTTGTCCTCGATTTTGGCAAGCTCCGCCTTCCATGCGGCGGTCTTGGCGCGCAGTTCGTCGTCGGAAAGTTTCTGAAGACCGCTCTCGATCTCGTTGATTTGAGAGACGAACGGCTTGAGACGTTTCACTTCGCGGTCGTTCCTCGACCCGAAAATCATTTTAATCAGTCCGGTCATGACAGTTTGCGTAAATTAGCGTCCGCCACGCTACGCGAACAAACACAAACCGTCAAAACCAATCGCCTCCGGGTCTTGTTGTGGCATAGACGTCTCGTCTGTGAGTTCGTACGTCCTGCCCGACACATCCAAAATCAGCACAGGCATCCGCGTAGGCTTGCACTTCGCTATTCACGAGCCGCAGCGCGGCGTCCCGAAAATCGCCCGCAGTTTCAACTGCGGGTAAAATGCAATCAAACCAAACAAGTCCCGGTGGAACGAAAGAATAGTTCTGCCTTCCGCGCTCTTCGCCACCCCTGTGCGCGCCGCCGAACGGTTGGGACCCCTCCTGGACTTGTATGGATTTCACGACCCGTCCAGTATTGAAATGGTTCTATATTGTAACATATATAAATAATACACTATATGCTTGCGTTGCCGGCTGGCTGACGGCATGATGCGCAATTTTTTTGACATAAGTATTTGATTTGTCCCGTTCACCCGTCCAGAACCGGCATGCGCGTTGCGGCGACGGCTTCTCTTCGCCGCAACTGGTCCAGGTTCAGAACATGGGTAACGGGTGTGGTTCAAAACATAGGTAACACTTTACAAGAGGCGAAGGCGTTGAGAGACGTTTAGGATGCCCTGGAAAGAGAACCTAAAAATGGATCAAAGAATGGAGTTTGTGATGAAAGCGTTAACGCACCCGAACTTTCGGGAGTTGTGCCGAGAGTATGGAGTTAGTGCGAAGACTGGCTACAAGTGGCCGGATCGATTTTTCGAGCGTGGGCTGGGAGGGCTCAACGAGTTAAGCCGACGGCCACATGGGCACGCGGATGAGCTTGGGGAAGCGGTGGTATGTGCGACGGTGCGATTGAAGCAGGCGCATCCGCTGGGGGCCGCGGAAGATCCATGCGTTGTATCAACGGAAGCACGGCGGTGAAGTGCCCAGCGAGAGCAGCTTCAAACGGGTGCTGGAGCGGGCGGGTTTGACGGAGCGGCGGCGGGTGCGGCGGTCAACTGAGACGGGTCGGTTGGGCCAAGGGCGGAAAGCGACGCAACCCAACGAGGTGTGGAGTGTGGACTTCAAGGGTTGGTGGCGGGACCGGGAAGGGTTGCGGGTGGAGCCGCTGACGGTGCGGGATGAGCACAGCAGGATGCTGCTGGAGATGCGGGCGCTGGAGAACATCCGAACGGCGACCTTACGGACCTGCTTTGAGCGTTTGTTTGAGCGGTATGGAATGCCTGGGGCAATCCGGAGCGACAACGGGGCGCATGAGCGGATGCATCTGGATATCCGGCGGGAACTGGAGGGTAGACGAGTGGGGCGGGATCAGACGGCGTTTGATCTGTGGCGCGAAGAATACAACACGGAGCGGCCACATGAAGTGCTGGGGATGCGTGTGCCTGCGGAAGTCTATCAGCGCTCGGAACGGGTGTATGAAGGGACGCCCACGGAGATTGATTACGGCGGGATGGATACGCGAAGAGTGCGGGAAATGAGCGGGGTGATTGGCTATCGCAAGGAACGGATAATGATCACGAGTGCGATTGGCGGCTGGACAATGGGCTAAAGTCCGCAGACTAACGGCTTGGTGGAGTGTGGTTCAGTAAATTGCTGTTGGGCCATATTGATCCGGAAACGAGCAGCTTTCAGGCAGCCCGGCCGGGCCGCCTGAAAGCTGGCCAAACTGAAGCAGAGCAGTGTAACCTGTAAACAAGAATGTGTTACCCATGTTCTGAACCGGAAGTGTTACCGATGTTTTGACTGGGCCGATCCTGTGGTCTCGCCTTGTTTCTGCTTTCCGCTTTCTGCTTTCCGAATTTCAACTTTTCAGCTTTTCCCTTCGCTCCTTGCTCCCCGCTCCTTGCTTCATTCAGCTCTTCACATACCCGTTCGTGCGGAACCATTCCACGGCATCAGCAAAGGCCTGCTTCGGCGGCGTCTGCGGCAGACCCAGTTCGCGTATCGCCTTGGCCGGATTGAACCACATCTTCTCCTTTGCCATGCGCACGCCCGCCAATGGCGCTTTGGGCGGCTTTTTGGTGAAGAACGACGTGCCCTCGGTCACATGCGCCGCTGCGAGGGCTGCCCAGTGCGGAATTTTCGTTTTGGGCGCGGCAATGCCGCTCACTTCCTCCAGCACCGCCAGCGTTTGTTCCATCGTCCAATTGCCCACCTTGTTGCCCAATATGTAGCGCTGGCCGACGATTCCCTTTTCCGCCGCGAGAATATGCCCGATTGCCACGTCCCGCACATGAACCCAGTTCAATCCCGTTTCCAGGTACGCCGGCAATTCCTTGTTCAGAAAATCCACGATGATCTGGCCCGTGGGCGTCGGTTTCAAATCGCCCGGCCCGACCGGTGCGCTCGGGTTCACAATGATGACCGGCACCCCTTCGCGCGCAAACTTCGCCGCAATCAATTCCGCCTCCCATTTGGAACGCTTGTAATCATTCGTGATGGCCGTGTCGGCAATGATGTCCGCTTCCCCGGACGGCACAAACTCGCCGTTGACTTCCTTGGGCAGGCCGATGCACCCGACAGTGCTCGTGTGGATGATGCGTTGGCAACCGGCATGGCCAGCTGCCTGGATTACATTGAACGTGCCCTCCACGTTCGTGGTATACATCGGTTTATAATCCGGCAGCCACAGGTGATAGCTCGCTGCGCAATGAAAGCACCATTCGCACCCGTCCATTTCCTTCCGAAGCGCTTTGGAATCGCTCAAGTCACCGGTTGCAAGCTCCACATCCAAGCCCGACAGCCCGCGCTGGTCGCTGCCCGGGCGCACAAGCGCCTTCACGCGATGCTTGCGCGCCAGAAGCTCGCGAACCAGGTTTGAGCCGACAAAACCAGTGGCGCCAGTGACAAAACATTTCATAAACGGAAAAAGACGCGGCGATACTGCACCAACATCGTGCCGGAATCCACAAAAACTTTATCACATTCCGCCTTACCCATTTGCTTTAAACACCCGTGTTAATTCGTGCAATTCGCGTCTCAGGTGTCAGCTTTTCATATTTCTGTTTTCCAATTTCGTCGTTTCAGCATTTGGTTTTGTCCATGGTCTCGTGGTCCGTTGTCTTGTGGTCTGCCCTCCCCGCTCCTCGCTCTTCGCTCCCCTCTTGACATGTCCGCTTCGCTTGGAAAAAATGCCCCCGTCGTATGCCGGACAAAAGCACAGTCAGAAAAAAGATGAACCGCGCCACCCAGCGCGATCTCGACACCCGGATTCAGTTCATGGAAGGGATCATCCGCCGCGACCCCGATTACGTGGACGCCCTCCAGCTTTTGGGAGATCACTACACACAGCGCGGGCGATTCAACGAAGGTTTGAAAGTGGACGAACGCCTTGCGAACCTTGAACCGGAAAATGCGCTCGTCTTTTACAACCTGGCGTGCAGCTATTCGCTCACCGACCAGTTCGAACGCGCCGCGTTTGCGCTGGAGAAGGCTTTGGACCTCGGCTATCGTGATTTCACGTGGCTCACCAAGGATCCGGACCTTAAAAAATTCCGCCAGCAGCCTGCCTACGACCAGATCAAAGACAAAATCCGCCAGCTGAAAACCAAATCCCGCTGATTTTTGCATTCCTTGCGTTGTCTCGCGTCAAAAATATTTCGCGTGGTTCGTGTGGTTCGCGGTTCAATTCTTTGCGGCCTGACGGGCCTGGAGATTCTTTTGGGACGGGTTTTCTACAAAGATGTCGTTTCTCGCTCCTCGCTCCTTTGCGCCTTGGGCATCTTTGCGTCTTTGCGTTAAACATTCCGTGTTAATTCGTGCAATTCGTGTCTCGCTTTTCGCCTTCCTTCCATTGAATGTTCGGCGTTCGATGTTCTGACTGCGTCTTTTCTCCTCTTGCTACTGGCTGCAAACTACTGACAACCGACTACTGACTTCTGCGCTCAAATCTTTCTGAAAAGTTCCATTTCATGCAGCAGTGCAGCCGTGCGGCTTTCCACTCCAAGCTTGCTGAATATGTGTTCGACGTGCTTGCCCACGGTCCGCGAACTCATGTCAAGAATGACGGCGATTTCAGGATTGCTTTTGCCCTCGGCAAGCCAACGCAATACTTCGACTTCGCGCTCCGTTAAGCCGAGCGTTTGCAGCAGGTCAGTGGAAAAAATGGATTGCTCCTCCGTGAGCAGCAAGAGTGGTTGCCGCGAATTTCTTTCCGCGAGATGCACGACGAGCCGTTTGTGCTCGCTTAGAACCACAACCAGCTCCCGCCCGTGATTGGCCGCGAAATCTTTCTTGAGCGTGCCGACCTGTTGCTTGATCCATGCCCGCAATTTTTCGGGCAAAATGTCGCCGCCCGTGGTTTTGAAATAGGATGCCAGCCATTGCCGTGCCTGCGGGGTGATGGTCGCCACGTTTCCCTTTTCATTCAGCAGAATTGCCCCGTGATTCGTCGCAGCGAATGTTTGGGCACACCGCTCCGTTTCCTTCCACGCTTCCGTCGGCACGGAATTCTCTTTGGACGAATCGCGTCGCTCGTGAAAAACCAGACGATGCCCGGCGATTTCAATCTTGTCTTTGTCGCGCAGCCGCGTCGGCTCAAAAATACGCTGCCCATTCAGCGAAGATCCGTTGCTGCTGCCGAAATCAACCAGCCAGTGTCCGCCGCCGCTGTGCGCGTGGATCAGCGCGTGCCGCCGCGATACCCGGTCGCCATCCAGCACGACCTGATTTTCCGGCAGCCGTCCGATGGCGCAGCTTCCATTCACCGGAATCCGCCCGCCTTTTGTTTCCAACCATGCCGACATGGGCGCGATGGTAAAACCGTTGCCTTTTTCGGCAAGGCAAATCAGAATTTCCGCAGCGTCCGGCAATGCCATGCCATGAACCAGGATTTTTCCAGCCCGCTTGCGCCCGGAATGAAAGCCGGGCAGGGCCGTTTCACGCTCGTGAAAATTCTCGGTCAGGGCGGCATGGGCATGGTCTGGCTGGCGCAGGACGAACATTTGGGTGAACCCGTCGCACTGAAATTTCTGCCGCCGCAAATCCGTTTTGACGCGGCTGCCGTTTCCGGCTTGCGAAAGGAAACCTCCCGCAGCCGCAAGTTGAGCCATCCGCACATTGTCCGCATCCACGATTTGCACCAGCACGACGGCGAAGAGCCGTTCATCGCGATGGAATTTGTGGACGGCCAGACTTTGGGCGAGTTGCGGTTGCATCAGCCCGGTGAAATCTTTTCATGGGAACAGCTCGCCCCGCTGGTGAAGCAGCTTTGCGACGCGCTGGATTACGCCCATGGCGAGAAGATTGTCCATCGCGACTTGAAGCCGTCGAATCTCATGCTGGACAGCAATGGCCGGTTGAAGCTGGCGGACTTCGGCATCGCCACGGTCATCAGCGATTCCATGACGCGCGTCTCCGGCGCGACCAGCGGCACGCCGGTTTACATGAGTCCGCAGCAGGTCAACGGTGAGCGCCCGCAGCCGACCGACGACATTTATTCGCTCGGCGCGACCCTTTACGAACTGCTCACCAGCACGCCGCCATTTCACTCCGGCCAGGTCATCCATCAGATTTTGCACAACGAGCCAATGCCGATTGGCGAGCGGCTGGCTGAACTGCAATTGCAGAACGAAATTCCACCGGCGGTCGAGTCCGCTATCATGGCGTGCCTCGCCAAAGACGCTGCGCAACGCCCGCAGAGCGCGCGGGAATTATTGGAGCACATGAATGTTGGATCCATTTCCAATTCAGGTGGGGCGAACGTACCTGCGAGCCGGTCCGTGAGCGGCTTCGCCCCTCCTTCTGCTTATGCAGAAACCGTTATTGAAGTCCAGCCGCGACATTTGCCGAAACGATTCGTGCCCAAAGTTCAAAATTTTCGCATGGCAATTTTGTATTGTCTTGCGGTTGTTATTTTATTTCTGCTTGGCGCTACGGGGTGGTTTTGGAAATGGAAAGTGCCAATCGCAAAGGTGATTGCGAAGCCTGAACAGATTATTTTTACAGACGATTTTGAGGGTCTCAATACCGAGGGTTGGGATTGGGGAGACCATGTGAGAAAAACTCTTCGCGAGGAAAATGGAAATCATTTTGCCCGCATTGAAGTGAGCGGTTCGACGAACCTGACCAAGCACACTTCGATTCCACTGACCCAGGCATTACCTCTTCAACCCGGTTGGGAAAAACTGCGGTTCTCCGTCCGCATGAGAGCGAAGAACCTGACAACAAACCCGGCCTACGAATGGACCGGCGCAGATATGTTTAATCGCTGGTTTGCTGAAACAGGACCCAGTTTGGCTGTCGGCGGTGTCGCATGCCTGAATCAAGATAGCGATTGGACGATAAGAACGGCCGTTGAGGATATTCCGAAGTCAGCAAAATTCGTCCGGATTTGGCTTTCAATGGATCAAGCAACGGGCATCGCGGATTTCGACGATGTCAAAATCAGCGTCGTCGAGGAAAACAAATGACGGTGGGGCGAGTGTTCCCGCGAGCCGGATATACGTCATTCGACGTATTTACGGATTCTGGTCGCAGGGTGTAGAGTCGCGGGCATGGGGTTAGCCACAATAACGCCGAAAACGACTGATTCAACTGCGCGGATGGCTTGTCCATCTTCTTGCGCTGAAAACAGTCCATTGCTGGCAGCGGGTGAATCAAAACTGCGTCTTCACAAAGCCGTTTATGTTTCCGTCGACGCCGAAGTCAGTCAGTTTTGGGCAGGAATAATGCCCATGGAAACTACATTCTGTTTGAAGGAGGTTGTTCTTGCCGTCCGGGCGATTGAAAACACAATTTGAAGGCGCATTATCATAAACAACATGAAATCATGCAAAATATCTATTCTGGCGTTGCCCCGATTTGGTGGACAAGCGTTGGAGTGACGGTAAATCGCGAACCATAACCAAAATCTTATATGGCAGCTTTTATTAGTTTCTCGTCCCAAGAGGCACCTTTGGTCAGTCCGCCTGCCCTTGGTGCAACACCAGCCAGCGCAGCCGCAAGGCCGGAAAGAACACCACCGCCAGCAGCAGTAACACGGTCTCGATCCGCGTTACCTAAAACGAAAAGTAAAGTATCACGCGAATATCCAAAAATCCACTGGATACGTCTCGTTATCGCAGTTCTAGTTTTGCTCATATTGCTTGGTGCTGGTATTTGGTCATCCGCGAATAAGGTAGAACCTTGGAACACATTGCTTCCAGATTATTTCAAACTGCTTTTTGGGGTTGTTCTTGGATTGATAGGCAGTGATGTTCTTGATCCGCGTCCTTGAGAACCACGAATACATTAATAATCATGAAAAATACATTACTATGTCTGGCAGTTGTATTATTCACGGCGCTTTCTGCTTTAAGCCAGAGCGTGGCCGATTATAACAGTTCGGTTGAATATTATAATTCTGGCAATCTGAAACGACAGAAGGGCGATCTAGAAGGTGCAATTGCCGATTACAACAAAGCCATACAGTTTAATCCAAATAACTCTGATGCCTATGTCAATCGCGGCCTCACGAGAAAGGATAAAGGTGATTTGGACGATGCAATCGCTGATGAGACCAGAGCTATTGAAATCAAACCTAACGATGGCGACGCCTACTCTGGCCGAGGCACTATTAAAGATGACAAAGGAGATAGTGATGGCGCAATCGCCGATTTTGAAAAAGCCATTGCACTCAACCCGGACGATGCTGAAGCTTTTTATTATCGCGGCAATGCGAAGAACCACAAGGGGGATTTGGACGGAGCAATGGCTGATTATACGAAGGCAATCGCGCTCAAACCAGATCGTGCTGATATCTACTTCAACCCCTATTTCAATCGTGCCGCCACAAAAAGTGCCAAAGGTGATCTGGACGGCGCTATTGCCGACCTGAATAAGCATATTGCCCTTCGACCGGATGATGCCAGAGCCTATTTTGATCGTGGTGTTCATAAAAGAGACAAAAATGATTTGGAAGGTGCTCTCGCAGATTTCAACAAAGCCATTCAGCTTAATCCCAATAAATCGTTGTATTACAGTAGCCGCGCCACTGCGAAATCAAAAAAGGGAGATATGGATGGCGCACTAGCGGATAGCAGCAAGGCCATTGAACTTAAGCCGTCCGAGGATGCCTATTACAATCGCGGCCAGATATATTATGACTCGCAGGATTTTGTTCATTCATTGTCTGACTTTCGCAAGGCTGTCGAGACGGATTCCTCCGACGATTACGCGCACTTTCGCGTATGGATTATTCGTGCGCGTTTGGGCGAAAAAAAGCGGCAACCAAGGAACTTCAAGACTATCTCGACAATCGAAAGACCGGAAAGCCTGATGATTGGGAGGTGAAAATTGGCCGTGCATTGACCGGCCAACTGATGGAAGTCGATTTTTTCAAGGCCGCTGAAAATTCAGATGAAAAAGAGCGCGATGGACACCGTGGTGATGCTTATTTATACAGCGGCACTCTGCGATTGATTGCGGGGGATAAAACAACCGCAATGGATTATTTCTTAAAATGCATGGCAACCCCCGGTGAAACAAAATTTTCAGAATACGATACCGCGTCGGCGGAATTGAAATTTTTGCAAGCGGCAAAATAACTTTGAAAGCTGCACTAAATTGTTATGAAAAAAATTCTTTTGTGGCTGGCGGTTATGTCATTCTCAACATTTTCTGCCTGGAGCCAGAGTGTGGCCGATTATAACAGCTCGGTTGAATATTATAATTCTGGCAATTTGAAACAACAAAAGGGCGATCTGGACGGTGCAATTGCCGACTGGACAAAAGCCATTGAGTTCAATCCAAACAACTCTGAAGCCCATATTAATCGCAGCCTCGCAAAACAGGATAAAGGTGATTTGGACGGCGCAATGGCTGAACTATTGACGGCAGTGGCTAGTGTGCTCTCCTTATAAGGGACGGCGTGTCGCCATGATTACAGAACCCCTAACCTAAAACTAAACGTGGCCGCTCAGACGCTTGCGTTTGAACTCGGATGGCGACAGTGCAACGTGTCGAACCCCGATGCTGATTATAGCGTTTTCCCGCCCAAAACGGTCGCGGGGCTGCAAGGTCGTGTCTTTAGATGCGTGCTGATGTGGATTCATTCGATGTTCAGCGTTCGATGTTTTCCATTTCAGCTTCTTGTCGCGCCATAGTCACACGAAGGCGGATCAGTGTTTCAGTCTTTCAGTTTGTCAGCATTTCCGTTCGGTGGGGCGAGCGTCCCCCGAGTCGGATTCCATTTCTGCTTTCTAATTTCCCAATTTCAGCGCTTGGATTTGTCAGCTTTCCACCTTCCCCTCCATTGGATGTTCGGCGTTAGACGTTCAATGTTTCCGAATTTCAGCTTTTTCCCTTCGCTCCCTGCTCCTTGCTCCTTGCTCCTTGCTCCTTGCTCCCCGCTATTCATTCAATGTTCGATGTTTCATCTTCTAACCATCCGTGTCCATCCGTGGTTAGAAATCTTTGTGCCCTTTTTTACGGCATTCCCCATTTCAGCTTTTTTCTTTGCGCTCTTTGTGGTTAAATTTCCCTCGCATGAACGTCACCGTCCGCGGCCGCTCCCGCCATGTCCGCACCGTCACTTTTGACACTGCGAAAAATCACGTCATCCTCATCGAGCAACGGCTGCTCCCGCACCAATTCAAAATCGTCGCCACAAAAAATTTCCGTGAAACCGCCCGTGCCATCACCGACATGATCGTGCGCGGTGCTGGCGCCATCGGCGCGACGGCCGCCTACGGCCTCGCGCAGGGCGCTCTCGCCTTTCGTGGTGGCGACCTGAAAAAATTCTCCGCCCATGTCAAAACCGTATATCAGACACTCGCCGATGCGCGACCCACCGCCGTTGACCCCGTCAATGCCATGAACGATGTCCGCGCCGCCATGAGCGTCGGCCAAACCGTCGAAGAACGGCAAGCCCTCGCGCTCGCCGCTGCCGAGGAGTTCGCCAGCGAAGACGTCCTGCACTGCGAAGAAATCGGAAAACACGGGGCGAAGTTGATTCGCAACGGCATGAAAATTCTGACCCACTGCAACGCCGGCTGGCTGGCGTTTGTGGACATCGGAACCGCCACCGCGCCGATGTATGCCGCGCAGGCGCAAGGCAAAACATTCCATGTCTTCTGCGACGAAACCCGTCCGCGCTCACAGGGGGCGACCCTGACCGCGTGGGAACTCGCGCAACAGAAAGTTTCCCACAAGATCATTGCCGACAACGCCGCCGGCCATTTGATGCAGCGCGGCGAGATTGACATGGTAATCGTTGGCAGCGACCGGACGCTTGGCCGCACCGGTGAAGTCGCGAACAAGATAGGCACCTATACCAAGGCGGTTTTGGCGAAGCGGCATGGAATACCATTTTACGTGGCGATACCACATTCGACCATTGACTGGAATTTGAAGCGCGGATTCGACATCCCGATAGAAGAGCGGAGCGAGAGCGAAGTCCTCGGCGCATGGGGCACAATTTCAGCTCCGATCTCCAATCTTCAATCTCCCAACTCCCAACTCCCAACTCCCAACTCCGTCCGCCGCGCCTACATTCGGGTGGCGAATCCGGGTAGCGGTGCGTGCAATCCGGGATTTGACGTGACACCGGCGGAACTGATAACGGGCATCATCACACCTGCGGGAATATTCAAGCCAGAGGACCTCTGGGACAGGCGGCGCGAGTTAGGATTTGGCGGATGAAGCTGGGAGAAGCGTGGTTTGGCAAAACTTAAACTTGCTTCGGGAGGAAAACAAATTAACTTCAACATTTCGTGTGGCGGGGTAGCCAAGTGGTAAGGCAGGGCTCTGCAAAAGCCTCATCCGTCGGTTCGATTCCGACCCTCGCCTCCAGACTTAAAATGCGTAACTGCAATAGTTTGGAACACTGCCAACGATGAGTGCCAGCAGATTTGCCAGCAAAATTTAACTCTGGCCTGCTCCGTTTAACACTCATCCGCTCCCTACCGGAGTCGAGATCAATGGTCGTAACCTCATCACTGTAAACACAGTTATGAAACAACGATACCGACTCTATAAACGGAAAAAAGGCGGGCGCTACTACGTTCACGACGAAGTGACCGGCAAGCAGGACAGCCTGCATACGACCGACCGTGCCACCGCCATCCGGCTGTTCCACTCGCGTCAGGAAGCCGAGCAGCAGCCCGCCGTGAACCTGCAAATCGCCCGCGCCTATCTCGCCGCCAGCGACAAGCAGATCGCCACGCGCAACTGGCAATTCGTCATGGACGAACTGGTGAAGCTCAAAAAAGACCAGACCCAAGACCGCTGGCAGACGGCCATCAAAGACAAGGCGTTCGACTTGATTCGGCATTTGCCGCTTCTGGAAACGCGCCCCGAACATTTTTTGCGCGTGCTGGAAGCCGGGAAAGTTTCCACCAATGTTTATCTGCGGCGCATTCACAACTTCGCCTTGGACATGACCTGGCTGCCGTGGCCGGTGCTGGCAAAAAAACGCTGGCCCGCCGTTGAGTTCAAGGAAAAGCGCGGTATCACCTTGGCCGAACATCTGGCCATTGTCGCCCGCGAACAAAATCCCGAACGCAAGGCGTTCTATAAACTGGCGTGGCACCTGGGCGCGTCGCAATCCGACTTGGCATTCCTTGAGGCAGAGAATGTTGATTGGGACAATCACGTCATCAGCTACAAGCGTATGAAAACCGACACGGTTGCCATCATGCGTTTCGATGAAGACATGGCGGAAATCCTGCGCGACCTGCCGGGCAGCGGCCCGTTGTTTCCCTATCTGCGGACAGTCCGCGCAGGCGACCGGGCGACCGAGTTCAAGCAACGCTGCGATGGGCTTGGCATCAAAGGCGTCTCGCTGCATAGCTACCGTTACGCGTGGGCGGAACGGGCGAAAACGGCGGGCTATCCTGAACGCTATGCGCAAGTGAATTTGGGTCACAACAGCAAGGCCATGACGCGGGCCTATTCGCGCAAGGCCGAGGTGGAAATGCCTTCATTGAGCGAATACGAACGGATGCGTGCCAAATTCGCGGAAGTATCCAAGACCGTTGTGCCAGTAACAGCCAGCACCTAACCGGAGGAAATCACATGAACTTGAATCCTGCCACAGTGCTCGACCCGGTGTTCCATTTTCTCGATTGGATTATCTCGGAATGGGGAGTTTATCTGTTTCTCGCGTTCGTCTGGCTGTCGGTGTTGGTGCTGGCCTGGGTGTTTAGCGGCGGGTTGCGCCGAAAATTCCCCAACCAACCGAACGTCAGCGCCAGTATCGGCATTATCATTCAGCCGCACACACCATCGCCACCAACAATCATCATCCACGAATATCACCCGCCGGATGATGACATGGATTGAAATAGTAAGCTTGATCTTGGGGACGGGCATGCGGCGGCGCGGAGCTTTGAGCCTCCAGTTCGCCGCGCCGCTGGGCGTAACTGCGTGACGGACTTGCCCGTCCTCATGCCGGTTGGGCCTGCCGTGCCCGCTTCCGCGCATTCTTGTTGCGCCAGTGCCGGTGAATGGCCGCCGCCACTTTATCGAGCCATTCCGGACTGGCGAATTTCTCGGCGAGCGCGTCACGCGAAAAATGTTTCACGCAATAGCGCCCCGGATGGCCGAGCGGCTTGAGCAGTCCCGACCGGACCAGTGGCGGAATGGTATGAGTGGCCACGCC
>Ga0302320_10005422_pt1 | contig 28632 bp, 21 predicted proteins | sample Bog_T0_3_FD_202130 | JGI IMG/M metagenome (GOLD analysis project Ga0302320, IMG submission 202130) | Peat permafrost microbial communities from Stordalen Mire near Abisko, Sweden - Bog_T0_3 | ecosystem: Environmental > Terrestrial > Soil > Wetlands > Peat | place: Sweden: Abisko, Stordalen Mire...
CCGAACTTGCTCACACCTTCAGCATTGGTGGACACGGCAACGAAGTGCTTGGCCACGGAGGATTGATCGCCGCCCAGGCCTTTAACAAGCCAGTCACGCGCGGATTGGGCGTTTGTGATGGTTTCCATGGTGGTGAAGGTCTTCGACGAAACGATGAACAGCGTCTCGGCGGGATCGAGGTCGATCACCGCTTCGGCGAAGTCGGTATCGTCCACATTGGACACAAAGCGGAAGGTAAGATTGCGGTCGCTGTAGTGCTTGAGCGCTTCGTAGGCCATGACCGGTCCCAGGTCGGAGCCGCCGATGCCGATGTTAACCACGTTGCGGATGCGCTTGCCGGTGTGCCCTTTCCACTCGCCGCTGCGAACGCGATTGGAGAAGGCGGTCATGCGGTCCAGGACGGCATGAACCTCCGGCACCACATCCTGGCCATCGACAAAGATCGCTTCCCCCTTGGGTGCGCGGAGAGCCACGTGCAGCACGGCGCGCTTCTCCGTGAAGTTGATCTTGTCGCCGCGGAACATGGCTTCGATGTGCGCCTTCAACCCAGCTTGCTCTGCCAGATCGACCAACAGGCGGATGGTCTCATCGGTAACCCGGTTCTTGGAGTAGTCGAGAAACAAGCCCACGGCGTCGAGGCAGAGCCGCTCCCCGCGCCCAGGATCGGCTAGGAACAGCTCGCGAAGATGCAGCTTTCCTACCTTCTCGTAGTGGCTTTGCAAAGCCTTCCAGGCTTTGCAGTCCGTTAAAGGTTCGATTGCCTGCTGTCCGGGGTTCGACTGTTCCTCTATCGCCATGCTTTGTTCCTTTCCTAAATGGAGCTTTTGCTGCTGGGACTGGAAGACGGCCACCGCTCGAGTGGCGCAAAAACCTCTCCAGGGCTGTTCCCTTCCCGTTAGATTCGAAAACGCAGTTTGCGCCTCGCGATTGGATGCGTTTTACCGGAGATTCAACAAAACTGAACGTTCAAGGACTCAGAGGTCCCTTGCTGACGTTGGACCAAGCGCCTCTCATTCTAATGGAAGACGGGGGATTCGAAAGCGCGCTTCCCAGCCGCGGGAGCTTCTTCCCCGATGCGAGGCGTGGCGCGGAAGGGGCAAGACGAAGGGCAAGCGCAGATCCATCGGCTATGCCCGAGATGACAGAATCGGATCTGTAAATCGTTGCGGCCGAGGGCCGGTCTTCCTGTGGGAAACTTGGCTTAAATTGATGAGAAATTCCCAAGACGAAGTCGTTGTCTAAGGAATCTCCAAGATCGGGAATTCCGTGCTCCCTTATCCACAAAAACGGGCTTTCGTGCCGTTGACCCGCTTCTCCCGCCTGCTTAGAGTCTGTAGACGGGTGGGTACTTTTCCCTTCCCTCGAGGCAATCGAGCGGAACGTCCCTGCGCCGCGCGCCGGAGCGATGCCTCAACCCAGTGATTCGGAGTGAACATGCTGAAATTGAAGAAGATCCACATCCTCGGGTTCAAGAGCTTCTGCGACCGGACGGAGTTGTCCGTTCCCGGGACGGGGATTGCGGTCGTTGTTGGCCCCAACGGGTGCGGCAAGTCCAACATTCTGGACGGGGTGAGCTGGGTGCTGGGTGAGCAAAGCGCCAAGACCCTGCGCGGCACACACATGCAGGATGTGATCTTTGCGGGAACCCGCGACCGGAAGCCCCTCGGCATGGCCGAGGTCACGCTGACCCTTGTGGATCCAGAGGCTTACGAGGGACCCATTGCCGTGGAGCCGGAGGTGCTGCTCGACCACGAGGGCCCGAGCGACTGGGACGAAGACGAAATTCGACGCGCGCGTGCTGCCGAGGCCGAAGAAATCATCGCCGCCGAGCAGCCGGGCCAAACTCTGGATGAAGACGGCCCTGAGCAGACCCCACTGCCGATCGTCGGCGAATCGGGCGGCCCGCAGGCAGTGGTCCTCAAGATTCGCCGGCGCAAGTTCCACCGCACCCCGCAGAAGGGCGAGATTGTCATCACCCGGCGGTTGTTTCGAACTGGGGAAAGCGAGTATCTGCTGAACGGGAAGTTGTGCCGGCTGCGCGATATCCAGGACATCTTCATGGGCACCGGCCTGGGGCCGGAGAGCTACGCGATCATTGGGCAGGAACGGATCGGCCAGCTGCTCAGTTCCAAGCCGCACGACCGTCGCTCCATCATTGAAGAAGCGGCGGGCATAACGCGCTTCAAAAACAAGAAGCGGCTGGCGGAGCTTCGCCTGGAAAGCGCGAAGCAAAACCTGGCGCGCGTGGACGACATCTTTGAAGAAGTCACGCGGCAGATGAACAGCCTGAAGCGGCAGGCGGCCAAGGCGGAGCGATACGCCGCGGTGCGCGACGAGCTGCGCGACAAGCTGCGCGTAGTGCTGGCCAGCCGCATGGCTTCGATGGATGCGGAGCAGGCCCGGCTGGACCAGGAGATTGCGGCTCTTAGCGAGCGCATCCAGTCCTCGGCTACCGAGATTGCCGAGTTGGAAGGCAGCCAGCACACGCTGACCGAACGCGGCTACGAGCTGGATCGTGAAGGTCAGGAAGCGCAGAATCGCGCCAATACGGCAGCCGTGGAATTAGAGCGGGCCACGGCGCGGGAACGAGCCAACACGGAACGGGTCGGTGATCTCGAGGGCCGCATTGCCGCGGCAGCTGCCGAACTGGCGATGATGCGTGCGCAGTTGACAGGCATTGCCGAAGAGCGCGCTCAACAGCATGCCTTCCTTGAGACGGCCGCTGGAGAAGCCAAAGCCTTTCGCCAACAGGTGGAAGCGCGCCAGCAGGAGGCTCGCAGCGCGGCTGAACACGTGTTCGTGGCGGAGCGGCAACTGGAGACCACCCGGCGCCACGCCATGCACCTGCTGACGTTGGCGGGCAACGCCCGTAATCACAGCGCGCAAGCCGAGGAGAGCCTGGCCGCACTGGAGCGGGAGGCCGAACGCCTGGAGACGGAGATGCGACAGGCGCGCATCGAGCAGGAAAACCTGGGCGTGGAGCGGGGACAGGTCACGCTGCGGTTTGAATCCGCGGCAGATGCCCTCAAGCGGCTTGAAGCTGAGATCGCGGAACTCCGCGAGACCCTGCAGGCCAAACGCGCGGCGGAGAACGAACAGCGGTCGCGCGCCAACCAACTGCGCGGGGAGCAGGCCACCGTCGCAGGCCGCCGCGACTCGCTGCAGTCGTTGATTCGCAATCACAGCTACTCAACGGACACGGTGCGACGGCTGCTGAAGCCGGGAGCTTTGGCTCCGGATATGGCGCCGGTCGGAACGCTGGCGGATTTCCTTGAAGTTTCCGGAGCGTATGAAGGGGTAGTCGACGAGTTTCTTCGCGAGGAGCTCAATTACGTAGTTGTCGAGAGCTGGGTAGCGGCGGAGCAGGGTGTGCGGCTGCTCAAATCGGGCGTCGATGGCCGAGCCACTTTCTTGATTCATCCGGCGGAACAGGGCGCCCTGTTCGCGGAAGATGCAGAAGCGTTAAGCGGGCCAGGAATCACACCGCTCAAGGATTCCATCCGCGTGCTCAACGGCTTCGGCCGCACGTTGGAGACGATTCTCCCCAAGCTGCGCCACGGCTACCTGGTCGAGGACCCCGCGGAGGCGCAAAGGCTGGCCTTGCAGCATCCGCTCGGTTTCTTCCTCACACCGGGAGGCGAGTGCTTCCACAACGCGACGGTGACGGGAGGCAAGCCCGCCAGCGAGGGCCCGTTGGCCTTGAAGCGCGAATTGCGCGAGGCCGAGGGCAAGCTTTCCAAATTGGAAACCGGTGTGGCGCAGGCAGAGCTGGAAGCCGCCGCGCTCACGCGCGCGATTGAGGAGCTCTCAGCGCGGTTGGAAGTGAGCAGCGCGGAGCGGCGCAAGGCGGAGACTGAAGCGGCTAACCAGGGCGCTGCCTTAAAACAGATGGAATCGGAAGTGCAACGCGTGGAGCGCCGTTTGCAGGAGTGGACGTTGCAAGCCGCGCGGAACAAGGACGCACGCGAGGCGAAGCATCATTCGATCGACGAAAAGCGCGAAGAAACGGCGCGCCTTGAAGCGGAACACAAGCAGGCGGAGGCTTCCCTCGATGCGTTGCAGGCCGAACTGGGCACGGCGCGGCAAAAACGGGAAGGCCTACAGCAGGAAGCGGCGCAGGTAACGGCGGAACTGGCCGGCCTTGAAGAGCGCCGGCGCGGTGCCGAAGCTGCGTTCCAGCGGATCGACCGCCTTCATGCCGACCTGGAGCGGCGCGTGTTGTCGATTGACCAGCAAAGGGTCTCCGCCGAAGCGGAGCGGGAGCAGCGCATCGCCGAGAGCGCGGCCTTGGCCAGCCGGCAAACCGAGATAGCGGCAGCGCGCGCCGAAGCGTTGGCGCAGGCGCAAACCTTGTTTGTTGAATCCCAAGCGCTGCGCTTCCAACTCGCTGGGATTGAGACGCAGTTGAAAACCGGCCGTGCCGCGGTCGAGAAGCTGCGCGACGACCGCGGCGCATTGTCCAACCTGGTTGCCAAGTTGCGCTCCGACCTGGAGCACGTGGAAGCGAGTTGCCTTGCGGAAGTCAACGTGGAGGCGCAGGTGCTCCGCGCCGACGATCTGATCGTGCGCATCGCCGACGAGGCGCTGCTCGCAGAAGAGGAAGCATGCCGCGGACTGCGTTTACGCATTGAGCAGATGGGCCCGGTGAACATGATGGCCCTCGACGAATACAAGGAGACGGCCGAGCGGCATGCCTTCCTCGAAACGCAGCGCAAGGACCTGATTGAGTCCATTGAAAACACGCAGGAGACGATCAAGGAGATCGACCAAATCTCGCGCGCCAAGTTCGATGAGGCCTTCGCACGCATCAACGAGAACTTTGCCCAGGTCTTTTCCAAGCTGTTCCAGGGAGGGCAGGCCTTCCTGCGCCTGACCGATGCTGAGAACCAGGCAGAAAGCGGCCTGGAGATTGTGGCTTCGCCGCCGGGAAAGAAACTGCAAAATGTGCTGCTGCTTTCGGGTGGAGAAAAGGCACTCACCGCGCTCTCGCTGCTGGTGGGCATCTTCCAGTTCCAACCCAGCCCGTTTTGCGTGCTCGACGAAGTGGACGCTCCCCTGGACGAAACCAATGTGGGCCGGTTGGCGGATCTGCTGCACACGCTGAGCACGGATACCCAGTTCCTGCTGGTGACTCACTCCAAGCGCATGATGCAATCGGCCGACATGATCTATGGCGTCACCATGCAGGAACCGGGTGTGTCGAAGGTCGTCAGCGTGAAGCTGGGCGGCCACGAGCAACGGCGCGCCACCGCTTAACGGCCCGCAACCATAAGGCTCGTCATCGTTTCCACGGTGTTTGCACGGTATAACGCGGCGTCGACGTCACTGTTTCCTTGCTCACGAGGATGAGCTTGCGCCGCGCGAGCCATGCCACTGCGGATTGGGCCGCGCTCTTCGAGACGCCAATCGACTCCGCCAGTTCCTGATAGCTGATCTGGACTGGTTGCGCCCGGCGCGCCTGCTCCGCCGCAAGCCATAGATACACCAGGAAACCAACGGGGCGCTTGTCATGCCCGACCAGGTCACGCATCAGCACATCGGTCACGTAATCGTCGATCAGAGGCATCGCTATACCAATCGTTACTATAGCAATTCTTACCAGATTGCATTTCGCCCTGACGTGCAATAAAGTCCGAGAATCTCACCCAGGAGGTTGCCATGATCCGTGGCATCAAGATCGTCAGTATTCCGGTCAGCAATCAGGATCGAGCTTTAAAGTTCTACACCGAGCAGATGGGCTTCAAGGTGGCCACCGATCAAGCCTTTGGTCCGGGCCAGCGATGGATAGAACTACGAATCCCAGGGTCCGACGTCAATCTTGCCCTCTTCACGCCGCCCGGACAGGAGAGCCGCATCGGCGGTTTTCAGCCGCTGACCTTTTGGTGCGATGACGTGTTTGCCACCGCGGAACTGCTCCGATCGAAAGGCGTCGAGCTAGCCCAGGAACCGAAGAAGGAAGTGTGGGGCACCATGGCAAAATTCAGAGATCCGGACGGGAATGAGTTTGTGTTCTCAAGCCGATAGCGCACCTGCGGCGAAAGAGGCTCCGCGCAATAAAAATCGCCCCCGAAGGAACCCTTCGCCTCGGAGGCGCTTGTTGTACACAAGTTAGACGGGGACCAGTAGCCGGCGCTGGAGGTCGGTAGCGCGAGGCTACTGGTGATCCCTGCATAAACGAAGCTAGCCGCGGCTTCCCCTTTCCACTGCTGCTCCGTGTCGCCCGGCTCTAAGAGAGCTTTTTACTCGCCCTCCGAACCATGTTGACAAGAGGAGTCTCTCCCATTCGGGATTCCTCCACCGTGACGACCGTCACAGCCCTAAGTCTATTTTTTCCACAGCCCCCCAGCCCGCTTGCCAGCTCTTCGAGCCGGCCTCTTCTCGGCCAAGCCAATCCCGTCGATCCACGCGGACAACCATTGACAAACAGAGCCGATCACAAGAGAATCGGAGTTTCAGTTCCCTCCATTGGAAGGCCTCTCCCGTGACAGCGCTCCTCACAACGAACCTGGGTAATCTGCCTCTGCTTGGGCGCGGAAAAGTGAGGGACCTTTACGCAGTAGGGGACACCCTCCTGCTGGTGGCTACGGACCGGATTTCCGCCTTCGATCATGTGCTTGCCACGGGCATTCCCGGCAAAGGCAAGATTCTGAATCAGATCTCGCTGTTCTGGTTTCAGTTTCTCTCCGACATCGTACCCAATCATCTGATTGCCACCGACATCGATCAATTTCCCGACAGCCTGCAGCCCTACCGGGATCAGTTGGAAGGCCGCTCCATGCTGGTCAAGCGGGCAACCATGTTCCCGGTTGAGTGTGTCGCGCGGGGCTATCTGGCCGGATCCGGTTGGAAAGAGTACCGGTCAAGTGGGGCGGTCTGCGGGATTGCGCTTCCCGGTGGCCTTGAAGATGGTTCGCAACTGCCGGAGCCGCTGTTTACTCCCGCGACCAAGAGCCAGGATGGCGCGCACGACGAGAATATTGCCTACAAAGCGGTTGTGGAACTGCTCGGTGCGGACGACGCAGCCGAATTACGCCGCCTGACGCTGACACTTTATGAGCACGCCGCGGCACATGCTCGATCATGCGGGTTGATCCTCGCCGATACCAAGTTTGAGTTCGGGCGGACCCCGGACGGGTTGGTTCTCGCCGATGAGGTCTTGACGCCCGATTCATCGCGGTTTTGGGAAGCCGACGGATGGAAGCCGGGCGGCGCTCAGCCTTCTTTTGACAAACAGTTTGTGCGCGACTACCTTGAGTCAATCCGCTGGAACAAACAGGCCCCAGCACCCAGCCTTCCGCAAGATGTCGTGGAGAAGACTCTTGCCAAGTATCGCGAGGCATTTCGTCGATTGACGGGCCAGGACGTGGAGCTATGAACGACTTGACACTCGTGGATTGGGCGATCTTCGGCGTCGTAACGCTCTCCGTGCTTGGCGGTCTGTCGCAGGGGATTTTTCGCTCGGTCTGTTCCCTGGGGGGCTTGATTTTTGGCCTCCTGCTCGCCAGTTGGAACTACCGCTTAGTGGCCGCTCCGCTGAATTCATTGATCCACAGCGAGGAAGCCTCCAACATTCTTGGTTTCATTCTCATCGCCATGGCCGTGATGGTGGTGGCAGGAATTCTAGGCACACTGTTACACAAAACTTTTAAGCAGATCGGACTCGGTTGCCTCGATCGTCTTGCCGGCGGCGTCTTCGGATTCTTTCAGGGCGTCCTGCTTGTGACCCTCATTATTCTGGCCACGGTCGCTTTCTATCCGCAAGCTCGCTGGCTGACGGAGGCGCGGTTGCCCAAGCATTTTTTCGCTGCCCTGCACCTGACCGCGCGCGTGACCCCGGACCAGTTGGCGGATCGTGTGCGGCACGGACTGCGGTTGTTGGAGGGAGAAACGCCAGAGTGGCTTCATCCCCAAAAGAGCGAGCCTTAAACCTCGAATATTTAGTTTCAGGAGAATCGACTCTTCAGATAAGCTAACAAGAGGTGAACGTGAAACGAGAACTGGCCAACCTGGTGACGCAGATGCATTCCGCCGGACTTCGCTATGAAGAAGCCGTGCGGGAATTCAAAAAGCAATATCTCCGCGAAGTGCTTGTGGCGAACCGCGGGAACCAGTGTCGAGCGGCCGAAGAGTTGGGGATGCATCGCAACACATTGAGCCGCACCATGTCCGAACTGGGGCTCGATCTGTCTGAAGTGCGCGCCGGGCTCAAGCGTCCGCCGCGCAGCGAACGTCCTGTACTTAGCGCGGTAAGTTCGTCCTTCCGCCAAGGGTGACCATCCCCGTTGAGGATATGCAGACGCCAGATCTGAGCCATGATGCGCGCGTTGTGAGTGAGCCGGGCTTTGCCTGGGATCGTCAAGACGCTTATCTGTTTGACATTGATGGAACCCTGCTGCGCACCCGCGATCGGGTCCATGTTGATTCCTTTGTGTCGAGCGTGCACAGGGTGACAGGCTTCGAAATCACGTTAGCCGGAATCCTGCTGCATGGGAGCACCGATACAGCCATTTTGCGGGAAGCTTGTCGCCAGGCGGGTGTTCCACCGGACCTGCTCGAGGCACGCATGGAAGGGATTTTGGAAGCCATGCGCCTGGCCGTGACCGAGCGCCGCGAGGAACTGGACATCGTCCGCATGCCCGGCGTAGAAGCCGTCCTCGATCACCTGGCGGGGCAAGGCGCGTTGCTGGGTGTGGCCACCGGGAACCTGGAGATGATTGGCTGGGTCAAGGTGGAGCGCGCCGGTCTGCGCGAGTGGTTCCGCTTCGGAGGATTCAGCGACCACTTCCCGATTCGTGCCGAACTGGTGGGCCAGGCGGCAGACAAAGCACGCGAGATGGCTGGCCGGGGAGCGAAGATCTGCGTGGTTGGCGATACGCCGCGCGACATTCAAGCGGCGCGGGCCAACTTCCTGTCGGTGATCGCCGTGGCCACCGGAAACTACAGCTTCGAAGATCTGCTTCAGCATCAGCCCGAGGTTTGCGCCACCTCCCTGGCCGATCTGCTGGCGCATGCACGGACACCCCGGTGACCTCACCCCGACCAACTCACAGCGGACCCCACTCCCCGCGCTTGCTGCATGCGCTCACAGCGGGGTTTCTGCTGGTATTCGCACCGAGCTGGAGCCTGCCGCAGGCGGGAAACGCAAGCCAATCGTCCCCACAAACTCCTGTCGCCCCCTCCGTCCCAACCGGGGCCGCGGACGCGGGAGCAAAGTCGAACCAAGACATGAACGATGCGCCACAGCCGCGAAACGGCGATCGGCGTAAAGCCGTGAAGCTCTTCCTTGAAGCCAGCAAACTCTTCGAGAAAGAGCAATTTCAACTGGCGCTTAAGGACTATCAACAGGCCGCCGCCCTCGATCCCGGCAACCGCAACTACGAATTGGCCGCCGAGTTGGCCAAGAGCCATGCCGTAACCGCCTTGATACAAGAGGCAGCCCGAGACCGCATTCGCGGCGATGCAGCGGCAGAGCGGGCGTCGTTGGAGCAAGCCTTGGACCTTGATCCCCGCAATATCCAGGTCACCGAGCACCTGCACCAGTTGGGCGATGAACAGGCCCTATCCGCGGCGCAGCCGTTGTATGGAAAGTCCGGCGACGCCGTCGGCGATGCGCTCGAAGTGGCTCCCGAAGACGGGATGCACAGTTTTCATCTCCATGCGGATCAGCGCCAGGTCATCCAGCAGGTCTTCAAAGGTTTTGGGTTGCAGGCCACGATGGACGACAGCGTACGCACGTCCCAGATTCGGCTGGATATCGACGATGCCAACTTTGCGCGGGCCACGCGCGCCTTGGGCCTGGCGACAAATACGTTCTACGTGCCTTTGGACGCCCATCGCGTCGTGGTGGCCAAAGATACAAGAGAAAACCGTCGCCAGTTCGAGCGTTTGGAGGTGGAGACAATCTATTTGCCGGGACTGAACTCCGCCGAGATCGCGGAGATTGGCAGCCTGGCCAAGAACGTCTTTGAACTGCAGCAGTCCTCCCTGGACGCGACGGCGGGCACGATTACGTTGCGCGCGGGCGCCAGTACACTGAATGCTTTCAATGCAACCATCCGCGATTTGATCGACGGACACAACCAGGTCTTGCTGGAAGTCGACCTGATTCAACTAGCCCACACCAGCGATCGCAATACCGGCGTGCAACCGCCGCAGGCCATCTCCGCTTTCAATGTCTATGCGGAAGAACAGTCCATCCTCAACTCAAACCAAAGCCTGGTACAGCAAATTATCTCCTCAGGCCTGGCGGCGCCGGGAGACACGCTGGCGATCCTCGGCATCCTGATCGCGTCCGGACAGGTTTCCAGTTCACTATTCTCCCAGGGCATTGCGCTCTTCGGCGGCGGCATCACGCAGTCAGGGTTGTCTCCCGGATCGGCTACCGCGAATCTGAGCCTCAACTCTTCCGACTCGCGCCAACTCGACCACATGCTTCTCCGCCTGGGCGACGGCACAACGGCGGGCTCAGACGCCGCGGCCGGAACGATCAAGTCCGGGACGCGCTACCCGATCCAGACTTCATCGTTCTCGAGCCTTGGCACCAGTGCGGCCGGCATTGCCGGGCTGACCGGCGCCGGAACCTCCAGCAGCCTCTCATCGTTGCTCGGAAACCTGGGCAACAGCGTGCCGAACGTTCCCCAGGTGCAATACGAGGACCTTGGGCTTACGCTGAAGGCGACCCCGCGCGTGATGCGGAACAGCGAGGTTGCCCTTACGGTGGACATGAAGATCGATGCCCTGTCCGGGTCGTCGATCAACGGAAATCCCATCTTGAATAATCGCGCGTACTCGGGGGTGGTGACGCTGAAGGAAGGAGAAGGCGTGGTGATCGTCAGCGAACTGGATAAGCAGGAAAGCCGGGCCATCAGCGGCGTTCCCGGCCTCAGCGAGATACCGGGCCTGAACAACATCACTGACAACGACAAGCAACGCAGCAAGTCGACGCTGCTCATCGTGATGACACCGCACGTGGTGCGCGGCACGCAAGCCCGTGGTCACTCGGAGATGCTGCGAATCGAACGGAATTCAGTCACGCGCTAGAGAGCCCCTGCACAGGCCACTCTTCCAACCGGGGACAGAAGCACAGGATCGTCGCGTCAAGCGCCGCAATGGGGGCGATTCAGCGAGCGGGAGAATTGCTCAAGCTTCAGCCCACCTTGAGCATGAAAGGCTCCGGGCGGCCCCCGGAAAGTTCCTTCCTCTTGGGCTGCTGAGCATCGAAAGTCCCGGGACGTCCCACACTGATATAGGTAAAGCCGGATTCCCGCATCGATTCCGGCTTGAACAGGTTTCGCCCGTCGATGACAATAGGAAACCGCAGAACTTGCTTGAGTTTTGTGAGGTCGATCTGACTGAATTCCTTCCAGTCAGTCAGGATGAGAACCGCATCGGCATCCGCGGCGGCTTCATAGATCCCATCCGCGTATCTCATTCTGCTTGTCGGAGGCAGTATCTCCCGGGCGCGTTCGCTTGCCGCCGGATCATAGGCGACCACCGACGCGCCCGCTTCCAGCACCTTCTCGATGACTGCAATCGCCGCTGATTCGCGGATATCGTCCGTATTCCCCTTGAAGGCGAGGCCAAGTGCCGCCAGCTTCTTGCCCCTTAGCGTCCATAAGGCGGCAACGATCTTGTTGAAGAAGATGTCCCGCTGCAGATCGTTGATCTTGCGGACCTCATCGAGCAATTGAAAGCTAACGCCATGTCTTTGTGCCACCCAATGAAAGGCCGCCACATCCTTTGGAAAGCAGCTTCCCCCGTAGCCGAGACCTGCATGCAAAAACTTAGGGCCGATGCGGCTGTCCATGCCCATCCCTCGCGCAATATCCTCGACATCTGCGTCCACCGCTTCAGCCAGGTTAGCGACCGCGTTGATGAACGAAATCTTGAGCGCCAGGAATGCGTTAGAAGCGTGCTTGATGATCTCCGCGCTTTGCGCTGAGGTGACCACAATGCGCGCCGGGAGATCGGAGGTGCACACCCCAGGCAGCGCGTCCAGGCGCGCGTAATAGGAGCCCGTCGTAAGCGGCTCATAAATGCGCTTCAGAACTTCCGCGGCACGTTCCGAGTTCGCTCCCACGACGATTCGGTCGGGGTGCAAGAAGTCAGTAACCGCTGTCCCCTCCCTGAGAAACTCCGGGTTCGAGACAACGTCAAAGATTCGAGGATCAACTCCATGGCGATGCAGAACATGGTGAATCCACTCGTTCGTGTAGACAGGCACCGTACTTTTCTCGACAATGACCTTGTAGTTGTTGATGTGCCGGGCAATCTCCGATACGACCGCCTCGACATAGGACATGTCCGCGGCTCCCGTTTCCCCCTGCGGCGTGCCCACCGCTATGAAGATCGCCTCGCTCCTCTCGACTGCACCGCCTAAATCGGAACTGAATTCAACGCCCTTGCCGCAATACTTCTCAAGCAGTCTTGGAAGATGCTCCTCGAAGATCGGCACACCGCCTTCGCGCAGCATCTTGACCTTCGACTCGTCATTGTCCACACAAATGACCCGATGGCCCATATCCGCAAAGCAGACGGCCGCAACAATACCTACATAACCGGAACCGATGACGCAGATCGAAACTGATTTTGACATTTCCTTTAATTCTCTTTCCTGAGTGACTCTGGTTGCTTTCCTGAATTGACCGAGACAGCACATTCGCTCTTCCTTTTACGGTCCGCACTGCCCTTCTCGAATCCTTATCGTTCTTGCATCTCTCGATTCGTTCTTCAATCGGCTCACCTGAAACCATCCGGTCCGCCACTGATCACGAAACGAAATGATCGGCCGGTGGACCGACGCTCTCTCCCTCATTTTTAGCTTCGTCAACATTGCCCCTCGCAATGACTCGAATCAGCGCAGTCGGCCTTCTTCGGAGACGCGTCGAACACCGTCGCATCAGGGCCAAAACTTGCCCAGGTGCCTGCAGACCTCCGTTTGCACTTGAAAGCGGCGAGCGCTCTGGGGACCGATAAAAACGCGCCGAACATCGTATGGGGATACATTCTTTCGACCGTTGACGCCCCCATAGAAGGAGAAGGCTGCACGGTATCCAGCTTCCTGGGCAATTCTCTGGGTCTCATCGGTGAAGCTCTCCGTGCCGCCGACCGGGTAAGCAAGGACATCCGCACGCACGCCTACTTCTTCCGTCACGATGTTTCTCGACTTGCAAAGTTCCTCGACCTGCCGATCTCGAACCAATTGGCTCAATACGCGGTGCGAATGAGTGTGAGAACCGATTGACATGCCCCCCTTGGCCATCTCGCGCGCTTCCTTCCAACTCAGAAATCGTCGCGAAGCTTCCGGAAGGTTGTTGCTCTGGGTCTCTGTTATGAGCTCCGTAATAAACAGGTCCCCGTCTTGGTTTCGCGGCTGCTTGTAGTGAGCAAGGACTGCCTTCAGACTTCTCTCAAGGCCATCGCTTCCAATGTCGACAGTCAACTCCGATGGGTAGCGGAGCGTAAATCGATGCCTGCGCGCTGTTTTCATCGCATACGCGATCCGATCCCACCAGGGAACTTCGGAGGATCCAACCAAGCTCGTGGCCAGAAAGAAGACCGCCTCAACTCCATGCGCGCGCAGGATTGGAAAAGCAATCTGGTAGTTATCCAGGTAACCGTCGTCGAAGGTGATCAGAACGCGGCAACGCTTGTCCGACTCCTTGCTTTCGCCCTCAATAAACCCAAGCGCTTCCTCGAGAGACACAACGGACACATGCTTCTTCAGGTAAGACACTTGTTCTTCAAACTGGTTCGCAGTTGCCGAGAAGACGTCTTCAAGATACGGATCGTCTTCGGAGTCTCCGATGCGGTGATAGTTCAACACGATCAACGAATCCCGCTCGGGAAGTCCTGAGAGCAGACGGGCAAGTCCGCTCCTATGGATTCCGGAGGCAAGCAACTCACGCTTCTTTCGGAGATTCGAAGTGGTGATCATCGCGAGAAACCCGCTCGTGCGCCATTTGACCTTGTATTACGCATCATCTAACCGGAACCCTCAAAGACCTACGATCCCTCGTGAGGCCGACCTGCTGGATTGTCTCGAAAATCGATACGATGTTTTAGCCGGGGATCGGTCCAGGTGCGGGACGCACACCCTGGGATGAAAATCTTCCTCCACATGCCTGGAGCGCCACCATCGCGATGTAAAGAGGATTCAGCAGGACATACCGCTTCCAAAGTCGAGTGGGCTCTGTCGCCAGACGGAACGCCCATTCGAGTCCTCGGCTTTGCATCCAACCGGGCGCCTGCCGAACCTGGCCGGCTATGAATGGGAAAGCAGCGCCGACCGCCAGAATCGGCATCGAGAGGAGGTCGCGGAATTCGCAGGCCCAAATCTCCTGCCGTGGACAGCCGATACCTACAAAGGTAACTTTTGCACCGGAGGCATGGATGCGATTTGCAATCTCGACTCGGTCGCCCTTGGTGATCGGTCCGAAGCGCGAAGGTTCCGACCCTGCAATCACAAGATCCGGGAATCGGGCATTCAGCGTTCGCCGCAATTCGCACAAAAGTGCGTCGGTTGTGCCGTAGAGATAAATCGGGGTGCGTTCGCGTGCACAAGCCTCCATCACCTTGAGCGTAAGGTTTGGACCATAAACTCGATCGGTCAGTTCTGTCTTGTAAAGGAGATTCAATGCCCAGCGCACCGGCTGTCCATCCGGCGTGATCAGATCCAGGGAATTGAGCCGGAAGCGATGCTCGGCGTTTGTTGCGCCAGTCATCACCCCATGAACGGCCAATGCGGACACCGCGAAACCACGTCTCTCATGCGCGGCCGCCATGATGGCGTCAACAGCTGCCTCATAGTCAACCGCATGCACCTGGACTCCGAGAAGGTTGCACTTACCTCGATTTGTCATACACCTACCATCGATTTGCTAACCCAACGCTCTTGCATAGCCTCATAAATCTCCCGTAGGATCGCGGGCACATCGTAGGTCAGCTTCCAATCTGGGTAGTCATTCCGAAAACGAGTTACATCGCTGATCCACCAGATGTGATCTCCCTGGCGGTTTCCGTCCGCATATCGCCAATCGAGCTCACGGCCACTGATCTCTCGACAAACGTCCATGGCCTCGAGCATAGAGCAGTTACTAACACGCGAGCCCCCCATGTTATAGATGGCTCCAGAGCGGGGAGCGCGGAAGAAATGCTCGAATGCAGAAATCAAGTCCGCACTGTGGATGTTGTCCCGCACTTGCTTGCCCTTGTACCCGAACACCTGATAGGGCGTGGCGGTTACAAAGCACTTCATCAAGTAAGCAAGGAAGCCGTGCAGTTGGGCGCCGGAGTGATTAGGACCCGTCAGGCATCCTCCCCGAAAACAGGCGGTGTTCATCCCAAAATAGCGGCCGTATTCCTGAACCATGACATCGGCCGCGACCTTTGACGCTCCGAAGATGCTGTGGGTGGATTGATCGATGGACATGTCCTCGGCGATCCCGCTCTGATAAGCATGATCGGGGTGTATCTCCCAACGGGTCTCTAGCTCAACGAGAGGCAATCGGTTCGGTGCATCTCCATAGACTTTGTTTGTAGAAGTGAACAGAAACACGGCATCGGGTGAAAACTTCCGCGTCGCTTCAAGCAGCGTGAGCGTGCCGGTTGCATTGACCGAGAAATCCGTAAACGGCTCCCTCGCAGCCCAGTCGTGCGACGGCTGCGCGGCCGTATGAATCACCAGGCGAATATCTCTGCCGAATTGCCGGAAAACGCGGAAAACCGCTTCCGCATCCCGGATATCGATCGAATGATGCTCATACCCAGGAAGGTTCTCTAACTCCTGCCGCATCCACTTGGTCGATGCTTCCTGGCCAAAAAAGTATCCCCGCATGTCGTTGTCGATTCCAACAACCTTCATCCCGAGAGAGGTGAAGTGACGGGCAGCCTCCGACCCAATCAGTCCGGCAGCGCCGGTAATAATCGCGACACTCAATGCAGTTCTCCTTTTAGAATTACTGGGGATCGTTTAATTCCGATGCAATTGCAGAGCTGGGTTGCCTGCCGATTCTCCCGGGGGAATTTCGCTGCAAGAGGGAAAAGTGCGAAGCAATGCGAGCGACGATTCAGCTCGTCGAGCGCCCCATGGCGAGACCTTGCGCTTCGAGGCCAATCGGCTCAGACACCCTGCAAAATAATTAGGCACTGTCCAGAAATAGGGCGTCGTCGTCTGAGAGCTGGAATTGAAAGTTCGGTGAAAGATGCAGCTTGCCGGTTCTGTTTCGTATGTAAACGGATTTGTGTTCCATGATGCGCAGGCCAGACCGGGCGGCTCCCAGTTCGCTGGCTCCCTCCGTCCCGGCAACAACCACCTCGCAGGCATCCTTCTGCTGCATTGCGACCTGCTGCGCCAGGGAGAAGGCCGCTTGCCAATCCGACGAGACCGGATTCTGCAGCCACACACCGGCTACTCGCGCTTGCCCACGCAGGACACCGATTGCAAAATGGCCTTTCGCTTCCCTTTTCGTCCGGATCCTGTACAGGTGCATCGTCATCACCGGGCAGCGAAGAAGGTACTCAAAAAACTCAGCAGGTCTCGGACTGAACGAAGCGCCATCCATGTCCTTCGGATAGAACTGCTCCGACACAGCATCGGGGCTGATCTCTTCCGCGATCCAAAATCCGTTGGAGCGATCATCGGCTGCTGCGGGGGAGCCGACAAGAAGGTTGCGGACCAGGCGCGGCGCCCCCTTCCAGTCGCGCAATTGGTATTTCACAAGCTGGCGGAAGGGCCGAACTGTGCGAGCGCCTCTCCATTGCCGGGCGCATTCTCGAAATCCGCAGGCCGACAGAATCTTTCCCGCCTTTTCTGAGACGCCGATTCCATAAAGGAAATCGAACATTGTTCCCAACTGTTTCACGAGGGCGAAGCCAGCTCCGGGGCAACTCGCGGCCGAGGCCCAATCGATCACATGGGCGCCTCGAACCTGACCCGCTGAGAAAGTCAGGGGATATATCCCAGCGTGGGCAACGATCGCGCCGTCTTGTTCCAGGACATAGGACCGCGGGCCCTCCCAGTCGCCGCGACGATCCCAATACTTCCAGGCCAGCACCGCAGGATCCAGAAAGTAGCTGTCCCGGCTTGAGCTGAAGGCCTTTCGCAGGAACTGCCGCACAATGCTCAGGTCGTCAATTGTAGTGGGGCGTATCGCAGAGATCATGTTCGAGGTCTCGGGCAGAGCAAGCATTTATCTATCAATTTGAGTGCGTTGTGTGACGTACAACTGCGGAAAGCCCCTGTTCCATCTGGTGGTTTTGGAGAGGACGGTCCGCAATCTCGTTGTAGATCTCGGCATGGCGTGTCGCGATCTCGTCCCACTCGAATCTCCGCACCAGCGTACGCGCATGTAACGCTTTGATGCGTGCCTCTTGTGGCTTGGCATGGATGAAATCAAGCCGTGCGAGGGCCTGAACCGCGCCGTCCGCAACCATCATGCCATTCAGAAGCTCCGGTGCTGTCGCTTCGCCTTTTCTCGAGATCACGGGAAGTCTGTTCGCCATTGCGGCCAACAAACTCCCTCTCCGATAACTTGCGCCATCGGGAAATGGGAGATAGGCTGCAAGCGACGATGCCATCTCTTTGGCAACCGCCTTTGAATCCAAATCGATGAGCCAACGTACGCCCGAAGGTGTCTTTGCCCGAATCGCCTGGTAATAGTCGATGTGCTTCTTTGGAATGCTCCCAACCACTGAGAAGTTGAATGGCCGGGACAATCCGAAGCATAGCTTTGCCAGGGAGAGGAACTCTTCGATTCCACGATCCGGCCGGATTTGGCCGAAGTACATGACATTCAGATTCCGTTCAAGCTCCGACGGGTGAGTCGGAACGTTGCTGCCGATTGGAACGATTTGCTGGGCCGAGCCTAGCTTCCCAAGCCTCGCCCTGAACTCACCTGCTTCAAACTCTGTTGTGAAAATCAATCTGGAGACACTTCCGCGAAAGATATGGGTCGAAAGCTTATGAAGCTTCGGGAGCGCTGAGTACTCGTGGATCGTTGCAACCGATCTTGTATAACGCGTGAAGAGACCGGTCAAGTGAGGCCAAAGTGACCACTTGTATCCGATAGACGGGTATTGAATATGCACAATATCGTATTTGCGCTCCCGCAACTGGCGAAAATATGGCATGAACATCGCTTCCCATGTTGGAGGCGCGGTAACATCGGCCGTGATTCCGATTTGTCCCAGCGCTTCGGAAAGCATGGTTGCATAGTCTTTCACGCCGCAATAATTCACCTTCTCTTCCCCAACGACAAAGCAGACTTTGAGAGCCATAACTTGAGCAACATCCCTTTCCCACGCGGCGCCCACAGTCCTGCGGGAACTCATGCGTAAGCTCGAACTGTTTAAGACAGCCACCTGGCGGCGCCGAGCTGCTAAGCGGCCATCATGTTGAAATACAAGCGCAAATACTTCGAGGCCATTGAACTTGATGAGAAGCCATTCGCGACTGTTTCGGCGGCTCTTCTACCGAGTGACTCCCGCAATCCCCGCTCGGTGAGTAAACTCCGTAACTCACATGCCAGAGTCGTTGCGTCGGCAGGAGGCACTAGGATTCCATTCACCCGACTCTGAACAACCGCCGGAATTGAACCGACCTTTGAGGCGACAACCGCCCGCCCGGATGCCATCGCCTCAAGAAGTGCCATCGGCATTCCTTCAATCAGCGAAGGCATGACCAACACATCCAAAGAAGACAAGATATCCGGGATGTCGTTCCGAACTCCGAGAAAGCGCACTGACTCACCGATCCCGAGAAGCTTTGCCTCAACCTCGAGGCTCCGACGATCGGGTCCATCCCCGACGATCAGGAATAAAGCATTCGGAAAGTCTTCTAGAACCGCAACTGCAGCCTGCAGGAAGTATTTCTGTCCCTTCTCGGCTGAGAGCCGACCTATCAGTCCAATGACTGGGCGATCGGACCATTCCATCTCCTCGCGGAGACCGGAGCTTCGGACCATGAACGGCTCCAGATCGATGCCGTTGTAAATGATGTCGCCGGCTAGCCCGAATCTTCGAATCTGGCGCTGCATGTGCTCGGATACCAGAACAACTCGATCGAACCGCAGAAGAATCAAGCGATCGAGAATGGAGATCAGCCAGCCTCGGAGCGTCCCGGTATGCCAGCTATGGCAGGTGCTCAGGATAGGAACGCCCGATCCCCGGATTGCGATCCTTGTGTAAAGATTAGGCTTGATGTTGTGGCAATGGACGATGTCAATCTTGTGGCGTTGGACAACATCTCTTAACATCTCGACTGCCTTCCAATCAAATCGCCCCCTGCAGGTAATCTCTTCGGTGATCAATCCAGACTGCTTGGCGTGCTCCAAGACCTCCAGGTGGTCTGCCTTATGTGTATTTCGAAATGCACACACCACGGATCCGACACCCATCTTCTCGAGTTCCGTGGCAAGGGTAACGCAGACGCGTTCCGCTCCGTAGTAACCGTAGGAACTGCTGATGAGTTGTAAGACTTTCATTGAGTGGAAGACCATCATGCTACTGCGAGACGTTCGTCGGATCTGCTTCCAAAGTGCGATCGGAGTGGACTTGCTTTGACACTTTCCGAAAGGGAGTCACGGTTCGCGAGCCATGTCAGACTGCGCGCCATAGATATTTGCTTGGATCTGGAGTCAGCCCCGGACAGACGAATCAAGAGCGATTCCTGCAACGCCGGTGAGATAAATGACGCGCACTGCAACGAATCATGCCTGCTTGAGCGGGAGCGTTTGGAACTCCACCTGTGACTTGCGCTTTTGAATCACAAGCGTGTCCAGCGCCGACCGGTATCTTCCGACGATCGGTCGCCATTTGTGATATGCCTCCACATATTGCCGCCCGGCCGCACTCATCTGGACACGAAACTGGGAGTTAGAGAGCAAGCGAATCACATTGGCAGCAAACTCCTCGTCACTATCACAGACTAGGATCTCTCGCCCCGGTTCAACCTTCAATCCATGGATGGCGATCCGACTTGCAACGACTGGAACGCCCATTGCCATCGCTTCCAGTACCTTGTTCAGGATGCCCCCGCCCATTCGCACAGGAACCACCGCGATCCCTGCTTTCCGAATCAGTGGGCGCACGTCCTCGACGAAGCCGGACACTTCCACCGACGGATCCTTCGCTAGTTCCACAACCTCGGGCAAGGGATTCGATCCGATCACGAGGAGACGGGAATGAGGTGCCTTCTCCCGAACCTCTGGCCAGATGTTCCGATAAAAGTGGAGAACCGCGTCGTTATTGGGAAGATAGTCCATTTTGCCCACAAAGCAAACGCCTTGCGGCTCTTCGGCTTCGGGCTCGTATCGGAAATAGTCGAGATCTACACCGTTTGTAAGGCAGTTCTTGACGTTAATGTTTGGATCGACTTGCTTCAGATCCGCCTCGTTCTCGGGTGTTAACACTACCACTAAGTCGACTCTGCGCGCAGTCACCCGTTCATAGCGCCGACTCACCACTCGATAACAACTCAAGGTCAGCCAATTCTTCCAATCGCGGGCGAATCGAATCGACCGCTTCTCATTCGAGTCGGAGACGCTGTGCAGAATCCAAACCTTGAGCGCGTTCAGTGGGCCGCGAAGGTAGATGCCCGCATGCACATCGCCTTCAACCACATCGAATTCCTTTGTACGTACCGCTCTTTGAATCCACGCGCCGACATCGCGGCGGAAATGGCCGCGCTCATAGTACGGGATGCCCGTCACCAAACTGTGAATAAAGTTATATGCTCGCTCGATTGCGCCACTGGAAAGTTGGATGACGGGTCTCATCATGAGCTGAACGTTACAGTACTTTTGCATCTCGTCTACCCAAACCTGCTCAGGGAGTGCATCAACGATACACAGTAGCGTTACGTCGCTTGTTTCGCTTAAGCACCTCACCCGCTGGAAGATTTGGATCTTGGTGCCATCCTGGGGCGGATACGGGAACACTGTCGATATGGTAAGAATCTTCATTGAGATGTTCGATCCACTTATTTGCTGAACTGCTACCGCGGGGATCAGCCTGCGACCGGAACAACCGCAGTCCACTTGGGTTTCAGACATTTCATGGTATAGGCCCGGCAAGGTTTATCGCCTTACCTATGCCGCGATCCGTCAGTCCGAAAGACGCCTCGATAGGATCGGCCCCACGTGCTTGGCGCCATACATGAAGCGCATGATCGGGCCGAAGACAGGGGAGCTTGCGGCCCCCACCATGAAGAGCCCCGGCACAGACGTTTCAAATTGCGGACTCAAGGACGGGATGCCTTGCCCTTCTCGGACGATTGACTGGCGCAGCGCCGGATCCAGGTAGTCGAGCCGATCGATATCGACCTTGAATCCTGTTCCCGCAATGATGTGGTCCGTTGTAAATTTACATCTGCCCTGAGGTCCTTGTTCGACAACCTCGAGGCGACCGTCGGAGACAGTCGCCTTTTCAACCGTGGACTTGAGATGGACTTCGACATTGTTCTCGAGTCGATGGCGAAGCCACCACGAGCCGCTCGACCGATACGACCTGGCAACGAAACTGTGACGCTTCTCGGAAGAAAAGCACATCCGAAATGCACCAGGAAACTCTGAAAGAGCAAGGGATGACCACCCGGGAGCAAGTGCCCCGTCGGGAGCGAGGGCTCGCTGAGGCAAGGAACGCAGTCTGGAAGGAGTGTTCCAATCGATCCGGCTCTGTTGCACGAGTATTCTTACCTGAGCCCCCCGCTCATGGAGCAGTGCGGCTGTTTCAAGAGCCGACTGCCCTGCCCCGATGATCGTAACGTGACGGCCGGCATAACTCTCGATAGATTGCATACGCGAACTATGCGAAACCAGAGGCTGCGGCAACTCCCTCAACTGTGGTGGCATCTCAGAGAACGCCATATATCCGGTCGCCAGAATGACGCGCCGACTCGAAAACTCGGTACCGTCAGACTGTATCAGCACAAATCCCTTGCCATGGTGGCGAATGGACGTGATCCGAACATCGTCGCAGTCGCCAACGGCATAGGTTTGAAACCATGCCGCGTATTTCAAGAACGTGGACAAAGGAAGTGGATCACCAACTGGCCGATAGGGTAGGTGATTCTCCTGGCAGAAACGCTCAAGTGTAAAGAGACGATTGGGATCCCAGAGATTCGATGCGAATCGCTCCGACTTCAGGATCATTCCGGCAGGCATATACCGATGCCAACTCTCCATAGGAGAGCCAAACAGCCGGAAAGGCATTCCCTTGGCGCGGAGGTGGGCGGCAATCGAGAGCCCGTAGGGCCCGGGTCCGATGATCGCTGTATCGAGGTCAGGCAAGTTCTCTCCTTTCCGATCTTCGATTGGAGCCATGAAAGAGGAACGCCAATTGCGCCAGGATCCTCGACGCAAAACGCTCCAAGACATAAAAGTAGACCGCCGGCAGTGGGTCGGATAAGCGAAAGACACCATCAACGACTGAGGTTCCAGGCCGAAGCGCTCCAGAGGGTATCCTGTGCTCGATGCTTGATCGCCACGCCACTCGCCGTCCGGCCGATACAGTTGAAGATGACGGCGTTCCTAGCACCGTCCAATACGTAATCAGGGGCAGGTTGACGCCGCAAAACGTAGCAATCTCTTCTTGCCAATCGGTTCGACCCACAGTTGGCTCAATCATCACAAACCGCCGAGTCTTGCGATCGCGTTTAAACTCGATGCTTCCTAGTCCCCGATATCCGACAGTTGCTACAAACCGTGAAACAAGCGCTTGGAGCTCTGCAGCTTCTTCTGGCGCCGCGATACAAATCGCGGTATTCCCAATTCCCGGCGGGCTGCAAACCACTTTCCTTCCGGTGAAGATTCCTACGATATTGCCGTCGCCGTCGCAACTGAACAAGCTGAAGAAGATCTCGGAGTCCGGACCATCCACCCATTCCTGGACAATGATTTCCGGCGCATTCGCTAGCATGCGCATTGCGGCCGACTTTGCCTCACTGAGAGTCATCGCCCGAACCGCGCGCTCGACAGATTTCGCAAGCACCAGTTTCTTGTTCGCCGGCTTGAGAATCAGCGGAAGTCTTAAGTCTTCTAGTCGTTTTAGGTCTTCGGTGCCCTCAAGCGATGCGCCGCGTGGAATATCGAACCCTTGCCGTCTGGCTAACTCCTGAAACCGCGACTTGTCAGCGAGTGCTTGCAATGTCTCTTCGGATGGCAGGCTGATGCGGAAGAGAGACTGAATCTTCTGGCGGTTTGACGAAACTGCGTCGACACATCCATCTCCTGTCAAAATGAGGACCGGGCGGCTCTTCAGCTTCGATCCAAGTTCCACCAGGCTGTCGATTAGTTGTGGACCCTCAAGGCTCGGAACCCGAACGAAGGTACAAAGGCGAGACCAACCCGCAGCGCAGAATCGCGATGTATCCACAACATATATCGGCATCCGGCCATGCGATAAGCTGCGGACGACTCCCAAACCATTGAGAGATCCTTCGACTACCACAACCGGCACTCTTGATTCGCGCTTACGCAACTCGGACATTTCGCTTCCGCTACTTCTTCCAGGTCAGGACCACTGGTTCGAATGGAATCCCCGCTTCGGCTTTTCGCCCCGCCTTCCTATTCGGTAGGCCTGGGTCTTGTTGTGCCTTGCCAATCTCATGACTCGACACCACCGCAGCGATGGCCATCAGAACGAATGCAAAGAGCAGGTTCATCCCGGAATCGTAAGACTCCACGTTCATTTCGAACACCAGGACGATCATGGAACACAGCAGTCCGACTCCAACCGGCAGGCCCCGATGGGCCAAGGACGCCGCGCGACGAACCGCGACGGAAAGCACCCACACCAGGGCAGCCAATCCGACTATTCCCGTCTCGGCCAGGGTTAGAAAGAACTTGTTATGGACGACATACTCGAACTTCTGTCTCTGATCGTGAGGGATGAAACCGTCCATCTTGAGGTCATAATTGTTGATGCCTTCTCCGAAGAGCGGAGAGTTGGATGCCATGTTCACCGCTGTTCCAAGCAGGCCGGCGCGCGCGAGCAAATTGTCGGCCCCTTCGTCTACACGCTCGCTGATCCTGTCTCCTATGCTTACTCCCAGGCACGCGAGCACAACCCCGCACGCGACAAAGTGGCGCGCCTTGATGCGTTGATCTCGGAAGAGAAAAACGATCAACGGAATCGAAGAGAAAACTAACACTCCCGCGGCAGAACGTGTAAGGGTGCAACCGATCCCTGCCAGGCCCACGCAAATGCCCAAGCCGGCCAACATCTTTCGGGACCGGCTGACAGGATAGAAATACTCCACCACGACCATGGGCAAAAGGGTGGCCAGCAAGGCCGCGGCAAGCGTTGGAGAACTGATCCCTCCACTGCGGAAGTCCGACTCCCCAGCGTCTGCGATCAGCGCGGCGTTTCTTGGAATGTTGCTGCGGAAGATCATTTCGAAGATGCAGATTGAGCCCATCCCGATGACCGAGGAGACGATGCCGACAAGAGCCGCCTGAAACTCTTCAATGCCCTGCGCCATTGCGACCACCAGGACCGTGAACAGAGCCACAACCCGAATATGGGTAAGCAGCCCCCAGAAGCTCAACTCCATGTCACCCGAATTCACAAAGGAGAATATGTCCGCCATCAGCAGCAGAGCAATAGGGACGAGGAATGCACGCAGACCGCGAACGCTCTTCGCAATTCCCTTCTGGTGGTCAGAGGCACAAAAGAATAGGAGCCCAAGTGTCCAAAGATCTGTGAGCTCGATCGTGAGCCCATCGGACGCCCCAATGTAAGGCCGGTAGATGAAGTGATGAACCAATTGAAGAGAAGAACTGAACACGAGTCCCCACACGCAGAATGGCCTCGCGCCAAATGCCCAGCACCCTGTCAGGACGGCAGGAATTGAAGCAATTGCCACAAGGGCGATCCAGAAATGCGATGCTGCTGCGGTCGCGGCCACAATGCACCCGAGCACGAGGATCAAAGTCGGACCTGCGGGCAGAGCGAGACTCTCCCGAAGGCTGGGAAGCACGCCCGGTTTATCAAAAGTAACTTGCCCTATATGGTCTGGCACAACACCCCTGCTTGGCTTATCGCCGCTACTAAGTTCTTTGACTCGAACTGTGCCCGAAAACTGCTAGCTCTGATCGACACTGCAAGGTCTTCTTCAGATTGTTTCCTAGGACTCTGTGGGTTCGTGCAGAATCCTCACAGCTGCGGACTTTTGACGTCGCGCGAGGAATCCATGGGTCCGGCTTGAGACAAAGTCCCAAACAGTCTTCATCTCCGTCTTCGAAAACGTCCCAAGGCAAATCAATGCCGCCATGTAGACGAAGGCGCCGGCCAGAATGGTGACTCCAAGAGGTACCGTTCGCAAGTGGACGACCAGGAACCCCATCGAAGCCGAGGCGGCCGCCGCGCGCAGGACTGGAACAATGATGTGAGGTCGAAACAATTTCCTCGAGACCAACCAGTATTCGAAGACTCCAAACCCGATCAAGGAAGCCAGGGTCGCGTACGCGGCTCCGATTGGACCATAGGAGTGGATTAACTTCCATCCGAGGCCGATGTTCAGGGTCAAGGCGGCGAGATTGCAATAGAGATCCAGCATCTGGTTGTGGCTGGCAATCAGAGCCCGCGCGAAAACCATGGCGATGGAGAACACGCAGACTGTCCACACCAGGACCTGCAGGATCGGCACAGCAGGATCGAAGTTATGCCCGAATACGAGGGGAATAATGCGAGATGCCAGGGTTGAAACGCCCGTCGCAATCGGCAGAGTAAGTAGCGCCAGGTATTTGATCGATGCATCGCACTCCTGCCTGAACCGGTCCCTGGATCGAACAAAGGACGCCGAAAGCATCGGCAAAAGGGCGATCTGATAACTAAATAGGAGCGTCTTCAGGATGTCGGTGATTCGGCTGCCTGCATTGTAGATCCCCACATTCTCAACACTGACCAACTTGGACAGAAGCAATGTGTTGACCGACCAGAATACGGCGCTGGCTATCGTCATCAGGAGAAACGGCAGTCCCTCGAGTGTGAGGGAAAGGCATGAGCGAATCATCACTCGAAGGTCCAGCTTAACTTTGGTTTGTGTTGCAATCGCTCCGAATGCGATCAAAGTCGTCAGCGCCCGAACCAGAACCATCCCCTCGATGATTCCCAGCACGCCATAGCCGTGCCGAATCATGAAAACGCCGGTGATGAGCCGCCCGGCTGTATCGGCGATCGAGAGTATGGCCCGAAGACGCATATTCTGAAGTCCTTCGCAGACGGACAATGCATACTGCTGAAGGATCGATATCAGAAGCGTCCAGGTCAGGATCCGAATGCCCTGCGCAACGTCTGGCGGGTAGTTCAGAAAGTGGACCGCGATCAACATCGTCGGCAGAACAACCGCACTGGAAACAAAAGCAACTCCGACTGCGCCGCTCACGTAGAACGAGAGCCGGGAGGCATCTGCCGCGATGCCCCTCACGATCATTGTCCCCAATCCGAGCGTCGCAATCAGCTCGAAGAGCGCCGTAAAGGTCAGAATGATCGTGTAGGAACCCATCCCATCACGACCCAAGGTTCGAGAAATAACCAGGATGAGGAGAAAGGACAGCACTGGCTTGGCAGTTTCCCCAAGGGCCAGATACCCTGTATTCCTCAGCACCGCACCGAGTCGGCTCATTGATTCAATCAATCCTCATGCTTTAGTCGACTAATGACTGATATCTAGAGCTTGCTGTAGAGGTTTTCCGGGATGGGAAACGTTCGGTTATTGAGTACCGAGCCGAGAACGCGGACGCCTGCCTGCTCGAGCGTCTCCTTCGCCTTGCGCGCGGCGACCTTGCGCGTGCTGTTTGCTTCGATCACAAGAATTGCAACACCAGCTGCCTGGCCAAGGATCACGACGTCTTCTGAAGCGCTCGCCCCGGGACCGTCTACCAGTACATACGCGAACGAGTCTCTCAGTTTTGCCAGCCGATGCTTCAACTCAGCACCAGGGAGCATCATTCCATGATCGCCTCCGAGGAAGTTGACTCCAGTGAGCCATAGATTTGGGGCGACCAGAGAGCATTGCTCGCGGGTGGGGAGCGAATGGTCGAAAGGCACAACCTTTCGTTTGATGCCGAAAACCCCGGATAGGCGCGGCGAGCGAAGATTCGCTTCGACAATACAGACTGGCTTCGAACTGGTGGCGGCCAGAATCCGGGCAGTTCTCGCACAGACCGAGCTGCTCTCGCTGCCTCCATCCACGCCGCAAAACATGACCTCCCGCTGCTCATGCCCGTTGGAAGATAGAAACACGCTTCGAACAAATCGCCGTAACTCTTCGTCTGGGGCGTTGTCGAATTCGGTGGGTGCAACGTCATTCAACACCACATGCTCTGCTACTGGTCTGGGCATGTGTCCGTTCGCGCCAGTTTGGCGCTCCGGCACAATCTGAGATAGCAACTCAAAGTTTCGGCTCATGGTTTTTCCCCTGCTTTGTCAATAAGGGTTGGATTCTTTGCGACCACTGTTACCCGCGGACCGGGAAGCCAGATTGCGCGTCCTGACTCGACTTGATCCGGGTCGACCAATGCCGGATTAAGATTTCGAATCTGATAGAGATGCCTCTCATCAGAAACGCCCAGATATTCGTTGGAAATGTCGCGAAGCGATTGATGAGGGCCGGCGAACACTTGAAACGGTGAGTTATCAGGAGTTGGTGTGAGAGGAGCAGCAATTGCAGACTTGAGCACAGTCGAGTCTGCATGCACCGTTTGGTGGGATCGAGTCGTAAGGAAACCGCCTACGGTCAGCAAGCCCAGCCCACTCCCGAGCAGGATCGCGGCAGCCGTGGGGGTCAGAAAAGGTACCTGGATGCCCTGCCACTTGAGTTTTGCAGCTTCATGCGGCTGTTCAACTGGCGCCGGGGGACGAGACATCGGTATAACTTTCGCCGGGGCTGGAGTGAACTGCAGGTCTTGAATCGCCTCCGCGACCATGCTTTCCTCCACCTTCTTGCTCTTCAAAGCGCAGCAAATGGACAAAGCATTGAAGCAGATATTGTTGATCTTCCTTGGGATTCCGCTACTTGCCCGTGCGATCAGACTGAGCGCATCGGTGGAGAACAGTGCTTCGCCTCTGTATCCAGCCGATTTCAACCGATGGTCGATGTACGCGCTTACCTGATCCTTCGAAAGCGGCTCGAGCCGGCAGAACGTCGAAATGCGCTGTCGGAGCTGTTCCAGCGACGGCCTCGCAAGCTTCTCATCCAACTGCGGCTGTCCTGCGAGAACAATCTGCATCAGCTTGGCTTGCGGCGTTTCAAAGTTGGTGAGAAGACGAACTGTTTCGAGCGCGGCTTCGGAGAGATTCTGCGCTTCATCGATGACGATGACGACTTTCCGCCCGGCTAGAGCTTCTGCGACAACGACGCGATTTAACTGCTCATGCATGTCGCCGCTGCTCGCCCCAGGAGTAATTCCCATATCCCGCAGAATATGGCTGATCAGTTCCCGAGCTCCGCACTCGGAATCTAGATCGAAGAGGAACACCGTCCGTGCCGACTCCCGAATGTCATCGAGAAACCGGAAAAGCAGCGTGGTCTTCCCCATCCCTGGCGGTGCGATCAGAGACGTAAACCCTCGATTGCTGAAGAAGGCGTACGCCAGAGAGGCCAAGGCCTCCCGGTGCGTGTTGCTCGGATAA
>Ga0302320_10005425_pt1 | contig 28617 bp, 26 predicted proteins | sample Bog_T0_3_FD_202130 | JGI IMG/M metagenome (GOLD analysis project Ga0302320, IMG submission 202130) | Peat permafrost microbial communities from Stordalen Mire near Abisko, Sweden - Bog_T0_3 | ecosystem: Environmental > Terrestrial > Soil > Wetlands > Peat | place: Sweden: Abisko, Stordalen Mire...
GGCGCATGATGGCCGAGGGCGCGTTTCCAGCGCGGATCAGGTCCACCATCCGTGCCATTCAGTTCAGCTCCTTCATGCGTCTCACGCAATCATGCAGCGCGTCATACAGCACCGGCGACAGATCGCGTTCGAACACATCCAGCAGTGATTGGTAATACCACACCGTGCGCTCGCGCGGCACGCTGAAGCGCTCCCACACCTCGGGACCGACTCGCGCATGGTCCGCCACAATCGAGCGCGCATTGTGAACTTTGTCGGCCAGCATGATCAGCCGGGCTTCCGGGTCGGCCATGGGAATCGCCGCCATGTGATGCCGCTTGCGTGGCTCCCACTGCGGCTTTGGCAGCTCAAAGGTATCGCTCGCCTGCCGCACCCAGCGCGCCACGCGAGCCCCGAATGCCGCCGCGATTCCGGCCAGGGTCGCTTCGCCGCCCTGGTCTTCTGCCGCATCGTGGAGCAAGGCGGCGATTGCCATATCCTCGCTGCCGCCTTCGTCCAGAACCAATGAGGCCACCGCCAGCAGATGCGAAACATAGGGCACCCCGCTCGCCTTGCGCACCTGGTCGCGGTGCAATGATGAGGCCAGCACGAGTGCCTCGTCAAAGCGGACGCTCAGCGGCCTGATCGGCTGCTTCCGCCATCCGGGACCAGGCTGTCCGTCCATCAGCGTTTACCTCTGCTCCGCCCTGCGCATCTGCAAGTAGGCACGGATAAACGGATCGATATCGCCATCCAGCACGCGATCCACGTCGCCCACTTCCATCTTGGTGCGGTGATCTTTCACCATGCGATAAGGCTGTAAAACATACGAGCGGATCTGCGAGCCAAAATCGATATCGAGCTTCGAGTCTTCCACCTTCTTGCTCGCCGCCCGCTTCTTTTCCAGCTCCCACTCGTAAATCCTCGAACGCAGCATTTTGAATGCACGCTCCTTATTGCTGTGCTGCGAGCGTTCGTTCTGGCAGGCCACCACCAATCCGGTCGGAAAGTGAGTAATCCGCACCGCCGAATCCGTTGTATTCACGTGCTGGCCGCCCTTGCCGCCGGATCGATATGTGTCGATCCTTATGTCTTCCAGCTTGATGATCACTTCAATACTGTCGTCAATTTCCGGAGACACGTACACGCTGGCAAATGACGTGTGCCGCCGCGCTTGCTGATCGAATGGCGAGATCCGCACCAATCTGTGGACTCCAATCTCGCTGGTCAGCATCCCATAGGCAAACTCTCCCGTGACGCTGAATGTGACCGACTTGATGCCCGCCTCGTCGCCCGGCAGCAGGTCGTTGATCACGGTCGGAAAGCCCTTGCGTTCACACCAGCGCAGGAACATTCGCAGCAGCATCTCAGCCCAGTCCTGCGACTCCGTGCCTCCCGCGCCGGGATGAATCGTCACAATGGCGTTGCTGCGATCCAAATCGCCGCTCAGCAGCGTCTCGGTCTCCAACCTCTCGACCACCGCGCGCAATCCGTTCATCTCGCGCGTCACATCCTCATCCACCTGCTCGCCTTCGCTGGCTAACTCAAAGTAGGCGGAAATATCCTCGACGCGCCGCGTCAATTCGCTGTCGGTCGCCAGTGCGTCCTCCAGGCGCTTGCGTTCGCGCATCGTCTTCTGTGAGTTTTCGGAGTCGTTCCAGAAATTCGGGTCGGCGGCTTTCTCTTCTACCCTCTGCAACTCGACCTTCAATTTAGGCGAGTCAAAGATACTCCTGTAACTCACGAACCTTGTCACGCAAGGCCGAAAACTCGTGTTCAAGCTGCTGATCGATCATCCTTGATCCTTCTCCTATACAGGGACTTCGCGTGTAATGTGCGCTTCCGTATGGCCGCGCCAGAGCAATCCCGTGATTGAGATTATGGCACACAGTATCGGAAACCAGTCGCCATAGCGGGTGTAGAAAGTAGTGTCGCTCATCAGCCCGTACGGCGCATCCAGCACAACCCGCTGCTTCCGCGGGATTTGCGCCACGACGCGCCCCAACGGATCGATTGACGCCGTAATTCCGGTATTGGTCGCCCTCAACAGCCAGCGGTGATTTTCCACGGCCCGCATCCGCGCCATGTTCAGGTGCTGCCACGGCGCTCCCAGGTCTCCGTACCACCCATCGTTTGAGATGTTCACAAACACCTCGGCCCCATGCTCGGCAAACCGGCGCACCTCGTGGGGGAACACCGCTTCGTAGCAGATGAACACTCCATAGCGATGCGATCCCACATCCAGCGGCATACGCTCCGCCGACCCTGGGACGAAGGCTCCCACCTCGTGCGTCAGCGATTTCGCAAAGCCAAATGCCCACGAGAACGGAACGTACTCGCCCCATGGAACAAGGTGAACCTTGTCATAGCGCTGCGCTACCGCTCCACTTGGAGCCAGTAGCAGTGCGGAGTTGTAGACCTGCTCCCCCTCGCCCGCCTTTACTCCTGGCTGCACAGCCGTAGCGCCTGCCAATAGCCACGATTTCTGGCTCCGCGCCAAGGCTGCCGTCGAGTCGGTGAACAGCCGGTCGTCGGTTTCAAACGGAGCGGGCGACTCGGGCCACACAATCAGCGGCGCGATAGTGGAATCCTTCGCAGCCTTGGGAGCGCGGCTGATCGTGCTCAACTCATCCACCAGCCGCTTGTAACTTTCGTAGGTCCATTGCCGCTCGATGGGAACATTCTGCTGTACGAGCGTGGCGTGGGCATCCACCGCGCTCGGTCCCACCTTGACCAGTACCGTGGACTGTAGCGCAATCGCCCCGGCCAATGCCGCCAACAGCATGGTAAGCCGCCGCTTCTTATGCACCAGCATGGCCGCCGCAAACACCGTATTCACCAGCGCGATTTCAAATGACAGTCCGTATACGCCGGTCACGCTTGCCATCCGCGCCAGCGGCAGGTTGTCAATCTGCGCGGTACCCAGCAGTGCCCACGGAAAACTCACCACGTACGCCCGCAGCAGTTCCACGGCAACCCACAGAAACGGCGCCAACACGAGGGCCTTCCGGCTAAAGCCCGCCCTTGAGCGTCCCGCCACCGCCATCAGCGCGCCGAAAATCCCATGATGCAATCCAATGTAGAGCGAAAACAAGATCAGCAGCAGGAGGGAAACGGCCGGCGAGAGCCCACCGTAGGAATGCATCACCGTATATACCCAGCAACAGGTTCCACAATAAAAGACCGTCCCCGAGGCCCATCCCAGCAGAAAACCCTGCCAGGCCCGGGCCGGAACCAGGAACGAGTACGTCTCATCGGTCAACAACTCTGTTGCATCGGCCTCGCGCGCCCGAAGCAGCGCATACATCAGCGGTGCCAGCGCAACCCAGCAAAGCCAGTACAAATCAGGCCGGGGGAAAATCAGGATTTGCAACAGCCCTGAAGCTACCGCCAGCAGCCAGGCGCTCTTGTGGATACCCTTCACATTGTGAGTCTAACAAATGCCCGTGAACTTGCGGCGAAATCGATGAAACTGAAAGTCGCCCACTTTCCTGCAACTTAACCAGTGCCACCGTACAGCGTCTTCGCGGCTCAATCCCACGCCCGACAGTATGGTCGGTCTAGGTCCATTCATGCCTTGAATGCCGACTTCCATTGGCGAAACCGTAAGAAATGTTTCGTCGATCAGCTCGTCCATAACCATTCCCGTATAGAGCAGCGGACCGCCTTCGCACAGCAGGTAATTGATTCCGTAGCGCTCTTTCAGCAGCGCAACCGCCAGCTTCAGATCCGCTCCTTTGCCGTGCGCGAATGGCGCGCTGTCCGTCGCTATTACATCTACCCAAGGATGCGACGCGTGCTGTGCCTTCAACCTCATCGCGCCTTCGTGCGTCGTCACCACCGTCGCGTCCACATGTTCACCGTCGAAGACCGCGAAGTCGCTCATCTGGAACTCCGCGCGGGCGGTTACCAGCACATTGCGCTCCCTGGCCCGGCCCAGCTTCGTCCGCAGCCGCTGCATCCCCGCGTCCATGATACGGAACACCGGGCCCCGGCGGCGTGGCCGCCCCATATTCCGTTCTTCGCGAAGCGTTCCCATGCCAACGATCAACGCGTCGGCGTGGACGCGCAGCAGGTCCATCAGCCAGCGGTCCTCCGGCAGGCCGCTGATAGCGGACCCGCCAGCCTCGGCACCCAGTAGGGAGACAACCCCATCCAGCGTCTGTACAAAGTTTGCATACACCCATGGCCGGCCCCCAGCCGGAGGCGGGAAGCCCAGCTTGCCGTACCGCGCAGCCTCCGGGGGCAGCGGGCCGGAATCTTCGCCCTCGTCGAACAGAATCTCAAACTTCCGCATGGCCCGTAATGATGACACGACTGACCTCCCGCTCCAACCTGCCACCCAGTTCCATCATTATTTGCCTTTATTTTTGCCTGGGATTTGTGAATCGCTGTCTTGGGGCTTTATCATCATACTCATCTATGATCTGGAAAAAGGGTCACGCAGTTCAGTTGGTTCCACTCTCCCAGGCGACTGGCCGTGTGCTGGATGTCTATCACGATGTGCAGCGTGTCTTTGGCGTGCCCCACATCAGCAGCTTTTTTCAGTTTCTAGGCAACTACCCGCGATTTCTCGACCGCTACTGGAGTGCGGTCAAGCCCATTGGCCAATCACAGGCTTTCTTTTCCTGTGCCCAGCGCCTGCGCGCTGACGCCTATTCGCAAATCCGAACAGATTTTCAGATTCCCGACCTCAAAGCCGAAGTCAACCGCCAGAAGTTCAGCCCGGGAGCTTGCGAGGAGCTGAGGGACTGTATCAATTTCTTCTGTTACTCAGTTCCGATAAGCCTGCTGCTTGCCTCGTTCCTCTCTCGGTCTTTCGAAACCGCAGCCGGAAGCGCTGCCATTCCCCTCACTCCAGCCCCGGCTCCGAAACCTCATCGCCGCATCGTAATGGTTGAGGAAGATAGCGCTAGTCCGGCGGTCAATGCGATTTTCGCCGATATCCGGCACTCGACCGATGCCGATGTCGTTCACACCGTCTATCGCGCTTTCGCACGCTGGCCCGACTTTCTCAATAGCTATTGGAACGCCGTCAAGCCCATTGCCATCTCCGAACACTTCCGGCAATGCGAGGGCGCAGTGCGCGAAGAAGCGCTCCACATCACCAGCGAACTTCCCGGCCCGGTTCAGTTCAGCGCCTCGGATCTCAACGAAACCGAAGCCGGTTCCCTCCTCCAGATCACCGACATGTTCGTCCATAGCCTCTCGGCCGCCCTGCTCAACGTGAGCCTGGCCCGAATTGCCATCGAGGGCGGCTGCGTACATACACAATTGGCCACTGAAGACTCCACGACGGAACCACCAAAGACCGAAGTGCCTTCCTAGCGGAGGTCGGTATTCTGGCCCGGATCTGCCAAAGAAGGCAGATCTGGCCACTCACTTCTTTTTCGTCAATCGCGCCAGCGTCGCCAGTTCCTTCAGACACTCCCCAAGCGGACGCGCCGGAGTTCCCCAGAAGACGACGCCTTTTCCGCGCACCACCTTTTTGCTCGGAACTCCACATTGCGACCCGAGAATCACGCCTGACTCGATCCGCACGTGGTCGCCAAGGCCAACCTGCCCGCCAATAATCGCGCCGTCCTCGATGACCGTGCTCCCGCTGATTCCGGTCTGCGATGCCACCACCACGTTGCGGCCTATGTGTACGTTGTGGCCCACCTGTATCAGGTTGTCGAGCTTCACTCCGTCGCCGATCACCGTCGCATCCAAGGCGCTCCGGTCGATGGTCGTATTCGCGCCGACCTCCACGTCATTGCCGATTTCAAGCCGTCCAATCTGCGGGAATTTGTGATAGCGCCCGGTCGCGGTATCGAGCACAAAACCAAAGCCATCACCGCCCAGCACCGCGCCAGCCTTCACCGTCACCCGGTCGCCCATCGTCGTTCGGGAATACACGGTGACCCGCGCCACGAGGTTGCAGTCTTCGCCGATCGCCACTCCCGGCCCAATCATGCATCCCGGACCTACATGGCTGCGCGCGCCGATTCTGGCTCCTGCACCCACCACCGAAAGTTGGCCTACGCGGGCCGTCGCATGAACCTCCGCAGAGGGATCGACAATCGCCGAGGCATCTATTCTTCCAACGCGCGCCTCGCCGCGCGTCAACGCCTCACCGGCGAGCGCAAAAGCCAGCCGCGGATTCCGTACACGCAACAGCGTCTTGCCTTGCGCGTCCGTTATTTCGGCGTCCGCCGGAACGATCACCGCACCCGCTCCGCACGCCATTGCCCCGTCCAGAAAGCGCGAGTGCTCCACGAAAACGACGCTCTGCTTCGTCGCTTCGCTAAAGCTCGCCACTTCGCTCAATACAACGTCGCCGCCCTCGCAGGATGCGCCTATCCGCTCCGCTAACTCAGTCGATCTCATGCCATCCGTTGTATCACTCCTGTCTTTCTGTTTCGAGAGATTCTTATCGAGCCTCTTTGCTTTGCAGCTATATTGCCGCACAATCAGCGGCGAAGTTGGGGTGCCCGCGCTCCCTACTTTGGCTACTATGGAAACGTCGCTAGCAAATCCGGAGGGGTACAATGTGTGGGGGCGCCACATGCGGGTTATGCGTCGCCCGGTGAGCAACAACCGAGGTGTTCTCACTGTCTAAGTTCAGAGACATTCGAAGATAGCCGGTCGCTTGCCGGCGGAGGAAATCATGCAGAACTGGAAGAAAGCGTTGGTTTGCACTGCCGTCGGAGCTGGTGCCGTGCTGGCCCTCTCCGGCCGTCGCAATCTTGGCATTGCATCCGTCGCCGGTGGTCTTGCCGTGCTCGCCAGCGAGTATCCCGAGCGCTTCGAAGCCGTCTGGGATAGCGCCCCCGAGTATGTCAATCGCGCCACCCAAATCTTCGCGGCTCTCAGCCGGATTAGCGAAAAATTTGCCGAAGATGCCGAGCGCCGCAGCGTCGCCAACTACCAGCGATTTCGCGACGAATATGCGGAGTAGAAAAATATAAAAGGGATCGATGGATTCAATCTCACATTCGCCAAGGGATGGCGGATGTGGGTTACCCGCGGCCTACTTCGACTTGACCATTAGCTCTGCCAGCATTTCTTCTGCCGCCGGCGAGGCCTGCATATACGGAGCGTTGTTCTTCCGTCTCGATCCCGAGTTTGGAGGAAGGATCGCTACCCGGAACGGCGCTGCCTGCGCCGTAAATTTCACCAGTACCGAATGGTAGCCGCTCTCCACGTGAATCTTTCCGCGCCGCACGCCCGTTGCCTTAGGCCCGCGCGTCACCGCTCGACGGCCATCCACAAAGACCACGGCCTCCGCGCCGCTTTCGACGTAGACGTACCATTCGCCGCCGCCAGTCAGATATGTGCTCGAATTCGCGTAGAACACGCCCTTCAGTCCAGCCAGTTCTTTTGGCAGGGCGAAGGTACCATCCGCAAACGATAGTTCGTACCGGCTGCGCTCAAAGCGCCTTAGCGCGCCCTGCTTTGCCGCTTCTTTCTCGGGCGGGTACTCGTACCCAAACTCGTCCTTGCCACGGTGATCGAAGCGTCCGGCGAGGCGCCAGTCCGTAAGCAATCCAGCCTCGCGCGACTTCTCCAGCAATTTTGCCTCGTCCGCAATCCGCTTCAAGTCGTCGGAATCCTGGGCGTCGATCATCGCCTGCAACGCCTTATCCCTGGATCGGCTCAATCCTGGCACGCGCCGCGTCTCCATGGTCTGCGCAGTCACGGTTTGCGCAAGCAAACCCGCACCTGCGGCCAGTATTGCTACCGTCGCGATCCAGGGCCTGATTCTCATGGCAGCGCGATCCTCACTTCCCGCTGCAGGGCTTCATCGGCCGCACGACAGAATGCCCGGAATGCCGCGTAATCCTCGATTCCTACGGTCAGCGGGAGCAGTTCCGTGTAGGTCTCCACCCGCAGCTTGCGTCCGTCCTGTTTGTAACTCACGTCAACGCTTCCAAACGCGGTATGCAGCTTTGTGTTTGGTGGCAGCGCGACTTCCGCGCCCTCTGGCAAATCGTATTCAAACACCTCGTGCTCGCTCGGAATCGCCGGCACCAGCACGGGATTCCGCCGAACGCGTAGCGCAGCATATTTCTTGGTCAGTCCCGCCGAATTCAGCGAACTCCGCAGCCTAACCTCGTGCTCACCGTGGACTGCATCCATCGAGCCCTCAACCGTAAGGTCCACCGCATGTGACGCACGAGCAGTGCCCTCGGCCACTGCGCGCCCGATCTTCACCGTGGGATAGAACTGGGCCAGCGACGCCTTATAGCTCCCGGCCAGGTCTTTCGTCTCGCAACTCTTGCGCTGCTCTGCCGCAAAGTAACCCTCGAATTTCGTTTGTGAGGCGAACTCAAGTTTCCCGTTGCGACTGAGTTGCGCCCGCACTTCGCGAGTCACCCGGTTTGACTCGGGTGGCGAAAACGGCACAGTCCGCCAGGTCGCCTTTCCTTCCGCGTCCACCGTCATGGCCATTGCGCCTTGATCGTCAGGAGGAAGCTCGCCCAGCGCTGCGTATTCCGCCGTACCGTCCAGATAGAGATTCAACTCTGGAACGTATGCCATGGCATGGTTAAACAACTGAACGGAGAAAGCCTCATCGGCCACATTCCCCGCCGAGCGCGTGCGCACCATGGCGAATTCGGCCGGCACCCCCACTGCCCGAAGCAGCGCAACGATCATTGCCGCCTTGTCTTTGCAATCGCCAAACCCGCGCTTTTCCACGGTCGAAACCGAATAAGGCTGGTAGCTATGCACGCCAAATTCGAATGCAAGGTACTTCGTGCCCCGCTGCACGCTCTCATACACTGCCTGTACCTTCTCTTGCGTGCTCAGGTTGCGTTCAAGGAGCTGCCGGGCCGCCGTGCGCAGATTCGCATCGAGTTCCAGTCCCGGCTCCAACAGCCTGCTGTACCACTGGCCGAACTCCTCTACCGAGCCAATGGTCGAAACATGCAGGTAAGGCCCGCTCGCGCTTGAACCCGGCAAGAGTGGCTCAAAGACTTGCGCGTCGATCTCGCGCGCCTCCCAGACGCGCGTTGTTTCCCCACCGCTCTGCCGCACAACTGGCGGACGCAGTCCGCGCTCTACTGCATAGAGCTTCATCGTTTCGGGCGCTATCACCACGCGCCGCCGCAACCGCGTGAAGAAGTAATCACGGAATAGGTCGAGCCTGGCGTAGTATCCCGCCCACGGATTCACCTCTGTTGCCGGGGCAAGGTAATACTCGACCTCGACTACGTCTCCCAGCCTTAGGTGCGAAAAGTGCAATTCGCGCTCACGCGAGTCGAAGTACATCGATGAGCTTCGCTCCACCACCGGCTGGTCCGCGGATTCCGTAGCTTCCGTCTCTCCGCCGTGACGCCCGAGCACCCGCGCCCGCACCACGTAAAGCATCTCGCTCATCGACGCATACATCACCGGGCGGGGCGAAAAACTCCTGGCCCCTTGCACGGTGTTGATTCGCCAGATCTGCTGCAGATGCGCCAAGGTCAGCCCATCGCGCCCCAAGCTGTCTTTCCGCAAATGGTCGATCCGGATGTCGGCCAGTACTTCCACGTCTCCCTCGGCAGGGCGCGCCTCGCGTGCCGCGTTCCTTGGGTTCACCAGAAATTGGCTATCTTTCGGAAGGCTTCCCCCGCCGGCGGTTGGGGCCGCTGGATGAGCCGCCGCAATTTTCATCAGGTCTTCGGCTTCCTCGGCGGAATCCGCCTCTGGCAGCATGGCTGTGACAGCCGAATTCAGCGCCACGGATTCTTCGGCTGAAATGCCGGTTGGGAAGCGGACTGCGACGCCCGCTGCGATACCGGTTCGGTTGGCGATTCGACTGGCAACCGGGTTATCGCCACGACCGTTTTCAGTATCATTTTCGGCTTTGCTTTTCGCGGCAATCAGCGATTTCAGTTCGCCGACGATACGTTTGCGCCGCTCTGGATTCTTCGCGGCGAGAAACTGCAGTTCCAAGTTCTCAATTTCTTGGGAGGGGCCGGGCGCAATTCCATGCCGGTAGCTTTGCGCCTCTGCGGCGAGGGCCACCGTCGGCATCAGTGCGAACAGTAATATTCCGGCGAGTACGTGGCTACGTGTCATGTCTCCTGCTGGACCGGCAAAGCCCCGAAGCTTGGAATGGAGGACAGGCCGCGGGACTGTTTTGTCCATGCGCGGCCCGTATTCCTGAACCTCCGCCCTCCCCTGTGCTGCATTCCCCCAGAGAACTTGCCCAGTGAAGAGCGTTGGTCCAAATCTGTCGTTCGGGTAATGAAAGGAGTTTGCCTCATTGTCTGCAACACTGGAATGCAGAGGACCACTTAGTAACCTGAGAAGAATCCCCTTAGTTCCCTCACAAGCCACCCTCCCATCGACTCCCCGTCCCTTCCGTCGGTGGCCTGATTCGCACCGAGAGCCGTTGAATTTTGACCTTTCGGCCCTGTCCCTGCGTACAGTGTCGAGCGACTAGATTTCTGTGTCTTTTGGACAAAACCTGAGTATGCTTACAGCATGGCGCATGTTCCGACATCAAAACTCCCCTCACCAGCCGCGACTTCCGCGAAGAAAAAAGGCGTGGAAGTGCCTGAGTTTCCGTCGACCAAGGTGAAGATTGCCGTTGTCGAAAGCGATCCGCTCCGTTTCATTGGATTTCGCGCCCTGTTCGATTCTGAGCCGGACATGGAACTCGTCTCCACTTCGGCGAGCGACATTGGCAGCAACGCGGATGCCGATCTTATCCTTCTCGGCAGCCGTAATGGCCAGAATCTTTTCGACGTTATGGCCGGGCTCAAAGCCCAGCGCCCCGATTTGCGCATTCTCGTCACGGGTGCCGGCGCCGACGATGAAATGATTCTCAAAGCCCTGGCTGCAGGCGCCAAGGGCTACGTCGACGAAGCTGCCAGCCCCGATGAATTCGCGATGGCGATTCGGATCGTCCATCAGGGATCGGTATGGGCTCCGCGCCGCGTCCTCTCCACCTTCATCGAGCGCGTTACCAGCTCTCCTGGAAGAATTTTTCCCGCGGGCCGCGTGACCTTCACCGACCGCGAAAAAGAGGTGCTCGAACTACTCGTCGCCGGCCGTTCGAACAAGGAGATCGGGGCCGCGCTTGGAATCGAGGAACGCACCGTGAAGGCGCACGTCGCTAAGTTAATGCGTAAGGTGGGCGTGCAAAACCGTATCGCCCTGTCCGTCCACGCCATCACGCATTCACTGGTAGTAAATAGATAGGGCAGGTTTCAAAGTTGCAAGGCCGGGAGGTTTCAAGACCGAAAGGTCTCAGGACCGCAAGCCTTGTCGTTCCCGTTTTCATATAGGCTGTTGTATGTTGCTCTTACGCCAACTCAGGAATGGTCTAGCTCCCCGGTTCTGGTCCATCAAGCAGTGAGTAGTGCCGAAGCTTCTTCGTCATGTGCGATCCAACCGATCCAATAATCACGACAACTAACAGAATTGGAAAGCGGTATTTCCAGGCAAACGGGATAACGCATAGCAGTGCCAGTTTAGATAGCAGAAGAAGTCCCCAGCCCTGAAACAGAGACTGGAATGACGGATACGCCTCGATCACCGCCATGCCGATCCCAGAGACAATCGCAACGTAGAGCAGAGGGCGGAGTTGTTCAGCGGGAGCGTTAAACGCATGCCCGCCGACTAGAATACTGATCGCCAAAATATGCAGAGTTCGGAACGCGATGCTGTAAACGCGCGCATGCGGGATTGCGGGCTTTGGAGTTGGCGTCATAGGGCTTTCGCGGTCTCATCCAGCTCAAAGCCGAGACGGCGAAGAGCTGCCCGAACCTCAGGGTCGCGCAGCAGCGATAGAAAGCGGAGCACCGGTGTACGCTGGGATCTCTTTTTCGGAATCACAAAATCATAATGCTCGGCCTGCAGCGGCAGAAAACCAAGCCCGTATTGCTGGGCAACCGTCCTGATCGCTACGCCCCAATCGGCCCGGCCTTGCGCAACGGCAACGGCGACGGCGTTGTGCGTCTTGGTCTGATTGAGGTATCCCGCTGGCTGAGCTCCCTTCAACATCTGGTCGATCAGTATGCGGGTGCCGCTTCCGGCATTGCGATTAATAAGCAAGCACGAGGGATCTGCAATTGCCGCCGCCGCTGCCTGCTCAGCCGACCGTCCTTCAAAGCGCGAATCTCCGGCCCGAAAGACAAATCCCTGAAAGCGCGTGTAGCCCGTCACAAGTTCCAGATCATCCGTGAGGAACGGCCGATTGTATTCGCCCGTCGCGGGGTCCATCAGGTGTACGCCGGCAATGTCGCACTCGCCGCGCTTGGCCGCCGAGAGGCCGCCGCTGCTGCCAACGCTGAGAACTCTAACCGAAAAGCCCTCGCCTATGACGCGTCCAACCAGCAGGTCGAGTCCTACACAATTGCTCCCTATAATGACGAGGTCTGCCAGCTTGTGATCCGAGCCAATCAGCGTGACATCGACTTCCGCGCCTGCCAACGCCGTTTCCGACTGCGCGCCGATTGCAAAGAATCCGTCGGCCTGCCCGAAAGCGGTGACCGAACCGGAACCTTTGCTCGTGGGATAAGCAATCAGCTTTCCATCCAGATCGCGGATCAGGGAGACCATCACATATTCGGTGCGTCCACGATCTGAATTGACGCGTTCCGGCAGAGTGGCGCGGACGCTCTCGGTGCGTTCCGGTGGAAGGCCGGCAAAGGCCCTAATCACTGGTGCGACGAATTCGTGGAAGGTGAAGATAGCTGAAGTCGGGAAACCGGGAAGAATCACGACCGGCTTGCCTTTTGTAACTGCCAGGCAGATGGGCTTACCGGGCTTCAGTGCAACTCCGTGGACAACAATGCCAGGGTCGGTCAGCTTGCTGACCGTGCGATACGCAAGATCGCCCGCGCCCTTTGAGGTTCCACCCGACAGCAGCACAATGTCGCACTTCAGCGCTCGTTCCAGCATTGCGGAAATTTCATCTTCATTATCGTGAGCGATGCCGAGCGGAATTGCCGTACCTCCAGCCTCTGTAACCGCAGCACTAAAGATCGCGCTGTTTGAGTCATACACGCTGCCGAGACGACGTGTTTCTCCCGGGGACACAAGTTCGTCGCCCGTCGAAAAGATGGCCACGGTTGGTCTGCGCCAGACTCGCGCTTCGGAAAGCCCAATCGCGGCCAGGCAACCGATCTCGCGAGAAGTCAGAATCTGCCCTCCCCGAAGAACGGTTTCTCCCTGTGCAATGTCTCCACCGGCAGCAGCAATAAATGCGCCCGGAGAAACTGTCTTGGAGACGTCAACTACTACCTGGCTGCCTTGCTCGCGGGCGTCAGTGTACTCGACCATGACTATGGCATCCGCGCCGCGCGGTATCATGCCGCCAGTGGCGACAATAGTCGCGGTTCCTTCTGCAACATCTCTGGTGGGTTTAACGCCGGGCGTTAAAATTTCAGGATTCAGCGTTAGCTTGCGCGGGGCATCCTCGGAAGCCCCTGCGGTGTCGCCGGACCGCACCGCGAAACCATCCATCCTCGATCGATCGAAGCCAGGAACGTCAACCTTGGAGACTATGTCACATGACAGCACGCGCCCGAGAGCATTGGTTAAAGAAACCGTTTCTTCTCCCAGCGGCGCTAACTTGAGGTGTTTCTGGAAACGAGCTTCGGCTTCATCGCGGCCAATGACTTCGAGAAACTGTTGCTGTTGCGCGGCGCGCAGCAGATCCGCATTTGAGTTCTGCGACGTTGTCATATCCCAATGCTCTCCAACTCACTGTCATACATATAGACATCCACGAGTGTTCCCGGAGCGTAGCCCTCCAGTGGAGCGGGAACCACAACGAAGCCATCGGCGCGAGCAACGCAGGCGAGTCCACCAGAATTAGCCGACCCTGTCGGAACAACCTCTTCCGCGTCGAACCTCACGCGGCAGAACTCTACGTCTCCGATGGAAGAAACAATCTTGCGTCCTACTTTGGCTTTTTGAACGCGATATGGCAACTGTGAACGGCGCCCGCCAAGCCTCCGGATCAACCTGCCCGCAAACAGATCGTAAGCGGACATGCAAGCCAACGGATTGCCCGGCAGCAGGATGACTGGAACTCCGCCGGCTGAACCCATGCCACTCGAATCCCCGGGCCGCAAGGCTATGCCGTGAATCGAAAGCGTGCCAACCGCATTAAGAGCGAGCGGCGCTTCGTCGTCGGCTCCAGTACCGGTGCGTCCGCAAACCAAAACAACGTCCGCTCCGGGACGCGCGATCAAGCTCGCAATATCATCGCGCTTTGTTACACCGTATTCGCAAGCCTCGATTGAGCCACCATCGCGCGCTACCAGGGCGCGCAACATAGGACCGTTTGCATCTGCCGGATTCCCCGATGGCCTTGGTCCCGTAACCACGATTCGAACCAGCGGACGCCGAATGACACGAACCCGCTCGATGCCAAACGAGGAGATAAGTCCGAGATCGAAAGCCCGCAGTGGCCGCGATGTATCGATCAGGGTTGCGCCTAGTCGCGCTTCCTGACCCCCGAGAATTACACCGGAGCCTTGCGCCACGGGCCCAAGCAATTCGGAGGTATCCGCAGCAATTCGCGCTAGTTCAAAAGGAGCAACCGCATCCGTACCGGGCGGCAAAGGACTACCTGAAGAAACGGGAACGCCAGAGAATGCCCCCGGCGTAGCCTGACCGGCCTGAGTGCGAAACAGAAGAGGATTGTAACTGCTCGCGCCAACCGTCTCGGCAGACCGCAATGCATAACCATTCCTCGCGGTACTATCCACTGCAGGTGCATCGGCGGGAGCGACAAACGGTTGTGCGAGAACTCGTCCGTTGGCGGCTGCAATAGGAATATCTTCGAAACTGGCGGACCTTGGATGGCCATCAATCCACTTGATCGCCTCGTCCACCGGGACACGCTCACCGAATCCCTGGAGCCGGACGTCTCGAAACGAACTCAGAATGTTAGACATCGAAGTAGATCCATAAGGTATTGCCGAACGCCTGAGCTAACCACCGATTTGAGACATCGCAAACGGGTTAACCAGCGGGCCTCGGTCGAGCAGGTGGTGGCGACCCGGCTTATTCTGTATGACTCTTTCCATGACGTCCCGCAGCTCGTCCTCTCGATCCATGTAGGGCCTGAGACTGATTCCGCCGGAGTCGAACAAACATCCTTTGATCATTCCCAACGCGGTGACACGAATACGATTGCAGGTTTCGCAGAATTGACTGGAGATCGGAGTAATAAAACCGATGGTTCCCAGTGCTCCGGGAATTTTCAGAACTTGTGCAGGCCCCGCAGTCGCGGAGTGGGACACTGGGTTGAGCGGGTAGACGCTGCCGATCCGCTGCAACACTTCATTCCCCGGCACGAACGTCCCGGACCAGTCCGAAGCCAGGTTGGTTGGCATGTACTCGATGAACCGAATCTGGTACGGCTTGTGAAGAGTCAGAGCCGCAAAATCCAAAACTTCGTTGTCGTTTGTCCCCCGAATCACCACTACGTTTATGCGCACGGGAGGGAAACCAGCCTCCTCGGCCGCAGCGATTCCGTCCAGAGCCTTGGCAAGATCTCCCCCGCGGGTAAGCGCGGCGAAAGTTTCCGGTTTCAGCGAATCCAGACTGACATTAAGCCGCTGTACGCCGGCGCGGCGAAGCTCCGATGCGTATTCGCGCAGGAGCAGCCCATTCGTGGTTAGAACAAGCTCCTCGATGCCATCGATCAGGGCGAGGTTCGCGAGGAATTCAGCCAGGTTCTTTCGAACGAGCGGCTCTCCCCCGGTGATTCTGATCTTTCTGATGCCGAGTGAGATCGCGACTCGTGAGACGCGCAGCATTTCCTCAAAACTCAAAATATCGCTGTGTTGCAGTTTGGGGACGCCAACAGCGGGCATGCAATAACGGCAGCGCAAATTACAGCGGTCGGTAACCGAGAGCCGCAGGTAATTCACGCGACGACCATGGAGATCTGTGATGGCCATAAGAAAATTCTGTATTCAGCCTTTATGCGTGCAATTCAGCGGCCACAAGCCGAGGAATCCGAGACTGAAAAGTGGAATATACAGCTTCAGCCTAACATGACAGATCAAGTCCGAAGTACCGCTTTTCAAGATTGAGCGCACCCGCCTGCTATTGCAACCGTTTCACTACATGATTCGACGCGCATTTTGCGGTTGGAAATGGCGCTTCGGTAAAGCCTATTGCTTCATGGAGCGAGAACACAGGCGTGTGCGAGGCAGCGTCACGTTTTGTGACAACTGTCCCATCTTGTGACCAAGAGCTCGATCAGGAAGCTTGATCGTTTGCTCATAGTTCAAGCTTCCCGCTTATCCCTGCGTCCACGAATCTGGCGGCCGCAGTCCCATAGAAGCGGCGAAAGCTCGTTTTATCAGTCAGTTTTCGATGTTTGGGCCATAAATGGGCAACCTACATGGAATGTGTGCTGTTTTGCTCAGCATCCACACTCGCGGCTCGCTACAAATATGGCATGACACGTGCAATCGAATATGCGGCCCCCGCTATAAGGTTTTGAATGAAGCGACCACTGTGAGGTTCTGAAACTGATCCAGTATCCGGGTCGTTCGTGCAAGGCTTCGTTGGCTCGTGCCCTATTTCCATTCTTAAGTTCTGGCGAGGTGGTGAAATATGAACGGTAATAAGTATTCCTTCGGTCGTGTAGGACGCCTGCTGTTGCTGGCTATGTTTGGCGTCGTTCTCGTATTCGGATCGTCCGCACAGGCGAATGCCCAGGCGTTGGGCTGGGAAGGCGAGACGGGCGTTTTCGTTACCCCCTTGGCTTATACGGCTTCGGCTGAAGGGCAGAAGTTCCATCCCGTGGTGGCTTATCACTACTTCAATGCAGGCTCCGTGATTGGCGACTTTCACGAGGCATCCATTGAGATGGGCGTGGGAAAACGCTTTGAGTTTGGCTATACCCGCGAGTTCCATAACTTCGGCGGCAATGCCGAGTTGAGCCCGCTTTGGCAAGACGGTTTTGACATCTTCAACGCCAAGTACATTGTGATCCGGGAGAACTCCTTCAATTCGAAATGGGTCCCTGCGATTTCAGCGGGCATTATAGCGCGCACCGGCGTTCGCAACGTCGGCGATTACGTTAAATGGGTCAACGATGCGAAGAACAGCAATGGCAGCCACAACGAAGATTTTTATGCCGTTGCCACAAAGTTCGTCCCAACCCCGCACGCTGGTCCGCTGGCTGCGGTAATCCTGAATGCCGGCATCCGCGAAACCAACGCCGAGTTGTGGGGCATGGGCGGCAACGCTCCCGACTGGACGGCGCGTGGATTCGGCGCACTAGGGTTTGCCTTCAAGGGCCCAGACAAAAGCACAATCGTCTTTGCCGCTGAAGCATCGCAACAGCCGCATCATCCTCTTGGTTTCTCTAACGCAAGCAAAGAAGAGACGGTACTCAATATTCCAACCTCCCTCACCTATTGCGCCCGCGTTATCCCAAGCGCGAAACACAAGTTGAACTTCGATATTGGTATTGCGCAGGTTGCAGGCGAGGTTTACGGAAGCGGTCCGACGGGGATCAACCTGAAAGCACGTCACCAGTTTGGAGCACAGGTATCCTACGGCTTTTAGTCGATTGGAAGTTGGGTGCCATGATTCATGGATTATGGCACTCAGCTTGCCATCATGGTACGCGAAGACGTTCGACATCGCTCGCGATCTTGCTGGGCGATGAGTAGCGACAATGCCAGTCTTGGATTGGAGAAACTATGCCGAAAGTGTTGATGATTCATCCAGACCGGTGTACTGGATGCCAGAACTGCGAACTGGCCTGTAGTTTCGGCCACGAAAACCAGTTCCGCCCTACAGCCACCCGAGTCCATGTTTATAGCTGGGAACGCGAGGGATTCTCGGTTCCCATGATGTGCCAGCAATGCGATTCCGCATCCTGTATAAAGGTATGCCCAACGGGTGCAATGCATCGCACGAAGGGGACCACCCTGGTCGAGTATTCCCGCGAGAAGTGTATCGGCTGCCGCATGTGTACGATTGCATGCCCATTTGGCAACGCCGTTTACGACAGCGTTACCGAATCCATCCTGAAATGCGACACCTGCGGCGGCGACCCTGCTTGCGTGCAGTTCTGCCCAAGCCAGGCGCTGGAATTTCTTGACGACAACATCTCCACACGCTCTCGGAAACGAGAGTTCGCGGGCAAGTTCAAGTCCGCTTTTGAGGGGGCATAATCATGAACGGCTATAGCGGAACGATTCTCCGTGTCAATTTGACCACCGGGGCTGTTTCAAGGCAGGCCACGGACATGAAAGACGCCGCCCTCTTCATCGGTGCGCGCGGATTAGGCGACAAACTCTATATTGACGAAGTCGATCCGAAAGTCGACCCTCTTTCGCCAGACAACAAAATCGTGTTCGCGCCGGGACCGTTTACGGGCACGTTCGCACCTTCCGGGGGCCGTTATCACGTGGTCACCAAGGGGCCTTTGACAGACTGCATCGCCGGAGCAAACTCGGGCGGATCCTGGGGGCCTGAACTGCACTATGCCGGCTATGACGCCCTTATCGTCGAGGGAAAGGCGGATGAACCTGTCTATCTCTGGATCAAGGACGATGTGGTTGAAATCCGCAAGGCTTCCCATCTTTGGGGCAAGTGGGTTCCCGAGACGACCGATCTGGTTCGTGCCGAGACTGACCAGGACGCCAAGGTCGCCTGTATTGGACCGGCGGGCGAGAAGCAGGTTCTTTTTGCGGCGATCATGAATGAGATGAACCGGGCCGCGGGCCGAGGCGGCGTTGGCGCCGTCATGGGTTCGAAAAACCTGAAAGCCATTGCCGTGGTAGGAACCAAGGCGCTCAGCGTCGCCAAGCCGAAGGAATTCAAAGAAGCGGTGCTGGCCGGACGCAAAGGAATCAAGGAGCATCCGGTAGGTGGCGCAGGACTGAAGGCATACGGAACCGACGTTCTGGTCAATATCCTGAACACGATTGGTGCGTTTCCGACAAACAATTTCCAGGATGGCTACTTTGCTACGGCTGACAAGGTCGGCGGTGAGTCGCTGTCGGCAAATGAACTCGTCCGCCCCAAGGGTTGCTTCTCATGCGTGATTAGTTGTGGGCGGGTCAGCAAGGTCAAGGACCCCAAGTACGCGAGTGAAGGCGAAGGTCCAGAGTATGAAGCTGCATGGTCGATGGGGCCTGATTGCGGAATCGATAATCTCGATGCAGTGACCCACAGCAATCATCTCTGCAACGAATTGGGCATGGACCCAATTTCGTTTGGCTCCACGCTGGCTTGCGCCATGGAACTGTTTGAAGCCGGTCTGATTACCTTGAAAGATACGGAGGGCGTGAACCTCAACTTTGGCAATACGGATGCCATGGTTGAGATGACTCGCAAGACGGCTCTGCGCGAAGGCATTGGCAACAAATTGGCGCTAGGCTCCTATCGTCTTGCCAGTTCCTATGGGCACCCGGAACTTTCCATGACGGTGAAGAAGCAGGAAATTCCTGCTTACGATCCGCGCGGAGTCCAGGGTATCGGCCTTGAATACGCAACCTGCAATCGCGGCGGCTGTCACGTCAAGGGCTACACAATTGCAGTTGAAGTGCTCGGATGCGGAGCGAAGCTCGATCCTCACGCCACAGTCGACAAGCCATACTGGGTGAAGCTCTTCCAGGATCTTACGGCGGCTATCGACGCTTCTGGAGGCTGCATCTTCGGAACCTTCGGAATGGGCGGCGATAACTACTCGGCGATGCTTTCGGCGCTGACTGGAACTACTTACACGACAGAGGACTACCTGAAGGCAGGCGAACGAATCTGGAACCTTGAGAAGCTGTTCAACATCGCAGCCGGATTCACCAGCAAGGACGACGTGCTGCCTTTGCGCATGACGACGCTCCCGATCAAGTCGGGGCCGTCCAAGGGTGAACTCAGTCATGTACCTGAAATGCTTCCCGAGTACTACAAGCTGCGCGGCTGGGACGAAGCTGGTATCCCAACCAAAGAACGGCTGCATGACTTGCAGCTTGCGTGAGGAGATTCGCACCCGTGACCGTTCGATACTTTGCCGATGTCCGAAAGTTGACGGGTTGCGGAGAAGAAACGTGGTCGAAGGCGGCACCAGAGTTGCGGTCGCTCTTACAAGGGCTTTCCTCGCAGCACGGCGCCGCCTTCGAGAAGCGCGTCTTCGAAGACGATCAACTCAATGCTACGATCATTATTTTTATTAACGGCCGTGATGTCGCACACCTGAAGGGGCTGGAATCCCCTCTGGCAAGCGATGATGTCGTGGCGATCTTCCCGATGGTGGCAGGCGGTTAAGCGCGCCAAGAGTGGAAGGAGGCAAGAGTGACCGCAAGGTATGCCGTACTTGTACCGCTGGCCGTGCTCTTGGGAGGAGTGTTGTTGCAACTCCTCCTGGCGGGCGTGCTCTCGGCGCGCGCCAAGGGATGGCTTGCATTGATCTCCGGAGTTGGCTCGCTCGCCGGAGTTGTTGCAGCGTGGCCAACGATCATTGCCGGACGCGTGTTCGATACCACGTTCGGACTCTGGGATGGACCCATTCGGCTCGCCTACCATGTGGATGGGCTTAGCTTCCTGTTCGCGATCATGGCAGCAGGTATCGGCTCCGCGGTCCTGCTCTACTCCGTCGGTTACATGGAGGACGATAAGGGGACCACCAGATTCTATTCACTCGTCTTAGTATTTATCGCGGGAATGATTCATCTGGTTTATACCGCTGACCTCTTCCTGGTTTATCTAAGCTGGGAACTGGTTGGGCTCTGCTCCTTCTTCCTGGTCGGATTCTGGTACCGGGATCGCGAAGCCGCTTTTGGAGCACGCAAAGTTCTGACGATGACTCACCTGGCGGGCTACGGTCTGTTTGCGGCCGTCGTCTTGCTCTATCACCGTACAGGTTCGACGCTTTGGACCGACTTGCGCGTGCAAGGCGCACTCACGACTGGCATCTTCCTGCTGATTTTCATTGCGACAGTCGCGAAATCCGTTCAGTTTCCGCTGCACACATGGATACCCAGCGCGATGGCCGCTCCGACTCCGGTGAGCGCGTTGCTGCACGCCGCTTGCTACGTGAAGGCCGGCGTCTACCTGGTGGCGCGGTTGCATTCATTTGGACCGTGGCAGATTTCGTGGGGCTTGTTAGTTTCGTGGCTTGGTGCGGCTACGTTGCTCATCGGCGTGCTCTTTGCATTGGCTCAACATGACCTGAAGCGCTTGCTCGCGTATCACACGGTCAGCCAAATCGGATACATGATGCTTGGCCTCGGAATTGGCACTCCGCTGGGAATCGCTGCGGCTCTCTTCCACTGCCTGAATCATGGACTGTTCAAGGGCGGACTGTTCTTGTGCGCAGGATCCGTCCAGCACGCGTGCGGAACGCGTGACATGGAACGCCTCGGCGGCCTCGGCAGAAAGATGCCGCACACCATGCAGATTTGGCTTATCTGCTCGGCAGGCATTGCCGGCGTGCCGCTGCTCAATGGATTTGTCAGCAAGTGGATGCTGTACAACGCAGCCCTGGAAATTCACCAACCGATACTGGCGCTGATCCCCTGGATTGGCAGCATCCTTACGGTCTTCTCGTTTCTCAAAGCTACCAGCGGAGTTTTTCTGGGCAGTGAGGGCAGCGACACCAAGAACGCCCACGAAGTTTCCTGGACGATGGTCGGCGGAGGTGGAGTTCTTGCCGCAGGCTGCATCCTTTTTGGCGTCGCTCCACAGTTGGCGATCTCTTACCTGATCAATCCCCTGCTTCCGGCGCTCGGATGCATGCCCTTGACGGGCGTGAGTTGGTTTGGACTTTCCGCTGGAGAGGGACTCTGGCTGGCATCGGGTGGCCTGATGCTGGGTGTGGTAGCGTTGCTTTTCGGCGCCATCGTCGCATTGATCCCCATGATGGTGCGCGGCACTGCAACGGCTGGTGGGGCCCCTTCGGTCTTCACTGGCGGAGAACTGCTCACTTCGCGGGGGCATCTTGGAGCGAGCGATTTCGCGCAGGTTGTGAAGCACTCACTGGCTCCCTTCTATCGCGGATTTGATGTTGACGTCGCGTGGCTGAAGATATGGCATCTGCTGGCGAAGATCGCCTCCACGGTCGCAAAGCCGCTTGCCGGAGCGGAACGCCTCACATGGATATTCCTTCCAATCATCACGGTTATTGTCGGAGCATTTGGGTGGTTTGCACCGCTCCGCCTGGGAACGCTCCCAGAGACTACGGCACTGCCGACGTTGAGTTTGGCGGTTGCAGTTGGAGTCTCCCTGGCAGGCTTGCTTCTCGCCACAGCAGCGGTTCGAACATGGCACCGTATGGTTCTCCCCTTGGGAATAGCTGGCGCGCTTGCCTGCGGCGGAATTCTCGTTCATGGCTCCATGGTGCGCACTGGTCTGCTTGAAGCTGCGACCGTTGTGGCATTACTCGTGTTGTGGAGAAACAGCAGCAAGGCTTCGGCTCGATATGGCTACCTCGCGGCGATTTTGATTTCGGCGCTGGGAATGGTCAGCGGGACACTGGCAGCCGAGCATGGGAATCCACATCTGGCTTTGGCCTTACTGCTGCCGTCGGTCGCCGTAAAGCTGGGGCTTGTTCCACTCTGGTTGTGGCTGCCGCTGATTGCGGAATCGACTCCGGCGGTAGTCGCTGGCCTTGTCATTGGCATCGTCGATGTAGCGGCATTCGCGGAAGTGCTCACTTTGCGCACCTCGGAGGCATGGCTGTTCACCCCCGCACTGCCGTGGATTGTGCTTGGAATTGCATCGGCTATCCTGGGAGCGCTGCTCGCACTCGCACAGCGCAACATCAAGCGCCTGCTGGCATTCTCCACCATTGAAGATATGGGACTGATAGTGGTAGCTCTCGCCTATGGCGGCGAACTCGGAATTACCGGCGCCGTGTTGGGCGCAACCGTACATGCGCTGGCCAAGGCATTGTTATTCGCCAGCATTGCCGGTCCCGAGGCAGACGGAGCCAGTTTGACGGATGCGCGCGGATTGTCCGTGCGCCATCCTATCGGCGCAGTCGGATTTGCGATAGGAGCACTGGCGGTGTTGGGCGTGCCTCCAACCCTGGGGTACGCCGCCCACTGGAGAATCTTCAGCGCGGTCGCCGGAAATATGCCTCTGCTCACCGTTCTGTGCGGTGCGGCAATGCTTAGCGTGGCCGTGTATGCGAGGGCAATTGCGTTGTTCTGGTGGGGACCAGATGAGTTGAACGTAAAACCCCGCCCTTACAACTACAACAAGATACTGATGGCACTCGCGATCATTCTGCTCGTTGTTACGTTGCTCGCAGCCGGACTCTGGCCACAGTTGCTGGGAGGTGTCGCATGAGCGGATCAGAACGTGGCCTGATTCTCCGGTTAGTGGAGCGGGCTCGCCGGCGTTCGGCTTGGCTGTATCACTTCAACGCTGGAGCCTGTAACGGCTGCGATATCGAACTGGTTACATGCCTCACGCCACGTTATGACGTGGAGCAAGCGGGAATACGATTGGAAGCAAGTCCTCGACACGCCGATATCCTCTGCGTTTCCGGGCCTGTGACGCGGACGACGCGCGAGGCCCTGGAGACGATTTACGGACAGATTCCAGATCCGAAAGTCGTAGTCGCAATCGGCTCCTGTCCTGCAACCTGCAACGTGTTTGCGGGAAGCCCGGTGATTGACGGTCCAGTGGACAAGATCATTCCGGTCGATATTTATATTCCCGGCTGCCCGCCGCGTCCTCACGCCATCATCGAGGGCATTGGCCGGGCAATCGAGAAACTCGCGGCTCTCAAAACAGAATCAGCGGCAGGTGGCCGATGAATTCATTCCGTGCATTCTTTGCGCTGCTCGTCTTCCCCGGATTGCTCTATGCGCTGCCGATGGGATGGTTGATGCTTGGCATCGAGCGGAAGTTGAAGGCGCGGTTCCAAGGAAGAATTGGTCCGCCATTATCGCAGCCTTTCTACGATGCCGTGAAGTTGCTGGCGAAGATGCCGGTAAATCGCCTTGCATCCGATCTCGGCTTTCTTGTAGGGCTTCCGCTGCTTGCGATTGGCACGACGATTGGCGCGCTCGCGCTGTTGCCCGTATTCAGGGGCGAGAGCGGATTCGTCGGCGACATTGTTGTGCTGGCAGGATTGCTGGAGATGCCTCCACTGTGCTTGATCCTAGCCGGTTATGCTTCACGCTCTATCTACGGAGAGGTTGGAGCGACCCGCGAGGCGATTGTCGGCATCGTGTCCAATGTGCCGTTTCTTGCGGCGCTGGTTGCAATGGCGGCGTCAGCCGGATCGCTGCACAGTTCGCAGATTGTTGCCGCGACCCCGTGGGCGGTGCGTGTTCCCGCGCTGATTGCGATTCTGTTCTGTCTTCCCATAAAACTTCGGCTCAATCCTTTTTCATTAGCCAACGCCGAGCAGGAATTGCTGGCCGGGCCGCTGACGGAAATCGACGGGCCGCGTCTTGCTTTGTGGGAGCTGGCGCACGCCATGGAGTGGACCGCGCTCACCGGGTTTGTCATCGTGTTCGCGGTTCCCGTGCGCAGTGAGTTCTGGTTCGTCAACGCCGCGGTATTCGTGATTCTGTCGCTGGCCTTGGTGCCACTGCTTACCTTGCTGGCCTCATCCACGGCGAGGCTCAAGATTACGCAGGCGACGCGGATGATGTGGCAGTGGGGCAGCGTCATCGCCGCCATTGCGCTTGCAGCAGCAGTGTTTGGCCGCAGCGGGGGTCACTGAAATGTTTAAGATCCTGAAGATCATTGCCGGAAATGTAGTTGGCGGCCCCGCGACTGTCGCATTGCCAGGAAGCGTTCCATCGCCTGCGTGGTTCCGTGGAGCAGTGACGCTGAACCCCGCGAAATGTATTGCCTGCGGCATGTGCTCCTATGTCTGCGTCAGTAACGCAATCACGGGTTCGGAAGAGACCGCAGCGTACGCATGGGCGTACGAACCTGGGCGCTGTACGTTCTGCGCGCGGTGTGTCGAGCGTTGTCCGGGACGTGCGCTTAGCATGGCACCAGACCCCGCTCCCTCCTATGAACATCCCGGCGAGCTAAGTGTTGAGCACCTAGTCGAGTTCCAACCGTGCCCGGAGTGCGGTAAGCCTGTGCGGCCCGCCACGGAAGAGTTGCTGGGACGCGCCTTCGACCATATCAAGGAAGAGACTCGCGAGCTGATGCGTCTCTGTGAACGTTGCCGCCGCCGCAAACTACAGCGCAATCTGTTTGCGGGTGCTTTCGAGGATGACAAGGGGAAGACTCGATGAACGCAGAAGGAACGCGCCAAGCGATCGGCGGCATCTGGACCGAGCGCGCCGATGGATGGTGGCTCCCGGTTCCAGCTCCAATGATCCAGAACATAGCCCGCACGATGCTCGAAGCCGGGGCTCGATTCTCAGCGATTGTTGCCCTTCCGGACTCCGAAAATACGATGAGGATTTCGTGGCATTGGGATATCGGCGGCGTGCTCCTCTCGGCTGTGTCGGAGATTGCTTTGGGCACGCTGGTACCCAGCATTGTCGAAACTTATCCGGGCGCCGATTGGGCGGAGAGAGAAACCCGCGACTACTACGCAGTTGCGTTCGAGGGGCGCACCGATACGCTGCCTCTGATGCTTCGCGACGGAGACAAGCCAGGCGTTCTGCTGTGCAAGGTTGGAGAAAAGTTATGAGTTACCGAATTCCGATTGGGCCTTATCACATTGCGCTCGAAGAACCGTACAAGATCGAGGTCGATTGTGAAGGTGAGACCGTAATCGGTTCATCTTTGAAGGTCGGCTTTAACTTCCGCGGCATCGAGTGGCTGGCGCAGCACAAGAATATTACGCAATCCATTGCCCTGCTGGAACGCGTCTGCGGCATCTGCTCAAACGTACACTCGATGAGCTTTTGCATGACGCTCGAGCGAATTGGACAAATCGAAGTCCCTCAACGGGGGCAACATATTCGTATGGTGATGGCAGAGTTGGAACGTCTGCACTCACACCTGCTCTGGGCAGGTGTTGCGTCGGAGTTGATTGGCTTCGAGACACTCTTCATGCAGATATTCCGCCTTCGCGAGTCGGTGATGGATACGCTGGAATCCATCTCCGGCAATCGCGTGAACTACTCGATGAACCGCATTGGAGGAGTGAATCGGGATATCCAAGATCACGGCAAGGTGTGCGGCGTTGTTCGCGACATTCGCAATGTGACGGAAGGCGCGCTGATTCCGCTGTTGACAACGGACAAAACCGTTCTTGCCCGCTGTCAGGGAGTCGGAGTGCTGACCCGGGCAGACGCCATCGCGTACGGAGTTGTCGGCCCCGTGGCGCGCGCGTCGGGGCTGGACACGGACTTGCGGCGGGACCAACCGTATCTCGCCTATGGAGATGTCGAATTCGCGGTGCCGGTACAAACGGGAGGGGACGTCCTCTCACGCGTGGTGGTGCGGGCGCTCGAAATTCTGGAAAGCTGTAAGATTATCGAGCAGGTGCTTGATCGAATGCCCGATGGTGCAATTCACGCCGGAGAGATTTACTCGGTACCGGCTGGCGATGCAGTAGTCCGGATCGAGGCTCCTCGCGGTGAGGTGTTCTACTACATCGCGTCCGACGGTAGCGACACGCCGGTTCGAGTGAAGGTGCGGACTCCGAGTTTTGCGAATATACCGGCGGTTGCTGCAATGGTGAAGGGATGTGACCTCGCCGACGTACCGCTGATTCAGGCCGCCGTCGATCCCTGCTATTCGTGTACAGACCGCTAGATTTTGAATGAGGCCGGGTAATGAATGAAGTGATAACTCCACCGAATCACGACCGCTACTCTCGCCAAGTTCGTTTTAGCGAGATTGGCGATGAAGGGCAGCTTCGCCTTTCGCAATCACGTGTTGCGGTTATTGGGTGCGGTGGTTTGGGTAGCGCACAAGCAGAGTTGCTGGCACGAGCGGGCGTAGGCTTCTTGCGCGTCATTGACCGCGACTACGTTGAATGGAGCAATCTGCAGCGCCAGTTGTTGTTTGATGAGAAGGACGCCGAAGACAGCCTTCCAAAAGCTGTAGCCGCGGCTCGCCGTCTGAAGGCGATCAATTCATCCATCGAGATCGAACCGGCCATCAGCGACCTCACTCCCGCCACTACGGACGATCTGCTGGGTGACGTTCAACTCATCATGGACGGTACGGATAACTTCGAGACCCGGTACTTGATCAATGACTTTGCCATCAGCCATGGAGTGCCCTGGGTCTACGGCGCGGCTGTTGGTAGTTACGGATTGAAAATGCCAGTCATACCGGGGAAGACGTGCTGCTTGCGTTGCATGTTACCCACGCCGCCCAGTGGAGCGCAGGCTACTTGCGAGACGGCGGGCGTGCTGGGACCTATCACGGCTACAATTGCGGCACTGCAGGTCGCGGACGCGCTTGTTATCTTGACTGGCCATCAAGACAAACTGCCAGGGAAAATCACGATTGTCGACGTATGGACTGGCGATGTCATGCAGGTGTCTCAACCGGAACGCAATCCGGATTGTCCAGCTTGCGGGCACCGGGAGTTTAGTTATCTGAGCGGAAAACAGCGCGCGCCAATCAGTTTGTGCGGACGTAACGCCGTGCAGATCCATGACAGTAAGCGTCATATAGACTTGAAAGAGTTGGCGAGTCGCCTTGAAACCATAGGAACCGTAAAGGTGAACGAGTTCGCTCTGCGAGCACAACTAGAGAACTTCGATCTGACCGTATTTCCGGATGGGCGTGCAATCGTAAAGGGCACAACCGATGTCGGTGTCGCCCGCAGTTTGTATGCGAAGTACATAGGGAATTAGAAATGTCGTTTTGAAATGCTCTTCGGAGGATGTCAATGAAATACAAGTTTCCCCTGGCCGCCTTCGTGGTGGCCATCATTTGTTCCGTCGCGCCCGCGCAAGAACGTCTGAAGATGTCGACCACGACTTCAACTGAAAATTCTGGATTACTAAACGTCCTCCTTCCTCCATTTGAAAAGAAATGCAGCTGCAAGGTCGATGTAATTGCCGTCGGTACCGGGAAAGCGCTGAAGCTTGGCGAAGCCGGAGACGTTGACGTAGTGCTGGTTCATGCGCGTGCATTGGAAGACAAGTTCATGGCTGAGGGTTTCGGCGTGAACCGGCGCGACGTGATGTATAACGACTTCGTCGTCATCGGCCCAGCCAATGATCCCGCGGACATTAAACATGCGGGAACGGCGGCAGACGCCTTCAAACGAATCGCCGCAACACAGTCGATCTTCATATCGCGCGGAGACGAGTCTGGCACGCACCAGAAAGAGAAGGAAATCTGGGCAGCCACGACGATCACGCCTTCAGGCCGGTGGTACCGCTCGGCGGGACAGGGCATGGGAGAAGTCATCAACATGGCGACCGAGCTGCGCGGCTATACCTTGGCTGACCGCGGAACTTACAATGCTTTCCGGCATGGAAAGACCGACTTGGTTATCCTGTTTGAAGGCCCCCGGAAGAAGCCTGGGACGCGGCTAACAGTAGAACAAGTAACGGCGTTGACGGGGCAAAAAGGGCTCTTCAATCCTTATGGGGTCATCGCGGTGAATCCGAAAAGGTTCCCGCACGTGAAGTACAGTCTTGCGATGAAGTTTGTAGAATACGTAACCGGAGCCGAGGGCCAGCGTATTATCGCCAACTACCAGGTGGAAGGCGACCCAGTGTTCTTCACATTTAAGGAGAATTAGAGCGTGGGTTTTATTGCCGAATCACTGGGGAAAGC
>Ga0302320_10005426_pt1 | contig 28614 bp, 24 predicted proteins | sample Bog_T0_3_FD_202130 | JGI IMG/M metagenome (GOLD analysis project Ga0302320, IMG submission 202130) | Peat permafrost microbial communities from Stordalen Mire near Abisko, Sweden - Bog_T0_3 | ecosystem: Environmental > Terrestrial > Soil > Wetlands > Peat | place: Sweden: Abisko, Stordalen Mire...
CATCGCCGGCGTCGCGCACAATGCGGTCCTCAGCGATCCGGTTGGCGGCACGAACAACGAATGGGGCTACGGCATCATCGGCGGCGTGACCTTCAACATCCCCTCCATGGCTGGCGACAAGCTCGCGTTGCAGGCCGCTTGGACGAAGGGCGCGACCGGCTATTCGGGCGCGACTTCCCCGGCTTGGGCTGAAGGCGACAACGGCGCGAACACCAACGGCAACGGCTACATCGTTGATTACGACGACGCCGTTTACACCGGTGGCGCCTGGACGCAGCCGACCGCTTGGTCTGCGGCCGCTCAACTGACCCTCAAGATCTCGCCGTCGTTCGAAATCGATCCGGAATTTGCCTACGGTTCCTACTCCGTCAACAGCAGCGCCAGCGTAACTGGTTACTGGGTTGGCGCGGTTTGGGATTGGACGGCTGCCAAGAACCTCGATTTCGCTCTTGACACCATCTACATGAACTCCACGATCAAGGGTGTTCCGGTCGGCGATCCGACCACGGCTGACGGCTTCAACGTCCGCCTGCGCATCCAGCGCACCTTCTGATAAATTCGGATATCAGGAATACGACCCCCGGAGCGAAAGCTCCGGGGGTTTTTTGTGCTTTTTGCGAGGGGCGGCGCGCATGGGCGTTGGTTTGCAGCGCTCCAAGGTAGCGGCGCCACGGACCTGATCTGACGCGCCCGGCCGTTCGACACCCGGAGTTGGTCGAACGGACGAGGCCGGCGCGAGCGCGGGCGCATCGGGACGCGTTGGTTGGTTTGTCCGGCTTTATCCGGAGAGATGGCCGCTGACTCGCCTTAGCGCCCTTTGTGGGGGGGGGCATTCGGCTGCGCTGCGCCGATCCTTCCGACAAGCTCATCACGATGCGGCCGCGGCGTTCGCCAGAGACCACGCCGATCCGAGCGAGCTGTGGTATTCCGCGTTACCTGTGCATCTTTGCCGCAAACATATCACGTAAATGTCAACAACGACTCAGCTGAAATGTGTTACGCATTGCTCTCAATTTGATGCATGAGATAAATGTTGCGGAAATTGTTACAAATTTCGCGCAATGAATACTTACATCGGGGCGGATAATGCCCATTTGTGCGCCGCTAGTGGCTATTGCGGCGGCAAGTCGACAGCGCTGTGCCGGACGGCCACCGGGGCCTGGCCCCTTGCCGACGGGACGAGTCAACACAAAACTCGGGAGGAGACAGGCCTGAGCGAGTGGAGAGGGAGCCAAAGATGGGGCGCGCACTGCTGATAGAAGACTCTGTTTCTCTTCGCACGAGCTACACCGAATATCTCGCCGACAGAGGTTTTGATGTTTACACGGCGCATGGCGCCGCCGACGCCTTGGCGTTGCTCTCGGCCGTCAAACCTGACGTTACAACGCTCGACCTCGACATTCGCGGGACCGACGGTTTCGAGTTGATCCCACCCATTCGCAGCAGCGGTTCGCTGTGTCTGATCGTCTCGGAGCGGAACACGCACGAGGATCGCATCCGCGCCCTGTCGATGGGCGCCGACGATTATGTGCCGAAGCCGGTCGATCTCGAGGAACTGTTCTTGCGGTTGCGCAACATGCTGGCGCACCGTCAAGCGCCGTCTTCCGAAGCGCGCGGCACGATCCTCGACCTCCAGGGCGTTCGAATCGACCTGATGACTCGGGCGATTCTCGGCCCGGACGACAAACCAGGCGCGGAACTCACCGCGACCGAACTGACGTTCCTGCGCGTCCTGACCGACAATTTCGAGCGCGTGGTCAGCAAGGAGACGTTGTTCGCGGCGATTCGGGGCGAGGTCTATTCGCCTACGACCCGATCGCTCGACGTCGGCATGTCCAGGCTCCGAATCAAACTTCGCCAGAGCGGCGCCGGCGTCGACATTCGTTCGGTGCGGCAGGCCGGATACCTTCTCGCGCGGACGAGCCGCGCAAGCGTCGTCAAGATGGCCAGAAAGGAAGCTTGACGGGAATGCGCCTGACACGAGGCGGATTTGCCGCCTCCGGCCGCCATGGCCGGCCTTGCCCGGCCATTCCCATTTGCGAGCAAATTGTTGTTGTCGGAACGTGATGCCCGTTCAGAAGGCGCTTCCGTCATGTCCCAACCTCAATGATTTGCTCCCAAACCACGGGAATGCCCGTCACGGGCACGGGCCTGACTTAGTTCGGCTGGCTCCATAGTCGCCTTGCGTCCCCTTTCTAGACGGGACCCACGACGGGCGCGCAAACGCCTTGTTCCCTATCGGTAACAGAGTCGCCCTGTCCGCAAGTCCGCATTGTGCGCCCAATACCGAAAGTAACTAAAGCTGTTACATATCCATCTACCGTAGCACACATCATCATTTTTTCATTTTCATTATCACTTTCTTTTGTTTCGTAAGAATCTATCAATCTGATGTTTGCATTCAACTATGACAAATTGTGTCCTTTTGGCAACAAAGACAGATCAAAGCGATTTCGCGACCGGAGTGTGGCGTCTTTTTTCTTGAGCGTTCGGGCCCGGAGACTATGCTCCCAGTTGTGAACGGGAGTTTCCCGGTCGCACGGCGGGCAGCGGCGCCTCGGAAACGAGGGGGGATTTCGGTCCCGGCGGCGCAGCTCGATAGAAACGGGAACTCGGAGCGGTATTCATCTGATTGCTGGGATACCCCCGCCAAAAGAAGAGCCCTCTACCAACTCCCATCGCATCGTTTTTTGGAGGTCACAATATGACGCTCATTAAGAGCCTTCTACTTGGTTCCGCGGCCGGCATCGTCGCCGTCGCCAGCGCTCAGGCCGCCGATCTGCCCACCAGGAAGGGCGCCCCGGCTGCTGAATATGTCCGTGTTTGCACGATCAACGTCGGCGGCGCGCCGCTCGTCGGCTTCACCCTGCCCGGCTCCGACACCTGCTTGAAGATCAGCGGTTACCTGACCGCTCAGATAGAAGGCGGCAACCTAAGGCCGACGTACAACAACGCCTCCTACGCCGACGGCAGCACCAACAGCCGTCCCGACATCGGCTACTCGACTCGTGGCCAGGTCAACTTCGACGCCGTCTCCAACACCGGCGCCGGCCCGCTGCTCGCCCACATCGAATTTCAGGGCAATTCGGGCTTGGGCTTCGACGCTCTCGGCAACGGCGTTGTCATCAACAGCGCGTTCCTGACCTGGGCCGGCCTCACGGCTGGTAAGCACGGCTCCTTCTTCGATTACCTCGCCGGCGGCGACACCTGGAAGGACTTCTACTCGCCTGACCACTCCGGCACCCCGATTAACCTGCTCGCCTATACCGCCTCGTTCGGCGGCGGCGCGTCGGTCACGTTCTCGGCGGAAGAGCCGCAGATTGTCGCTCAAACCGAAACCGCTCTCGGTTATCGCAGCCCCGACTTCGTTCTCGCCCTCGACCTGGCGCAGAGCTGGGGCGGCGCGCACATCGCCGGCGTCGCGCACAATGCGATCGTCAGCGACCCGATTGGCGGCACGAACAACGAATGGGGCTACGGCATCATCGGCGGACTGACCTTCAACATCCCCTCCATGGCTGGCGACAAGCTCGCGTTGCAGGCCGCTTGGACGAAGGGCGCGACGGCCTATTCGGGCGTGACCTCCCCGTCTTGGGCTGAAGGCGACAACGGCGCGAACACCAACGGCAACGGCTACATCCAAGATTACGACGACGCCGTTTACATGTTTGGCGCCTGGACGCAGCCGACCGCTTGGTCTGCGGCTGCTCAGCTGACCCTCAAGATCTCGCCGTCGTTCGAAATCGATCCGGAATTTGCCTACGGCTCCTACCATGTCAACAGCGTCGACGGTGTCACTGGTTACTGGGTTGGCGCGGTTTGGGATTGGACGGCTGCCAAGAACCTCGATTTCGCTCTTGACACCATCTACATGAACTCTTCGATCAAGGGTGTTCCGGCCGGCGAACCGACCACGGCTGACGGCTTCAACGTCCGCCTGCGCATCCAGCGCACCTTCTGATAAATTCGGATTTCAGGAATACGACCCCCGGAGCGAAAGCTCCGGGGGTTTTTATTGTGGCTGGACGCCGCCGCGCCAACGGACGGCCGCAGGACCGGCGGTTGGCCAGCGACGGATACCTAGGAAAGCGGAGAGCCTGACCCCAAATGCCGAACCCACTCGGCATCGGCAATCCCGCCTAAGACCAATGCGCCGTGAGGTTGCCGGATTTGGCGGCCGCGCCCTGGCGGCGTGTCGCTCACGCCTCTTCCCACCAAAACGGAGGGAAATTGCAAGCCAATTGGCTTGCGCGAACGTCCTACAATGATACGCTGCGCCGCATACGGAGAGAGCCAAGGCGCAAAGCCGTGGAGCTTATCCGGGAGGGGGCGGAGCATGACGGCAGGATTGCGACTTGTTGGGATTTCGTGCGTAGCGCTGGGATTTGCGGTTCTCGCCTTGGGCCTGTCGGCGCCGCCCGCCCGGGCGCTCGAAATCGACGCACAATGCAAACAGTTCAAGAATCCAATCGGTCAGATCCGCTGCACGTGCGCATTGCAGACCGGCGGCTGGCTTTCGATCACCGATGAGGGGAAGCCGAAAATCAATGTCGCCCGGCCTCGGACCCCCAACCAGCGCAGCATCGGCAATCCCGCCTACGACAAGTGCGCCAACCAGAACGGCGGGACGATCTAGACGATTTCCACCGCCCCCGAAGCGCCCGCGCATTCGCGAATCGCGCCGGCGAGCGCCTCGATGGCGGCGCGGCGCGGCGTATCGCGGCGAAACGCCAGTTTTACGCGACGCGTGACGCCGGGGCCTTGCAGCGGGATCGCGCTCAGTTCGCTTTCCCGATCGCCCCAGGCGTGAACCAGCATTTTAGGCGCGAAGGTGACGCCATGTCCGGCCGCGGTGAGACGCAGCAGCGTTTCCAGGCTTGCCGCGCTCATGTCGCCGCGGCCGCCGCCCTCCGCCGCGCGTGCGGCGCAAAGTCGCAGGGTCTGATCGCGGAAGCAGTGACCGTCGGCGAGCAGCAGCAACGATTCGGGATCGATGGCCCCCGGCGCGATCGACGGCAATCCGGCGAACGGATGGGCCCGCCCGACCACCAGCAGAAACGCCTCTTCGTAGAGCGGCAGGCTGGCGATGCGGTCGCCATCGACGTCGGTCGCCAGCACCGCGGCGTCGATCTCGTCGTCCCTCAGCCGCGCCACGAGCCGGTCGGTCAGATCTTCCAACAGCTTTACCGGCGCCTTGGGCAGATCCACCGCGAGCCGAGGCAGCGCGTGCGGCAGCAGATAGGGCGCGATCGTGGGAATCATGCCCAGCCGCAACTCTCCCACCAGCGGATCGCGCGCCGCCCGCGCCGAGCCGACCAGCTCGGCGCAATGCGCCAAGGCCGCCCGGGCGTGAAAAATAATGGCGTCGGCGCGTTCGGCGGCCCGGACTTCGCGACCGCCGCGATCGAACAGGGTCAGGCCGAGTTCGGCCTCGAGCTTGAGGATCTGGCCGCTCAGCGTCGGTTGGCTGACCTTGCAAGCGTTCGCCGCGCGGCCGAAATGTCCGTGATCGGCGAGCGCGACGATGTAGCGCAGATCGTTGAGGGTCATGCCCCTTTATGCCAATAGGCCACGCCTATTTCAAGTCATGAAACAATCGATTTGACCGATGAAGCGCTCCATCGTATGGGAGCCCCGCGGAAGAACCCAGGAGGACGCAATGACCCGCCTCAAATCCCCCGATGGCGCGCTGGTTCATCATGTCCCAAGCCTGCGGAAATTCGTCTTACCCGACCCGCGCGGCGTAGGGACGATCGTCATTTAGGGCAACTTGCGGACAGAAACATTTCCCTCACCGGTCCTCCGTCATCGGCCAGCGACGAAAGTCAGGCAGGCCAGTCCGCTGATCACGCACCGCCATCAATGAGCGCAACCCCACGGGAGAAACAACATGGACACGATTGTTGAAGCCAAAGCCGGCGAATGCCCCGTCATGCACGGAGTCCGCCACAACGCGACTTTCGCCGGCCAGTCGAACCGCGACTGGTGGCCGAACCAGTTGAACCTCAAGATTCTGGCGCAGAACTCGGCCCTGTCCAACCCGATGGGCCCCGGCTTCAGCTACGCCGAGGCCTTCAAGAAGCTCGACCTCGCGGCGGTGAAGCAAGACCTCCTCGCCTTGATGACCGATTCGCAGGATTGGTGGCCGGCCGATTACGGCCATTACGGGCCGCTGTTCATCCGCATGGCCTGGCACGCCGCGGGCACCTATCGCACCGGCGACGGCCGCGGCGGCGCCGGTTCGGGTTCGCAACGTTTCGCCCCGCTCAACAGCTGGCCGGACAACGGCAACCTCGACAAGGCGCGCCGGCTGCTGTGGCCGATCAAGCGGAAGTACGGCGTCCAGCTCTCCTGGGCCGACCTGTTGGTGCTCACCGGCAATGTCGCGCTCGATTCGATGGGCTTCAAGACCTTCGGCTTCGGCGGCGGCCGCGCCGACATCTGGGAGCCCGAAGAGGACATCTACTGGGGCAATGAAGATAGCTGGCTCGGCGACAAGCGCTACACCGGCGACCGCGAACTCGAGAATCCGCTCGCCGCCGTGCAGATGGGCCTGATCTACGTAAATCCGGAAGGGCCGAACGGCAAACCGGATCCGCTCGCCTCGGCGCGCGACATTCGCGAGACTTTCAAGCGCATGGCGATGAACGACGAAGAGACGGTCGCGCTGATCGCCGGCGGCCACACCTTCGGCAAGACCCACGGCGCGGGCGACGCGGCGCTGGTCGGCCCGGCGCCCGAGGCCGCCCCGATCGACGAGCAGGGACTCGGCTGGAAGAACGCCTTCGGCAGCGGCAAGGGCGGCGACGCCATCACCAGCGGCCTGGAAGGCGCCTGGACTGCGAACCCGATCGTCTGGGACAATGGCTATTTCGACACCCTGTTCGGTTTCGACTGGGAACTGACGAAGAGCCCTGCTGGCGCGTGGCAGTGGATCCCGAAGGACGGCGCCGCGGCCGACGCCGTTCCGGACGCCCATGATCCGGCGAAACGGCATCCGCCCGTCATGCTGACGTCCGACCTGGCGATGAAGCTCGATCCGTTATATGCGCCGATTTCGAAGCGTTTCCATGAGAATCCGGATCAGCTCGCCGACGCCTTCGCCCGGGCGTGGTTCAAGCTGACGCACCGCGACATGGGTCCGCGCGCCCGCTATCTCGGCCCCGACGTTCCTGCCGAAATTTTGATCTGGCAGGACCCGCTCCCCGCCGCGACTCATGCGCCGATCGACGCGGCGGACGTCGCCACGCTCAAGGCGCAAATTCTCGCCTCGGGTCTCACGGTCTCGCAATTGGTCTCGACCGCCTGGGCCTCGGCGTCGACCTATCGCGGTTCCGACAAGCGCGGCGGCGCGAATGGGGCGCGCATCCGCCTCGCGCCGCAGAAAGATTGGGAGGTCAACCAACCCGCCCAATTGGCGGCAATATTGGCGACGCTCGAGGGCATCCAGAAAGCGTTCAACGCGGCGCAACCGGCCAAGCAAGTCTCGCTCGCCGACCTGATCGTTCTCGGCGGCAATTTCGGCGTCGAACAGGCGGCGAGGGCCGCAGGGCACGATGTGGAAGTTCCCTTCACGCCCGGCCGCACCGATGCGACGCAAGCCGAGACCGACGTCGAAAGCTTCGAGGCGTTGGAGCCCGTCGCCGACGGTTTCCGCAACTACCTCAAGACCGAATACAGCGTTTCCGCCGAGGAATTGCTGGTGGATCGGGCGCAGTTGCTGACGCTGACGGCGCCCGAACTGACCGTGCTCGTCGGCGGCCTGCGCGTCCTCGACGTCAATGTCGGCCAAAGCAAGCACGGCGTGTTCACCAAGCGCCCCGGCGCCCTCACCAACGACTTCTTCGTCAATCTGCTCGACATGAGCACGGTTTGGAAGGCGGTATCGAAGGCCGACGACGTGTTCGAGGGCCGCGACCGCGCCACCGGCGAATTGAAGGCAACCGGCACGCGCGTAGATCTGGTGTTCGGTTCGAACTCGCAGTTGCGCGCGCTCGCGGAAGTCTATGGGTCCAAGGGCGCGGAGGCGACCTTCGTCGGCGACTTCGTCAAGGCCTGGAACAAGGTGATGAACGCGGACAGGTTCGATCTGGCGTGAAACGAAAACGGCTTCATCGGCCTCGAGATCAGAAGCGGGCGCCCCTCGGGCCGCCCGTTTTTCGTTTTCGCGGCGCGGGCGCTATTTCAACGCCGTCAGTCGGCCGTCGAAGAGATAACGCACTTGTAGCAGGCCGAGATAATTGGCGTAATCGCCGTAGGTCGCGGATTCGGTCTGGATGCGGTCGAACTCGCCGCCGACGTCGACGTTCTTGTTCACTTTGTAGCGCAAGCCGACGGAATAGACGTGCATTTGCCGATCCGAGCGGAACGTCGGGTCATAGGGGTCGGTCGAGTGCAGCGTACCGAAGCCGAGCGGTTGCCCGTGGCGACTGTTGCCGGAGCATTTCCCGCCGCATCCGACGACCTATGGTTGGTTCGTGCGCTTGCGCGATGCGGGGTCGTGGGAAAGCCTCAACCAAACATTGCTGATGCGCGAGCGCGTGGGTCGCGAGGCCAGTCCGTCGGCCGCCGTGATCGACAGCCAATCGGTGAAGACCACGGAAAGCGGGGGACCGCGGGGCTACGACGCGGGCAAGAAAATCAACGGCCGCAAGCGACACGCCTTGGTGGACACGGACAGGCGGGCGCTGGTCCTTCAAGTGACGCCCGCTTCCACGCAGGACCGTGACGGCGCCGTGCCTCTGCTTCAAGAGTCGCGCGGGGCGTTTCCCTTCATCGAACCCGTCTTCGCCGACAGCGCCTATAAGGGCGAGCGCGTCGCCAACGCGACGCGGATCGTCGTCGAGATCGTCAACAAACTGCCCAATCAAGTCGGGTTCACGGTTCTGCCGCGCCGCTGGGTGGTCGAGCGATTCTTCGCCCGGATCAACCGGAACCGGCGCCTCGCCACGGATTTTGTGGGGACACTGAAGTCGGCTACCGCCTTCATATACGCAGCCGCCGTCATTCTCCTTATCCGAAGGCTCGCACGCGCGGCATGAGTTTCGAGTCGGACTCTAAGCCCGGACTCCTGTAGCTTGTCCCGCCACTTGAGCAGGTGCTCCTCGGTAACCGAGCGCATGTCGTCCGTGCCGACGTGTTCGATCATGCTGTCGAAGAAGCGCCGCGCCTTGCGCGTAGTCGCCGCGGGCTTGACGAACGACGACTTCGCCCGCCTGGAGAATGGCGCGATTGACGGCGAACAGCAGCATCGTGAAGCTTCGAGACGAAACTTGTGTCCCGCGCTTGGTCAGATGATCCTCGATGGTCTGCGCGTGCAGGTGGCGCAGGTATTGAAGTTGCGAAGCGACGGTCCCGTCCTTGCACTCGATCTCATGCTTCAGGGCGCTACGGCATTGCGCCACGATGGTGTTCCAGAAGAGGGCATGCGGCATGATAGATTTCCCCGGCGATCGCCTCGGCCTGCTCGCGCGTCAATTCGAGAACGCCAAGCCGAACATTGTCGAAAACAGACTGGTAATTAGCCGCCACGGCGGGAAAGCGCGCGCGGGCCAAGGTGGGGTCACGGGTGTTCAGGGATTGCTTCACAACCGACTTCCCGTAGCGTTCCTTGACGTTGGCGGGGACGCGGCGGCGATAGCAATAGACGCCGCGAATAATGACGGGTCGGGACATGCGGAGAGCCATTTTGTGTACCCCAAATGTGTACCCCTGGGGACCGTCACAAAAGCCTTAATCCGCTAGGACACGCTTGTTTTTCAATGGATTTCACAGATTTTTGGCGGAGAGGGAGGGATTCGAACCCCCGGTACGGTTGCCCGTACTTCGCATTTCGAGTGCGACGCGATCGACCACTCTGCCACCTCTCCGCGGCCGCGAGGGGAGCCGGTTAGCGCTTCCTCACGTTTGGTCGGCGGGGCGAATAGCATGAGGCGCGGGCGGCGCGCAAGGCCGACGACGAAGGTCGTGCGCTTTGCTAGAGTCGGCGCCGCCCCGCCCGCGGAGACTGCGTCATGCTCGAATTGCATTATTGGCCGACGCCGAACGGCAAGAAAGTCACCGTCCTGCTCGAAGAGCTGGGCGTTCCTTACACGGTCGTCGCCTGCAACATCGGCGCGGGCGACCAATTCAGGCCGGATTTCCTCGCCATCAGCCCGAACAACCGGATGCCGGCGCTGGTCGATCACGCGCCCGGCGACGGCGGCGCGCCGATTTCCGTTTTCGAATCGGGCGCGATCCTGATGTATCTCGCCGAGAAATACGGGCGCTTCTATCCGCAGGAACTGCGCCAGCGTCACGAAGTGAATCAGTGGCTGATCTGGCAGATGGCCAACCAGGGGCCGAAACTCGGCGAATGCGGCCATTTCCGCCGCTTGGGCGATTCGCGCGGCGACCAGTCCTACGCGGTCCGTCGCTTCACCGACGAGGCCAACCGGCTGTTCGGCGTGCTGAACGTCAGGCTCTACGACCGGCGCTATCTGACCGGCGACGAATATGGAATCGCCGACATCGTCTCCTATCCCTGGGCGGCGAACTGGAAAAATTTCGGTCAGGACATCGAGGACTTTCCCTATTTCAAGCGCTGGCTCGACGAATTATCCGGGCGCCCGGCGGTGAAGCGAGGGATGGCGGTCACCGCGGGCCCGGCGGAAGACCCGGCGGCGCTCTCCGACGAAGAGAAGGCGCGGCGGCAGGCGATGCTCTACAACCAGCGCGCCCGCCCGGCGCCGATGGGCGGGCTGCTGTGAGGCTGTCGTTCCCGTGAAAACGGGAACCCAGGGGCGCGAAGCGAGTTCAACCGCTCAGCTCGGCTGTGCGGCTCTGGATTCCCGCGTTGGCGGGAATGACAAGGGAGGCGACCCGCGCCGCTCAGAAAATAACCGGCTCGCTGACCGCCGCGCCGAAATCGGTCTGCAAAAAGTCGAAGTCGCAGCCCTGATCGGCCTGCGTCACGTGACGGGAGAACATCCAGCCATAGCCGCGCTCGTAGCGCGGCGCGGACGGCGTCAACGCCGCCCGGCGGCGCGCCAGCTCCTCGTCGGAGACTTCGAGCCGCAGGCTGCGCGCAAACACGTCCAGGGCGATGACGTCGCCGGTGCGCACCAGCGCCAGCGGGCCGCCGACGTAGGATTCCGGCGAGACATGGAGGATGCAGGCGCCATAGGCGGTGCCGCTCATCCGCGCGTCGGAAATGCGCACCATGTCACGCACGCCCTGCTTCAGCAGCTTCTTCGGGATTGGCAGCATGCCCCATTCCGGCATGCCCGGCGCGCCCAGCGGGCCGGAATTGCGCAACACCAGCACGGTGTCGGCGGTGACGTCGAGGTCGTCGCGGTCGATCGCCGCTTTCAGCGCCGGATAGTCGTCGAACACCAGCGCCGGGCCGCTGTGTTTCAGCAGCCGCGGATCCGCGGCCGAGGGTTTTATCACGCAACCGTTGGGGGCGAGATTGCCGCGCAACACGGCGAGCGCGCCTTCCTGGTAGATCGGCTTGTCGAGCGGACGGATCACGTCGTCGTTGAAAACTTCCGCGCCTTCCAGCGACTGCTTCAAGGTCTTGCCGGAGGCGTTGATCTCGGAGAGTTCGAGCCGGTCCTCGAGCCGCTTCAGCATCCCCAGCAGGCCGCCGGCGTAATAAAAATCCTCCATCAGATACACATCGCCGCTCGGGCGGACGTTGGCGATGACCGGCGTCCGCCGGCTCGCCGCGTCGAAATCGTCGAGCGAGATGGGCACGCCGGCGCGGCGCGCCATGGCGATGATGTGGATGACGGCGTTGGTCGAGCAGCCCATAGCCATCGCCGCGATGATGGCGTTGCGATAGGCGCCGGGGGTCTGGATGCGTTGCGGCGTCAGGTCTTCCCACACCATGTCCACCGCGCGGCGGCCGGAATCGGCACACATGCGGATATGCCCGGAATCGGCGGCCGGGATCGACGAGGCGCCGGGCAGGCTCATGCCGATCACGTCGGCGAGCGCAGTCATCGTCGAGGCCGTGCCCATCGTCATGCAGACGCCGTAGGAGCGGGCGATGCCGACCTCCATCTCCTCCCAGGATCTGTCGGAGATATTTCCGGCGCGGCGCTCGTCCCAGTATTTCAGCGCGTCCGACCCGGAGCCTAGCGGCTTGCCCCGCCAATTGCCGCGCAGCATCGGCCCGGCGGGGACGAAGATCGCCGGCAGGCCGGCGCTGGTCGCGCCGAGGATCAGGCCGGGAGTCGTCTTGTCGCAGCCGCCCATCAGCACCACGCCGTCGATCGGATGCGAGCGTATCAGCTCTTCCGTCTCCATGGCCAGAAAATTCCGGTAGAGCATGGTCGTCGGCTTGACCTGCACTTCCGAGAGCGAAAGCGCCGGCAACTCCACCGGAAAGCCGCCGCCCTGCAAAACGCCGCGTTTGACGTCGTCGACGCGGGTCTTGAAATGCGCGTGGCACATGCTCAGATCGGACCAGGTGTTGACGATGCCGATGATCGGCTTGCCCCGGTATTCCGGCCCGGAATAGCCCATCTGGCTCATCCGCGAGCGATGGCTGAAGGAGCGAAAATCGTCCGGGGCAAACCATCGCGCCGAGCGCAAATTTTCCGGCGTCTTGCCCATTTATCCTCCCCTTGCCGCGTCCATCACGGCGCTCGCCGGATCAACGAAATCGTCAGGCCGCAAAGCAGGGTAATGAAAGCCGCGACGATGAACAACGCCTCATAGCCGAAATGGGCGATGAGACCGCCGCCGATCCAGGGCGCCAGGAATTGCGCCGAGGCGCCCGCCATGACCAGCAGCGCAAGATCCCGGCCGGCGGAATCCGGCGAAGGCAGCACCTTGGACATCAGCGGCAGGTCGATGGCCGAATAGACGCCGCTGGCGATGCCGCTCAGCGCCGCGAAGGCGAGCATGCCCGCCCAGGTCGGGAACGCCACGGGGATCAGCATGGACGCGGCCATGATCAGCGCATAGGTCTGGGCGAAAATCTTGCGCTTCTCGGTGCGATTGGCGAACCACAGCGCGAGGCCGACGGTCGCCAGCGTCGCGGTCGTGCGCAGCGCGCTGATCTCACCGGAAGCGACGCCCGGATCGGTCGCGCCGATGTGATCCTGCAGGATGTAGAACAGGTAATTGTTGATCGAGAACTGGCCGAGGAACATCAGCACCCGAAACACATAGGCAAGAAAGAAATCGCGGTGGCCGAAGCTGCGGAACAGGTTCAGCGAATGGCGGCGCCCTTCCGCCGCTCGAGGGCGCCGGGCGAACGGTTTTTCGCGGGCGAACACTAGAAACAGCGTCGTCGTCGCCAGCAGGCACAGCACCAGGGCGGCGTTGCCGAGCCCATTGGGCAGAAAAGCGGCGACATTGACGCCCAATACCGCGCCGAGCGGACCAGAAACGCCGACCACCGAGGAGGCGAGCGCCCGCTTCTTGTCGGGCACGCGATCGGGCGTCGCCGCCAGCATCGCGGCCTGGAAGAAGTTCAGCGTGAACCACAGGCCGCCGCAAACCGCCATCACGCCGACGAGCGTCGTCTGCCCGGCCAGACCCAGCGAAAGCCCGGCGGAAAGCAACGCCATTCCGGCGAGCCAGGGCGCCCGGCGCCCATAGCGTCCGTAGGTGGCGTCGGAAAACGCGCCGCCGAGCGAAAGGCCGAGCACTCCGGTGACGGCGCAGACCGTCGTCAATTCGGCCAGACGCTCGATCTTGTGCGCGGGATCGATGGTTTCGATCAGCTGCGGGGTCAGGATCGACTGGACGCCGTTGAAGTTGGCGTACAGCGACAGCGCCGTCGGCAACAGCAACGCCAGCAGCCGTCCTACGGGCGCCTCAGATTCGGCGGTCGCGGCGGGCTGGGCAGTCAGGGAGATGGTCACTTCAAACGGGTTCACTCATTGGGGCGCTGAGGCCACGGATTCCCTCTTGAGGGCAGGCGCGGAATCCTGCAAGCGGTTTCTGGAGCCGGGCTTACGCGGTCACCGTATCGTGAAGGACCGCCGGCGCGCTGACGCCAGTTGTCGGGCGGTCTGATTTTCGGAGGGAAACGCTTGGATCTCCATCTCAAAGGCCGGCTGGCGCTGGTCACCGGCGGTTCGAAAGGCATTGGCCTGGCCTGCGCGCGCGGCCTCCTCGCCGAGGGCGCGCGGGTCGCCATCGCCTCGCGCTCCCAGGCCCACATCGACGCCGCCTTGGCGCAATTGCCCGGCGCGCACGGTTTCGCCGCAGATTTCGTCGACGCCGAGGCGGCGGCGCGAACCATCGCCGAGGTCGAGGCGAAGCTTGGGCCGATCGACATTCTGGTCAATTCCGCCGGGGCTGCCAAGCGCGTCGCGGTCGACGAACTCACGCCCGCGGCGTGGCGAAATGCGCTGGACGCCAAATTCTTTTCCTACATCAACGCCATCGACCCGCTGGTGAAGCTGATGGCGGCGCGCGGGCGCGGCGTCATCGTCAACATCATCGGCTCCGGCGGCAAGGTCGCCTCGCCGACGCATCTGGCCGGCGGCGCCGCCAACGCCGCGCTGATGCTCGCCACCGCCGGCCTCGGCAACGCCTACGCCATGCGGGGGGTGAGGGTCGTCGGCGTCAATCCGACGACAACCGAGACCGAGCGCTTCCTCGAAGGCCTGGGGGCCCGGGCCCGGCAGGAGGGGGTGAGCATCGAGGAGGCGCGCAAGCGCAGCGTCGAGGCGATCCCGCTCGGCCGTCTCGCCCGGCCGGAGGAAGTGGCCGACGCGGTGGTTTTTCTCGCCTCGGACCGCGCGAGCTACATAACCGCCGTGACGCTCGGCATGGACGGCGCGCAATATCCGACGGTGCTCTGAACCCACTTCACAATGAAGCGTGATCGAAGACTCAGTCGCCCAAACTTGACGCGCGCGCGGAAATTTGAAGGTATCCATTTCCAGCCTCTTGCGGGAGGCGGTTTGCGCACGCGGAGGAAGCCATGTCCGATAAGCCGCGTTGGGAAGTTCCCGTCGCCCAGCAGCCTCGCCCCGAGGAGCTGAGGTTCGATCTGGCGAAAGTCTTGAGGTCGGTCGTCTCCGTGGAGGCCGAAATCCCCGAGGACGCGTTTACCGCGCAGATCCTCGGGACGGAACGCGCCGGCAGCGGCGTGGTGATCGCCGACACCGGCCTCGTGCTGACGATCGGCTACCTGATCACGGAAGCGGAAAACGTCTGGCTCAAGGGCGCGGACGGCCGGGTGACGCCGGCGCACCCGATCGCCATCGATTCGGAATCCGGTTTTGGCCTGGTGCAGGCGTTGGGCAAGCTCGATTTGCCGCCGATAAAGCTGGGCCGCTCGAAACTGGCGCCGGTCGGCGAACCGGTGATCGTGGCCGGCGGCGGCGGCCTGTCGCAAGCGGTGCGCGCGCGCATCGTCGCCAAACAGGAATTTTCCGGCTACTGGGAATATCACCTCGACGAGGGCATTTTCACCGCGCCTGCGCATCCGCTCTGGGGCGGCGCGGCCGTGATCGGCCCGGACGGCGAGTTGCTCGGCATCGGCTCGCTGCATGTCCAGCAAACGACCGGACGCGGCGACGGCGAGGACATCAACATGATCGTCCCCATCGATCTGTTGCCGCCGCGACTCGGCGACATGCTGAAATATGGGCGGCCGAACAAGCCGGCGCGCCCCTGGCTCGGCGTCTATTCGACGGAAAGCGGCGGTCGCGTGGTCGTCGCCGACGTCTCCGAGGAGGGGCCGGCCGGCGCCGCGGGCTTGCGAGCCGGCGACATCATCGCTTCGGTGCGCGATCGCGCTGTCGACACGCTCGCCGATTTCTACAAGGAGGTCTGGGCCTGCGGCCCCGCTGGCGCGGAAGTCCCGATCGAGATCGTGCGCGAAAAGCGCAACGTGTGGCTGCGCATAAAATCGGCGGATCGAACGAGCCTGCTGAGAAAGCCCAGGCTGAATTGAGGGCGGCGAGGCGCCGACCCGGCCGGCGGGGCCAGTCGGAGCTATGGTCGTAAAGTCCACGCGTTTTCGCCGCAAAGTCTTTGCTGCGTGAGCTTATGGCCAGCGGTAGCGATTTAGGCGCGATGTCCAGCCGAGTTGCTTAGGCGACGTTTCGAAATACCTGAATGATCCCGCGCCATCGTGGCCGGGCTTGTCCCGGCCATCCATGTCGTTCAGCTTAAGAAGACGCGAAGGTATGTAACGATCTCTCGATATCACTCGATCCTGTCAAGATAATCTTTTATTGTATTGATGATCCCCGACGTGGATGGCCGGGACAAGCCCGGCCATGACGAAAATCGAGCCGTTATTTTTGCGATTTTCCTTCGGGCTCGTTAGAAAATTGGCGTTCCCCCGTCATTGCGAGCGTGAGCCGATCGCGGTGGGGACGCGCGTTACTGGGCGCCCCCCGCACAGATCTGTACGTGCGGCTTTCCCGCATAAAATGTGGCCGGCCACATTTTATGCGTATTTTGGTCCCGGTTGTTATGTGGCGTTGACCGGTAAGGGCCAGAGACGGCGAGGGTCCAGGAGATTTTGAACGCCACATAACAAAACGGCTACAGCGATCGAAGGAAGTCCATCAGGGCCGGCTGGTCGGGCCATCGTTTCGGGACCTTGCCCATGTCCGGCGCCTCGCATTTTTCGGGCGCCTTGGCCTTCGTTTCGAAGTCGATCTCCGCGTAGACATTTGTAGTGTCCAGCGAGACGCGCCCGAGCCAGCCTCGAACTGTATTGATGTCGACGCCGGCGCGCAGGAGGTGGGTCGCAGTGGTGTGGCGGATGGAATGGGGGCTCACGCGTTTCGTCGCCAGCGCGGGCATTTTGGCGACACCCTCGAGGGCGTAGCGCTCAATGGCTGCATGGATTCCGAAGCGAGTGATGGGTTGGCCACAACGATTGAGAAAGACGGGTCGAGAAGGCCCCCCGTCGACGATAAGGCCTTGCAACTCGGCGATGGTCGCCGTCCATAACGGACTTGTGCACGCTTCGCGGCCGCCGTCGCCGGCGACCCCGCAACACTCACTACCGGGCGTCCGCTCCGACTTACCCGGGCCGGACTTCCACCGGCTAGACAGCGCCAGCCTCCCGGCGCACAAGCATCCCAGGGGCGACATGACGCGGCCCCTGGGTTGCTTCGGCTCACGCTCGCAATGACGGAGAGAGTGTCAGTCGGACCCGATGGCGGTCCTAGTTCGGCGCGCGGAGTTTTCGGCAAGCATGGATTTCGACCTCACCTACGAGCAGCAGCTGATCGTCTCGACGGTGCGCGGCTTCGTCGAAAGCGAGCTTTATCCGCACGAAGCGGAGGTGGAGCGGACAGGGCAAGTCCAACGTGAACTCGGCCTGGAGATCGCCCACAAGGTCAAGGCGCTCGGCTTTTTCGCGCCCAATCTGCCCGTCGAGGTCGGCGGCGGCGGGCTCAATGCGCTGGAGTTGACGCTGCTGGAGCGCGAACTCGGCCGCGCGGCTTACGGCCTCACCGTGTTCTGGGGCCGGCCCTCGGGCATCCTGCTCGCCTGCCAGGGCGACCAGCGCGAGCGCTACCTGCTCCCCGCCGCGAGCGGCGAGAAATTCGACGCGCTCGCCATGACCGAGCCGGAGGCCGGCTCCGACGTGCGCGGCATGAAGACCTTCGCCCGGCGCGACGGCGGCGACTGGATCGTCAACGGAACCAAGCATTTCATCAGCCACGCCGACATCGCCGACTTCGTTGTCGTGTTCGTCGCCACCGGCGAAGAGGAAACCGCAAGGGGCCGGAAGAAGAAGATCACTGCGTTTCTCGTCGATCGAGGGACGCCGGGCTTCGAGATCCGCCCCGGCTACCAATCGGTCAGCCATCGCGGCTATCAGAATTGCATCCTGACTTTCGACGAATGCCGCCTGCCGGCGTCCCAGGTGCTGGGCGAAGCGCATCGTGGTTTTGATCTCGCCAATTCATGGCTGGGGGGCACGCGCCTGACCGTCGCCGCCACCTGCGTCGGCAGGGCGCGGCGCGCCTTCGATCTGGCGCTGGAGCACGCGGCCACGCGAAAACAGTTCGGCGAGACCATCGGCAAGTTCCAGGGGGTGAGCTTCAAGCTCGCCGACATGATCACCGAGATCGACGCCGCCGATCTGCTGACGCTCAGCGCCGCGCAGGCGCTCGACAAGGGCCGCGACGCGACGCGCCCGATCGCCTCCGCGAAGCTCTACGCCTCCGAGATGCTCGCCCGCGTCACCGACGAGGCGATCCAGATCTTTGGCGGCATGGGGCTGATGGACGACCTGCCGCTCGCCCGCCTGTGGCGCGACGCCCGCGTGGAACGCATCTGGGACGGCACCTCGGAGATCCAGCGCCACATCATCAGCCGCGACCTTTTACGCCCACGAGAGCGCTGAGATGAGGCCGCTCTCCCGGCTTTTGAGACCGCGCAAAATCGCCGTGCTCGGCGGCGGCTGGGCGCGCGAGGTTATCCGCCAATTGCATCGCTTCGGCTATGACGGCGCGCTATGGCCAGTGCATCCCGACAGGCGCGAAGTCGAGGGCCTCACCGCCTATCCCTCGCTCGACGCCCTGCCCTCCGCCCCGGACGCTGTGTTTCTCGGCGTCAATCGCTTCGAGACGATCCGCTTGGTGGGCGAACTCAGCGCGAGCGGCGCCGGCGGCGTCGTCAGCTTTGCTTCCGGCTTCGCCGAGACCGGCGCCGAGGGGCAAAAATTGCAAGCGGCGCTGGTCGCGGCGGCGGGCGATATGCCGCTGCTCGGGCCGAACTGCTACGGCTTCATCAACGCCTTCGACCACGCCCTGCTTTGGCCGGACCTGCACGGCTGCGAGCGGCAAGAACGAGGCGTCGCCTTCATCACCCAATCCTCAAACATCGCGATCAACCTGACGATGGCGCGGCGCTCGCTGCCGATCGGCTATGTGATCTGCCTCGGCAATCAGGCCGTCGTCGGGCTGCCCGAAGCCATAGAGGCGATCTCGGAGGATTCGCGTGTAACGGTCGTCGCGCTGCACATCGAGGCGATCGGCGACGCCCGCGCCTTCGCCCGCGCCGTCGCCTTCGCCAGGGCGAAGGGCAAATCGGTGATCGCGCTGCGCGCCGGCCGTTCCGAGCGTTCGCGGCAGATGGTCCAGTCGCACACGGCGTCGCTGGCGGGTTCGGCCGCCGTCGGCGCGGCGTTCCTGAAACGCCTCGGCGTCGCCGAAGTCGAAACCCTCCCCGAGCTTCTGGAGACCGCCAAGCTGCTGCATGTGCTGGGGCCGCTGGGCCCGGAGGGGCTGGTCAGCCTCTCCTGTTCCGGCGGCGAGGCGAGTCTCGTCGCCGACGCTTCGGCGCGGGCCGGCGTGAGTTTGCCGTCGTTTGCCGCCGACCGCCTCGCCGCGATCCGCGCCACGGTCAATCCCTTGGTGACGGTCTCCAACCCGTTCGACTACCACACGTTCGATTGGGGCCATGGCGAACGGCTCAGCACGACCTTCGCCGAGGTGATGGAATCGGGTCAGGCCGCGACGGCGCTGGCGCTCGACTATCCCAAGTCCGAACTGGGCCCTGCCGATGGCTGGGACATCGCGCTGCAAGCCTTCTCGGCTGCCGCGCGCAAAACGGGCGCCAAGGGGTTGGTCGTCGCGACCCTGCCCGAATGTTTTCCGCCGGATCGCGCGGCGCGGCTGATCCGCGAAGGCGTCGCGCCGATGCAGGGGCTGGCGGAAATGCTGACCGCCGTCCGCGCCGCCACGGAGATAGGCGCCGCGGCTACCCTGCCGCCTTTCGTCCCGTTGGCGACGGCGGCAGTCGCGACGGCGACGTTTCTGTTGGACGAGGCCGAGGCCAAGGCCCGGCTCGCCGCCTTCGGCGTGAATGTTCCCGAGGGCGAAGTCGTGCTCACGCGGGAGGCCGCCCTGGCCGCCGTGGCGCGCTTCGCACCCGCAGCAATGAAGATTTGCTGCGCACATATTGCGCACAAAACCGAGGTCGGCGGGGTGCGTCTGGGCGTGTCGACATCAGAGGCCGCCTCGGCCGCCTATGCGGATCTCTCCCGCCTTTGCGAAAAAATCCTGGTCGAGCGCATGGCGGCGGGGCCGATCGCCGAGCTGATCGTCGGCGCGGCGCGCGATCCCGCGCTGGGCTTGCATCTGCTGATCGGCGCCGGCGGCGTGCTCGCCGAACTTATGTCCGACCGCACGATTCTGATGCTGCCCGTGGACGGGCGGCAAGTCCGCGCCGCGCTGGATTCGTTGCAAGTCGACAAATTGCTGCGCGGCTGGCGCGGCAGACGGAGCGCGAACCGCGAGGCGATCGTGTCGGCGATCCTCGGCGTCGCCGGTTTCGTCGCCGCCCACGCCGACGAACTCGAGGAACTCGACGTCAACCCGCTGATCGTCACCGAGCGCGACGCAATAGCCGTCGACGCGCTGATCCGCCTGAGAGAGCGCAAATGACCGGACCGATACGCACCCGCCGCGAGGGCGGCGTACTCGAAGTGACGATCGACCGTCCCAAGGCCAATGCGATCGACCTCGCGACCAGCCGCATCATGGGCGAGGTGTTCAAGGGCTTCCGCGACGATCCCGAATTGCGGGTGGCGATCCTCACCGGCGCAGGGGAAAAATTCTTCTGTCCGGGCTGGGACCTGAAAGCCGCGGCGGCGGGCGACGAAGTCGATGGCGATTATGGCGTCGGCGGCTTCGGCGGATTGCAGCAATTGCCCGACCTCAACAAGCCGGTGATCTGTGCCATAAACGGCATTTGCTGCGGCGGCGGGCTGGAGATCGCGCTGAGCTGCGACATCATCCTGGCCGCGGAGGGAGCGACCTTCGCGCTGCCGGAAATCCGCTCGGGCACGGTGGCCGATGCGGCTTCGATCAAATTGCCCAAGCGCATCCCCTATCACGTCGCGATGGAGATGCTGCTGACGGGCCGCTGGATCGACGCGGTCGAGGCGCGGCAATGGGGCCTGATCAACCGGATTTTTCCTGCCGACAGATTGATTGACGAGGCCTGGGCGATGGCGCGGCTGTTGGAGAAAGGTCCGCCGCTGGTGTTCGCCGCGATCAAGGAGATCGTGCGCGAGGCCGAGGACCAGAAGTTTCAGGCGCTCTTGCAGCGCGTGACCCAACGCAGCCTGCCGAGTGTGGACAGGCTGTATGGTTCGGAGGATATGAAAGAGGGTTTCAACGCCTTCGCGGATAAGCGAGAGCCCGTTTGGAAAGGCAAGTAGGCGATGCGCATCTCCCTGATCCTGCTGCTGTGGCTTTGCGGCGGCGCCGCAGCCTCGGCGGAACCCGCCAATAATCTCGCCGCGCTGTTCGAAAAACTGCGCTCGTGCTTGGGCAACATCCAGCTCAATTCCGGCTCGGAGGCGACCGTGCGCTTCATGCTGAAACGCGACGGCTCGATCCTCGGAACGCCGCGCGTAACTTACGCGAAATCGACGGGCGACCAGGCTGCGCGCGAGGCGGACGCCAGGGAACTCGCCGAGGGCATGCGCCGCTGCACGCCGGCGGAGATCACCGACGGGCTCGGCGGCGCCATAGCCGGACGCATGATCCAGTTCTCGTTCGGCGTGCACAAGCCGCAAGCGTTGTGAGGACTGCGCTGGATTTTCGGCGCGGACATTTTAAGGCGCGGCCGGCGCCATCGCTATCAACGCGAGCGCGAGTTGAAGCCGCTCGGATCCGGCGCTCGCGGGGTCACAAACAAACAATGGGAGGTCCGCCAGTTGTTCGTCAGAGCTGCGGAAATCGAACCGAACAACGCCGCCAACGCCGGGATTTCGTCGCAATTCAACGGGGAACCTGGGTCGAGGCCAACGCGTCGTGCGGAAAGCATGTCGCGGGTAGAAGCCAATCCGCCGTCCGCGCGTCGGCAGGCATTCCCCGTTGGTTGGGATTGCGCAACGCTTGCAGGGCCCGTTGACTTACCGGCCAAGTCACCTTCACGAACGCGAGCGCCGCGTAGATATCCTGGTCGTCGAGCGTCCCTTGAAACGCCGGCATTTGCGATTCGGAGGCGTCGTGTCTTTGATTGTAACGACCGTATTTGATCATCTGAAACAACTCTTCGTCGGAACGCAGCCATGCGTAACCCGTTCCGTCGAGCGCGGGAGCGCGACGACCGAAATCTGCATCGACGAGGCGCCAAAAAGGTTGCCCTTGAAGGCGACCGCCGTGACAGCCTCGACACAGTCGCAAATAGGTACGCGCCCCTTGCTTCGTCATCGACGGATCGTCGGCATTGGCGAACAATAGCGCCTTGTCATTGAAAATGCGCGCCGCCGTCCAGCCCCCTGCCGTCAGCAGCGCCAGCGACGCCAACACCAGGACTTGCAAAATTCGGCGACGATTCATGACCGAAACAGCTAACGAGTCACAGGAGGCGGGGGCAGCACGCGGATGATCGCCATCATGCCGTTATCTTCGTGATCCAGAATGTGGCAATGGTAGACGAAATCGCCGGCGATGTCGCCGCGAAAGTCCATGGCGACCGTGATGCTCGGGTAGGGTCCCGTACCCTTCCAATAGGGAATTTGAAACGTGTCGTAGAATTGTTGTTGCCCGGGCGGCACGGGGACATTGTTGATCGCGAGCAACAAGAAGTGAATCTGGTGAATATGGAATTCATGTACCTCCTGGGCGCGATTTTCTATCGTCCAGTGTTCGACGGCCCCCTGATGCGTTATGATGGCCGGCGGATTGGTGGGCTCGAACACCACGGGTTTCTGGCCGTCCACGGTGATGAAGAAACTCTGCATACCACCCCACGGAGCGTTCGGCGCAGGCTGCGATTCCGAGAAGTAGAGATTGCGTTGCGCCACGACGGGCGCCGCGCTCAATCCGTCGAACCGCTGCGGTCCGGCCTTGCCCGAGGCCTGCGGGATCGTCCGCAGCGCGACGGGCGCGATTGCAATATCAGGAACCAACACCGCCAGCGTTCGCTGCGTGTCGGTGTCGCCTGCGGGACCTGTATCTATCGCTCGGGTTTCGAAAATGGCTTTCTTCACGGTCGCGGAAGGGGTCGTCACGATGAATTCCGCGCGGCCGGCCGGCGGCAGCAAGATATGGGTCACCGTGAACGTCTGGCCAAGGCTCGTGCCGTCATGCGAGCCCGTGGGCACGGCGTCGAGGGCCGCGATTTCCAACGGTTGCGCGACGCCGTCATAGATCAGATCCACGTCGATGATGGTGTCGGAAGAAGTATTCGCCAACCGCCAGAACTCTTTCCGCCCCGGCATGACTTTCATGACGGCCGGAACCTCGGTCGGAAAGGAGATCGGGACGTAGTTGAGCGACACGTCCCAGGAAGGCAGCGGCGGCGTGGTGGGCGTGTTGGCGTCGCGCGGCAAAACACCGGTCCGCTTGCTGCTAATTAGATCGACCCGCTGATCGCGAACGAGCAGAACACGCTCGGGCAAGCCCGCCACTTTGTGCTGTATTCTCTCGATGCCTTCAACTTCGATCGCGCCCGTGGCCCCGCCCTGAAGCGCAAAGTCCGAAATGCCATGGACGTGGGGATGGTACCAGTAGAGCCCCGGAGGTTCGTCGAAAGGAAAGTTCACGTGATAGGCATAGGTATCCCCGGCGTCAACGAGCGTATGGATCACCTGGTCGTTGTGACAGATCGGTCGGGTGTTGGTTCCGTGGAAATGCATGTTGACCGACGAACTGTTCATGTCGGTCCAACCGCAGCCCCAAATGTCCGGCGCGACCGCCATTTCGGCCGACGCCGCGCCCGCGACCACAGGCAGCATGTTGTGCAAGATAATGTTGAGCGTATCGCCGGGAAGCACGTGCAACGTCGGCGATTCCTGCCCGTCCGGAGTCACGAAACAAAACAGGGTGCGACTTTCGCTGTCGAGGGAAGTGTAATAATTGAACGTGACGTTGAGCACGCCGTCGTTACTGAAAAGGTCAGGGGGCGCCGTCACCTCGCTTCCCGCGACCGGGCGTTGGCAACCGGGCGTGCCCGCCGTCGCGCTCGCGGGCGCGGCGAGCACAATCGCGACAGCGAACATGAGGAAATAAAGCAATTTGACGATGCGCACGGGACGCCCTCCCTTGGCCAAACCTCGTCTCACGGCGCCAAGCCGTCAACGGCTGCTCTATGGCCGGTGACATGACGAACGGTCACCGTGAGACTAAAGCCTACTCCCGGTTGTCATGAATGTCGAGACAGCGGCGGAACCGAGAGTGTCTTTACTTGCTATAGCCTATCCGATCCAACGGGATCGGCCCAAGTCATCCCCGCGCCCTTCGACGGGCGCCGGACCGGGAACGCAGGGCCAGCGCGCGTCGTGTCCCTCGGGATCACCGCTCCTGAGCCCGTCGAAGGACGCCGCGATGACAAGTCAGACCGATTGGAAACCGCTCTAATTTCCTCCGCCGATCCACGCCGCCATATCCCGGCCTGCCCTTGCCGAAAGCAGCCGCTTGCGCGCAAAACCGCGATCCGGGCCGCGCAGTTTCTTGCCGGAATCGTCGACGACCGGCTCCTCGATCGGCGGAAACAGGCCGAAGTTGACGTTCATTGGTTGGAACGAGCGCGGGCCGGCGTCGATCGCCTCGAGATGGCCGCCAGTGATGTGGTTGAGCAGCGCGCCGATCGCCGTGGTCGGCGGCGGCGGCTCGAGCGCCTGCCCGAGACGCTCGGCGGCGGCGAACCGGCCGGCGATCAGGCCGACGGCGGCGCTCTCGACATAGCCTTCGCAGCCGGTGATCTGCCCGGCGAAGCGCAATCGCGGATCGGCCTTGAGACGCAATCGCCCATCGAGCAACCGCGGCGAGTTGAGGAACGTGTTGCGATGCAGCCCGCCGAGCCGTGCGAATTCGGCGCGCTCCAGGCCCGGAATCAGCCGCAACACCCTGGCCTGCTCGCCATATTTGAGCTTGGTCTGGAAGCCGACCATGTTGAACAACGTGCCGAGCGCGTTGTCCTGGCGAAGTTGCACCACCGCCCAGGCCTTGACGGTGGGATTGTGCGCATTGGTGAGGCCGACCGGCTTCATCGGGCCATGGCGGAGGGTCTCGCGGCCGCGCTCCGCCATCACTTCGATGGGCAGGCAGCCGTCGAAATAGGGCGTGGCCTCGAATTCGCGGAACTCGGTCTTTTCCGCCGCCAGCAACGCGTCGATGAAGGTCTCGTATTGCGGCTTGCTCATCGGGCAATTGACATAATCGGCGCCCGTGCCGCCCGGTCCCGATTTGTCGTAGCGCGACTGACGCCAGGCGATTTCGAAATCGATCGAGTCTAAATGCACGATCGGCGCGATGGCGTCGAAGAAGGCGAGCGCGGCCTCGCCAGTCAGTTCGAGAATCCCCTGCGCCAGGGCGGGCGAGGTGAGCGGCCCGGTGGCGATGATGACGCTGTCCCACTCCGCCGGAGGTAGCCCGCTGACTTCGTCGCGCTCCAGCGTGATCAGCGGCTCGGCGACGATTCTCCCCTCGACGGCGGCGGCGAATCCGTCTCGATCGACCGCGAGCGCCCCGCCCGCGGGCACCTGATGGCTGTCGGCGCAACGCATGATCAGCGATCCAAGCGCCCGCATCTCACGATGAATGACGCCGACGGCGTTGTTTTCCGCGTCATCGGAACGGAACGAATTGGAGCAGACGAGTTCGGCGAGGCGTTCGGTGCGGTGCGCCTCTGTGCCGCGCTTGGGCCGCATTTCGTGCAGAACGACGGGAATGCCGGCGCGAGAAATCTGCCAGGCCGCTTCCGAGCCGGCGAGACCGCCGCCGATGACATGAATGGGCTTCATCGCGCGCTTGTCACAAAGGCGCGAGCGAAGGTCAATGGCCAGCCCAAAACGAAAACGCCCGCCGGGGAAAGATCCCGGCGGGCGTTTCACGCCCCGGCATTTGCCCGGGCGGCGATCTCGAGAAGAATTATGCGCTCTGCGACGCCTGGGCGGCGACGAACGGGATGTCGCCGCGGCGAATGCCGATATCGTCGAGTTCACGGTCGGTGAGCTGCGAAAGCTCACGAATGGCGTCGCGGTAACGGCGCCAGGAAGCGAGCTTCTCGGTGATGGTCTTGAACGGGGTCATGGCTGTCTCCATTTTGGATGAGGGTTTTGATTGAGGGATTTTTTGGAGCCGGGTCGCTCGGTTGCGATCGTCTCGGCTGTTGCAATGCAATGTAATCGAGGATTACCTTTCCCGGTAGAGGTTCTTCGGCGAGACAGCCATGCAAAAACGGATGAACAAAACGGTGTTTTGTTAACGGTTTTTTCATAGGTGCACACGCTATGCGCGAATTATTAGACTTTTGTATCGATTTGACCTTCAAACCCGCGAATTTGGGCTATCGAACGATAGAAATTTTAGATTGAGGATTGTGAATTTCTCATGACTGAAGTCTTCGGCGCCGCACAATTAGGCGCCGGACGCATCGCCTACGACGTTGGTATGCGGCGACGCGGCCCGCATTAGTCGAAGCGCCAATTTTGCGATGACCGAAGAGCCCCTATAGACTGCCCCCGCTTGATTTCGGCGCCCCAAGTGGCGAAATGCCGCTGAAGGCGCCCGGCATTCGGCGCGAGGGAGAACGGAGAGCATCATGGACAATCTCATCGCGCGCGTCGCCGCGGCGGCGAACACCACACCGGACACGGCGCGTCAGGCCGTCGCATTGATCGTCGACTTCATCGAACGCGAGGGTCCGGAAGAGGCCGTCGCGACCTTGAAAGCCAAGGCCCCGGCCTTGCAAGCCATCGTCGCCAGCGGCAAGGCGGGCGGCGAAGGCATCGGCGGCTTCATCAAGGGCATGATGGGCACGGGCGCGGGCATGATGGGCGGCGGCGGCCTGATGGCGCTCGGGGCTTCGCTGATGGGCCTCGGCCTCGGCATGGACCAGATCCAGGCGGCGGGCAAAACGGTGTTCGAATACGCGCGCGTCGCCGCGGGCGACGACGTGATGGGCGAGATTTCCGCCGCCATCCCCGGCCTGTCGCAATTCATCTGACGGAGAATCCCTTGAGCGCCGCAAGTCCGTTTCCCGTCTGCGTCGAAGACGATTGGAGGAAGGCGGCCTCGGCGGCGCTTAAGGGCGCGCCGCTGGAAAAGCTCGTCTCCCGGACCAGCGACGGCTTGGCCTTCGGGCCGATTCACGCGCCGGCGCACGGTCCCCGACCGCTCAGCGCGCGCGGCCCCTGGAAGGCTCTGGCGCGGCTCGATCATCCCGAGCCGGGCGAAGCCAACGCGGCGGCGCTCGAAGACCTGGCGCAAGGCGCCGATGGTTTGCAGATCGTGTTCGCCGGCGCTGCGGGCGCTTACGGCTACGGTTTTGGGCGTATCGATTCGGCGGGGTTGCACAAGGCGCTCGACGGCGTGCGCTTCGACGTCGACGCTCGCTTCGAACTCGATCTCGGCCCCGGCGGCGCCGAGGAAGCGGAGGCCGTGGCGGCGCTGATTCTGCGCACGGGCGCCAAATCCGACGCCGTCGACATTTGTTTCGGCCTCGACCCGATCGGCCTGCGCCTGCGCTCGGGCCGCGCCGTCGCGTCCTGGGCCGACGAGGCCAAGGCCCTCGCCGCTTGTGCTTCGCGTTTGCAGGCTCTCGGCTTTCGCGGTCCCTACGTGGTCGCCGACGGCCGCCCCGTTCACGCGGCCGGCGGTACTGCGGCGCAGGAACTCGGCTTCGCGCTCGCCTCGGGCGTCGCTTACGCGCGGGCCTTGGAGGACGACGGCTTTTGCGCGGCAGCGGCGATGGCCGAGGTTTCCTTCCGGCTCGCGGCGGATGCGGACCAATTCGTCACACTTTCGAAATTCCGCGCGCTGCGGCTGCTCTGGGCGAGCGTCGCCGAGGCCGCGGGCGTGGCGCCGGCGCCGGCGCGCGTCCATGCCGAGAGCGCCTGGCGGATGATGAGCGCGCGCGATCCGTTCATCAACGTGATGCGCGCCGCGCTCGCGGCTTTCTCCGCCGGCCTCGGCGGCGCCGACAGCGTCGCCCTGCTGCCGTTCAGCCGCGCCATCGGGCTACCCGATTCTTTCGCGCGCCGACTCGCCCGCAACACGCAGCTCATCGAATCGGCGGAATCGCATCTCGGCTTCGTCGAGGACCCCGCCGCGGGCGCCGGCGTTTACGAGGCGCTGACACGATCCTTGTGTGAAAAGGCCTGGGGCCAGTTTCAGGAATTCGAATATACCGGCAACGTCGCGCTGGCGCTGAAGACCGGCAAATTCCAGGCCTCGGTGACCGAGGCCTCGCAGGCTCTGGCCCGCGACGTCGCGCGGCTGAAAGCGCCGATCACCGGCGTCAGCGCCCATCCCGACCTCTGCGAAGTCCCGATCGAAGTCAGGCCCGGGACGGCGCAAAAGGTCGAATTCCCCGGCGATCCCTTCGCGCCGGAACTCGCGCCGCTGCGCGTCTCCAAACCCTTCGAGGATTTGCGCGACAGCGCGGAAGCCTTGCCGGAGCGACCAAAAATCTTCCTCGCCGCCATCGGCGCGCCCGCCGCGCATTCGCGACGCGTCGCCTTCGCGCGCGAACTTTTCGAGGCCGGCGGCATCGCCGTGACAGCCGACCCCGGCGCGTCCGACGCGGAAGTCTCGGGCGGGCGTTTGCGCGCCAGCGGGGCCCGCTTCGCCTGCCTCTGCGGCTCCGACGAGGATTACGCCGCCCACGCCGAGGATTTCGCCCGCACGTTGAAGGGCGCGGGCGCTTATCTCCTGCTCGCCGGCCGCC
>Ga0302320_10005427_pt1 | contig 28609 bp, 28 predicted proteins | sample Bog_T0_3_FD_202130 | JGI IMG/M metagenome (GOLD analysis project Ga0302320, IMG submission 202130) | Peat permafrost microbial communities from Stordalen Mire near Abisko, Sweden - Bog_T0_3 | ecosystem: Environmental > Terrestrial > Soil > Wetlands > Peat | place: Sweden: Abisko, Stordalen Mire...
CTCCTGAGGTGCTGGCTTTGGGGGCTTTGCAACCGGAGTTGCCTCCAGGGCAGCCGGACGGGAAACGTGTTTGGCCGATGGTGCGTGCCCGTTCGTCGGTTCAATCACAATTTCCTGTGAGATCGCCTGCGCTGAAAAGATTGCCACAGCCAGAACCAGCAGCGATCCCTTTCGCATGGCATATCTCCCTGTAACTTCCAATGTGCGACTGAAGCTTCAACTTACAAGTCATAAGATGCCTGAAGCAGTGCTGCCGCTGCCCACAAAATGCCGCCCGCGTGATTCCCGTGCCTGCCCACCTTGATGCCGAAGGCCTGCCGCCGTAAACTCCATCTATGCACTCCCACGCCGGTCACTCTCATGGCCACGCTCATCCCCCGCTCACCGCGCGGATGCTTCGGCTGGCCCTGGGATTTACTTTGGCTTACATCGTTCTGCTGATCGTGGCCGGAGTGCGGGCACACAGTTTGGCGCTGCTCTCTGAAGCGGGGCACAATGTTTCGGACTTTTTCGCCCTGATGCTCTCCTGGGTTGCGGCCTATTTGAGTGAGCGCCCCGCGACGAGCACGAAGACATATGGGTGGCGGCGCGCCGGAGTGCTTGCCGCCTTCGTTAACGCGGCTACGCTGATTGTGATTGCCGTGCTGATCTTCTACTCGGCAATCCAGCGTTTCTCCCACCCCGAACCGGTGCAGGCCGGGCTGATGATGTGGGTGGCCGGCGCGGGAGTGCTGCTCAATGGCGCCATCACCGTGATGCTGCTGCGGGGAGGGCGCGACCTTAACCTCCGCTCGGTACTGATTCACGAAATTGGCGATACGCTTTCGACTGCCGCGGTGATTGCCGGCGGCTGGGTCATCCTCACCACTGGCCATAGCTGGATCGATCCGGCGCTTTCGATTGGCATCTCCGCGATGATCCTGTGGTCCTCCATCAGCATTGTGCGTGAGAGTCTGAATATTTTACTGGAGGGCGCGCCCAGCGGAATGGAGTTGGCCGCAATCGATGAGGAGTTGCGCGCGGTGCCCGGTGTGCTGGACGTGCATGATCTTCATATCTGGAGCATTGGCAGCGACACGCACGCACTTTCTTCGCATATCACCATCGCCGATATTCCGCCTTCTGCAAGCAACGCCATCTTGGACGAACTGCGCCGCATGCTGGCCAGCCGCCACCACATTCACCACACGACAATTCAGTTTGAGAGCGCTGATTGTGACCTGTCGCACGGATGCATTCTGCCTGTGCCGCACGATCACCATGCAGATGCCTCTCATCCGCCGCGGAGCGACAAACCGCAATGAGGAACTGACCTATGCGCCTTCGCACTCTTTTTATCGCGGCGACTGCCGTGCTGATTCTCGCCTGCGCCGGATGCAAGTCCAGCGAAATGCCGCCAAACCCTGCATCGCTGATCAATGGCACCCGCGACCGGCTCACGCCGTTTCGTTTTACGCTCACGACCGATCCCACATCGCCCCATGCCAGCGGCCCCATCGTGCTGAAGGTCCATGTGATCGACGGGGCAGGCCAACCGGTGGACGGAGTAACCGTGAAAGCTGATGTCACCATGACCGGCATGGAGCACGGTGCTCATGTCTCCCTGGACGACCGCGGCAACGGAAACTACGACGGGCAGGTCAACCTGGAAATGGCCGGGAGCTGGGATGTGGACCTGACGGCCACCAAAGGTGACAAGAGCCGCCAGCAGAAGTTGAGCATCGAGGTAAACAATTAGCTGTCCTGGAAGCCACGCAGGAAGAGTTTCGCGCGGCGACGAAGGATGGCAAGCCATCACTGCGAAGAGTCAGGGTTGATGGTGGCGAGCGCGTGCTGCACTCAGGCAACGACGTGGTGACGACTCTTGATATTGGTTTTGTGAGGCTTACGGCGCGTTACGAAGTTCGATCTGTCCAACCATGGTTCGCACGTTGATTTCCGGGCCGCCACCGTGGATAGGTCCTTCAGCGAGGATGCTGCGCGGACCATACTGCGTGAGGCCATTGGAAATCTTCAGGTGGGGAAAATCGCTAATGATGTGCTTATTGGGGTCGGTGCCGGTGACGGCGTGAAGATTGCCGGGGACCGTACCCGCGAGATACACGACGATATCCCCCATTGAGGTCACCAGTTCAGAATTGCGCATTGAATTCCGGTCGGCGATGAATTCGGCGGTAATTCTTCCCATTCCTGTACGAGCCGTGGCACCCTGCGAGAGTTTCCAGAGTTCGATATCGCCAAGTGCAGTGTTGGCCAGAACTGTTCCGTGAGCCACGCCGACGCGGATACTGCCACCGCCAGTCTCGGCGGTGACCGCTCCGCCCATCTCGCCAAGACTAATGTTTCCGCCAGCCGTGCGCACCAGCAGTGCGCCATTGCACCGCACCACTTCGATGTTTCCTCCGCCTGACTGCACACGCCCGGTGGCGATTGCCTTCAACCAGATATTTCCACCCAGGGAGACTATTTCCAGATCGCCCACCGAAGCATCGACGCGAATATCTCCGCCATCGGTTCGAATAAAAGAGTCCTTCAGGCGATGGTTGACGTACACGGAGCCACCCATGGTTACGGCACGCAGCAATTCCGCATCATCGAGCTCAATATCGCCGCCATGGGTCCGCAGATCGAGGTGGTTCACCTTGCCACTGATGGTGATCTTGCCTGCCAGCGTATCCACATGCACGGTTTCTGTTTGCACTGGAATCTGCAAAATGAGTTCGGCGCGGATGGCCATATCAACCGGGCCCACGGTCTGGATAATCTCCTCGCCGTGATCGCGCCCCACGCCAAGGTGGAAGGTCGCAAACTGCCGCTGAGCATCTTTTTCGAGAGACTCCTGAGAATGCAGGCGCAACAAGTATGTGCCGGATTTGGCGCCTGATACCACGCGAACCGAACCAACAAACCGCGTCACCTGCAGCAGTTTCTCGCTGCCCAGCGGCCCCGTGCTCTCCTGCAGCCAGCCAGCGCCATCGCGCACCATGTGCTGCTCGCGCTGCTGCATGGCAAACCCCGGAAGCGCCAGCGAAAGCATGAGCAGTGCGCTGCCTGTTCCCAACCCCCACTTGCCGGCCATTCTCACAGGGCGCGTGCTCCGAGGATTGCGAAGTTCGCCGTGCCAGCTATCATTGCTGCAACATCCATATTTGTCTGGCCCTGGGTCATCTATTGAGCACTCTTGGTCTGGGCTATCACGCGAGAAGACTCCTGCCGAATAAAGTCATTCGGGTCTTCTTTCGCCAACTGGGTCAATGCCTGGCGAACGCTGGTATCGTCAGACACCGTCGCCAGCGCCGTAAGTGCGCCCGCTCGCACACCCGGATTGTTGTCATTCAGCAGCGCTTCAAGCATGGCGTTACGCACCCGCACGTCTTGCTTCACCATCGGTGTGAGCGCTTCTTCGGCCTTCAACCGCACTCCAGGATTGCTGTCTGAGCGCAGCGAATAAACCAGGCTCTCGCGCACCGCCGGATCATCCGGCCTTTTACGCAACAGGTCCACAGAATCCATCCGCAGACCAGAATTCGCGGTACTCCGCGAGGCCATCACCAGCAGCGCCTGAATCTGGGGATCGTTGACTGAGCCCTGCACCGTCTCCGGCAGCGCCCGCTCGTAATCGATTCGCACGCGATTGCTTCCCGGCTCTTGAACGATGTTGCGGATTCCAGCGATCGAGGCTTCCTGCTGCGACTGCGCGCCCGCGTGCATTGCCGTACTCATGCGATACATGGTGCCGATGCCGCCGCCAAAACCAACCACGAAGATCACGGCGGCCAACGTGGGCGAGAAGCGCATCTGCCGCAGCAGCGCCAGCGGGTCAAGCGTCCAACGCCAGCCGCGACGCTGTTGCACGGTCTCCAAGGTCTCTGCGAGCCGCATGCGCGACGAGGCCAGCAGATTTGGCGTGACCTCAAGTTGCGGCAGTCCGCTCATCTCGGCGTGGAGCACGCGCATGGCTTTCAACTCAATGGCGCACTCGGCGCAGCGCTCAGCGTGACCTTCCAGCTCGTGACGCGCGTCATCGGCCAGCTCATCGTAGAGATACAGCGGGATGTTTTCCTGCACCCAATCGCAATTCATGTTTGCCTTTATTTCCTACTTTAAATCTGCCAGTGCCGCTCTCAACTTTTGGGTTGCTCGAAAGAGGGTGTTCTTTGCCGTCTCTTCCGTTGTGTTCAGGGCCTCGCCAATGGTGCGCAGCTTCAATCCCTGGTAATGCTTCATTTCAAAAACCATGCGCTCACGCGGACTCAACTTTGTCAGTGCCCGGACAATCCGTTGACCTAACTCGCGCCGGTCCAGATCCTGATCGGGCCTTGCGCCGGCGCGCTCGTCGGGAACTTGCTCCAGAAGGTCGAACTCTTCACCCTCCGAACTCGTTCGCACCGAAGGATCCTCTTTGCGCACCTGCTTGCGCCGAAGATAATCCATGCACAAGTTCGATACGATCCGGTAGATCCAAGTATAAAAAGAACATTCGAAACGAAAGCTTCCCAAATTCCGGTAGGCCTTCAGAAAAGCTTCCTGGTAAATATCCTGCGCCTCGTGCTCGGAGCCGGTGAGATGGAGCGCTAGCCGCAGGACCGGCTGATCATACTGGCGCACCAACTCCTCGAACGCAGCTTGATCTCCCTGCTGCGCCGCTCGAATCAGCTCGGCGTCATTTACCCGGCTCGGGCCCTCGCCCACCATGCTTTCCTTTGTGGACCTGACACTTTGCCCTAGCCAGTCTGCCTTACCCCGCCGCTGGGGCAGAGTACGTTCTTCACAGGGTTGGACGGTACAAAGCTCGGTCCGTTAGCAATCTATTTTGCAATTCTGAATATAAAAAGGCCAGCGCCCTAGGACGCCAGCCTCTTCCAAACCTGCTTTCGGCCACTTACGCGGTCGGCTCTTCCTGCTTGGTTATCGTAACCTTGATCTGCACCGTGACTTCCTTGTGCAGCTTGATCGGCACATTGAACTCGCCCAATGCCTTCAGCGGCTGGTCCAAATCGATCTTGCGGCGGTCCACATTAAATCCGCGGCCTTCGAGCTCGTGCGCGATGTCGGCCGAAGTCACCGAACCGAACAGCGCATCGTGCTCGCCAGCCTTGCGGGTAAAGTGCAGGCTCACGCCTTCAAACTGCTTGGCAAGCAGCTCTGCATCTCCCTTTTCCTTGACCACTTTACGCACCGAGGACGCCTTCATCTGCTCGATAACGGCCTTGTTCGCCTTGGTGGCTTCCACGGCGAGCTTCTTCGGCAGAAGGTAGTTGCGGCCGTAACCCTCAGCCACATTCACCACCTCGCCGCGTGCGCCCAGCTTGGTCACATCTTCTTTCAGAATAACTTCCATGACTCAATCCCTCTCTAATCTCAGCTTTGCGTCTCAGCACTGTGCTCGCCTGCCGCAGCCATTGCGGCGTCAGCAGAGTTTAGCGGCTGGCCGCAAATGGCAGCAAAGCGATGTTGCGCGCCTGCTTGATAGCCTCGGTGACGCGGCGCTGGTGGGGGGTGCAAACACCCGTCAGGCGGCGAGGAACGATCTTGCCGCTCTCGGCCACAAAGCCGGAAAGCAGGCGTACGTCCTTGTAATTAATGCTGTCAATCTTCTCGGTGCAGAACTTGCAGACCTTCTTGCGCCGGAAGAACTTGCGGCCACCATCGCGGCCAGTGCCACCGGGGCGTCCGCCCTGGCGCGGTCCCGAGGACGAACGGGGACCGGAAGGACGTGCAGCGGCTTCTGGTGCGGCCGCGGCTTCGGACCGCTCCGGCGCTGCCTGTTTGGTGCTCTCGTCTGCCATAACTCTCCTTGTTGGCGCCAAAGGCGCCGAAAAACTTTCACTTACCGTTTCGCGACATTGCTCGCGAGCATGATTCACGAACAACGTCTGACGAACAACGTGTCGCGAGTGACTTTGCGCGCGAACTTGCGGTCCGCGCCGTTGACTAAACCGTAGTCGGGGGAACTTCCGCCGGTGTCTCGACCGGAACTTCCGTTGCGGCCTGGGCGGCCTGGACTGCCTGAGCTGCCGCGGCGTTCTCGGCTGCCTGAGCTGCGGCTGCAGCAGCGGCCTGCCCCTGCGTTCCCTGGCCCTTGACCTTGGCGTCGCGCAGTTTCTTTACCTTCGCCAGCCGCTTCTCTTCCTCGTCGGTGCGAACCGTAAGGAACTTGATCACAAGTTCCTGCACTCGCAGGCGGCGCTCGAGTTCCTTGAGAACCGAGCCCGGACCCTCTACGAATGCCAGAATATAAATGCCATCCTGAAATTTCTTGACCGTATAAGCCAGGCGACGCTTGCCCATGCGCTCAAAGCCGGTCACCTTGCCGCCGGTCGCGGCAACGTTGGTCTCCATCGTCTGGAGAAGGCGATCTAAATCCTCCTCGGCCGTATCCGGACGAACGATGAACATCACTTCATATTTACGATCCATCTATGCTCTCCTGGGCTGCGCTGACGCTTGCCCTGATTCCCTACTCCGCTTGCCCGGCTTCGTTCAATTTTTGGTTGAACCGGTTCATCGCGGCTGACGCTCCAAGCGTCAAAATCATTCGTACTGCTTCACTACTCGCGTCCAGGGCCTCATCGGCCAATGGCAGTTGCACCTTCCGCATCGGCGACAGCAGGTATTCCCTGCCATTCGTCAGCTTGTGCTCCGGCGCCACTCCAAGACGAACCCGCTGGAACTCCTGGGAGCCGCCAAGACAGGCGATGATCGACTTCATCCCGTTATGTCCGCCTGCGCTGCCGCGCTCACGAACCCGGATGAAACCAAAAGGAAGTGCCAGATCGTCATACAACACGATCAGATCCTTGCCTGTATCCACTTCGTAGCGATCCACCAACTCCCTAACTGACTCGCCGCTGAGGTTCATAAAGGTTTCAGGTTTAGCCAGCAGCACCACCTGTCCTTCCACAACCGCTCTCGCCGTAACTGCCTTGCAATGGCGGTTTGCAACTTTCACTCCGCATTGCTCGGCGAGTCGGTCGATCGCCAAAAACCCCATGTTATGCGGTGTTAACTGGTACTCGCTGCCCGGATTTCCGAGCCCGACAATCAGTTTCACCGTGCAGCCTTTCCCATTGCCGTGGGCTCAAGCGGCAATGCCGCCTGAACCCATCACGGCAGTTATTTCTTCTTTGTATCCTTGGCTGCGGCTTCCGGCTCCACATCCGTCTTGCCCTTCTTGATGACTTCGGGCTCTGCAGTAGCAGCAACACCTTCCACCGGAGCTGCAACAGCTTCTTCCTTCACATACGTGATATGCACCACCGTCGCGTCCGGATCGGTCAGGTACTTCACCGTCTCAGACTTGGGCAGATCGGCGACACGAATGGCCTCGCCACGACCGAGATTCGTCACGTCTACCGTGATGTGGCTCGGAATATCCGCGGGCAAGCACTCGATCTGAATTTCACGCAGAACCAGGTCCAGCAGGCCACCCTCTTCCTTGGCGCCCTTGGCTTCGCCCTTCACCTGCACGGGAACCGACAGGCGCATAATCTGATCCATCGCAATGCGCTTCAGATCGACGTGCAGCAGGCTGCCTTTCAGCGGCTCATACTGCCAGTCCACCACCATCGCCTTGTCCTGTTCGCCTTCGACGTTGACCTCGAAGATTGTGTTGTGACCCGAAGCCGAACGCAGAATCTTCAAAATCTGCTTCGGATCCACGGCGATTGCGCGCGGGGCTTTCTTGGCGCCGTACAGCACTGCCGGAATCATTCCGGTGGTGCGCAGACGGCGCGCGGCATTCTTATCGGAAGCTTCACGAACCTTTGCTTCCACTGTGTTTGTTGCGGTTGCGGTTGCCATCAGTCTGTTCCTTCACGTCTGGTCCCGGCGCATACCGTGCGCGCTCGGGCTTTAGTTAAACAGCTTGCTCACCGAGGTCTCTTCGTGGATCGACTGGATCGCACGTGCGATGAGACCGGCGATCGAAAGCACCTTGATCTTCGGTTCCTTCTGTCCCGCTTCGCTCAGCGGAATTGTGTTGGTAACAACCAGTTCTTTCATGTTCGACTTGGAAATCCGTTCCAACGCCGGACCGGAGAGAACTGCGTGCGAGGCGCAGGCGGAGACCGAAACCGCGCCATTATCGAGCAGCGCCTGTACGGTTTTCACCAGCGTTCCCGCTGTGTCCACAATGTCATCAAGAATCAGGCAGGTGCGGCCGCGCACGTCGCCGATCACGTTCATCACTTCAGTTACGTTGATCTCCGTGCGGCGCTTATCCACAATTGCCATCGGAGCATCCATTTTCTTTGCGAAGAAACGGGCGCGCTCCACGCCGCCTGCGTCAGGAGAAATCACCGTGAGGTTCGGCAGGTTCTGCTTGCGGAAGTGATCCACCAGAACCGGTGAAGCAAACAGGTGATCCACCGGAATATTGAAAAATCCCTGAATCTGCGGCGCGTGAAGATCAACCACGAGTGCGCGATTGGCTCCGGCGGTGGTCAGAATATCAGCCACCAGTTTGGAACTGATCGGAACGCGGGGCTTGTCTTTACGGTCTTGCCGCGCATAACCAAAATACGGAATCACCACGGTGATGCGTCGCGCCGACGCCCGCTTGAGAGCATCAATGATCAGCAGCAACTGCATCAGGTTGTGCGAGACCGGATCGCAGGTCGGCTGAATGACGAATACATCCGAGCCGCGTACGTTCTCCAGAATCTGCACGTAAATCTCACCATCGGAAAACTGAGTCAGAAACGTCTGCCCCAACGGCAACCCGAGGAAATCGCAAACTTCTTTCGCTAGCGCCGGGTTGGACGTACCGCAGAAAATTCGCAATTTATCATCTCGCCGGGTCGGCACTGGTTTCTTGTCGCCCTTGGGTTGCTCGGCAACCTTGGCGGGAGTTGCAGATCCCGGTTCGGGCGCCATCTGTGTGGCTTCGGCTGTTGCTGCGCTCGTTTTGGCTACTACGTCCATCGCTCTCTCCGCTATGAGGACTGGTTGATCCCCGCTTAAATCGCGTGAAACTTCAGGATTGCGATGCACGACGCATTCGCGGCACAGCTTTCCTGAAACCGGTGCTGCCTGTTCGTTGCTACCTGAAATTCTGGCTGGGCGGCCAGGATTCGAACCTGGACGAAGTGCTCCAAAGGCACTTGACCTACCATTAGTCTACCGCCCAGTGGGGCAAGATTCGCCGAATCGCTTAGCGCCGCATACCGCTGCGAAGCTACTTCACAAACATCTGCGCGTGGTACTCATTTCGCGGCAGCGTTTCGGTGACCGTGGTCGCCAATCCTTCCGCGCTCATCCGTTCAGCGGCCTGCACCGCACGCTCACGAGTACGGAACAAACCGTACATCGTCGAGCCTGATCCAGAGAGCGAAGCATAATCGGCGCCTTCGCGCTCAAGGGTTCGCTTCACGTCACGCAATTCGGGATATTGAGGAAATACGACTCTTTCGAAATCGTTCTCTATCCCGGCTCGGACGAGGTCGAGAAGCGGAGTCTCGGCCCGGTCCCCGTTTGAAACAACGGGAACACCGGATACATTCAGGTAACTCAACCACTCAAACGCAGAGCGGTTGAACTTAGATAGTGTAACGGAGCCATCCGGGGCAGTCAAATTCCACGCCTTGTTTTCGCTCTCCATGAAGGCGTCCCAATCGGCAAAAGCCTTCGGCGTGGAGATCGCGACCTGCGGCGTAACCAGCACGCAGGCGATGGGCGGCAACTCGGCGAGCGGATAGATTTGCTCGCCGCGTCCGAGGCCGAGCACGGTTCCGCCCAGTAAAAACAAGGGTAAATCGGAGCCGACCTCGGCGGTGATGCGGAGACGCTCTTCGGCGGGGAGCGGCTCTTTCAATTCGCGCTCAAGGGCAAACATGGTAGCCACGGCGTTCGACGAGCCAGCGCCGAGTCCGCCCTGCACAGGCAAATTCTTTTCAATGGTTATGGTGAGTTTGGCGCGCTGCTTCCAGTGGCGCAACATGCGGTCGGCGACGCGAAAGCAGGTGTTGCTCTCATCGGTTGGGACCAGGTGATTCTTGCAGCGAATCTCAATACCGCTGCCGCGAGCGGCTTCTACCTTGATGAGATCGTGTACGGCCACTGTCTGGTAGATGGTCTCAAGAGCGTGGAAACGGTCGGAGCGCGCAGGGCCGATCGCCAGGCCGAGATTGATCTTCGCAAATGAGCGTACGGTGACTGCCATGAAAGGGATTCTACTCGTCTGGGCGCGGGAACGCCGAATTGTTGATAAAGGGGCGGAATTGCAGGGCCAAAAGAGATTCATGACAGGATTTTCGGGCCGCTCGACGAAATTGCACACCGCTAGAGCGGAAGACGAAGGATTGACGAGGTAGATAATCGTTAGAAATCAGAAGGTTAGAGGGTGGTTAACAGTTGAGCGAGTTTCCAGACGATTGACCACCTGGCTAATGCAGAGGGCAAGACGGTTATGCGAAAGTACATGGTTTGGGCGCTTTATTAGAAAAATAACTGCTAACCATTGGAGAGCTGCTTCGTCTAAAAGTTACCGATCATAAGAAAAATAGCAAGACCTCCTTTGCATCGATTGGGGCGCGGACAAAATCTGCGCCTCTTTTCTTGCGCCTGAGCTGTTCAAGCGGCAATCGCCGGGCAGACAGCAGACGGGCGATCGGGTCAGGGCGCCGATGGTTTGAGGTGCAAGCAGAAAAAAATGGAAGACTGCTAACGATTGAAAAGCTGCTTCGTCTAACAGGCATAAGAAAGCACAAGACCTCCTTTGCATCGATTGAGGCGCGGATAAAATCTGCGCCTCTTATTTTTTGTGCACGACTTTGGTCGAGCGGCAATAGCAGGGCGGGATAGGGGACAGGCAAGTGCGTTGAGAGAAGGCTTCGTCTATGATGGGAGGCCAGAGCAAAAGCCTTGCGGGTAATGGGCGTATGGGTAACGCTACGCTGCCGGCCGCTGGCCAGGATTGAGGTTTATAGAGTGACAAGCAATCTGCGTTTTCTATCTGTGCTGTTGCTGCTGATGATTCCGGCGCTGCTGTGGGCGGGAGATACGAGTGCACTGCGGCCTCCGAAGGGCGCGACGGTGGCGCTGGTTGCGTTTGAAGATTTGCAATGCCCGGATTGCGCCGACGCTGAAGCGCTGCTGATTGAAGCCTCGACAAAATACAATATGCCGCTGGTGCGAAGAGATTTTCCCCTGCCCGCACACAACTGGAGCTTTGAGGCGCATGTGATGGCCCGGTACTTCGATACGCGCAGTACGAATGCGCCAAGCAAGGTTAAGGTTGCGGAGAAGGTGAAGTCTTTGTCGAAGCCCGCGTTGCCTGTGGGCGAGCAGTTCCGGCGCTGGGTGTATTCGAACCAGACTTCGATCAATAAGGACAATCTGCGTGGGATGGCGGAGCGCTTTGCCGATCAGCATGGAATGGAGTTGCCGGCGAACTACGATCCCAAGGGCGATCTGAAGAAACTGGTGCTGGCCGATTATGCGTTGGGACAGCAGGTGGGAGTGATTCATACTCCTACGGTGTTTGTAGTGAGCACGGGGCAGCGCGGAGTTCCGTTTGTGGAGACACTGGATCGGGAGAAGCTGTTTGCGATGATCGAACAGATGCAGGCGGCGGAGAAGAAGTAATAGCCAAAGACGTAAAGACCCACATCTGCTAACTGCGGCAGATATGGGGCACCGACTAGATAACGTGGTGATCGAGGGGAATGGGACGATGAACAGGAAGATGGTTGCACTGGTTGCGGGAATGGTAATGATGGCTTCTGCGGCGTGGGCGGGCGATGCGATGAATACGAGTGCCTTGCATCCTCCGGCGGGAAAGCAGATGGCGCTGGTGGTGTTTGAGGACCTGGAGTGTCCGGCGTGCGCCAAGGCCGATCCGCTGCTGGTGCAGGCGGAGAAGAACTATGGGCTGGCGCTGGTGCGCCATGACTTTGTGATTCCGAATCATCCGTGGAGCAAGGACGCGCACATCATGGCGCGGTACTTCGATTCGCTCTCTCTGCAAGTGGGCGAGGAGTTCCGTCAATATATTTTTGCCAACCAGAATGCGATCTATAAGACGAATCTGCGGGAGTGGGCTGACAGATTTGCGAAGGCGCATCACACGGCACTTCCGGCATTTTACGATCCGACTGGCGCGTTTCGCGCGAAGGTGGAGGCCGACACAGAGTTAGGCAAAGCAACGGGCGTTCACCAGACTCCGACCATCTACGTGGTGACCAATTCGCCGAAGGTACCTTATGAGCAGGTGCTGGAGCAGGCGAAGCTCTTTGAGACCATTGAGAAGGTGAAGAACCAGTTGCCGCCGGAGAAGGCGAAGAAGAAGTAGGTTTACGGGAATGCGTAAGGGACGCGGCTGCGGCCGCGTCCTTTTTTTGTTTTTGCGAAAGACGAAGTCGAGGCGGATTGAGGTGCCTCTTGTGCCGCGTGGAAGATTTGAGCGGCACGGGGGTTCTTCACTTTGTTCAGAATGACCCCTCAAAAACAAAATCAAAGACAAAGACAGGAGCGAGAGCAAGGTCAACACAGATAGCTGTCTTGAATTTTATTTACGCTTGGTGGTGCGGGTGGCTTCGGGGGTGAAGTGCTGCCAGCCCTGGGGCTCGAGTTCAGTGATGTATCCGTTCTCGTGTTCGATGGAGATTTCGTCTCCTTCGGTGATGTAGCCGATTAAGGAGAGGGGGATTTCGTTGTGCTCGGCGGGGAGGCGGCGGCCGGGCGGAACGGTGAAGAGAAGCTGGTACTCGTCGCCGCCATGCAGGGCGTGGCGCAACTCGACTTCATGGCGATTGAGCGAGGCGATGGGGATGGCGTTCTCCTGGAGGAGCGCGCCGACCCGCGAGGCTCGGCAGAGGCGGGTGAGGTCAAGCGAGAGACCGTCACTGATATCAATCATGGCGGAGGGAAGCTGTTTTTCGGCGAGGAAGCGGGCGAGTTCAAGCTGGGCCTGGGGATAGAAGTGAGCGGGATAGGATGAGGCGCGGAAGCGGCGCTCAGGATTGGCGTACATCTGCTCAAGAAGAGCGTAGGGCGCGCCGAGCTCTCCGCTGACAAAGATGCGGTCGCCGGGCTGAGCGGTGCTGCGGCGGATGGCCTTTCCGGTGGGGACAGTGCCGAGGACGGTGATGTCGGCGAGGACGCCGGTGGGAGACTGGGCGAGATCGCCTCCGGCGAGGGTGACTCCGGCCTTTTTGGCCGTGGTGAGCAGGCCGTCAAAAAACTGGTCAACCCAGCGCTGAGGAAGTTCGACGGGAAGAGCGAGGGAGAGAAACGCGGCGAATGGCGTGCCGCCCATGGCGGCGATGTCGGAGAGTCCGCGGGTGAGGCAGCGGTGTCCGACGGAGTCTGCGGGATGCCACTCGCGGCGGAAGTGAACGCCTTCCAGCGAGAAGTCGGTGGTGACCAGAGTCTCGGTGCCGGGGAGGGTGGAGAGGACGGCACAGTCGTCTCCGATGGATTCAAGGACACGGGCGGCGGAGGCGCGGCGAAGCGCCGGCTGAGCAGCCTGACTGGCAGCCTTGATCCGTTCGACGAGGCGGTTTTCTGGAATTGGCATGACGGGACAGAGTACTCCGATGGGGAGGGGGATTTCAAAGAGGAAGAGGCGGAGCAAAGGCAACGGCAAGAGCAACAGCAACAGCAAAGGCAAGAGCAAAAACCCCACCCTAACCAACAGCAGGTTAGGATGGGGCACCCTGAAGATGGCTGCTGAAGTCGACTGCCCTGCTCAAGGGGGGCCTGAATGGGCATTCGGCAACGGCAAGAACAACAGCAACAGCAAAGGCAAAATCAATTCGAATCGCTAGACGGAGGCGGATTCGCGGATCTGGGCGGTCAGTTCGTCTACCTTGCGCTCAAGGACGTGGCGGATGGAGAGGATTCCGATGAGACGGCCATCATCTTCTACCACGGGGAGGTGGCGCACGATGTGGTTGATCATGACGGCGGTGGCCTCGGCGATGGTGGTGGAGCGGGTGGCCATCAGGACCGGAGTCGTCATGACTTCGGTGATGGGAATCTGGTGGGGGTCGCGTCCGCTGAGAGCGACACGGGTCATGACATCGCGCTCGGTGAAAAAGCCGGCGACGATTCCGTGCTCGTCAACGACGGCTGAGGCGCCCATGCGGCGATGGATCATGGCTTCGATTGCATCCGCAGCGGTTGCGGTAAGGGGAACAGATGCCGGATTGGCAGCACAATAGGTAAGAATGCTCATATGGGTCACGTGGATGAAAGAGTACCTCTAAAAATGGGCCTGCGGCGCTTAAAAGTTTGTTGAATGCAGGATTCTGCATTGAAATGCGGTTTCAGGAGGTAATTCCGTAACGGAAATAGACGGGCGATTGGCTAAAAACTAGCTGTTTGGGTGCCTGGCGGCCTCAGCCATGGTGGTGCGGAGATACTTGTGGGGATTGACCGGAACGCTCTGGATTCGGACTTCGTAGTGCAGGTGAGGCGAGGTGACGCGCCCGGTTGTGCCGACGTATCCGATGACCTGGCCACGGCGAACGTGCTGGCCAGGAGTGATGGCGAAGCCGGAGAGGTGTCCGTAGCCGGTGGATATGCCGTGTCCATGATCGAGGGTGATGAGGCGCCCGTAGCCGCTGGACAGGTTGGCGAAGCTGACGACGCCGTCGGCGGCGGCGTGAACGGGAGTTCCGTAGGGTACGGAGATATCAATCCCACTATGGAACGCGCCTTCACCGTTGAAGGGATCGACACGCTCGCCGAATGAGCTGGTGAGGCGGCCTTCGACGGGCCAGAGCGAGGGCGCATCGGCGGCGCGAGTCCAATCAGAGAGCGAAGCGAGACGGCGGTTGGGATCCTGCAGTCCGGCGGCGGCAGCACCGGTAAGGGCCGAGCCACGGAGCGCGTAAAGCGTGTCAAGCGAGGACTGGTACTGCTCAGGCCGCACATCATTATTGGTGGGCAGCAGGGGGGAGTTGGTCTTGAGTCCGTAGATGGCGGAGACCTCTCCGGCGATGGAGCCGAGCGAGGCTACCTGAACGTCTTTCTCTTTGGAGACCTGCTCAAGCTGCGAGTAGTTGCGCTTGATCTGATCCTTTTCGGCGCGCAGCTCATTGAAGCGCTCGACCTTCCACAACATGCGGGCGTAGGAGCCTGCCATGCCGGTGATGGTGAACATGCCGATGAGAGCTCCGGCGAGGAAGACGTAGAGATAGTGAACTGGAATGGGGATTTTGCGGAGTTGTCCCTCTGCGTCACGCGCAACAAAAAGGATGTACCAACGTTTCCGCAATGTGCTCTCCTGAAGATCAAACAAGATACTCGGCCTGCAAAGACGTTCAGGCCAGAAGCAGCAAGGTACGCCGGGCGATGCCGCAGCGGAGCGTTTCGACGCCCCCCTCCCTCGCCTGCTTTATGTGAGCAACGTGAAGAGCCTAACAACACGGGACGGCAGAGTCAATGAATAAGGCTGACTATACGTCACCAAAGGTGAGTGGATGCAGGTGTACCGACGGTGCGTTGCCTGTGAAAAGCGATGAAAATACGAAGATAGAGCTCAGGAGGCGGGGCGCATAGGCGCTGCTATAATCAAGGACTACGCTATGCCTAAGACATCTAGTACTGGTTTTCTTTCCTTCGAGACACCTTCCCAGAATCAGCGTATCCGCTCCACCACCGTGCTTTGCGTGCGACGCGGCGGCCGGGTGGTGATGGCGGGCGACGGACAGGTGACACTCGGCGATCACGTCATCAAACAAGGGGCACGGAAGATTCGGCGGCTGTACCAGGGAAAGATTCTGGCGGGCTTTGCGGGATCGACGGCCGACGCGTTCAGTCTATTTGCGCGCTTTGAGACCAAGCTGGAACAGTACGCCGGAAACCTGGGACGCTCAGCGGTGGAGCTGGCCAAGGACTGGCGCACCGACAAGAGCCTGCGTCAACTGGAGGCTCTGCTGCTGGTGGCCGACACGGAGGCGACCTACCTGTTGAGCGGCAACGGCGACGTGATTGAGCCGGACGATGAAATCGCAGCCATCGGGAGCGGCGGACCGTACGCACTGAGCGCCGCGCGCGCACTGATCAAGTACACCGAGTTGGACGCACTGAAGATTGCCGAAGCGGCGATGACAATTGCAGGACAGACCTGCATCTATACGAACGAAAAGTTCACGATTGAAGAGCTGTAGGGCGAGCAGGAATCCGAAAGGAATTGAATGGCGATTTATTTGCCGCAGACCGTTGAAGAAGAGATGATCGCGCTGGACGAGTTGACTCCGCGCGAGATTGTGGCCGAGCTGGACAAGTACGTAGTGGGACAGCACGATGCGAAACGCGCCGTGGCGATTGCGCTGCGCAACCGGATGAGACGGCAGAAGCTATCTCCGGAGATGGCCGAAGAGGTGATGCCGAAAAACATCATCATGATTGGGCCTACGGGCGTGGGCAAGACGGAGATTGCACGGAGGCTGGCAAAGCTGGCGAATTCGCCGTTCCTGAAAGTGGAGGCCTCAAAGTTTACCGAGGTGGGCTACGTGGGACGCGACGTGGAATCAATGATTCGCGACCTGATTGAAATTGCGATTGACATGGTGCGTGAGGAGAAGCTGGAAGACGTTGCGGAAAAGGCGGAGATGAATGCGGAAGAGCGCATTCTGGATCTGCTGCTGCCGCCATCGACGCCAAGCACTCCGGTGGATGGAGCTGCGGCGCCAAGTGGCGAGGGGACGGCGACGACGACGATTCCGGGCGATGCAGCGACGGCGGCAATTGCGCTGCCTGCTGAGAGCAACTCACGGACTCGGGAGAAGCTGCGCCAGCAACTGCGTGAAGGCAAACTGGACGACCGCACGGTGGAGTTGGACGTTCGGGAAAAGAATATGCCGGCGTTTGAGATCATCAGCAACCAGGGCATTGAAGACATGGACATCAATTTCAAGGACATGTTGCCCAACATCTTTGGCCAGCGCACGAAGAAGCGGAAGATGAAGGTGAGCGAGGCTTTCGATTACCTGATTGCGGAAGAAGAGCAGCGGCTGATCGACATGGACCAGGTGACGAAGACGGCGCTGGACCGGGTGGAGCAGAGCGGCATCATCTTTCTGGACGAGATCGACAAGATTGCCGGACGCGAGAGCGGGCATGGGCCGGATGTTTCCCGCGAGGGAGTGCAGAGAGACATTCTGCCGATTGTGGAAGGCACGACGATCAATACGCGCTATGGAATGCTGCGCACGGACCACATTCTGTTTATCGCGGCGGGAGCGTTCCATGTATCGAAGCCGAGCGATCTGATTCCGGAGCTGCAGGGGCGATTTCCGATCCGAGTGGAGCTGAAGTCGCTGACGGTGGAAGACTTTGTGAAGATTCTGACGGAGCCGAAGTCGTCACTGACGAAGCAGTATGTGGCGCTGCTGGATACGGAAGGGTTGAAGCTGGAGTTTACTCCGGATGCGCTGGAGGAGATTGCGATTTTCGCAGCCAAGGTGAATGAGAACACGGAAAACATTGGGGCGCGGCGGTTGCACACGATCATGGAGCGGGTGCTGGACAAAATCAGCTTCGAGGCTCCGGAGATGAAAGACAAGGACGTGAAGATTGACCGCGAGTATGTGGGCCAGATGCTGGCGGATATTGTGAAGGACCACGATTTGTCGCGATACATTTTGTAAAGCGAGCAGAGGGACAAAGAAGCGCCGCCCGGAGAGAAGGGCGGCGCTTTTGCGTTTCAGGATGATCAGATCTTCTTCTTTAAGACAACGTTCGAGTTTTCATCGCGGGCGATTGCCTCTTCGAGTTTTCGGAACTGGTCCAGCTTTTCAAGCCCGATCTGCGGATCACGCACAACGAACTCGCTCTGGTAATGAACCACTCCCGCGGCGCTGGTGACGGTGCTGCGGAAGCTGGCGAAGCCCACGTCGATCTGCACGGGGCCGGGCAGTTCATCGGTCTCCAATCCGGCGGGCAGCGTGACCTCAAAATCATCGATCTGCCGTGTGGTTGTTTCAAGATCGATGGGATACTTGCGGGACTTGAAATCGATCCTGGGGAGGGCGTGCCGGAAGACACTGGGACGAAATAGAAGAAGAGGTCCGGCGGTTTTGAGGAAGCCGGATGCGGTGAACGAGTAGCGAACCGTGACGTCTTTGTCGAGCTGATCGAGGTTTTCAAACGAAGCATTCTTGAGAGACGCCTGCTGCAAGGAATGCGCGAGGAAGTTTTCGGCAGACTTGGTGCGCTCAAGTTCGGTTTGGGTTTTCACCAAGGCGCGTAGACGCCAAGCGTGGGCACCGATACTGGTGGTGAGCATTTCGCCGCTTAACATGCCGCTCTCACTGAGGGTGTACCGGCCGACCCGCGCCGTCTGATTCTGCTCCGGAGGAAATACCGGAAGACGAATCAGCTCTCCGGCATCTTTCCCGGAGAGAAGAGCAAAGCTTCCCTGCTCATATTCAGGAAGTTCGCCGAGCGGAACCCATTCGTTGGTGGGATCAAAAACGAGATAGCGCTGGCCGGACTTGGTCTGGATCACGCTTCGATAGTTGACCCTGGAATCGCTGGGCAATTCGATGGCGAGAATCTCATGGTTGAAGGAATTACCGGGAGAATTCTCATGCGTGACGCCGCGCTTGTCGTTAATTAAAATGTTGCGGCTATTCATTCCCTTCACCTGAAGCATGGAGGCGAGCAAGGTCGCCTTGTCTTTGCAGTCGCCGTAACGGTTGCGAAAAACATCTGCCGCGGCGTGCGGCTGATAACCGCCCAATCCAATCGAGATCGCAATATAGCGGATATCCCGCTGCGCGAACTCAGAGAGGCGGGAGACGATGCCGTCGAAGTCTGAGACTCCAGCGGTGAGGTGCTGAACTCTCGCTACTATCTCAGGGCTGGGAACACGGCGCGGCTGCACCAATTCTTCGTTCCACTTGCCGATGCCCTCCCAGGAGGAAAACGCCGGAGCTTCGGTTGCCGGAGCGAAAGCGACGTTCATGCGACCTGCCAAGGCTTCGAATGGAGGGCTGTGAGTTTCCTCGGCGTTATGGAGAGGGGCAATATCGCGCAAAACCCAATTCCACTCGGATGGTGGCGCCAGAGCGGGGGCGACAGGCTCGGAGTTTACCCAGTAAGCTTTGTAATTCCATCCAGCGGGAAGATCGAGTTTGAAACGCGTCTCCTCGACGGGAATGTCTTCCTGAACGTGCCAGGGCGCATAGTCTCCAAAGGTCTGGCGGCGCACGGAATACTCGATGGCAACGATGGCTCCTGGATTGCTGCCGGGAATCTGGGCGACGTGGGCGACGTCATCTCCGTAAAGGATCCAGTCAGGATCGGCGCTATACTGCCCGAGGTCTTTTTCGCGAACTTCGTAATTGTGGCCATCCGGGCTGCTTGACCAGCCGTGCACATTGAGCAGCTTGTCTTTGCCACTCTTGTAAATCACGACAGCACCCTCGTTCTTGCCCTCAGGACTGAGAATGCGGACGACACGGCGAACGCTTTCAATGTACTCACCGGGTCCGGTGACCGCGACGGTTTTTTCATTGAGCAATACCACGGCGTGGGTGCGCGGGGGGTAATCCTTCTTTGGACGCGCGGCCGCCTGTTGCGCCCAATCAGGAAGTGTGACGGTTCCAGCAAAAGCGAAGCAGGACAGGGTGAGGATTAGCAATGCGAGCGCCCGGGAGCTAGTTTTTCGCGTCATGCGCGTTCCCTTTCAGCACGGCTTCAAGATCGTCTCCGGCCTTTACCTGATCGAAAAATGACTTCAACTCCGGGTAGCGATCTTTCTTGAATACGCTGGCTCCCACCATGAGATCGCGCATGATTTCGATTGACTTTGGAGTATTGGCCAGGCGCATGGAGTACTGGGCATATGCTAGTTTTGAGATAGCGGGAGGAGGCACGCTCTCAATCTCTAAACCGTCCGGGAGCTGGATCTGAAAGTGATCGGTGACGCGATATGGGTGGTTGAAAACGATTGGCCATTGCCGCTCGGCATGAGAGAAATGGGCCTGCTTGTCGAATTGAATTACGTCGAGCGGGAGCAGGAGACGATGCCCTGCGCTGGAAGCTGCGGGAGTTAGAACGTTGAAGGTTGCGACCAGATCGCCGGTGGACTCCCAGTCTGGCTTGTTTGCGAGAGTGATTTCGGCGTTGGAGGGGAACCACTCCTTAACATGATCCTCGAGGGATTTGTTTTTCTCGGCCTCGTTGGAATCCCATTTCTCGATGCGACGAGTAAGAGCCGGCTGGCCGTGGAAGATGACTTCGAGAGTTCCTTTGAGTTGGCCATCCTGTTCGAGGAGGAAGCTGGCGCTGCGACGCATCCAGGCGTCTGCGTAAGTGTTGCCTTCGGCAGTGACAAGTTCGGTGCCCTGGCCCTGCCCCTGGCGAACTCCCCGGGTATCCGCGTGCTTCCAGTACAGCAGACCGAAGGGGCAGTAGCGCACGCCGGGATCGAGCCGCAGTTCTCCGGAAGGCAGCTTGAGGGTGGCGATCTCATGATTGAGTTGATCAAAGTCGAGGTAGTGTTCATCGAACATCAGTTCGTCTCGCGTGGCAACGCGCATCAGACCTGGATCCAGTTGAGCGGCGCGGGCCAGGGCCACAAACAGGCGCGTCAGGTCCTCTGAGTCGCCCCTTTTCTGGCGGAGCACGTCTTCGGCTGTGTGAATTTCCTTGAGCTTTAAAGCCTTCTTCTCATCATCGGAGAGATGAGGACTGTAATCCAGATTTTGGAATCCCTGGACGAAGTCGTAGATTTTGCGTGCCCTTTGTTCCGGCGGCTCACTGAGGCTGGTAATCGACTTCACGGCCTCACTGAACTTGCCGTGATTCGCCATAAATTTTTCTGCCGCCTGGTTCCACTCATTCCCATTCTCTCTCCAGAAGCTGTCAGAGTTACCGCGGCGGAGGTCATAGTAGAAGCGCACGTTGTAGCGAAACAGATTCTGCGGCGGCATATAAGGCTCGTCCAGAAATGCCGGCGTATTGTTCAGGGTGAGCTCAATTTTGCCTTGCAGATTGTCGACAGGCGCCACGTTATTGGGGGTGACGAAACTCCACGCGACGCCGCGCCGCATAGCAATGGGCAGGAAACAGAAGTACTGCTTCACGCGGAACAATTCATCTTGCAAGACCCAGTAAGGCGGGAGGAACCAATGGCTGTCATAGTCGCGAGAGAAGCGATACTCGATGATGCTGCCGACCTCCACATTGGGTATTGCAAACGACTTCACTTTCAGCGTTTTCCCGTTGTCCTTTTCAAGGATGCGGTCAAATGGCTTGCCTTGGAAAGTGGAGATTGTGCCGTCGGGGTGGATGGTGCGGCCTTTGATTGAAGCGATATCGGAAAACCTGACATTATGGGACTCACGCTCGTAGGGAATCTCTACGTCCGCATACTTCTTTCCCGCCTCGGTCAAGATCTTGATGCGGGTGTAGTTCGATTGCGAATGCTTGAAATCGTCGGTGATTTCTTCGTGATAGAGCATTACGGCCGACGCGCCGGGCTGCTGGGGGACGCTGGTCATCTTCAACTCTTCGGACGTGACGGGAAGCCAGTCTGAATAGGCAAGCATGCGAAGGGGAAAGATCAGAACCAGAAAGCCGAGAAGCAGACAGCGCGAAGAGGGACGCATAATTTCCTTCCAATCGAAATTGGTCAGCCGGGGGGGGGGGGAAGGCTGAGAAAACAGTGGGCACGGTAGTCCATTTCTTTATATCCCGGAATCCTTCAACTCTCAATTGATTTAGGCAGAGCTTCCAATTTAGTTTCCGCGAATCGGGACGGCGCTTGTGATTTTCTCGCAGGCGTGGCGGCGTTTGCTATTCTCTATCTGTTCTTGCCTGAGACGCGCGGCTCACGATTGGAAGACGCTTGACGGGAACGATACGCATCGTAGTCACAATCGCCATTCTTGCTGCAATGCTCGCCCTGGTGGTGGTGCGTCCACGCCGATGGAACGAGGGCTGGTGGACGATGCTCGGAGCGGCGGCGATGCTCGCTCTCGGCCTGGTGTCTCCGCACGAAGCCATGGCCGCAACGCTTGCCGGCAAAAACGTCTTTCTGTTTCTGCTATCACTTCTTTTGTTATCGCTGCTCGTGGGCAAGAGCGGCTTCTTCGACTGGGCGGCGATTCGATGCGCGCGCATTGCAAAGGGAGACGCGCATTCGCTTTACCGGAACGCGTTTGTGGCCGGCGCAATCATTACCGCAATCCTGTCGCTTGACACCACGGCGGTCATGCTTACGCCCGTGCTGCTGGCCCTGGCGAAGAGGCTTAGAATCCCTGCCGCACCATACGTGGTTCTGTGCGCGTTCGTTGCCAATGTGGGCTCGCTGGCGCTTCCGATCAGCAATCTGACCAATCTCCTCTTCGCGGACGCTTTCCACCAGACATTCGCGGCGTTCGCGGCAAGAATGATTGCACCGCAGTTGGTCGCGCTCATCACCACCTATGCGGTGCTGCGTTGGCACTTTCGTCGCGAACTGCCGGAGAGCTTCAGCCGCGAGTCGCTTCCGGAGCCGGCAAGCGTGGTGCCGAATCACGCCTACTTCCTGCTTTGCGTTAGCGTCCTTGCCGCCGTACTCATTGGCTACTTCGTCGCGCCGCTCATGGGGCTTGAGCCATACGTTTTCGCTTTTGCGGGCAGCGCAGTGCTGGCGATCGCCGGTGCTGCGTCCGGACGCGTGCGCATCCGGACGTTGGGCGAACTCTCGTGGTCTGTATTCCCATTCGTCATCGGGATCTTCGTCGCGGTGCAAGGACTTGAGAACCTTGGACTGATCGGCGCGGCGTCCCGTTGGCTTGCGGAGATGCGGCCGGGGTCGCCCGAAAGCCTCCTGACGGTTGCGGGCGCCACGGCGTTGACCTCGAATGTCATGAACAATCTTCCGGCGGCATTGATCGCGCGTAGCGTGCTCCTGCGCTCCCACGCCCATATGAGCACCGTCCTGGCAGCGCTCATCGGTGCCGACGTTGGACCGATGATCACTCCCTTCGGCTCGCTGGCAACCATGCTCGTCCTCGCGTTTGCGCGGCAGGACGGGGAAGAAGTGCATTCTGGAGAGCTGATGATGCTTGGCCTGTGGGCGGTGCCTGTGATCGTTATCCTTACAACGCTTGCCCTGGCCCTGAGCTTTGCGATCGCTGGATAACAATCTCAAGGGTACTCGCGCTTTCTCAACAACCTGCGAGCGAAATGGAAATATGAAGATGGATCGCAGGGTTCCCGTCGATTCCGAACTGGCAGCCAAGCGCGACGTTTAGCGCGGGAGTGGTTCGGTACCTTCACTGACGATTTTGAGATATTGCTGATAGGAGTAAATGCGCCCACGCTGGCGTCCAGTGGTTTCCTTTACGATTCCGAGCCCTTGAAGTTCCTGAAGAGCCGAGGCCACGGTTGCGAAGGACAAACTCAGCGAGGCTGCGGCTTTGGGGATATTCATCAGCGGATTCCTTTGCATGTACTCGTGAATTCGCAGGGCTGAGGAGGCGGTCCGTCCCAGACCTTGGATGCGGTTGCGGTCGTCAGCAAAGAGCTTGACGAGACGCACAGCAGTGTCCGCCGCTTGGGCAGCGGTGATTGCAGCTCCCTCCAGGAAGAATTCGATCCATTCCTCCCAGACCCCTTCGAGGCGCACCTTTTGCAAGAGTTCGTAGTAGCGGGTTCGATGCGTTTTGAAATATAGACTGAGATAGAGCAGCGGTTCGTGAAGTGCGCCCCTTGCACATAACAGCAACGTAATAAGCAGGCGTCCAATACGCCCATTTCCATCAAGGAATGGGTGGATGGTTTCAAACTGCACATGAATGAGGCTGAGTTGCACGAGCAATGGAAGCTGGGTGGTCTCATCATGCAGGAACTTTTCAAAGCGATCCAAGGCCGCGTCCAACTCATGCGGTGGTGGTGGAACAAAGGCGGCGTTGCCGGGACGAGTGCCTCCAATCCAGTTCTGTGAGTGCCTAAATTCCCCCGGTTGCTTTTCCGCTCCGCGGCCCCCGCTCAGGAGAACCCCATGTATTTCGCGAATCAGACGAAGCGAAAGCGGGAATCCGGCGCGGAGCCGGTCGAGACCGTGTTGCATGGCTGCGACATAGTGTGAAACTTCCTGTACGTCATCCAGCGGCACTCCGGGGAGGTCTTCATTCTCGAAGAGAAGCAGATCAGAGAGGGAAGACTGGGTACCTTCGATCTGTGACGAGAGTAGCGCTTCTTTGCGAACATAGAGGTACAAAAAGAACGCGGTGTCCGGCAGTAGGCTCCCCGCCCCATCCAGGCGTCCTAGAGCCTGATTTGCTTTGTCTAGAAGCGGCAGGAGCGGAGTGAGGTCGAGAGGTGGTTCCGGAGGTAGAGGAAAAGGGACAAACGCCCGCACGGCCTCTCCCGCCGTGGTGGAGGTGACATAATTGCCAGCAATGCGTTTTATGCTGATGCTCGGTGCTCCTCTTCCTACGGTTGCAAAATACGTTAATTTAACTGCCTTGAACTACGATATTTGTTATTTAAAGATATGTACTTTTATTTAAATAAGCAATAGGCTAATTGCAATTCGAGCTCCTTAGACTATTGCCTACTTCAACAATGGTTCGTTCGCTTAAATAGTGAAGGATTTGGGTGGGCATCTGGAATCGTGGTTTCGGACTCAGTTTAGGATAGGAATATGGGACTCGAAATGACGAAAATCGGAATCTCTGGTGAACTGGCGGCCAAGCGCGAGCGGCTGTATGGACGTCTGCGGGAGCTGGGGCGGGTGCTGGTGGCGTATTCCGGGGGCGTGGATTCGGCTTACCTGGCATGGGCGGCGCATGAAGTGCTGGGCAAGGAAACGCTGGCAGTAATGGCGGACTCGCCTTCACTGGCGCGGGCACAGATGCGGGATGCGGTGAGCTTTGCCGAGGAGTGTGGGATTCCGCTGGAAATTGTGCGCACGGACGAGTTGGAGAACGTGGATTATCAGCGGAATGACGCGATGCGCTGCTTCCACTGCAAGGATGAGTTGTTTGCGGTGATGGAGCGGTTTGCGGCGGCGAATGGCTGGGCGGCGGTGGCGTACGGGGTCAACCTGGATGATCAGGGGGATTGGCGTCCGGGGCAGAAGGCGGCACGGCAGCATGGGGTTGCGGCTCCGCTGCTGGAGGCGGGACTGACGAAGGCGGACATTCGGGCGCTGGCCGCAGAGGCTGGGCTGCGAGTGTGGGACAAGCCGGCGTCGGCATGTTTGTCATCTCGGATTGAGTATGGACGCAAGGTAACGCGTGAGGCTCTGGAGCAGGTGGAGCGCGGCGAAGATGCGCTGCGAGCCATGGGTTTCCGGCAGTTCAGGCTGCGGCATCACGGGGATGTGGCTCGGATTGAGATTGCGCCTGAGGAACTGGAGCAGGCATTGACGCTGGAGATGTTTGCAAGGATGAGCGCGGAGATCAAGGCTTGCGGTTTCAAGTACGTGGCGCTGGACGTGGAAGGGTTCCGGTCAGGATCGATGAACGCGGTACTGAGCGTGGAGAGTTTGCGGTAGGACAACGGGAAGATCAAAGTCAACGACACCACCATAAACTCTCAAGAAGCGAAAGCAACGGCAAGAACAAAGTCAACGATCCCACCTTAAACTCGCAAAAAGCGCGAGTTGAAGATGGGGCACCAGAAGCAAAAGCAGGACACCAGAAGCGGTGCGGTCAAGAAGCGGGCGCGTGAGATAATTCAAGGGCTTATGGAATGCAATCCTGGACGGATTTGGGAGTGGCTCATGCGCCATTGGTTTCTATGTGTGTTGCTGTTGGCAGTTGGTTGTCGGGCGCAGAGCCCGAGCGGCGCAGAGCTGGACAGAAAGATTGAGAAGCAGGTTCGCTCGACTTTCAGCCTTCCACCGTTTGTGGAGATCAAGGCCGGAGAACGGAAGCCGAGTACGGACTTCCCCGGCTATGACAGTCTTGTGGTGACGCTGAGCTATGGCGGGAAGTCGCAGACGCGAGATCTGCTGCTGAGCAAGGACAACAAGACTCTGCTCTCCGTGACGAAGATGGATTTGACGCGCGATCCGCTGGCCGAAGTGATGGCGAAGATCGACGTGACGGGACGTCCGGTGCGCGGCAATCCGAAGGCGAAGCTGCTGGTGGTGGTGTACGACGACTTTCAGTGCCCGTACTGCTCACGCATGCACCAGACGCTGAACGACGTTCTGAAAAGCTACGGCGACCGAATCAAAGTTGTGTACAAAGATTATCCGCTGTTTGAGATTCATCCATGGGCAGAGCGGGCGGCACTGGATTCAGGGTGCCTGGCAAGACAGAGCGCTGAGGCCTATTGGGATTTTGCCGATTACGTTCACGCGAATCCGGAGAGGATTAAAGGCGAGCAGCGTGCGGCACAAGGGCAGCTAGCAGAAGTAGACAAGATCGCAATGGAGATTGGGAAGCGGCACTCCGCCGACGAAGCCGCGCTGAAGAGTTGCGTAGAGACACAGGCAACGAAGAGCGACCTGAACGCGAGCGTGAAGGAAGCCGAGAGCGTGGGCGTGGAATCAACTCCGGCGGTGTTCATCGATGGGATGAAGCTGGACGGCGCGATTCCGGCAGAAGAACTGCGGCTGGTGCTGGACAAGGAACTGAAGAGCCTGGGCGCGCCGGGACAATAGACTTCATAAGCAATCGCTGGAAATCCCGCGAAGCTCGCGGGAGAAATCGCAGAGTTATGCAATTGCAGAGCTGGAGGATTTTCGATTGAATCGCGAGAAGAAGATGTGGGGCGCGGTGCTGCTGGTGTGCGCGCTGGGCCTGTTTACAGCCGCGGGATGCAAGAGCCAACAGGGCGGCGGTGACGTAATGGCCCGGGTAAACGGGCGAAAGATACTGCGCACGGAAGTGGAAAAATATTATCGCAATCAAACCGAGAAACAACCGCCTCAGTCCAATGAACAGGCGCAGGCGCTGCGGCTGGGAATTTTGCGCGAGCTGATTGAAAACGAAATTCTTGCGCAGCGGGCCGAGAAGCTGGGATTGCTGGCGACCGACGAGGAAGTGGACAGCAAACTGAGCGAGATTCGCGCTCCGTTTACGAAGGAAGAGTTCGACGCCCGGATGAAGGAGCGCGGCATCACGCTGGACGATTTCAAGCGCGATCTACGCCGCTCAATCACGGTGGAAAAGGTGCTGAACAAAGAGATCACGTCGAAGATCAACATCAGCGACGCCGACATTTCAAATTACTACAACCAGCACAAGGCGGAGTTCAACCTGATTGTTCCGCAGTATCACCTGGCGCAGATTCTGGTGACGACGCAGCCGAGCCCGCAGGTTCGGAACCTGAAAAACGACAAGGCGCAGAACGAGGCGGAGGCGAAGAAAAAGGTTTCCATGCTGCAGAACCGGCTGGAGAGCGGCGAGGACTTTGCAACGGTTGCGATGAACTACAGCGAGGACCCGGATACGTCAGCGACGGGCGGCGATCTGGGATTCATTCCGGAGAATTCGCTGCAGGGCGACAAGCAGGCCTACGAGGCAATCAGCCGCCTGAAGCCGGGGCAGATTACGACGGCGCTGCCGGCGGGAGACAACGGGACGCATCAGCTATTCGGGTTTCGGATCATCAAGCTGATTTCCAAGGAGCCAGCGGGACAGCGGGAGCTGAACGATCCGCGCGTGCAGCAGGCAATTCGCGAACAGTTGCGGGACCGCCGCGAACAGTTACTGAAGAGCGCGTATTACGAGTCGCTGCACAACAGCGCTTCGATTGAGAACTATTTGGCCGACCAGATATTGAAGGCCAGCGGACAGTAAAGAGCAGGTTTCAAAGTTTCAAGGTTTGAAGGTTTCAAAGTTAAGATCGAAAGCGTGAAGCGTCCGGCCTTGGCCGGGCGTTTTGCTTTGGTGCGCGGAAAAATCGATGGCGGGTTGAGGGGCTGGGTGGACCGTGCGGGAAGATTTGAGCGGTGCGGGGGTTCTTCGCGTCGCTCAGAATGACCCCTCAAACAAAAACAAAAGCAAGAACAAGAGCGAGAGCAAGAGCAGGGCAAGAGCAAGTGCGCGAGCTAAATCAACTACCCCACTTCTGCCGACTGCGGCAGAAATGGGGCACCAGAAACAGCAGAAACACGAGTAAGGTAGCGGCTATTCTACGATTACGAGGAGGTCTCCGGCGTTGACGGCGGAGGCTTCCTTGACGGCGATTTTGGTGACCTTGCCCTGCTTGGGAGACTTGATTTCGTTCTGCATCTTCATGGCCTCGACGACGATGAGGCCCTGACCGGCTTCGACTTCATCACCTTCGGCGGCGATGACGCGGACGATTTTTCCGGGCATGGGGGCGAGGATTTTGAGCGGGCCAGCTTCGGGTCCGGCAGCGGCACGGCGGCTGCGCAGGGAGCGCGGATCGCGAACCTCGGCGAGAAAGCGCTCAGAGCCCGCGATAATGTGAGTTTCGCCGAGGAGAGAATACTCCCGCTTGGCTTCGTAGCAGCGGCCTTCATGAATGATGGAGAGGACATCACGGGCGGTCATGGCGACATCGAGGAAGAAAGCCTCGCCATCCACGGTTGCCTGGTAGCCCTTGTCGGCGCGCTCCATTTCAATCTGGTGCAAGTGACCATCGATCAGGACTTCGTATTTCATCGGCCCACCCCCTCGGTTCGTGCAGCGGTTTTCCAGCCCCTGGGCTTGACTGCGCCATTTTCAACTTCGGT